>ERZ1023826.4-NODE-4-length-171416-cov-21.751017_pt1 | contig 171416 bp, 124 predicted proteins | sample MGYA00380380_ERZ1023826 | MGnify/ENA primary metagenome ERZ1023826 (study PRJEB33179, sample SAMN07449068) | human gut metagenome | biome: Human-gut; feature: Human associated habitat; material: Faeces | host: Homo sapiens | place: India:Kasaragod | collected... | reverse complement strand
CAGCCCCGGTGGGGCACGGGGAAAGGATTCCCCGAATCCCCTTCGGTCGCTACGCTCCAAATACCCATATTCTAAGTAATTATATTCCAGACAACTATATTCTTAGAAATTAGGAATTGGGACCAACTGCAATAATCCCCTTCGGGTGATCCTCCCCGCTAAAGCGGGTTCCCTCCCTCTTCGGGAGCCAAAGTCACCCAAAGGGGATTATTACCAGTTAAACTTACATATTCATTAATTATCCGCAGCCAATATATTGACGGCCACCATCTCACAATTTCATATATTCAGAAATAATTGCTAAATTCGCACTTGGATTGTCTGAAAGACTTTATGTTGAGGAAATTGTCCATAGTGCCGATCTTTCTGGCGATGATGATGATGACGCTGGCGACTGTGCTGCCGCATCATCACCATCAGACAATGATCTGCATTGTGGAGGAGGTCTGCGGGATGGACGGGTGCTGCGATGACGAGCACACGCACCATTCGGACACCAACCACAACCAGGACGAAAGCCACTGCGTGGCGCACAAGCAGTACTGCCCGTCGGAAAGGCTGCACATTGACAATCAAGATTTTGGCATTGACGCCGGCGACATGTTCCCGATCCTTGCCATTCTCTCCAACCTACTGACCATCACATCCGAAAGCACCGCTAATGAATATGCTTCCGGGGATCTCATACCATCTATCGCACCGCCATTGGTCTCTTCAATGGCTCCCAACGCCCCGCCCGTCGCTGCGTAACATTCAGTCCACCATCTTAGTTCCGCATCAAGTGCGATAAGCGCAAATTACTGAATGTTAACCGGTTGCAAATCCCTGCCCGGCTAAATCGGAGGGCAGGACTTACGAATATACTGATTATCAACACAGTACGGGAAACAGCCATTTTTACGGAATGACCATCCGTGCGATGTGATAAGCGTCAAACGGAGGCAATAATGCTAATTAACAGGTCGGGACGCGTACAATGAATAGAGAGAGGCGGAATCAGCCTATTCAATAATTTTAGGATATTTATAACTCAAATATTCACTTAAAAACATATATTCACTTAAAATGAAGAAAACGATAATAACGTTGATGGCATTCTGCGCTATTTTGGCAGGGTGCGGTAACCATTCAAATCACGGGGATCACAATCACGATCACGAGGCTGAGGCTCACGAGGAGCACGAGCACGGGCATAACCATAGTGGCGAGGCCTGCAAGGGGCATAACCACGAACACGAACACAGCCACGGTGAGGCTGACGGGCACGAGGACGGTCACGGGCACGATGGCGAGATCGAGGTGAGCCTTGAGCGCCAGAAAACATTCGGAATCACGACCGACACTGTAGCCGTGGGTGATTTCAATGAGGTGATCCACACAAGCGGACAGATTCTATCCGCTATGGGAGACGAGATGACCGTAGTGGCGAAAAGTTCAGGAGTCGTCAGCTTCGGGAAACTGGCAGAGGGCTCGGCCGTAGGTAAAGGCTCGCTGATCGCGACAATCTCATCCAAGGAACTCGGTGGCGGAGACCAGCTTGCTAAGGTAAAAGCCACATACGAGGCAGCGAAGAAAGAATATGAACGAGACATTCAACTGAGCAAGGACAACATTGTCAGCGAAAGCCATTTGGATCAAAGCAAACTGGCATACGAACAGGCCAAGGCAGAGTACGATGCGCTGGCTTCCGGCACATCCAAGGATGGTAACGTCAGCGTCACTTCCCCGCTTGGCGGATTCATCAAGAAACTCAACGTCAACCAGGGTGACTATGTCGAGACCGGAACCCCGATCGCGGTTGTCAGCCAGAACAGAAGGTTGAGGCTCCGCGCCGATGTCTCCGAGAAATACTACGGACTCATCAGCGGAATCAAGGACGCCAACTTCTCAACATCCTACAGCGACGAGACCTACAATATGAAGGCTTTGAACGGCCGGTTGGTCGGCTACGGAAAGGCCTCTGACGGAGACTATTATATTCCTGTGACATTCGAGTTCGACAACAAGGGAGACCTTATTGCGGGATCCTATGTGAATGTCTATCTGAAATCATCCTCGTCCTCAAGGGCCATAAGCGTTCCGGTCGGAGCGGTGGTCGAGGATCAGGGAGTTTACTACGTTTTCGTGCAGAATGACGAGACCGGCTTCCTCAAACGCGAGGTCAAACTCGGACAGTCTGACGGGCAGAGAGTCCTGATAAAGAGCGGATTGAACGAAGGCGATGTTGTTGTGGCCACAGGTGCCATCCAGGTGAAACTCGCTTCCGTAACAGCCGTTCCGGCAGGTCACACACACAGTCATTAGGCCTATGGAACAGCTCAAACACGAAAACGGACTGTTGAACGGAATCATCCGGTTCTCACTCAACAACCGAATGGTGATCCTTGTGATCGCCGCACTCTGCCTCGTAGCGGGGATATATTCAACAATGCACACTGAAGTCGATGTGTTCCCGGATCTGAACGCGCCGACTGTGGTCGTGATGACGGAAGCAGAAGGGATGGCTCCGGAAGAGGTCGAAAGACTCGTCACTTTCCCTATCGAGACCGCCGTCAACGGTGCGACAAACGTGCGCCGCGTACGCTCGTCATCCGCAACCGGATTCTCTATCGTCAACATCGAATTCGACTGGGGAACAGACATTTACAAAGCCCGCCAGATCGTCTCCGAGAAAATAGCGATGGTCGGTGCTGACCTTCCAGAGAATGTCGGCAACCCGACTCTCGGACCTCAGGCCTCAATCCTCGGCGAGCTGATGATCATCGGCCTGACCGCCGACACGACCTCTATGCAGGACCTTCGCACGATCGCCGACTGGACGATCAGGCCAAGACTCCTCTCGACCGGCGGCGTTGCCCAAGTCGCGGTGATGGGCGGAGACATCAAGGAATATCAGATCCTGATGGACCCAGGCAAGATGCGCCGTCACGGAGTCTCGATGGAAGAGGTCATCTACGCCGTCAAAGGAATGAACCAGAATGCCTCCGGCGGCACTCTCTATGAATATGGCAATGAATATATCGTCCGTGGCCTTCTGTCCACCAACGATATAGACGAACTGAAAAAGGCTGTGGTGAAGACCTCGGAGAATGGACTGCCTATAACGCTGGACGCTGTGGCCGATGTGCGCATCGGGCCGAAGACTCCGGTTCTCGGCGTGGCCTCCAACGACGGCAAGCCTGCCGTGCTGCTGACCGTGACCAAACAGCCGAACACCAACACTTTGGCTCTCACCGGAAGGCTTGACAACGCACTTGACGAGCTCAAGGCGAACCTCCCGGCTGACGTTAAGATCAACTCACAGATTTTCCGCCAGTCCAGGTTCATCGACAGTTCGATCGACAACGTGAAGAAGTCCTTGATCGAGGGTGCGATATTCGTGATAATCGTGCTGTTCATATTCCTGATGAACTGGCGCACCACCATCATCTCCCTCATCTCAATCCCGCTTTCCATCGTCTTCTCTTTGCTGGCGATCCGTTGGATGGGACTGACAATCAACACGATGAGCCTCGGCGGAATCGCCATCGCCATAGGTTCGCTTGTGGACGACTCGATTGTGGACGTGGAGAATGTGTTCAAGCGATTGCGGCAGAACCGAGAAAAACCTGAAAATGAGCGGGAGAGCGTAATCAAAGTTGTTTACGAGGCCTCGAAAGAGGTCCGTATGCCGATGCTTAACTCAACGCTCATCATCATCGCGAGCTTCCTGCCTCTCTTCTTCCTCTCCGGAATGGAAGGAAGGATGCTCAAGCCGCTGGGAATCACGTTCATCATCTCCCTGATGGCATCCACGCTTGTGGCACTGACTGTAACACCTGTCCTTAGCTCATTCCTTCTCGGCTCACAGAACAGCGACAAGACCGGCAAGGAACCGACTCTGGTACGCTGGCTCAAGAAGTACTATGAAAAGGCCCTCAACTGGTCTGTAGGACACAAAAAGAGTTTACTCTTCGGCGTCGGAGCGCTGCTTGCGGCTGCTGTGGTGATGTTCTTCACCCTCGGCGGAAGCTTCCTCCCGGCCTTCAACGAAGGCTCGTTCACAATCTCCATCAGCACTGTTCCTGGAATATCCTTGGAGGAGTCTGACCGTATGGGCCGCACGGCGGAGGAGCTTCTGCTCAGCATCCCGGAGATCAAGACCGTGGGTCGTAAGACAGGCCGGGCGGAACTCGATGAACACGCATTCGGAGTGAACAGCTCTGAGTTTGAATGCCCGTTCGAGCTTGGTAAGAAAACCAGAAAGCAGTTGACCGAAGAGGTACGTCAGAAATTAGCCGTGCTTCCTGGAGTGAACATTGAGATCGGAGGTCCTATCTCTCACAGAATCGATGCGATGCTCTCCGGAACAAAGGCCAACATCGCCATAAAGTTGTTCGGCTCGGATCTCAACAAGATGTACGAGATCGGCCAGAAGATCAAGACATCAATCTCTGGTGTGGAAGGCATCGCTGACATCAATGTGGAGCAGCAGGTCGAAAGGCCGGAGCTGAACATCACCCCGAAACGCGAGATGCTCGCCCGCTACGGAATATCCCTGCCGGAGTTCGCCGAAGTAGTGAGGGTGATGATGGAAGGCGAAGTCGTTTCGACAGTCTATGAGGGCAACCGCTCGTTCGACCTCACGTTGAAAGTCAATGATGACGCACGCTCAAGCATCGAGAGGATTTCCGATCTGACCATAGACACCGGTGACGGCAAGAAGGTTCCACTGTCCTATGTGGCCGACATCAAGTCATCAGCCGGACCGAACACTATCAACCGCGAGAACGTCAGCCGTAAGCTGGTCGTTTCCTGCAACGCCACCGGTGGAGAACTCGCCAAGGCCGTCGGAGCCATCCGAGAGAAGATAGCCGAGAACATCGAACTCCCTGAAGGTTACCACATTGAATACGGTGGACAGTTCGAGAGCGAGGAAAGGGCATCCAAGACCATAGCCCTCGTGAGCATATTCAGTATATTCATCATCTTTATGCTTCTGTACGGCGAGTTCAAGAACATCTCGCAGTCGCTCGTCGTGCTGCTGAATCTGCCGCTGGCGCTCATCGGAGGCGTGTTCGCCATATTCTTCACCGACGGAATCCTGAGCATTCCGGCCATCATCGGATTCATCTCGCTGTTCGGCATCGCGACCCGCAACGGTATGCTCCTGATCGACCGCTACAATGTGCTCGCATCGGAGGGGCATTCGCGCGAGGAGGCTGTGATGATCGGCTCGCTGGACAGGCTGAACCCGATTCTTATGACCGCCATCACTTCCGCGCTGGCACTGCTTCCGCTCGCGCTTGGCGGCGACCTGCCCGGCAACGAGATCCAGTCCCCTATGGCTAAGGTGATCCTCGGCGGACTATTCTCCTCCACCCTGCTGAACGGGTTCGTCGTGCCGGTGATCTATCTCATCAACTCCAAGTCCAAGAAACATGGCTGATGAAAAATCATCGTCACACACTCAATTGGTCGCTGAACCCGTCGAGGCGAGCCAACCGAAACAACAAGAATTATAGTAATATTTTAATATGAAACACCGTAATATTAACAAGTTATTATTAACTATTTATATCTGTGCAGGAAGCACCTTTGCGGTCTACGCACAGACCTCCACAGAAGCCGTCCTCCGGCAAATAGAGACAAACAATCCGCAGTTGAAAGCCGCAGCCGCTGAAGTGGAAGCCGAGAAACTGGCCAACCGTGCAGACGCATTGCTGGAGAACCCGGAGTTCGAGTTCAACTACCTGTGGGGAGCCGACGGCATCGGCAACAGACGTGACTTCCGCGTTACCCAAGCGTTCGATGCAGCCACTCTGACCGGTATGAAATCCAGACAAGTAGCCGGACAGAACGAACTTGCCACACTGCAATACAAAGCCGAGAGGCTTAACGTGCTACTCGAAGCCAAGCAAGCCTGCATCGATCTCATCTACTACAACGCCCTTAAAGCCGAACTGGACACTCATCTGGCACAGGCACAGACTCTCGTGTCGTCTTTTGAGAAAAGGCTGAAAGCCGGTGGAGCCAATGTCCTCGACCTCAACAAGGCCAAGGTGCATCTGACAAGCGTACGTGGCCAGATCTCACAAGTAGAAGTTGAGCGTAAGACCCTGCTGGCGAAACTGAAGAGCCTCAACGGTGGGAACGACATCGCTCTTGAAGATTCCGCCTACGGCCTTTCAGACAACTTGCCATCCGATTTCGATTCGTGGTACGAGTCGGCGTCGCAGAAAAATCCAGTCCTGCAATATGTCCGTCAGGAGGTTACTGTAGGCAAAAAACAGTTGTCCATCGACAAGACTGCCTGGGTACCTGAACTGACCGTCGGCTATATGAGCGAGCTCACGACATCAGACAAGTTTCGAGGCGTGACAGTGGGTGTGAATATTCCTCTGTGGAGCAACGCCAACAAAGTGAAGCAGTCCCGCGCGAAGATCGCCGCCGCAGAATCCCGCAAGGCTGCCGCAGAGCAGCAGTTCTATTTCGACCTTCTGGTCCAGTACAACCGCGCCGCCAGCCTCAAGGAGAACTCCGAACTGATGCGCGCCTCCCTAAGCGAGACCGACAGCCGTGACTACCTGCTGACAGCCCAGTCCCGAGGCGAGATCTCGATGATTGAATATCTCGTCGAGACCGACCAGTACTATGAAGCCCTGGAGCAGACCCTCGCCGCCGAGCGAGACTACCATCAGGCACTCGCCCAGCTGAACGCTGTGGAGTTATAGACCCAATCGAGCAGTAATCCCTGCATGGCATCTAACCGATTAATAATGAATATTAAGAGACATCTCGTGGTTCAGTTTCTTGAACCACGAGATATTTCTTTTCTCTGACAATCAAGATGTTATCTGCCACGAGCGTTCAGGGCACACTCAGCCTCCACTTCAACACTCACTTCAACTTCAACCCTTGACTCTCAACTGTATCACTAATTCAGCCTCAATCGTCCTCCGGATCATCACCTCAAGCCCGCTCTACTTTCAGGGAAGCGAAGTAGTAAAAAGCAGCCGTGGCACTCCACTAATTGAATATTAAGCAAAAGGGCTATTTCGTGGTGTAAGAAACCATACCACGAAATAGTTCTATCAATTGGAAATCAACACATTATCTGCCAACCTCACCCATCCAGTTCTCACGTGCAGCTAGTGCAACGGCCAGTGCCCAAGCCCGGGCATTACAAAAATATCCAGTGCACCACAAAAATATTTTGGAGTCAGTGCAGAATTGTCTATATTGTAAATGATTAAAGGTTGATTTGTTAGAAATGTTCTTTGTGAGGAAAACTCTTCTAAGAAAACAATCTAAACAGATTCCAACAAGCGGCGAATCAAATTTAAACACTTACTTTAAACTAATGACTATGATAGGGTCGAGGTGCGGGAGCCATCAGGGAAACACTGTGGCACACATATTCCAAAGGGCGCGGAATGGATTCGTTGTGTTCTACAACGTCAAAGATTCACTGTTTTTCATCACATCATTTTGTATTATCGCCCGACGGCATGGTGTAAAGGTGTTGGCATTATGCCTGATGTACAATCATGTTCACATTCTGCTGGACACAGATGACAAAGAATCTATAAGACTGTTCATCAAGGAACTGATGTCGTACTTCTGCAAATCATACAACCGCAGGTATGGGCTTTCCGGAGTGCTGTTCGATAGCTACGGTGTGTCGTTGAAGAAAGGAGACAAAGCCATCAGGACTGCGTTGGCTTACGTCAACAACAACCCGGTCGAAGATCACATCTGCGGAAAAGCCGAGGAGTGGCGATGGAACTTTCTGGCATATTCGGACTCTGACCACCCATATTCAGAGAAGGTCAATTTAGGCATTGCATCAAGAAGGCTGAGGAGAGCGGTGGCCAAAGTGAAGTACCTGCATGCGACCGAAAGACCTTTGACATACGAAGTGCTTGACAACCTCTTCGACTCGCTTGCCATAAAAGAAAAACAACAACTGGTGGACCTGATAATCAATGAATATGCAATCGTTGATTTCCGCCAGGCCATCAGTTTTTATGGCGATTACGACAAGATGCTTATAGCATTCGCCAGCAACACTGGAAGTGAATACGAGATCAACGAGCCTTTTGACCCGCATTCCGGTCAGGCATACCGGAAAATGGCGGACTATCTGGCCAGGGACAACAGGTTCAAATCAATCGGCGAGGTGATCAATCTCCCATTAGGAAAGTTAGTGGAATATTTAGACGAACTTGTCAGCCAATGTGGCGTCAGGCAATGCCACGCGATGAAGTTCCTGCACATTATCCAGAATCGCCTTGGCACCTAAATACTTGATAATGTGTAAAATAAACTTTCTCGTGGTTATCATTTAGAAACCACGAGAAAGCCTTTTTAATTAATAATCAATACATTATCTGCCAAGCCCTCCGAAAAAGCTCGTTTGGACTGTGATGTCTCAGCTTGAAATAATAATCCAAATCTGCGATCTTGGCTCGATGAAAGGCTGTGCGCTCCAGCGAAGCTACTCCGCGGCGGCGATGCACTCGAGTCCCTTGTTTAGAGAGACGGTAATCCTATTCATTGGAACCAGCGAAGCTACTCCGCGGCGGCGATGCACTCGATCTCGACGAGGGCTCCTTTCGGGAGGGTCTTGACGGCGAAGGCGCAGCGGGCCGGGAACGGGGCTTTGAAGAACTCGGAATAGATTCCGTTCATCGCGGCGAAATCATTCATGTCAGCGAGGAATACGGTGGTCTTCAGGACTTTGTTGAGGTCGGAGCCAGCCTGCTCGAGGATTGACTTGAGATTGGTCAGGGACTGACGGGTCTGGGCCTCCACTCCCCCTTCCGGGAACGCACCGGTGGCAGGATCGATAGGAAGCTGGCCGGAAACGAAGATGAAACCGTTATGCTCGATGGCCTGGCTGTACGGGCCGATGGCGGCAGGAGCCTTTTCTGTGCTTATCTGTCTCATAAAATCAAATTTTTGCCAAATTTAGGAAATTGAAAAGTAATTTGCCAAAAAACTACATACAGAGTCAAAAGGGCTTCCAAGAAACTTCGCAAACATAGTAGTAAGCGTTAATAAATAAGATGCAGCTTTGAATAGTTTGAAATGTTCTTTGAGGTGAAATAATCTTGGTAAAGATTTGGCGGTATTTTAGAGGATGATGCCTTTGGGAGGTAGGAGTGTGCCGGTGGCACATGGCTGATGGGAAAAGACATATAGACCGAAAAGACATTCAAAGATAGCCAAGTTATTCTTTAAGGATTACATAATTGGTGGTAAAATGTGTAAATTTGTAGAACGAACATTAAAAACACATTTTACTATGGCACTCGAACAACAGATCCAGAAGGACATAATGGAGGCGATGAAGGCTCACGATGAGTCTCGCCTTAACGCGACAAGAGGCATCAAGTCAGAGATTCTCCTCGCGAAGACATCAGGAACGGAACACGAACTCTCAGACGCTGACGTGCTGAAAATCATCCAGAAGCTCGTGAAGCAGCGCAAGGAGTCCGCTGAGCTCTACACCCAGGGCAACCGTCCGGAACTCGCCGAGAAAGAACTCGCCGAGATGAAGGTGATGGAAGCCTACCTGCCGAAGGCACTTTCCGAGGACGAGGTCAGGAATATTCTTAAAGAGGTTGTCGCCGAGGTCGGAGCGACCGGTCCTAAAGATATGGGCAAGGTTATGGGAGCGGCGACCAAGAAGTTGGCAGGACAGGCTGACGGCCGTTTGATCTCGACTATCGTAAAGGAACTGCTCGCACAGTAGTATTTTATAAATATTTGCACAGTAGTATTTTATAAATATTTGAAGAACAACAGCATCTATGATTAAGGAATCACGGAATATTGCTGCTGCGATCGCCGCGCTGACATTGTCGGTCGCGGCTTTCGCGCATAGTAAAGAGAATGTGGCCGCCGGCGCTTCGACAGGCTCAGCGACCGGGCAGGATCTCTACAAGGAGTTCCAGAATCCGCCGAAGTCCGCCCGCCCGAGGGTGTGGTGGCACTGGATGAACGGAAACATCACCAAGGACGGAATCAAGAAAGACCTTCTGTGGATGCAGAAGACCGGAATCGTGGGATTCCACAACTTCGACGCCGGCCTTGAGACCCCGCAGATTGTGGACAAGAGGCTCATATATATGACCCCGGAATGGAAGGACGCTTTCAAGTACGCCATCAACCTCGCGGACAGCCTTGACATGGAGATGACCATCGCAAGTTCCCCAGGCTGGAGCGAGACCGGCGGCCCGTGGGTCAAGGACGAAGACGCTATGAAGAAACTCGTCTGGAGACAGGTCGAGATCAAGGGCGGACAGCCTGTCAGCCTGAAACTCCCGGAGGGCTTCGACATCACTGGACCGTTTATGGATTTCACCGGCTCGTTCGACGGAGTATCTCAGGTTTTCCTCAGGAAAAAGTTCTACAGGGACATTGCCGTTGTCGGAGTGAGACTCTGCGACAAAGACATCAATCTCAAAGAGTTGTACCCAACAATAACCTCAAGCGGATGCGACGCGGCAGGCGAGGAAATGCTCGAAAGGATCACCGGTGACAGCGTCGGAGACTACCTCGACGTCAAAACCGACAAGAACGGCAAGTGCTGGATCCAGTACGAGTTCGCTGAGCCTCAGACCATCAAGGCCGTTGTGGTCTCCGAGCTCAGGAAGGACACAAATCCTTACGTCCACACGAAGGAACTCCAGTACAGCGACGACGGAATCAATTTCAAGAGCATCAATCTCTCCTACCAGGCCACGGCACAAAGGACCTACGCCATCCCGGCCACCACAGCCAAATATTTCAGGCTCAGCCTTAAAGACAACAAAGGAAAGAAGGACTGCGAATTCGGAATAGCCCAATTCGCACTCTCAACGGTCACAAGAATCCAGCTCGCCGGAGACAAGGCCGGCAACAGTTTCTACCGCTTGCTCTGGATGGAGGACACTCCGTACAGCAGTGAGGCGGCCAGACTTGAGGATGTGGTCGATCTCACACCATACGTCAAGGACGGAACCCTCACCTGGAACGCTCCGGAAGGCAACTGGAGAATATTCCGCTTCGGCTACAGCCTGACCGGCAAGACCAACCACCCTGCCTCACCAGAAGCCACCGGCCTTGAGGTTGACAAGCTCGACCCGAAGGCCATCACTGAATATTTCCACAACTACCTCCAGACCTATGCCGATGCCTCCGGCGGAAAGCTCGGTAAGGGTGGCATTGAATATCTCCTCACAGACAGCTACGAGGCGGGAGCGCAGACGTGGACCAGGAATATGTTCGAAGAGTTCAAGGCCAGAAAAGGCTACGATCTTCTCCGCTGGATGCCAGCACTGACAGGAATGGTTCTGAACAACACCGAGGAGACCGAGCGTTTCCTGTTCGACTGGAGAAGGACGATCGGAGACATGATCTCCGAATATCACTACGACCTCCAGAACGAGATCCTGAAGCCTTACGGAATGAAGCGATACACGGAAAGCCACGAGAACTACCGCGCCAACCTCTCCGACGGAATGGACTGCAAGAGGTACGCCGAGATTCCGATGTCAGCCTTCTGGATGGACTACAAGAACGGAAACATATTCAATCCTCGTTTCGAGGCCGACGTGCGCGAATCCGCCTCCGTGGCTCACATCTACGGCCAGAACATCGCCGCCGCGGAGTCGTTCACATCCGACGGCTACAGGGACGGGGCCTGGGTCTTCTCCCCTGCCGTGCTCAAACCAACAGCCGATGCAGCGATGGCCGCCGGACTGAACCGATTCGTGATCCACACATCACCTCACCAGCCGGTTGACGACAAGGTCCCGGGACTCGGTCTCGGAAAATACGGCCAATGGTTCGACCGTCACCAGACCTGGGCCGACCAGGCGAAGGCATGGACGGATTATCTGTCCCGCAGCTGTTATATGCTTCAGCAAGGTCGTTTCGTGGCCGATGTCGCCTACTACTACGGTGAGGACAACAACGCAACGGGAATAATGCTCAAGAAAGTCCCGTCCCTTCCTTACGGCTACAACTACGACTATTTCAGCCCGTCCGTGATCCGTGATCTGGCCAAGGCCGAGAACGGGCTTATCACTGTGCCAAGCGGAATGAAGTACAAGGTTCTGATGCTTGACGCCAACGTGAAACACATGTCAATCGACATCCTGCGGAAGATCAAGGTGTTCGCGGACGCCGGAGTCGTGATCTGCGGAGCCAAGCCTCAGAAACTCGCCGGCAACACCGGCACGGAGGAAGAGTTCAAGGCTCTTGTGAAAGACATCTGGAACTCCGGGCGCAAGAATGTAACGGCAGGAGTGCCGGCGGAAAAAGTCCTTTCCGCCATGAGTCTCAAACCCGATTTCAGCATAGCAAGCGGAAACAACAAGGACCTCAAATTCGTCCACAGAAACCTTTCCGATGGTGAAATCTACTGGGTGACAAACCTTTCCAAGGACACGAGAGACATCACGGCTTCATTCAGGACAACGGGCAAAAAGCCTGTAATCTGGCACGCGGAGGACGCTTCAACCGAACCGGTCAGCTATGAGATCGCTGACGGCAGGACCAACGTAAAGATGAGCCTGACACAGCACCAGTCTGCCTTCGTCATATTCACAGAAAACACCGATGTGGCGAAAGTTGAGCTGCCTGAGACAAGCGAAGAGACAATCGTGGAGCTCAACACTCCTTGGTCAGTCAAGTTCCAGCAGGGACGCGGAGCGCCGGAAACCGCCACTTTCAATCAACTCGCATCCTTGACCGAGAGTTCCGAGCCGGGAATCAAGTACTTCTCCGGAGCGGTGACATATTCGAACATATTCAAGTTAAAAAAGAAGGAAATTCGAGGCAAGGATTCCGTCATTCTGGATTTAGGTGATGTGAAAGATCTGGCGGAAGTGACCGTGAACGGAAAGAATCTGGGAGTGTTCTGGAACGCCCCGTTCAAGGTTGACATCACCAAGGCAGTGAGGAACGGAGAAAACACCATCGAGGTCAAGGTCATCAATATGTGGCACAACCGCCTCGTCGGGGATGTCCAGCCGGGTGTGACGAAGAAGATCACCTACACCCAGATGGAGTTCTTCAAGCCTGAGGAGCCACTGCTCCCGGCCGGACTTTTGGGGCCAGTCAGAATTATAGGAGAAACAACGACCAAATAATTGATCATGAATATTAAAAGACTAATTTCCGCATTGATGGCAATCACCGCCTGTGTTTCGGTTTCCGCTAAGAAACCGTTGAAACCGACACTCAGATTCGGTTCGGATGGAGAATTCAAGATTCTTCAATTCACTGACACTCATCTAATTCCTTCCAATGAGACAACTCCGCTTGTCTGGGAGAACATCAGGAACGCCATCACAGCGGAAAAGCCAGACCTGATCATGCTGACTGGCGACCAAGTCTATGCCAAGCCTGCTCTTGAGAACTACAGGATCCTTCTCGACACCCTTGACAAATTCGGTGTGCCTTACGGGATTGTCTTCGGCAACCACGACAAGGAGTTTGACCAGACCAACGCCGCACTTTTGAAAGATGCGATGACCAGACCGCTTTGCGTCGCCGGAGACACCCCGGGTCTGCACGGAGAAGGCAATTATTTCCTTGAGGTAAAGTCTCACTCAGCGGACACGACCGCCTCTGTCGTATGGTGCTTCGATACCGGAAGCGAATCGCCGCTTTCCAAGAAAGCCATCAAGAGCTATGACTACGACTACGCCCACTCCGACCAGATTGAATGGTACGGCAAGACAAGCGGCACCATCACCTCAGCACACGGCGGAAAGCCGCTTCCTTCCGTGGCGTTCATGCATATTCCTCTCCCTGAATATGCCTACGCGTACAGAGAAGACCTGAACTTCAAGGCGTACGGCTCCCACCGTGAGACAATCTGCTCCTCGCATTTCAACTCGGGCCTTTTCTGCAAGATGCTGGAATGCGGGGACGTGATGGCGGTCTTCTGCGGGCACGACCACGACAATGACTGCTCTGTCGGCTACTACGGCATCATGCTGGCCTACGGGCGGTACAGCGGCGCGGCGACAGTTTACAACAACATCGGGATGAACGGCAGCAGAGTCATCGTGCTCCATGAGGGCGAACGGAAACTCGATTCGTACATCCGCCTGCGTGACGGCTCGACCAAAGACCTGACGCATTATCCTGAATATTACCAATGACAGCCTGTGGTCACCGAGCCTGTAGAAGCGACATATCGTTTCAACTTGTAACGTCGCTTCTACAGGCTCAGCGACCGAGGATTTGCTCAGCGACTAGAAATACAGCTCAGTGACCGAAACCAAAGATAATCATTTTAAACCAACGATATTATGAAAACTGTTTTGAAAGCGCTTTGCGCGGCTGGAGTGATGCTCTTGGGCATGGCATTGCCGGCCGGGGCGCAGACATCTTCAGGAGATGTCAAAGGGTTCAAGTACGAAGCCAACCTGATGGTAGGTGTGATGCAGATGGCCTACGACAGCGACGAGTTTCCGTCTCGCCATTATTACAGGAAAGAGCTCAGTGATTTCTATGAGACATACACCGGAGATCCTGGCTTTTCAGCCTTCTACACAGCGGATTTCAATGTCTATCTCACCAAGTGGCTGAAAGTCGGAGCCAGCGCGGGCTACGCCAAAGCGTGGGCGAATGTGTTCGACCCTCGGGGCTACAAGAAGATCGGAGAAAAGACCTTGAACGACTACTCTCTGCTTGGACAGGCTAAATTCACATTCATCAACAGGCAGTTGTTCAGGATGTACGCCGGAATCGGTGCCGGAGCCTCCGTCTGGGCCGGGAAAGACCGCGGAGAAACATATTCCAAGATTCTCCCTGCCGTAGAATTCATTCCGCTGGGTTTCCAATGGATGGATCATAAGATATACACGACGCTTGAGATTGTGGCCGGCACTAGAATGGGCGGAGTCAGAGGTGGATTAGGTTACAGATTCTAAACTTGAAATCATGAAAAGAATTTTATCAATCGCGACAGTGATCGCTGCGACAATTATCGCTGCATCATCATGCAGCAAGGCTGAGAAAGAGTTTTCAGGCAGCGATGGTGAGGTGACATATTCAATGGGCCCTTACATGATGTGCATCGCCAACAACCTGATAGTTGACAACCTCAAGATTCTGGAGTACAAAATCAACGGAAAGGCCAACATCCAAAGCAAGACTTCTGTCATGAGACCGGATGACCCGTCATACAGAATCCCGGGAGTAAAGGTTGAGAAAGCGGCGGAAGACAGCACGTGGATCGTCTCCAACAAGAATCTGGAATACTGGTTCCTCGGCGATGATTCATACCCTACCGACTATACAATAACAGCCAGAATGCTGCCAGGTGACTACAATCACTTCCACAGCTGGAAAGTCACCATCGAAGGTGAAAGACGGGAACAGAAAGGCTACTCCTGCAAATTCTCCACGCCGGAAGAGCCTCTTACCTACACGATCGGGGACACGGGATATTCATGGGGCAGCTGCAAGGGGCAACTGAATATGCTTGTGTACAAAGACGGCAAGGCCATTGATTCGATCGTCATGATCCTCCGCGGCGGGCTTGATGACTACAGCCTTGTCAGAACGTATTAATCGCTCCGGACAGACATCGTCACACCTTTAGTCTGATCAATCATGAGGATAAACGTAACAGGAGCGGCCTTAGCGACGCTCCTTGTTTTTTGTACAGGATTTAAGGCAAGCGCACAGGGCACGCTTCTGAAAGAGGCCAGATACGAAGTGAACCTGACAGTCGGCATTGTACCTTGCGCGCTGGTTTCATCCAAGGAGTTTCCGGACAGGGGAAACGGAGGCTTCAGAGAGCTGTACTCGTTTTATGAACCGTACTTTGTCTGCGACATGTCACCTGAGGTGTCTCTGGACGCCAATGTTCTTCTAAAGAAATGGCTAAAAGTAGGAGGAAAGATGGGTTACAGCACCGTGTGGGGAGACAGGATCGACCCAAAAACAGACAGAACGCTCTACAGGAAAGAGTTCTCCGACATCACCATCGCGGGTCAAGTCAGATTCACCTTTTACGAAAAGCCTCCGTTCAGTGTCTATGCTGGTATAGCGGCAGGAGCGACCTACAGACATGGCAATGATCAAGGCCACAGCATGTCAAAATTGCTTCCAGCCTACGAGATACTTCCTCTTGGCTATCAAATCTCCTACAAATCCGTCTATGGCATAATAGAATGCGCCTTCGGCTCCATGGTTCTCGGAGGCCGTTTCGGTATCGGCTACAGATTTTAACGAAACGCGATTTTTCGAGAAGATGTTTTGATTTGTTTGTATAGCACCTTTCAAGATTAGTCTAGCATAATATAGCGAGAAGGCTTTTCTAATATATTGTGACACATCATTGGTACAGGAAATGCGCCTCTGGTGTACCAAACGGATTATGACATGCCGTTGGTACAGGAAACGGGCTTCTGGTGTACCAACCAGACGAAGTATTCAGGAGAACTCAGCGAATCTGTCGGTTACAATAGTTGAGAAAAAGGCTGGTTCCCGAAGGAGCCAGCCTTAATTATGAATATAATAGGGTCTAAATCACCTATTCAGCCTTGGTTACCTCCCAAGCCTGTTTGCCGTTGTATGTAATCTCTTTGGACACATAACCATCAGCGAGGAAATTGGTGTTTGCACCTTCGGCTGTGTTATCAGCTGGATTGAAGCCTACGAATATACCGCCCATAATCTTAACTGTGCACTTTGAACGATAATTATCCTTACAGTTGATCAGATAAGAAGCATCGCCATCAGTTTCAAACACACCGCCATAAATATTCAAAGCACATTTGTTGCTAGCTGCCCATCCTGACTCCAAATAGATAACCTCAGACGTTCCCTCTTTGGTTGTTGAGTTATTGGAAGAATGAAAATATCCGCCATGAATGTTAACCGTACCTTTAACGATTCTGACTGCATAATTTCCTCCGTATTTTTTCGGCAGCCGGGTTAGCCGTGGCTGCCGAAAAAAAATACATCCACAAAGATATATATATGCAAGACTATTTTCAACTATTTACACCCCTGAGCTGCAATTTTTTATATGGACTTATTTGACTGGGATTCTTGGAGAGTGGCTGTCACTTCGACAGGCTCAGTGACCAGAGGGAGAATGGGCTGGGAGGTCACTTCGACAAGCTCAGTGACCGATGGGGAAAGTTCTGTGACAGGACAAAAGAAACAGGCCCGGAGACCGGATGGTTGGTCACTGAGCCTGTCGGAGTGATTATGCTCTTTACGAGATGTTTACAATAAAGGGATGTTAACGGATGGTCGGAAGCCAGGTCTGGATGTGCTTTCCTTTCCAGCAGTCAACCGATGAGTAGTCAACCATCTTGATGTCTCCTTCGGTGGTAGGAACGAGGAACTGCATTCTGGTGCCAGGACGCTCAGCGTCAACAATCTTGACCTTCACCTCACCGTTGGCGTCTGCGATGATCTGAACAGGCTTGTTGTAGTCAGGATCAATGTTCTCATCACGTGCGAGGACAAGCGGTCCCCACTGCACGGCCTGGAAGAACTTGCCCTCAGGGTTGCGTCCGTTCTCGGAAGCCTTGATGAGCTTGGCCTTCATATCGAAGATGATATAGATGCTGTCACCAGCCTGCCACTTGCGCTCCAGATTGAGATACTTTCCAGCCTCCACCTTGCCGACATACTTGCCGTTGACAGCAACGTAAGTCTGCTCGCTCCAGGACGGAATATGCAGTTTCACAGTGAATTTTTCCTTCGCGGCCGGGTCAACGGAGATACGCACCTCATTCGCGCGAGGATATTCAGTGACGATTCCAAGCTTGACCTCATTGCCTTTCGCTGTCTTGGCGGTCACGGTTCCGGCGTTGTAGAGGTTGATGACCGGACCTTCCTTTGACTGCATCGCGGCGATGTACGGAAGGTATGACAGTCCGCAAGGGCCGCTGAGGTTGCAGCAGGTCACAGGCTGGCCGTCGATATTGGTCCCCCAACCGCTGTTTGTGACCTTCGCTCCGTTCAGAAGGTTCACGTAGCTGAAGCTCTTTCCGTCCGGCTTCATCGCACCCAGAAGACCGTTGTAGGCATATTTCTCAATGTAGTCAACAGCTGTAGGATCACCCGTAAGACGAAGATACTGAGAGCAATATTTCATCCAAGTCACACCTACGCAGGTCTCCATCATTCTCTTGATGTTCGGATTGGTCTGCTCCACGGCTGTGTTGCTCCATCCCTCTCCGTTGAGTCTTGGCCAGTAAACATCAGAACCAGCGTTGCCGATGATGGTGATCTCGTTCTCAACCACATCGTTGAAGAAGTTGTCAAGGCATACCTTCCACCTCGGATCACCGGTCGCGCGGTAATATTCAGCGAGTCCCTCCCAGACGGAAGTCATCTCGTAGGCCTTAGGGTAAGGCTTGCCGACCTCGTAGAGGTGAGTGCCCTCATAGACCTGCTGGAATATATTGCTGCCCTTGGACGCGCCGGTTGTGACGATATATTCAGCGAAGTCGAGATATTCCTTTTTGCCGGTGATGAAGTAAAGCTTAACCATCGGTTCGAGGATAGAGGATGATTCAATTTTTGTGGAACTCCAACCGAGTTCGGTGATGCTCTTCTTAGGTGCCGGACCGACCTGGTCGATCACGCTCCTGGCCTCTTTCTCAAGGGCGGAGAGGACTCTCGGATCCTGCTCGACGTCAGTGTAGTACTGAAGCAGGCCAAGCATTACGTACTTTCTCTCCCAGATGTCACCGTCACGGTTGCCAGGCTGGTCATCCACGGCGGTGCAGCTTATGCTGCCGTTGCTCTTCTCGGTGGCCATCAGCTTGTAAACGAGACTCTTGGTCAGTTCCTTGAGCTTAGGATCTCCGTTGTAGCGGTAAAGCAGAGAGTTTGTACGGATGCACTTTCCCGGCATCTCGCCGAGAGCGAACTGCGGACGTCCCTTGATGAAATAGTCGATGACCTTGTCGTAAGGCATCACTCCGTTGACCCAGTGGTCGATGGAGTTCTGGATGTCATCGGCGAAGTAGCCGTTGAATGTCACACTTCCGGCCGGAAGCGGCTCGATCACATCATTCACCTTCTTCAGGTTGTCCTGGGCGAAGGCTCCGACGGAAAGCAGCGTGGCAGCTGCCGCGAAAACGATTGCATTTTTCATTATTATACCTATTGAATATTTCCAAAAGCCCACAAAGTTAACATTTTCCGCGCAACTTCCGACAATGGCCGGGGACGAAAAGAAGAATATTCACAAATTATTCAAGGAATATTCATCCGACCATGACAAGACTTACGGAAAACGCTTTTGCCGGAGATGAATTTTGTTCGTATCTTTGTCCATAACCGCATCAATTGGTAAGCGGCAAACAATAAGTTGCCGCAGATTTGGCAAAGATTTTCGAGGATAGATTTCTTTTGGAAGAAGGAGTGTGCCGGTGGCACATGACTGAGGAGAAAAGAAATATAGACCGAAAAGATTGCCTAAGGTGAAGCAAATTATTGTTTAACGATTACTTATGGTAAGGATTTACTGCAAAAACACCGGAACATACAAAGAGTTCCTTGAAGGGACCCCCCTGCTGGACATCGCACCGGCATTCGAGTTCGACAAACCGTACGACATACTGGCCGCCAAGGTGAACAACGTGGCGGAAGGGTTGAGATTCAGGGTTTTCCACAACCGTGACGTGGAGTTTCTGGACTACAGGACGTACATCGGCCGCAATTTCTACAGCCGTTCGCTCTGCTTCCTTCTGTACAAGGCCACAAGGGATCTGTTCCCGGAAAGCAGGATGACAATCCGCAGACCGATTTCCAAGGGCTATTTCTGCTCGGTTTACAAGAACGATGGTTCTTTTCTGACTGAGGAGGATGTGGAGGCGATCGGCGCGAGGATGAGGGAACTCGTGAACGAGAATATTCCGTTCAAACGCAAGGAACTCCAGATCGAGGAGGCCATCAAGATATTCAAGGAATCCGGCGACCTCGACAAGGTGAAGCTGCTGGAGACGTGCGGCGAGGTTTACATCACCTGCTACTCGCTTGGCGATGTGACTGACTACTATTATGATGAGCTGGTCCCGAGCACCGGCTACCTCAAGACATTCGGAGTGAAGCTCTGCCACGGAGGAATATTGCTGCGCGTACCTGACCGCCACCATCCGGAGGATCTGGCGCCGCTTCACGAGGAGCCTAAGACTTTCGAGGTGTTCGCGGAGACGCATAAATGGAACTGGATTATGGGGCTTTCCAACGTCGGGGATGTCAACGAGTCCATCCTCAAAGGCAACGCCTCCGACCTTATCCAGATCTCCGAGGCATTGCAGGAGAAGAAGATCGTCCAGATCGCCGAGGAAATCGAGAGGCGGCATAACGATCCGGAGAATCTTGTGAAGCTGGTTCTCATCACCGGACCGAGCAGCAGCGGAAAGAGCACGGTCTGCAAAAGGCTGAGCGTCCAGCTGAAAGCCTGCGGACTGCATCCGATATCGTTCTCGACCGACGACTATTTCGTCAACCGAGTCGATACTCCGAAACTCCCGGACGGATCATACGATTTCGACAACTTCGACACCGTGGACCACGAATATCTCCAGAAAGACCTCGTCAAACTACTTAACGGAGAGGAAGTAGAGGTTCCTGAATATAATTTCGTGACCGGCCGCAGAGAGTTCAACGGCAAGAACCTCAAGCTGGGCGAAAGGTCCGTGCTGCTGATCGAAGGTCTGCACGCTCTGAATCCTCGGCTGACCGAGAAGGTCCCGGACAAGGAGAAATTCAGGATATTCATAAACACAATAACTTCCATCTCGCTGGACTGCCACAACTGCATTCCGACGAGCGACAACCGCTTGCTGCGGAGGATCGTGAGGGACTACCTCAAGGGAGCGTTCACGGCACGGGAGTCGATCGCTAACTGGCCGAACGTGCGCAGGGCCGAGGTCAAGTGGATATATCCGTTCCAGGAGAACGCCGACGTGCTGTTCAACTCGGCATACCTCGTGGAGTTCGCTGTGCTGCGCACCCACGCCGAGAGGATCCTCGCCACCGTGCCGAAGAACTGTCCGGAGTACAGCGAGGCGCACAGGCTGCTGAAATTCCTGCACTACTTCGTGCCGGTCTCAGACAAGGAGATCCCGCCGACATCGCTGCTTCGCGGATTCATCGGAGGGGGAAGCTATTAGTATTGAACCGTTTGGCCGCCTTCGTCGGAGACTTCATCCGCAAAGACGGCCGAAAGCGACATTAACATATTCATAGAAAATAATTTAAACATCTACCAACGAAATGGCGGACGAAAAGATAATTTTCTCGATGAACGGTGTGGGCAAAGTCCTCCCGCACAACAACAAGGTTATTCTCAAGGACATCTACCTTTCTTTCTTCTACGGAGCGAAAATCGGCATCATCGGTCTGAACGGCTCCGGTAAATCGACCCTGATGAAGATCATCGCAGGCGTGGAGAAATCCTACCGTGGCGAGGTGGTCTGGGCGCCTGGATATTCAGTGGGCTACCTTGAGCAGGAGCCACAGATGGATCCGGACAAGACGGTCATCGAGGTCGTGCAGGAAGGGGTCCAGGAGGTCATGGATGTCCTCAATGAATATAACGAGATCTCCCTCAAGTTTATGGAGCCGATGGACGACGACCAGATGAACGCTCTCATAGAGCGTCAGGGAGAGTTGTCAGAAAAGATCGAACATCTCGGCGGCTGGGAGATCGACGCCAAGCTCGAAAGGGCGATGGACGCTCTGAACTGCCCTCCGCCTGACGCCAAGATATCCACCCTTTCCGGTGGCGAGCGCCGCCGTGTGGCCCTGTGCCGCCTGCTTCTGCGCGAGCCGGACGTGCTGCTCCTTGACGAGCCTACCAACCACCTCGACACAGAGAGCATCCAGTGGCTTGAGGCGCACCTGAGGCAGTACAAGGGCACGGTAATCGCCGTGACCCACGACCGTTACTTCCTCGACAACGTGGCAGGATGGATCCTTGAGCTGGACAGAGGCGAAGGCATCCCGTGGAAGGGCAACTATAGTTCCTGGCTGGAGCAGAAGACCAAGAGGCTTGAGATGGAGGAGAAGCAGGAGAGCAAGAGGCGCAAGACCCTCCAGCACGAGTTGGAGTGGGTGCGGATGGCTCCCAAGGCCCGTCAGGCCAAACAGAAAGCCCGTCTGGGCGCCTACGAGAAACTGGCCTCGGCCGACGCCAAGGAGAAGGAGGCAAATCTGGAAATATACATTCCTAACGGACCGCGTCTCGGCAACAAGGTCATCGAGTTCAAGGACGTGTCCAAGGCCTACGGGGACAAGATTCTCTTCGAGCATCTTTCGTTCGCCCTTCCGCCTGCGGGAATCGTGGGCGTGATCGGCCCTAACGGTGCCGGCAAGACCACGCTGTTCAGGCTCATCATGGGCATCGAGAAACCGGACACAGGCTCTATAGACATCGGAGAGACCGTGAAGATCTCCTATGTGGACCAGCAGCACAGGAGCATAGATCCGGACAAGACAGTGTTCGAGACCATAGCCGGGAACTCCGAGTGGGTAAGGCTCGGCAACAAGGACATCAACGCCCGCGCCTGGGTGTCGAGGTTCAATTTCAGCGGTTCAGATCAGGAGAAACTCTGCGGAGTCCTTTCCGGAGGCGAGAGGAACAGGCTTCACCTTGCGCTGACCCTCAAGGACGAAGGCAACGTGCTGCTTCTGGACGAGCCGACGAACGATGTGGACGTGAACACGATCCGCGCCCTGGAGGACGGTCTGGAAAACTTCGCCGGATGCGCCGTCGTGATCAGCCACGACCGTTGGTTCCTGGACAGGATCGCCACACACATCCTCGCTTACGAGGGTGACTCCAACGTGGTGTTCTTCGAGGGCAACTACGCCGAGTACGAGGAGAACCGCAAGGCCCGTCTCGGTAACACAGAGCCTAAGAGGTTCAAGTACAAGAAATTGATGGAATAGTTTTTGCAGGATTTAGGTGCTGGTGCGCCGCGGTGGCGCACCATTAATGTTGCACTAAAACTATAACTGTTATGGCAAGTGACTCAAAAAAGTACGAATGCCTGCGCTGTGGCTGGATCTATGACCCGGCCGAGGGCGACCCTGACGGTGGCATAAAGCCCGGAACCCCGTTCAAAGACATCCCTAAGGACTGGAAATGCCCGGTCTGCGGAGCCTCGAAATCCGATTTCGCGGAATATTCGGAATAAGCGTTCCGCCGGACTGAATGAATAAAGGGAGAAGAGGCTGGCTTCAAGTTGGCCTCTTTTTTTATTTTTCCGAAAAAGAGCCGGTTCGGATCGCTCCAGACCGGCTCCTTCATATTCATCAAGATTATTATTTGTCCCTTACGCAGCGGACCTGAAGGCCTTGGTTTTTGTTTATACCATTGTCTGTAACTTTTGCCTCTGCCTCCTCTGAGGTGAAGTACCAGAGCAAGAACTTGCCGTTATCCGCCTTCGCCCCGGCATCTCCAGTCCATACAAATATTCTTTTTGGCATGAATACGGCAGTACCTGCCTTGTTTAATTGACCGGAAGCCGCAAGGTAGACATTCTGCTCTCCGTCAGAACACATACGATAGGACTCTGTCTTCCACTCCTTGCTGCCACCCTTAGTGAGATTCAAGAATTCCTCAGTAGTAGGTAGTCTCCATGTATTGGCAGGAAGGACTAAGGAGCAAGGATCCACCTCATCAGGCTTGATGTCAGCATACGCAATCGTGGTCTCTTCAGGGCCATAGGCCTTACCTGAATACTTGAGCGAGCTATTCATGTCCTGCCCGAGATCCACACCGTAGCGGCTCTTCCACTTGAAGAACATTCCGACCTCCTTAGGTCCGGCGAATGCGTAGGCCCCGTCCTTCACAGTCAGGTAACCAGGACTCCAAATCACGGAGAATCCATTCGGATTAGGAGCCGCGGCCTGAACCACAGTCTTGCCGGTGTTCTCACCGTTTACATAAATAGAGAGTACACGATCGTCTGTGTAGCTCGTGTTCTCAGGAATAGAGAAATATACAACCGGATCAGACTTTGAGGCACTCTCTGTCATCGATAAACCGTCATTACTCTTAACCTCGACTGGGACATCACTAAGATCCGTGTCAACTTTGACTTTAAGATCGAACGCGGTGTGATCGTGCTTGGCCGGTGAGTGACCGGCATAGAAAGCATAGTTAGTGATAGCCGGCTGGACGAATGACTCACCGGTGTACTTGCCGTTGATGAAGATCTTCCAAGTCTTGTCCTTTTTGCTCGTGTTCGCCTCCATATTCTTGAAAGTCACCGTCGTCACCTTAGGAGTGCAACTAATCTCGGACACGTCACCGATGTCAGACAAAAGTTCAACCTTGTAGAGTGCGAACTCACCCGGATTGGTAACAACCTCAAGATTAAACTCCTTGTAACTATCAAGGGTCTTCGGGGAATATGACACAAGACTCGGCTGCTTGATGTTCTTCACGCAGCGCACCGACGCCAGATTCGTGTTGGACAGGTCGTAGTAGATCATTGAATATTCATCACTTATCACATAAATCGAACGGTCACCCTCGTAGCTCTCGCCATCAAGCCAGTAAGCGCCGTAGGAATTCTTCTTCGAGATCGTCCCGTCCGTCTTGGACATCGTCCCGGCAAAAGGCAGGAAGAAATCACAGTTCTTGAAGCCCATACCTTTAACCCCATTCTGACTGTGCTCTTTGTCAAGATCCTCTTGATAGTAAAGGTAATAAGCCTCCTCGTAGGTAGGAAGCCTGAGCCCCGGATCGACCTTCGCGCAAGGATCATCGGCCGGATCATTCTCCGGAATCGCTGCAAGATCAATCTTGACGCGGGACGGAGTGTAAGCCAGACCGTCATAGGTGTCCGGCTCCGAGTTGACACCATAACTGCTACCTTTCTTGAAGTACAGTCCAGCGTCGGACATATTCTCGGCTATCGCAAACTTCCCGTCCTTCAAGGTGATGTTACCCTTGGCCCAGTAGAAATCCTCGATCAGCACAAGAGCCGCGTCCTGAGTGGCCGAAGCGACCTCTTTCCAGACAACATCGGAAGAAGGCTCTTCATCATAGCTCTCGGGAGCTGGGGTGAACGCGGCCTCGACCGTGATTGTTCTGGAGTTCTCGGTGTAGTTGGCCGGAACGGAAATCTCAACCGCATCGGTCTTGGAGGTGATCTCAACAGGCTCTCCGGTAGCTTCACCGACATTCACCCTGTACTTCCATGCAAGGTAAATAGGTTCGCTTGCCTTTGTCAGTTTCACGGTGTCAGCCTTGAACGAGAACTTGAAGGTTCCGCCGTTGAATGAGATTGTCTCCGGGAAATCCGATTTTTCATAAGACGTGTGGACATATTCCACGCTGACTTCCTCCTTCCCGCAGGAGAGCAGCAACGCTGACAACGCCGTGGCCGCCAGCAAAGACATGACTTTTCTACTCATCAGTTAGTTCGTTAATACAATGGGCGCAAATATAATCATTTTCAGAATAAACCAAATTCCGACACAACTATTGAATAATCACAAATATTCGCTAAATTGCGCAAATATATTCATGAATATGAGAAAGACGATTACAATTGTTGCGATTGCGATGCTGACGCTTGGCATTTCATTATCAGCAGGGGCGCAGAACAAAAACAGATCCGCAGACCAGGAGGCACAGGAGCTTGAGAAGATCAAGCGAGAGACCACCATCCTCAAGGAGGGTGACAAGGCGGCCGACTTCACCGGGAAGAGGTTCGCTGGCGGCTCGTTCAAACTGGCAGATCAGAAGGGCAAGGTCGTAATGCTGCTTTTCTGGGGCGGCTGGTGCCCTCCTTGCAGGCATGAGTTAAGGCCTGAGAACCTTCCGGCCACGCTCAAGGAGTTCAACGACAACCAGGATTTCGTCTTCCAGCCGATCGCCTATAAGGACACAAGGGCGACGCTTGAGAAGTTCTTCGCGGGAAAGGAAGGCAAGACAATATATTCATACCTCAAGCCGCTGACGCTGGTCGATGAGGACAAGAGCATATTCGGGCTTTACGCGAAGTCTGGAGTTCCGCGCTGCGTGATCATCGGGAAGAACGGAGTGATCGCTTACGTCGGGATCGGATCCTCCGAGGAGGGGCTTAAGGAGGTCGCCCAGACGCTTCGCGAGGAACTGGCTAAATAGGTCATCCGGTCACTGAGCCTGTCGAAGTGACATTGGTTCTATTGATTCTCAGAAATGGTTGGCACGCTTCGACAAGCTCAGCGGCCAGCCATTTTTATGATTCCTGATGTAGGGTGATGGATCGGGCGACAGTGTAGCCCATTGACCAGGCCGCCTGCAGATTGAAACCGCCTGTTATCGCGTCCACGTCAAGGACCTCTCCGGCAAAATAGAGGCCAGGATGGTTCTTGGACTCAAGGGTATTGAGGTTGATGTTGGAAAGGGCGACCCCGCCACAGGTGACGAACTCCTCCTTGAAACGGCTTTTGCCACGAATCTGGTACTCGTCATTGATCAATGTGTTCACAAGACGGTTCATTCCTTTGGATCCCAGTTCGGCCCAGCGGGCATCCTCACGGATTCCGCACTTGGAGATCAGGTAGTTCCAAAGTCTTGACGGCAGTTCGGACGGATGGGTGTTCAGAATCTGTTTCTGAGGACTGTCTTTTGAAAGCGCAGTGATTCTGTCACGGACATCCTGCTCGCCCGCGTCACCGAACCAATTCACTGAGAGAGTTGCGGAATATTCATTTTCAGCGAGATAGCGGGCCGCATAAGAGGAGAGTTTCAGGATCGCGGGACCGCTCATTCCCCAGTGCGTGATTAGGAGCGGACCGGAGGCCTTGAATTTCGTGCCTACCAAGGATGCCGATGCGTTCTCGACCACTGTGCCCATCAGTTCACGTACAGGGCTGCCGGGAAGGTTGAAAGTGAAGAGGGACGGGACAGGTGGGACGATTTCAAGGTCAAGGCCATCAAGCATTCCAAGACCGGAAAGTTTCGGGCTGCCGCCGGTGGTGACGACAACTATGTCTGCAAAGTATTCAAGCATTTTCGTCGCTTCGGCAGGCTCTGCGACCGAGATGGTGTAACCACCTTCAGGACGTGGGAATATTCCCGTAACTTTACGTTTTGTATGAAGCGTAACTCCGGCCTGTCGCATCCTTGCCTGCAAGGTGTTAACGATTTCCATCGCGTCCTGCGATGCCGGAAAAACGCAATGGTCTTCCTGAAGCACAAGCTTCACGCCTTCGTTCTCGAACCATTGCCAAGCGCTTTTCTGATCAAAGGTACGGAAAAGGCGTTTCATTAGTTTGTCACCGCGAGGATAAGCGGCTGACAGAGAGGATATTCCCTCAAAGGAATTTGTAAGGTTGCACCGCCCTCCCCCGGTGATCGCCACCTTCGCCAAAGCCGTCGTCCCCGCCTCGAACACCTCCACTGAAGCGGAAGGCATCCTCCGTTTCAACTCAATGGCGCAGAAACACCCCGCCGCCCCGGCACCCACAATCGCAACTTTCATATTGCAAAACTACACAAAATCCTTTGATTTTGATAAATGAATATAAGAAGCTGTTTTGAATTGTTTGAAATGTTCTTTGAGGTGAAAAATCTTCATTTTCTTCCCGCTTCTTCAGTCAGATAGCACCGCTATCTTCCTTGGAAGAAGCGGTCGAAACTGAAGTTTTTCACTCTCAAACCTTCAAACAAACAATTCAAAACAGCTTCTAAATGTAGAACGAATCGATCGGAGCGGAGCGACGCAAGGGGTCTGGGGAATACAGTCCTCGGTGCCCCCACCGGGGGCTGTCACGTAGTGACTGAGGGGTGGAAGATATATTATATGGCAAAATGAATTTTGCCATATAATTATAAGTGGATATCTTTGTCCTCAATTTATGGCATCGGGAAAGAAGGACATACTCCTCGGGATGATCCGGAACGGACTTCCGATGACTCTCGGACAGCAGATTCGGCTAACGATTCTGCTGAGTCTGCCTGCCATCGCCGCCCAGTTCTCATCCGTGCTGATGCAGTACATCGACGCGGGAATGGTCGGCCAACTCGGCGCGAACCAATCAGCGTCAATAGGTCTGGTCGCCACGACAACCTGGATAATGGGTGGATTCCAGTCCGGAGCCAGCTCGGGATTCTCAGTCCAGGTCGCCCACCTTTGCGGAGCGCAGGATTTCAAGGGAGCCAGAGCTGTGATGAGGCAAGGGCTCACCACTGTGTTCCTCATCGGCCTGGTTCTCGCAGTGATAGGCGTAAGCATCAGTGGGGCGCTCCCCCACTGGCTCGGCGGAACGCCGGAAATCAATGAGGACGCATCAGAATATTTCCTGATATATTCAGCGTTCATTCCGATAGGCGCTGTCGGATGGGCCGCTAATTCAATGCTACAGGCCAGCGGCAACATGAAGATTCCGAGCCTGATGTACACCGGAATGTGCGGCCTTGACGTGGTGTTCAACTACATATTCATTTACATTTGTGAGATGGGAGTGGCTGGCGCGGCTCTGGGAACTGGTGCGGCGCAGGTCGTCACCTCGATATTCGTGATCTGGTACATCCTCAGACGCTCCAAGGAATTGAATATCAAAGGAGAACAAGGCACGTTCATTCCACGGCGCAAGACTGTGCGCAACGCTTGGGGCATCACTGCGCCGATGTGGCTCCAGAACATCATAATGAGGGGATCGCACATTATGAGCACCATCATAGTGGCGCCGCTCGGGCCTATTTCCCTTGCGGCTAACTCGCTGGCAATCATCGCTGAAAGCTTCTGTTACATGCCAGGATACGGTATAGAGGAGGCCGCCACGACGCTTGTCGGCCAGAGTCTCGGGGCGAAACGCAAGGAAGTCGCCAAGCGGTTCTCGCAGATCACGATGATGATGGCCGCAGGGATTATGACTCTGCTGGGAGCCTTGATGTTCATATTCGCGACAGATCTGATGATGCTTCTGAGCTCGGATCCGGATGTCATCGCGTTGGGAGCCAAGGTGCTGAGAATCGAAGCGTTCGCCGAGACCCTCTATGCGTTCTCGATCGCCGGCTACGGTTCCTGCGTAGGCGGAGGCGACACCCTCGTGCCAAGCGTGATGAACTTCGGAAGCATGTGGGTGATACGCATCGGACTGGCACTGATTTTGACACCTCGGATGGGACTCGTCGGCTACTGGGTGGCGATGTGCATCGAGCTGAATGTCCGCGGATTGCTGTTCTACTGGAGACTGCGCGGCGAGAAATGGATGAAACTAAAGATCACTTGAGAATATGGAAAAGATCATCAACCAGGAATTCGGCGGAGAGAGACCGCTCTACTGCAGACACGACCTTTATCTTGAGAATGTGAAGATCCACGCCGGGGAATCGGCGCTGAAAGAGACCGGCAACATCACCGCCGTACATTGCCAGTTCGAGGGCAAGTATCCGTTCTGGGAGTGTGACGGATTCGTCATCAAGGACAGTCTGCTGACCGTGGGCGCACGCTCAGGACTTTGGTATTCAAGGAATTGCGAGATATACGACACTATCATCGACGCTCCGAAGACCTTCCGCAGGATGGACGGAATCAAGTTGAAGAACGTCCAGATTCCTGGCGGTACGGAGACGTTCTGGGACTGCAGGAACATCGAGGTCGAGGATTCGGTGATCGACAGAGCCGACTATGTGTTCATGCACTGCGAGAATGTCAAGTTGACCAACGTCAAGCTGAACGGCAACTACAGTTTCCAGTACGCCAAGAACGTGGAGATCCGGAACTGCGTCCTGAACTCCAAGGATTCCTTCTGGGAGGCCGAGAACGTCACAGTCATCGATTCCGTGATTAATGGTGAATATCTTGCCTGGTACTCGAAGAACCTCCGCCTAGTCCGCTGCCACATCACCGAGACCCAGCCTCTGTGCTACTGCGACGACCTCGTACTGGAGGACTGCACAATGGGCGCTGACGCTGATTTGGCTTTTGAATATTCCTCCGTCCAGGCCACCGTGAAAGGCCATGTTCCTTCCATCAAGAACCCACGCACCGGCTTCATCCGCTACGGTTCCGTCGGGGAGATCATCATTGATGAGAACATCAAGGGCCCGGGTGACTGTCGGCTGGAGAAAGCGTAGAGGGGAGCCAAGCAAAAAACTCTTTCCGGAATTTTGCACGTTACCAAAATTCCGGAAAGAGTTTTTTGTTGGCTGTCAATATTGGTACCGTGGCAGACAAGTCACTATAAATCACGACATCAAGATTATTCCTATAGTAATAATGCGCTAAAGCTGAACACTTTAACGGCTGATGATCAGCATGTGGCGAATAACATGCTTTTTATCAAGCAGATAGCGCATCGTCTTTAGCGTAAACCAACCGAAGACAGTTATCTGATCATTTGATTATAGGCATGATAGGTTCACGGTTAGATAATCGTGTACGGTCCTATCGAAGCGAGCCCGCTGCCCCGTCTCGGAAGAAACCAGATACTGATATATAAAAAAGGAAAAGCCGCCGATGAATACTCATCAGCGGCCTAAGGAGTGGTGTCGGGAAGAATCGAACTGCCGACACATGGATTTTCAGTCCATTGCTCTACCATCTGAGCTACGACACCGTTTCCGTTTGGGATTGCAAAGATAGGCATTTTTCTTTTGGCTGCAAATTTTTTTGAGAAGAATTTGCGTTTTTCTTCGCTGAGTGGATGTTTTTGGCTAAATTCGCCATATGACAGGCAGGATCTTCATACAAGTTATCCTTCCGCTCCGGCTGGAGTGGGAGCCGTTCTATTATCAAGAAATTGAATTGAGTGAATCGGCTGGGGATGCGTCTGGATTGTTTCCGGTCACTTCGACAGGCTCAGTGACCGAAAGAGACAAAGAACAGGTTAGGATCGGAGACCGGGTGCGGGTGAACTTTGCTGGAAAGGAATATGTCGGAGTGGTAAGCATGGCGGACGCAGGAAAACAGGCGGAGGAGATGGGAATTGTGGACAAGGTGAAGCCGATCTTAGGCATGGCTGAAGGGTTGGAACCGGTCACCAAGGAGGAGATTGAACTATGGAGACAGATAGCGGAATATTACCTGTGCACTGTCGGGGAAGTTTACAAGGCGGCTTATCCAGCGCAGAAAGTGGAGAAGGAAGTTGTGCAGGCCCGTCAGGAGGCACTCAAAGTGGAAAGAGAAGAGAAGAATCGGACAAAGATTGCGGATAAGATCAAGAGGCTGGAAGAAAGAGCGGAGAAAAAGGCGGAATTGGCCGCGAAAGCTCGGAAGTCAGAGAGTCGGGAAAGGTACTTGGCAGAGAAGGAGATGTTGGAGGGGGAGATTGGATTATTGGTCAGGGAGCTCACTTCGATGGTTGGTGAGCTTTGTCGAACCACTGGCTCAGTGACCGGTTATGGTGACTCTGTTACATATCATCAGGACGAAGAGCCAATAGGTGGGTCCATAATCAAAACGTCCGAGGGTACAGAGAAGGAAATAAGCTTGTCAGCGGCACAGGAGGAAGCATATTCAAAGATAAAAGAGATTTTTGCGAAAGGGAAGCCGGCGTTGCTGCATGGGGTGACGGGATCTGGAAAGACGGAGATTTACCTGAAACTGGCGCAGGAAACGCTCGCGATGGGAAAGAACGTGCTTTATCTGGTTCCGGAGATAGCGCTCAGCAGACAACTGGAGGACAGGATCAGCGAGACATTCCCGGAACTGCTTGTGTTCCATTCCGGAGAGACAATGTCCAGAAAGCGAGAGGTGGCCACCGTCCTAAGGCACGCTGGAGAGCCGGCAGAGGGAAAGGGCTATGTTGTCCTCGGGACCCGAAGCGCCATATTCCTGCCGCATAAAAACTTAGGGCTGGTGATAGTGGACGAGGAGCACGACACCTCCTACAAGCAGGATTCACCTGCCCCTCGGTACAACGGCCGCGAAACGGCGATAATGATGGCGAAGATATTCGGAGCCAACGTCATTCTGGGATCGGCCACGCCGTCGCTGGAGTCGCTGTACAATTGCAGCGTAGGGCGTTACGGGCTTGTCACCTTGAACAAACGATTCTACGACGCGGCGGACTCGGACATCGAAATCATCGACACAATCGCCGAGCGGCGCAAGAACGGTATGATCGGGAACTTCTCCAGGAAACTCATCGAGCACATAGGCAAATGCCTCGGCGAACACCGGCAGGTGCTGATTCTCAGGGAGAGGCGGGCATATTCCCCGATCGTGCAGTGCCAGGAGTGCGGCGACATCCCGAAGTGCCGCTGCTGCAACGTCAGCCTTAGCTTGCATAGGCGAGCCGACGGAAGCGAAAGACTAGTCTGCCACTATTGCGGCAGGGTTTATGAATATACCGGGAAATGCCATAAATGTGGAGGAGAACTGAAACCGTTAGGTTCAGGGACACAGAAGATCGAGGAGGAGGCCTCCAAACTGTTCCCTAACGCAAGGATCGCGAGGCTGGACAGTGACACGGCACAGAGTCGGAAATATGAGACGGACACCATCCGGAAATTCTCCAATGGGGAAATCGACATACTCATCGGCACAAGGATGGTCGCCAAGGGATTCGATTTCAGCGGACTGTCCCTTGTGGCCGTGCTTCAGGCCGACTCTATCCTCGGGCAGGAGGACTATAGGGCGGACGAAAGAGGACTCCAGCTTCTGGAACAGTTCAGAGGACGTTGCGGACGGCGGGGAGAAAAAGGTCTGTTCGTCATCCAGACCTCACAGCCGGAACACCCTGTCTATCAAAGCATAGACGGGAAACTGGACGAGAACGGTACAATGGCCCGTTTCCTCGGGGAAAGGAAGCTGTTCGGTTATCCGCCATATTCAAGGGTCATCGGAGTCGTCATCAAAGATTACAACCAAGCCAGAGTGGACCTGCTGAGCCGGGATCTCGGAGAGTACCTGCGGGGAGCTTTGGCGGTCAAGGTCAGCTTCGCTCCGGGCGTGCAGAACGGCCCGAATGTCATAGGGCCATATTCACCGGCTATCGACAAAATCTCGAACCAGAACATCCGCCAAATCAGGGTATTGCTGCCGAAAGACCGTTCGCTGGCGAGAAACAAGGAGACGCTTGCGGCGGCGGTGGAACGCTTCGAGAAGGAGAAAAAATATTCAGGCCACATCGCGCTTGATGTCGATCCGGCCTGAATAGATTTTTACTTATGCTCTTTACGCTTGATCCCATCGGCAGCACTTTCGGCCCCTTTTGATCCTCAAGAGTGCATACCGCACTCTTGGGAAACGTTTGCCCCACTTTTCGCCTCCCGAGAGTGCTGCCGAGCACATACGGGCGACATTATTTCCCTTTTTCGCTTCTAAAAAGGCTATCCTGGATCAGGGGAAACGCATCGCACCGAAGCCGTGCCTGTGCGATGGTTGATGATTCCGCTGATGGTCTCGATCCGTCGTATTTGTGCTGATTCTTCCGCAGGGAGACCGGAATGTCGCCGCAAGAGTTCAGAACGGGAAAATCGAGCAAGACCGAATGATTTTTCATTTCAAGAGATTTTCCGTAACTTTGAAATTTGAATATACACACAGGATATGGGAAAAGTCATAGCAATAGCCAATCAGAAAGGCGGAGTGGGAAAGACCACAACCGCCATCAACCTCGCTGCGTCGCTTGCGGTGCTGGAGAAGAAGGTACTCATCATCGACGCCGACCCGCAGGCCAACACCACCTCCGGACTGAATTTCTCTCCGGACAATGACGAGAAGAGGACGATCTACGAGGTGATGATCGGCACGATTGACATTCAGGATGCCTTGATTCAGACAGAGATTCCTGACCTTCAGATGATTCCGTCGCACATCAACCTTGTCGGAGCGGAGATTGAGATGATCGATGTGGAGGACAGGGAGACGATCCTGAAAAGAAGACTCACCCCGATCCGCGACAACTACGACTACATCATCATCGACTGTTCCCCTTCCTTGGGACTCATCACGATCAACGCTCTCTCGGCATCCGACTCCGTGATGATTCCTGTGCAGCCAGAGTTCTTCGCCCTTGAGGGGCTCGGCAAACTGCTCCAGACCATCAGACTGGTTCAGAGCGGCGTGAACCCGTCGCTCACCATCGAAGGGTTCGTCGTGACGATGTTCGACGGCAGGACAAAGGTTCACGCGCAGGTTGTGAACGAACTGAAGGAACATTTTCAGGACATGGTTTTCAATACGGTGATCCAGAGGAGCATACGTCTCAGCGAGGCCCCTTCGCACGGCAAGCCGATAATCCTCTATGATGTGGTCAGCAACGGAACTACCAACTATATGAACCTCGCCAAGGAAGTGTTGGAAAAGAACGAGAGATAAAGACAATGAGCAGCAATAACAAGCAGGAAAGCAGGCTGGGCAAAGGGCTCAGCGCCCTTTTGGGAGACATCCAGACAATCGGGCCGGAAAGAAAGCCGGTCGGCTATATCAATAAGGAGATCGCCGGGTCAAAACCCGAGCAGGACTACGGTGACGTGCTCAGGATCCCTGTGGATCTGATTGAGCCGAACCCTTACCAGCCTCGTATGGCGTTCGACAACGAGGCGTTGGAGGAACTGGCCGACTCGATCAGGACATTCGGTCTCATCCAGCCGATCTCGGTGCGCAAACTCAAGAACGGACGCTATCAGATCATCAGCGGCGAGCGCAGGTTCAAGGCCTGCAAGAGGGCTGGAATGGACATCATCCCGGCCTACATCCGCACCGCGGACGATCAGGGAATGCTTGAGATGGCCATCGTGGAGAACATCCAGAGGCAGGATCTCGATCCGATTGAGGTGGCGATGAGCTACCAGAGGCTGATGGACGAGTGTAACCTCACCCAGGAGATGATGGCGCAGCGCGTCGGCAAGAAGCGAGCCTCAGTGGCCAATTATCTGAGGCTTCTCAAACTCCCGACCAAAGTCCAGCACGACCTCAAGACCGGGCTTCTCAGCACCGGACACGCGAAAGTCCTGCTTGGAGTGGAAGACCCTCATATTCAAGAACTTCTCTGCGACCTCGTGATCAAGGACGGCCTTTCGGTACGCCAGCTGGAGGAGAAGGTTCACAAACTGAGCAAGGACGAAAACACAAAGGCGGCCACAAAACAGCAGGACCTTCCGGATGAATATTACAAGGTTCTGGAGCACATCGGCAAGTTTTTTGATAACAGCATCAGCCTGAAACGCTCGGCCTCCGGAAAGGGAACGATGACAATCAAGTTCAACTCCGACGAGGAAGTGGGCAGGTTCCTCAAGGCCCTTGAGGACTCGAACATCTAAGAAGAACAATGAAGAATCTGATTCTCAGGATATGTCTGGCACTTGTCTGCCTGGCGGCCTTTTCCACGGGCGCGAAAGCGCAGTTCAGGGAAGAGGCGTTCAACCAGACCTACAATGACCCGAGCGACACCACCTCCGCGAGGGATTCCGTGGACAAGATGTGGTCTTTCCGGGAATTCTTCAGAGGGGTCAGCCACAAGGACACTACACTGAGGATCGGAACCATGTTCGCCGGATCGACGGTGTTCATCGGATCCGAGCAGATCTACAACAAGCAATACTGGAAACTGCCGATAATCTACGGCGGCATCGGAACGACCCTTGGACTGGGAATCCACTACAACAGCAAGTACAAGCACTCCAAGAAGGGTTATGACATCGCCATGGCGCTTGACCCTAACATGGAGTTCGAGCTGGACACTCGCTCGAAGGACATGGCCAAGTATATGTTCGCAAGCGCCGGATTCATCTACTGGGCCACTCTCATGGACGGAGTTGTCAACTACAAGAGGGATGTGAAGAACCAACCTGGGAAGGCGACGATATATTCAATCCTCCTGCCGGGACTCGGGCAGGCGTACAACGGGGAATATTGGAAGATTCCGATATATTGGGGAATGATGATCGGTTCCTACCATTTCTACGCCTTGAACAGCAAGAACTACAAAAGATTCAAGCGCATCCACAACGAGGCGACAAATCCTGACGGAGGATACACCGGCTCCATTCCGGCGGAAAGGGCGCTGTACTTCAGGAATGTTTACAGGCGCTACAGGGATTATTCGGTTGTCGCTATTGTAGGCAGCTACCTGCTTCAAGTTATCGATGCCAATGTGTTCGCCTACATGCAGGACTTCGAGATGAACGACGAGCTCACCCTTAATGTCACGCCGACCGTCATCTCTCCTTATAATGAATATATCCCGCCACATAATGAATATGCCATCGCATCCCCCACACGCTCGGTTCCACCTATGAGTTTCGGCATGGGAGCGTTCGGGGACAACGCGATAGGAATCAAAGTCGGTCTTAGATTTTAACAAGAGCACGAAAGGATGAGAAAAACCACATACGCGACACTGCCCATCATACTGCTCATGGTCTTCCTGCTCCAAGGGAACGCCGGAGCGCAGGTATTCAGAAAAAAGATCAAGGAAGAGAATCAGGAACTCAGACAACGGGTCGATTCCCTTCAGAAAGCCTTGGACAAACTGAAGCATGAAAGCATCCTGAAAGACAGCATCGCGGGTGAGATGATCGATGTCTATGAGGAGAACAAACTCAAGACGGCGGCCGGACTGAATCCCGAGGACTATACCCAGGAGGTTACGGACAGCCTCCTGAGTATCTGGTATCTGCACCGTCAGGCCAGAAAGAACGAGGAAGGGAACGGCTACGACATGGATTCGATCCGGTTCACGTCAAACGTTCCGGACGAAGTGATGAAAGCCAGGCTGGAAAAGATGAACTCCTTCATCACCCTCCCATACAACGACAAGGTCCGCAACTACATGATACTCTATTCAGAGAAGATGCCGACCAAGATGGGCACGATCCTGGGGCTTTGCCAGTACTACATGCCGATCTTCGAGGAGACATTCAACAAGTACAACCTCCCGGACGAGCTCAAGTACATGGCCATCATCGAATCGGCGCTGAACCCGGTTGCGGTCTCAAGTGCGGGAGCGAAAGGGATGTGGCAGTTCATGTTCAGGACCGCGCAGCTCTATGGACTGGAGATCAACTCCTTCGTGGACGAGAGACTTGACCCGTTCAAGTCAGCCGATGCCGCCGCGCGTTACCTGACCGACTCCTACAACGTATTCGGAGACTGGAACCTTGCGATCTCGTCCTACAACTGCGGATCGGGCAACATCAACAAGGCCATTCGCAGGAACGGGGGCAAAAGGGATTTTTGGTCGGTCTATGACTACCTTCCACGTGAGACCAGAGGCTATGTCCCGGCGTTCGTCGGGGCGATGTACGCCATCCATTACAGCAAGGAGTACGGACTTGCTCCGGCAAACATGCGGATGCCGGCCCAGCTGGACACATTCGAGATTCACAAGAACCTGCATTTCAAGCAGATCAGCGAGCTTGTCGGAATCTCCGTCGATGAGCTCAGAAACCTTAACCCGCAGTACATCAAGGATGTGATTCCAGGCGACAGCAAAACCTACATCCTCCGGATTCCATACAACTACTCCAGCGACTTCATAGCCCACGAGGACTCGATCTACACATACAAGGCTTCTGAATATCTCAACCCGCAGACCCTTGTGGATGACGGGAAGCGTTCGTCCGGTGAGACATATTCAGGCGGCACGATCACTTATAAGGTCAAGAAGGGCGACACTTTGGGAAAGATCGCGGCCAAGTACCATGTCACCGTGAACCAACTCAAGAAGTGGAACCACCTCAGAAGCACGAACCTCAGGATCGGGCAGAAGATCCGCATCTATAAGGGAGGCGGGGCGCCGACCGCATCAGCTGTCAAATCAGCCTCCAGCCAGTTGAGTTACACCGACTACACCGTGAAGGCTGGTGACTCCCTCTACAGCATCGCGAAGAAGTTCCCGGGCATGACTGCCGAAAAGATCATGAAGTTCAACGGGATAGGCGAGAACATCAAGCCTGGGATGAAAATAAGGATTCCAAAGTAGCCGTCAAAACATCACCACCGCCTGAGCCTTCGCTTCCGAAACCGAAGGCTTTGGCTCTTTCATGAATGAATATGCCATTGTCGAGGCCCTGAAGTACAGTTTCAAGGCCCTCCCCCTGCCAAGCCGCAATTTGCATCCGGAAACAGCTGACAGACTCCATCCACGCCCGTAATAGGCCGGGACAGTGAAGTTACCCGGAGCGTCCCGCTCGTATGAATATATCCGGTCATCCCAATTATCGACAATGAATATGGTTCCCCGAAGATAGGCGCTGAACCAGTCTGTTTTCCGTCCACCTTCCAGGTAGGCGAGACCGGCCAGCGAACGGCACAGCAGTCCCTCAAGCCTGCCTCTGATCTTCCAGGCCGGCTTGTCTGACGGGCCGTAACGCGCCGACAGCCCTGAACTTGACCAGTCCAGATCACAACGAGCCCCGGTGCGGTATCGAAGAACCTCCTCGTAAGGACGGAAACGTTCCGTAATCCTCACAGAAAGAACCATCACCTTGGTCAACTGCAACGGCAATCTGAAAAGCACACGGACCTGTCTCTTGCTACGGTCTCTGTCCTTGACGGCAAAGTCGGCCGTAAGGAAAGCTCCCGCCTTCTCAAGCCCGACGGTGGCTCCATGCTCGTCGGAAGTCTTTGTCCAGCCTCGTATCCCTCCCGTATAATCAGAACCGAAACTTGAGGAATAACTATGGACAGCCGATGAGAGTTTCCAATCGCCTCCCAAAGGAAACACGGCTCCAAGAATGGCTCCGGGACTCTTTCCGGAGAAATCCCATGCAAACTCCCCGAAGTAATCCACCCCGCGCCATGAACGGCGGAAGTCTCCTGACAGTTTGCCGGTCTTAGGCCTAACCGACATATTAATTGGCTCTGTCTGGCAGTAGCCTGTGAGGGATAACTGCCCGTTGCGGGAATGGAGGGTTATGTTCGCTCCTGTCATCAGAGAGATTTCGGCGGGTTTGCCGCTCTCGCACCATGAGCGAAGCCCTGGAAAGGAGGCAAACGCGGAGAGAACCATGCGCCCGGCCGTGAAGTCGGCCGCCACTCCCCTATGGCTTCCTATCCCGGACCATGACCATGACGGAGACAATCCGGATGGCCGTTTACTGAATGATGATGAAGATGACAGTCCAGACATGGACATTCCGCTCCATAGCGTAAGCCCCTGGCCGAAACGGGCGTTGAAGTCCCCGATGATGACCTTGCCGATCCTTCTCTTGCCAAAATATGTCATATTCATCGCCCACGCCGATGGAGGAAACCGCTCTTTGTCTGAATATTTAGTCCTGGCAGCCGATGAAAACTCGAAAGACTCGCCATAGTTCATTCTGTACTTGGCTCCATAGTTGAAATCCTTCCCTTTGACCGCGGAACGGGCCAAGGCCTCATTTGTCAGACGCTTTGATCCGATCTCTATCTGACCAGGCAAAGCGTTGGAGGCGAACGAAATGAACGGTCTGAGAGCATTGGCGTAATCCTCTCCGAAACCGTCAACAGCAGCGAGTTCCGAGACGGAAAGCACATCACCATTCCGCAAGCGATAGTCCATCAGGCTCGCCACCTGGTACTGACTCATAAGTCCGCATGTGGCCATACGGCTTCTTGACACAAGATTGATTTCCAACGGACTGGATGCCAATACGGAGAATCTTTCCATCTCCTGCTCGTCCAGTTCCTCCTCGGAATCCGCGCCGGACAGATATAATATCGCCTTCATGAGGTTGTCAGACTGAGCTGTCAGATCAGCCTGAAACAAAGGCACCGCGAGCAGCAGCGCGGCAGTGAAGTTTTTCAGGATATTCATGATTCGTGATGTTTATGCCAAGAGATTCACATCCCTTTAAGTTCAGGCCGGCAAGGTAAGGCAAGTAAACGTAAAAAACGAAAAGAAACATAAAACATAGGTATGTTTTTTCTGTTTTTTTAAGGAATATTGCCTAATTTTGTTTTTTACTATAAACAACGAACCACAATGAGCAACGTCAGACTATTTGACAAGTCCTTCAAGCCGTTCATTCCGAACGAGAGGCTTGAGGAAGCCATCGACAAGGTAGCCGAGAAGATCAACCATGATTTCAATGGATGTACCGATTGCCCGGTACTCCTTTGTGTCCTCAACGGATCACTGATGTTCACGTCGGAGCTGATGAAGAGGCTCACGTTCAACTGCGAGCTGGTCTGCATCAAGCTTTCGTCCTACAACGGCACCCACACCACAGGCAACGTGCGCGAGGTCATGGGCTTGACCAGAAGCATCGAGGGCAAGAGGGTGATTGTCGTGGAAGACATTGTGGACAGCGGCAACACCATCGTGGCTCTCAAGGAGCTCCTCAAAGAGAAAGGAGCCACAGAAACAAGGATCTGCACGATGCTCCTCAAACCGGCATCCTACACAAAGGACGTGAAGCTAGATTATGTGGCGATGGAGATTCCGGATGACTTCATTGTCGGCTTCGGGCTTGACTACAACGAGATCGGAAGAAACCTCAAAGACATTTATGTATTGGACACAGATATGAAATACTTTATTCTTTTTGGCCCTCCGGGCGCCGGGAAAGGCACCCAGGCCTCAGCAATGGTTGAAAAATACAATCTCTGCCACATTTCCACCGGCGAGCTTCTCCGCGGAGAGATCGCCAAGGGTACTGAGCTTGGCCTCAAGGCAAAGGCTCTGATCGACGCCGGCGAGCTCGTTCCGGACGAGGTTGTGGAAGGCATGATCGAGAACAAGTTCAAGACCGTGACCGGAGTCTCCGGCTTCCTTCTTGACGGATTCCCTCGCACCATCGCCCAGGCCGAGGCTCTTGACAAGATGCTCGCTAAGAACGGCGAGGCTGTCACATCCGTTGTCTCCATCATGATCCCCGACACGATGATCATGGAGCGCATCAAGCACAGGGCCGCGATCGAAGGCCGCGCCGATGATGCCAGGGACGAGACAATCAACAACCGCATCAAGACCTACCACGAGAAGACCGAACCGCTTGTGGAGTACTACAAGAAGGCAGGCAAGTACGAGGAGATCGACGGCACCGGGACCATCGAGGAAGTCCGCGGAAGGATATTCACAATGATGGACAAGGCATAGTCAATGATGATTGGTTCACTTTTGGTCACCGTTCTGCTCGCGGGTTCTCCGTTGAAGTTGAACGGTGATAATATTTCACAGATTGTCAATGAATTGACAACCGAGGAGAAGGCTGCCCTGCTGGTAGGCAGCGGAGCGAAAGCCTTCGACGGAGTCGGCTACACGACTCTCTACGTAAAGGGTTCCGCCGGAACAACCCACCCGATAGAAAGGCTGGGCATCCCGGCTATCGTGCTGGCGGACGGCCCTGCGGGAGTCAGGATCGACGACCGCCCATGCACCAAGTTCCCGATCGGAACCTCCCTCGCCTCCACCTGGAATCCATCGCTTGTCGAGGAGGTCGGCGGAGCCATAGGCAATGAGGTTCTCGAATATGGAGTCGATGTCCTGCTCGCCCCTGGCATCAACATCCAACGCAATCCTCTGTGCGGCAGAAACTTCGAATATTACTCCGAAGATCCTCTTCTGGCCGGCAGGGTCGCGGCTGGCTACATCCGCGGAATCCAGAGCCAAGGAGTCGGAACATCCATCAAGCATTTCGCCGCTAACAATCAGGAACTCAACAGGCTCTACCTTGACGCAAGGGTTCCCGTCCGGGCACTGCGCGAAATCTACCTGAGGAACTTCGAGATCGCCATCAAGGAGAGCGATCCGTGGACCGTCATGACATCGTACAACTATGTCAACGGGACATTGGCCGCAGAGAACCACGACCTGGCGACAGGAGTTCTTCGTGATGACTGGGGCTACAAAGGTGTGGTCATGACAGACTGGGCCGCGGGATTATATTCAGACAAGATGGTCGCAAGCGGCAACGACATGATCCAGCCGGGCAGCGACGAGCACTACAATCGTCTCGTCAACTCCATGACCGACGGCTCATTGCCTATGCCGGTGGTTGACACGGCAGTGGCGAGACTCCTGAGGCTCATCGTCAAATGTCCTCGGTTCAAAGGGTATGAATATTCCAATAAACCGAACCTCCGGCACAATGCGTCTGTGGCCCGGAAAGCCGCCGAGGAAGGAATCGTGCTGCTGAAGAACGATGCGGCTTCCCTGCCTTTGGCACCTGAGTCGAAGATCGCGCTGTTCGGAGTGACTTCCTACGAGTTCATCACCGGAGGCACAGGAGCCGGAAACGTCAACGGCTCATACGTTATAGACCTCAAGAAGGGGCTTTCCGACGCGGGATTCGGACTGGACAAAACGACAGACGACTTCTACAAAGACTGCCTTAGATACGAAAGGTTCAATACCCGCAGGATCAACAGCAAGTTCGACAAATGGTTCGTGGATGCCGAACGTCCGGCCGAGGCCATGCCGTCCAAAGCCGTGCTGGAGCAGGCCGCAAAGGAAGCCGACAAGGCCGTCATAACCATCGGTCGCATATTCGGTGAAGGCAAGGACAGACTCTACCAATTCAGTTATCTGCTGTCCGACGCCGAGATGAGGCTTATCAAGGGAGTCTCGACAGCGTTCCACAAGGAGGGCAAAAAGCTGATTGTCGTGCTGGATGTCGGCGGAATCGTGGACATGACCGCATGGCAGGACATGGCCGACGCAATCGTCATGAGCTGGCTTCCGGGATGCGAGGCCGGACATGCCATAGCCTCAGTGCTTTCCGGTAAGGAAACTCCGAGCGGAAGGCTTCCGATGAGCATTCCTGTAAGCTATTACGATGATCCGACATCCGAGACCATGCCTCAGCTTCTCACCGACAAACCGGTCAACTACTCGTTCCACCGTCCGGCTCCAGCCGGAGTCACGAAACGGTACGACATCGAGAACATCGACTACGTCAACTACCGTGAAGGCATCTACTGCGGCTACAGGTACTACACCACCAAGAAGATCCGCACCGCCTATCCGTTCGGCTTCGGCCTGAGTTACACGGACTTCAGGTACAGCGGAATGACCGTGGAGGACGCCGGTGATGAATATGTCGTCAACCTGACCGTGGAGAACACCGGCAAATATTCCGGAAAGGAGGTCGTCCAGATCTACGTCAAAGCCCCCGGCAAGGACATGGACAAACCTGCCCGCGAGCTCAAAGGCTTCACAAAGACGGATGTGATAGCCCCGGGAAAATCACAGACAGTAGAGATAAGGATCCCGAAGAATCTCCTCGCCTCATACGATGAGCAACGCTCCGGCTGGGCCACCGAGAAGGGAACATATTCCTTCATCGCGGCGCGGAATGCCGAAACCCCTGTTCTCGTGAAAAAGGTGAAAATCGCCTCACCGTCCTTCACCCCTACCGGCAACTACCTCGCCATCTCTCCCCTCTTCATAGAGTGGTGACAGACAAGCGATATAAATCAACACAATAACGAAATATCCTCCAGTCTGGAACAGGTTGGAGGATATTTCTTTTACGGCATTTATCGTAAGTCACTTACTTTTCTGAAAGTCAGATCTGGAAGAAGAATCATAATCTCACGACGAACAGGCTCCGCACTACCTTCGACCTGCTCATCATAACGCCAGAACACTTGGAACCTGACCTTGGCCTCGACCGGTGAATATCCTTTTGAAGCCATTTTGGCAAGTTTTTCACGGAACGAGGCCGAGAATTTTAGAACCTTCCTGCGGCAACCGTCGATCTCGGCGGACAGGTAGTCACCATCAAGCTCAAGTCTGGTTCCGGAATGCAGACTCTGCAACAGGTTTTGGTTGCCTTTGAACATATCCAGCACGACATCCCGATGCGAAAGCTGCATCAGAACCTCCTCCGGTGAGCCATAGACCGAATCATCTCCAACCATCACGGCGCGGGACACTTCATCTGTGAATATGTCCGCATTGTCAAAATGCACCGATAGGTTGTTCTTAGCCCTGGTCATTCCGACATAGACCATACGGCGCTCCTTGTCGGTCACATTATGTAGTCCCTTCAGCGAGATATACACGTTGTCATATTCACAACCTTTGGCTTTGTGTATGGTTGAGACGACTACCTCCGAATCCTTGGACCTCGTGAAATCCTCAAGTTGAGACTCCAGCAGAAAGTTCTCAAAATCAGTGATGTACTTACGGGTTGGATATTCATCATTAAAAGCGGCCAGACAGTTCTCAAGCAGATCAAGGCATCCACTGTCACTGAAACGGCGCCGCACGGCATCCGCCGCTTCAGCCCACGTCACATCATCGAGGCAGGCGGAGTCATATTTCCGGATGGCGTCAAGAAAACTTCTGAACTCGGCGAGGTCTGAAAGCTGGAATCCTTCCCGGGATTGAATCAGCCTGGCTTTCCGTCCGGACTTGTTAAGCAAAGCCGATATCACCAAGGCATCGTCATTCGTGGCGGTAAGAATGCAGACGTTGCCAGGGCTTCCGTCCGAAACGATCTCATTAACAATGGCCTGTTCATAGTCGGGAGTGGAATGACGGACCAAACGGATATTCCCAGGATCAATTCTCTTACCTACGATCGGATCGGACTTCAAACGTCCGGATATTCCTTTAACGTAGGAGTTCGCCAGAGAGATGACCGTCTGGGAGCTTCTGAAATTCTCCAGCATATTATAGACAGACGCTCCATATTCAGTGATCAGGGATTTCATATTCCCGGAGTCAGAGCCACGGAATTCGTAGATGTTCTGGTCATCGTCACCGACCGCTATGACCCTCATATCCTCATTGCAACGGATAAGTTCCTTGACCAGAGCGAATTCTTGCTCACCAAGGTCCTGTGCCTCGTCGATGACAAGGATTGACTTGGTTATCCGGCTCCTTTCAACCCTGCCTGAACGAATCTCCACGACAGCGTCGGCGACAATATGTTCGGAACCCTCGACCGTTCCCTTCCTGCCAAGAATGTCAAATGAATATGAATGGAAAGTCTTGATCTCGACATATTCGGCGGCGTTGCCGATCAGAGCCTTGAGCCGCTTCTTGAACTCCGTAGCCGCGGCCCTTGAGAATGTCAGCATCAGAAGCTGCTCGGACTTGACATCCTCCAGAAGGATCAAAGAGGCCAGCTTGCGCACGAGGACGTAGGTCTTGCCGCTTCCAGGTCCGGCCGGAACCACGATGAACCTTGATTCGCTGTCATTGATTATGTCTGACTGTGTCCCGGTCAGACTTCCGAACAGCTCTTCGTACTTTTTCTCGCTGATGTTCCTGTCGATTCTTTTCGCCTCCTTCGAATCGAAATATTTCTTTATGAAAGCCTTGAAATCCAGCACAAAATAGTCGTGGACATATTCCATAGCCCGATTTTTGTCGGACACCATCATATTCGCATATTTTCCGATGATGTGGATCTGCTGGATCCGCTGCTTGTAGAAGTCGTCCAGATTGTGGTAGTCGTCCTTTTTGTAGCGGCATTTGCTGTCTTTGAGCCGTTCGATCTGCAACTTGTTGTACAAGACCATAAAGCCGCCTTCCAGGTTCAAGATTCCGGTCTTCGCGAGGAACAGGAGCGCCTCTTCGGCCATCCCGACATCAATCTTTTCCGGGAAAAGAGCGCTGTCGTTGTAGTCACCGACAAGTCCGGCCAACGAGAACCCGACCTTGACCTCGCCGTCCTCCTCTTTATTATTATCCTTGAAACGATAGACGATGAACGAAGCGATTGAGTTCCTGACAGCGATCTGCTTTTCCAGATCCGAGGCCGAAACCTTAGCCGCTATCTGAATATAATCGTCCGTGACCGGGCGCTTTTCGATGTAATGCCTTATCGTCCAGAAAAACAGGATTGTACGGATGTCTTTCACGGAGGACCTTGCGATTCCGGAAGCGATCGCTTTCTCGTTTATCTCCTTCAGACTGAATTTCGTGCACTCGCCGATGACTGTCTCGACGAGGAATTTCTCCAGCTGGATGTAATATTTGAATTTCCTGAGCTGGCCAAGCCGGAGGTAGGCCGTCATATCGTCGTCCTTGGCGAGGATTCCGGCCACACGCATTCTCTCCACGATACTGATCACCTTGCGGGTCTCGATGCCGAGCATATCCGAAAGATAGTCAACACGGGACTCCGCCTCGGCGGTCCCGGCGCGGGAACGGCTGCGCTCCGAGATCAATGACTTGATGATTCTTCTGGCGTCCAGTTTGTCATCCTCAGTGAAATCCGGGCATCGTTCTATCCGCTCCGAAGCCTCGTCCATATTCCTCGGGACAATGCTTGTCGCGAATATCCTCGGGCTGTTCATCCCGCGTCTCAGATAACCGGCGGTCTCCAGGGCGGCAATCGCGCTTTTCACCTTGGTCTCAACGTCCCGGATTTCCTCCCAACCTGCCTTGCGGGCTATCTCCAAAGCGGAGATGTGGATGCAGTCGTGCTTTGCCGTAAGTTTCTTGACAGCGCTCCAGACTTGGTTTATCTCACTCAGGGTGAGCTTCGTCTGATTCAGAAGTATGAAGTGTTTGTTAAGGTCATCGTCATTGTAAAGGACGTAGCATTCCGCCTGCGAGTTGACATCACGCCCCGCCCTTCCCGCTTCCTGAATATAATTCTCCAGCGAATCCGAAATCTCGTAGTGGACAACCAGACCGACATCGCTCTTGTCCACTCCCATCCCGAACGCTGATGTGGCCACGATTATCCTGACCTTGCCGCTCATAAAATCATCCTGGGCCTTGACCTTTGTGTTGACCTCCATCTGACCGTGGAAGGCCTTTGCGTCAAACCCGTCCTTGCCGAGCCTTTCAGCGATTTTCTCCGCGGCTTTGGTTCTGGTCACATAAACGATGGCCGGACATTTTGTGCCATCGAGCAAGTTCCTCAAGGTCTGGTATTTATCCTCATCAGAAGCCCTGAACAGAACAGTATATCGAAGATTAGTGCGGGCGACATCGGTCGTGAAACGCTTCAAGGTTATCCCAAGCCTGTCCCGGAAATAGTCACAGATGTCGCTGATCACCTTCGGTTTCGCGGTCGCCGTGAAGCAGGAGACCGGAATCGGAGTGTGAAGGCCTTTACTCTCCTGAAGATGCTTGATGAACTCCCCGATGAACATATATTCAATCCGGAAGTCCTGACCCCAAGCGGAGAAGCAATGCGCCTCGTCAATCACGATTCGGACCAAGGTTCTGGACATCAGAACCTTCTCGATGGTCTTGGAGCGGAGTTGCTCCGGGGCGATGTAAAGCAGCGAGGCCTCGCCGGACTCGACTCTCTCCAAAGCGTTGCGGCGTTCAATCGGAGACAGCAAGCCATTGATATAGACGGCTTCCGAGATTCCTTTCTTCTCCATATTCTCCACCTGATCCTTCATCAGGGATTGGAGCGGTGAGATCACGACGGTCAGCCCTCTGACGGTCTCCCCTGCCATCAATGCCGGCAGTTGGAATGTCAGCGACTTCCCTCCGCCGGTCGGGAATATGGCAAGCAACGATTCACCTTTAATCGCTGCTTTTGCCGCATTCTCCTGCAGCGGCTCCCCTCCGAAAGTCCTGAAACGGTCGTAGCCGAACCACTTTTTCAATGAATATTCCGCATTCAGTTTTTGTGAGCAATACGCACAGCGGGCATCTCCGCAGTTCACGGCCCTTAAACCTCTTATCACATTCTCCACGCCCTGATAGTTGCGCAGGATCCAGGCCGGAGTTATGGAATTTCTGTCATCCGTGCTTATCAAGGCAGCCGCATAGGCGCATTCCACCTTGTGATCCCTAACAAAAGACTCGACATTTGAATGCTCGCAAATCTTGCCTTTAAATAACTCTCGGAAGATGTCCGCAGTGGATTTCCGGAAAAAGAACGGCTTCCTTGAGGGGACATATTCAATGCTTTTGAAAAATCCTGAGAAGTGGATATCCTCGTTCAGCAGATCATAGTACAACTGCTGGAAATTCTTGTCCAAAGCGTTGAACGCTCTGACCTCATCCTCATAGAGAGATTGCGCCTTCAAGCTGTCATTCAACGGGTTATTCAGTTCTTCCGTAAGGATCTTGTCATCCTTGAGAAGTTTATGGTAAGGCTTCCGCGGGAAAAGCAGCGGCGAGAGATAAAGGGTATCGACAAGGACATATTCCTTTCTAAGGAATGGTTTCAGGTACTTGATGTCGTGCCCGATAATATTATGCCCGCAAAGACAGCCGCAGTCAGAGACAAAGCCCGCAAACTCCGGAATCCTCGCGGAATGAAAGCTCAGTCCGTTTTTCACTCCCCCGATGTCCTGAATCCTGCCTTTGCCATCTATTTCAAGGTCAATGAAGGCGATTTTCATCATAATGAATATCCCGATTGCTTCAACTCGTTGATTATCGGTGCAAAAATAACATTATTTTGCAAAACTATCATCCATAGAACAATATGATAAATTTTAGAATATTTCCTAATAAATATAGTAGAAGTTCTAAAATTATCTATATTTGCGACAGACCAATTATATTGCGATATGAAACACACATTGACAGCGAAAGAAGAGGAACTTATGAATATCTTCTGGAAAAAGGGTGAGATGTGCATCCGTGACCTTGTGAACAGCCTTCCGGAACCAAGGCCGAGCTATACTACGGTCTCGACCCAAGTGTCGTTCCTTGAGAGCAAGGGATTCCTCACACGCCGTCCTATAGCCAACACGTTCATCTACGAGGTACGCATATCCGAGAAGGAGTACAGAGGCACGACAATCAGCGGCATAGTGGAGAGGTATTACAACAACTCTTTCGCCAGCGTGGTCTCACAGTTTCTTGAGGATGAAAAACTTGACGTAAACGAGTTAAAAGAAATAATAGCTCAGATAGAAGGCAAGCGCTAATATTCCATCTTATGCTCACCTTCATAATATATGAATTGAAAGTCGCGGCGACGCTCATCACGTTCTACCTCTGCTTCAAGTGCTTCCTAAGCCAGGAGAAGATGCATAGGGTGAACAGGATCGTCATCCTCGCAACCTCTGTGCTGTCATTCATCCTACCGCTATGCGTCATAACGGTTCACAAGACGGTATATATTCCCGAAGCTACTGTTTTCGGAATATCAGGAGATGCGGTAGAGGTGCCCACTCCTATCATCGAAAGCCTTGGCGGAGTATCCTGGGAACCATTTATCATAGCAACATTCTGGATAGGAGTTGTTTATGTTCTTGGCAGAACAGCTTTTGGAATATGGCGGGTCGCCAGATTGGTCTGGAATGGGGAAAGAAAGGAAATCCACGGCAGCGAGGTGATAGTGTGCGACAAAAATATTCCTCCGTTCAGCTGGATGAAATGGATTGTGATGAGCAGAGACGACTTTGAAAGCGGCAGCATACATATTCTTGAACACGAAAAGGCTCACATCAGGCTTGGGCACTCAAAAGACATTCTTCTGTTTGACATAATGTCGGCTTTCCAATGGTTCAATCCAGCGGTATGGCTTCTCAAGCGAGAGCTCCGGGCCATCCACGAATATGAGGCTGACGACGCAGTCCTCCGACAAGGTGCGGACATAAAGGAATACCAATATTCATTAATAAGAAAAGCTGTCAGTGCGAGCGGCTACTCAATCACTAACAGCTTTAATCACAGTATCCTTAAAAATCGTATTACTATGATGTCAAAATCAAACGCAACCGCGATGAGGGGACTGAGAGTCCTCTACATCCTGCCGCTTGTCTGCGGTGCCCTGGCTCTGAACGCCAGAACAGTCACAAACTGTAAAGTTACTGAAAATTCTTCAGTCTCGGATGACTCGACAGTAAAGGTTGAGATCCAAAAAGACGGCGGTGGAACCATTCATTATTATGCGAATGGCGAGAGTATCGCATACAAAGACATTCCGGAAGCCGTCAATTCCTTGATAGGCAGTGACAAAGAGGCCAAGGTGGAAATCATCGCTCCAGCTGAAATCAGCTGCGGAATCATCGATGACCTCAGGGAACAACTCCGGAGCGTGCCGGCTCTGAAAGTGCAATACTCCAGCCCGAACATCGGTAGCGTGCCGATGCGTCTTCCTCCTGCCAATAAAACCGTCGAAAAGATCGGAGTCAAATTGATTGAACTTCCAGATGCGGTCAAGAATATGCCGAAAGAGATGGTGCGCCACCTAAAGATCAACAAGGATGGCAAGTATTTGTACGACACGAACCTCATTATGCAAAGCGAGCTTTTGAATATGGCCGCTGGATCTATCCGTAAAAACCACCAGACGATGATATGCCTTCAGACGGACAGAGCCACATCATACGGAACGTACGTCACCGCTCTGAAAGAATTATCCAACGCCGTCTCACTAATCAGGAATGAATATGCCAACGAACATTTCGGAAAAGCGTTCGAAGATTTGGACGACGCTGAGCGTAGTTTGGTCCTGAAGGAGATCCCACAGAACATCATCGAGCTCACCCCGAGAACAACTCAAAGTGTCAGGTAAGCCATTAACCTGACACGCATAAGGTAACATATTTTTGCGATTATCAATAAATGCCACATCAATTCATTGACTCGTGTTACCTTCTTCCATTGCCGCACCTTCTAACAGTGATTCAATCGATCAAAATGTCCACCGAAACGGCATAATACCGGAGAAACTTTGTAATATCATCGGTTTGTCCGGGAAAGAGGACTTCTGCCGGACAAAACTCCGCCTTTGTAATGTCGCACTTGCTTTTTGACTCATTTTCGCTCATTATTTCAGAATAACCTTTCTTTCCCAAACTTTTACTATCTTTGTACGATTGAAGGCTTCGGGGATGAACAGCGTGAAGAACACGATTAGAAAAAGGTGTTTTACAGCGCGCGATGGTGCCGCACAAAACCCGCACGGGAGTCTGCGCAATCATTTGACAAATTGATTTATAGAGTACTATGCCGGACAGCAATTTCATAGACTACGTGAAGATCTGGTGCGCTTCGGGGCACGGGGGAGCGGGATCGATGCATCTCTACAGGGCGAAGTATGTGCCTAAGGGGGGACCGGACGGCGGAGACGGAGGCCGTGGGGGACATATCATCCTTCGGGCCAATCCGCAGTTCTGGACGCTTATCCACCTCAAGTACCGCAAGCACATCAAGGCAGAGGAAGGAGGACACGGAGAGGGCGGACTTCGCACCGGCAAGAACGGAGAGGACATCATTCTGGACGTGCCGGTGGGTACCGTGGCGAAGGACGCGGAGACCGGAGAGGTGCTGTTCGAGATGATGGAGCCGGGAGAGACGCGGATTCTCTGCAAGGGAGGACGTGGCGGTCTGGGCAACAACAACTTCAAGACAGCCACCAACCAGACTCCAAGGTATGCGCAGCCGGGAGAGGATGGGCAGGAAGGATGGTTCATCCTGGAGCTCAAGGTGCTGGCTGATGTGGGGCTTGTAGGCTTCCCTAACGCCGGAAAATCAACCTTGCTGGCGGCGATCACGGCGGCGAAACCTAAAATCGCCAACTACGCTTTCACGACGCTGGAGCCGAATCTTGGAATCGTACAATATTATGACGATCAGTCATTTGTAATGGCGGATATCCCTGGAATCATAGAAGGGGCGCACGAAGGAAGAGGCATAGGAATACGCTTCCTCCGCCACATCGAAAGGAACTCGGTGCTGCTCTTTATGGTCTCCGCGGAAGAGGACGACATCAAGGCAAGCTACGAGACCCTGCTCAACGAGCTTAAGGAATATAACCCCGAACTTCTGGACAAGGATCGGGTTCTGGCCATCACCAAATGCGACCTGATCGACAAGGACATCGAGAAAGAAATCGAGCCGTCGCTGCCTAAGGGAATTCCTCACGTGTTCATCTCATCGGTCAGCGGTGAGGGGATCAAGGACTTAAAGGATATGCTATGGTCAGCGCTTCACTCATAGGATTCCTGCACAGGATTGATCAGAACGCCACCCTGTTTCTGAACAGTTTCAGCACGCCGGCAACGGACCAGCTCTGGATGCTGATGTCGGACAAGACGGTGTGGATCCCGGCGTATGCGATCTGCGCATATTTCCTGTTCAGAAGGCTTGGATGGAAAAAGGCTCTGGTTGTGCTGGTTTCTGTCGGAATCGCGTTCGGGCTGTGCGACCAGTTCTCCACGATCGTAAAACATTCAGTCGATAGACTCAGGCCAAGCTACAGCGCGAGGATGCTCCTCGGAGGGCTGAACGTGCTGGAAGGCCGCGGAGGGTTCTACGGGTTCTTCTCGGCGCATGCGGCAAATGCCTTCGCCCTTGTGATGTGCCTGATCATCGGATTCAGAAACGACCGCACACACACCTACAACGGCTTCTACAAGTTCGCGCTGACATGGGCGGCACTGGTGGCTGTCAGCAGGATATTCGTCGGGAAGCATTATCTCGGTGATGTGATTGTCGGGACAATTGTCGGACTGACAATAGGTTACTTTGTCGGAATGCTTGCCAGATATGTCATCCAGACTCGCATCGACAAAGTACCTGTCACTGGGCTCACCATGATTTTTGACGAGAGGAAGTTCCCTATAACTCTGACAAAATCTTCTCCATCCGGATCCCGCGGGAGCCTTTGATTAGGATTGTGTGGTTGGAGATTGGGTTTGACTTCAGCCAAGTAACCAGATCATCCGAGGTCGGGAACCATTTCGTATTTGAGGGGGACACTTCGCTGGTTGGCGAACATTGTCGAACCACAGGCTCAGCGCCCAAAGCGAACGGATGGCGAGCCTGTCGAACCATCTGTTCCGAGTCAAGAGCTTTACGGAACTCTTCCCCTACGAGGCAGACAAGATCCAAATCCATCAATGCCAATTTCTTTAATATGGCAATATGCTCGGCGACAGACTCCGTGCCAAGTTCACGCATATCCCCTATCATTACGGCTTTATGTGCAGCCTGCACAGTGGCAAGGTTGTCAAGAGCGGCCGCCATACTCGTCGGATTGGCGTTGTAGGCATCCTCTATCAAAATGTTGCGATCTGTCTTTTCCAACTGCGAGCGGTTGTTTTTAGGAATATATTCACTCACGGCCTGGATTGCGTCTTCGAGGGACACTCCGAAATGGAGGCCTACAGCGATGGCGGCGGCTATGTTGTTGGCATTGTACGAACCGGCCAGGTGAGTTTCGAGGCACAGCAGGTTTTCGGTGCCTTCTTTCGTTTCGACAGGCTCAGCGACTGAGTCAGGAATGGCCATCCGGACAAAAGGATGGTCCGCATCGGACGGCAGAACCATAGCGTTCCAATAACCGATGCCATATTCAATGACCTTCAAGCCTTTACGCTCGGCGGCCATAGCGGCCAGATTCTCATCATCAGCATTCAGGAATATGCTTCCTCCGTGCTCGGAAATATAGTCGTACAATTTTCCCTTGGCCTTCTTCACGCCCTCAAAACTACCGAACCCAAGCAGGTGCGCCTTGCCGACATTCGTGATAAGACCATAGTCAGGCTCGCAGACCTTCACCAGTTTCTCGATGTCATCCGGATGATTCGCCCCCATCTCAATGACTGCAAGCTGCGTCTCGGAATTGATGTTCAGGACAGACAGAGGCACTCCGATGTCATTGTTCAGATTGCCTTGCGTGGACGTGACGTTGTACTTCACGGACAACACTCTCGTGATCAGTTCCTTGGTGGTGGTCTTGCCGTTGGTTCCGGTCAATCCTATGACAGTCAGACGTTTGCCATCCACAAAAGTGTTCTCACGATGGTGACGTGCGAGAGCCTGCAAGGCCTCCAGCGTGTCCGGCACGACAATCAGACGGGCATCTCCCGAAGCAGCCGCTGTCGAACCTTCATCCACCACGGCATAACGTGCCCCTGCCTCAAGAGCTTTGAGAGCATATTCATTACCATCGAAATTTTCGCCTTTCAGTCCGAAGAACATCTCGCCGCCGCTGATGGCACGGCTGTCCGTCGTCACACGCCCGCATTCCAAAAATGCCGAATATAATCTCTGCACATCCATATTAGAAAACAAATCCAAAAATATTTCTTAAATATAATAGTAATAATGCAAAACAACAAACTCGGAGCGAAGCGACGCAAGGGGTTTGGGGAATACGGTCCCCAATGCCCCACCGGGGCTGTCGCGAAGCGACTGGGGGTGAACCAGCACAGGAAAGTGCTAGCGCTTTCCTGTGCTGCCCCATCCACCTGCACCACGCTCGGTTTCAGAGAGAACTTCAACATCCTCCCACTCAACCCGCTCGTGGCGGGCGATAACCATCTGGGCGATGCGTTCGCCGGGAACAATCTCGAACGGCTCGTTGGATAGGTTGACCAGCGAAGTCTTCAGTTCCCCACGGTAATCCGCATCCACGGTCCCGGGGCTGTTGATCACGGTGATGCCGTGCTTCGTGGCAAGGCCGCTGCGAGGGCGGACCTGCGCCTCATAGCCCACAGGAAGCTCAATGAATATGCCCGTTGGCACCAGAAGCCTTTCCAATGGCTTCAGCACAATCGGCTCGGTGATGTTCGCCCGAAGGTCCATCCCGGCCGACGCCTCAGTGGCGTAAGCCGGGTCGGGCCATTGGCTTTCGTTTACTATCTTGACTTTCAATGCATTCATATTCTCATGTCAGAATATTCATTAAAAAAAGTGCACCCTGTCATATTCATAGGGCACACCTTTATATTCATTAAGCGTTAGCTTCTTCAGACTCTTTCTTGTCCGGGATGATGAGGTTCAGGATAACTCCGACGACTGACGCGAGGCCGATGCCGGCGAGTGAGAACTTGCCGAAGCTGATGACAGCGCCGCCGATTCCGATGGTCAGGATGAGGGAGGCGATGATCAGGTTGCGGGTCTTGTTCATGTCAATCTGAGCCTTCACAAGGTTGCTGATTCCGACGGATGCGATGCTACCGAAAAGAAGGAGCATAATGCCACCGAGAACGGCAGTCGGGATGGTCTGGATCGCCGCGCCGACCTTTCCGACAAGGGAAATCAGAATAGCGGAAAGAGCGGCGATTCTCATACAAGCCGGGTCTGTCACCTTGGTGAGCGACACGGCGCCGGTCACTTCTGAATATGTCGTCACAGGAGCGCCGCCGAGGAATGCCGCGAGGGTGCAGGCAAGACCGTCGCCCAGCATCGTACGGTGAAGGCCAGGATCCTTGACGAAATCCTTACCGGCGATCTCGCTGATGGCATAGACATCACCAACGTGCTCGATGATCGGAGCGATGGCCACAGGAGCCATAAACACGATCGCCTGCCAGGAGAGGCTCATCTTCGAGAAATGCGGAAGCTGGAACCAAGGAGCGTTCGCGACTCCCGAGAAATCCATTGAGCTTCTGTAGAATATCACGGCCACGATGTAGCCGGCGAGTGCGCCGAACACAACCGGGATGAGCTTTATCATACCTTTACCCCAGCACGAGCAGATGATCGCCACAAAGAGCGACACGAGAGCCAGGATCCAGTTCTTGCTGGCCATATCGACTCCCGTTCCGGCCAAGGAAAGACCGATGAGGATGATGACCGGTCCGATCACGATCGGCGGGAATAGTTTCTTGATGAACTTGACACCGAACAACTTGACCAGAAAACTCATCAGAATGTACACAAGTCCCACAGCGACGAGCCCGCAGAACATTCCCGACAGTCCGTAGAGTTCGGTAGCCTTGATGATCGGGGCTATGAACGCGAAGCTGCTGCCGAGATAGATCGGAACCTTGCCTCCGGTGACGGCATGGAAAAGAAGAGTGCCGAGACCGGCCGCGAGGAGAGCGATGGCGGGATCGAATCCTACCAGAAGTGGAACCAGTACTGTGGAACCGAAAGCTACAAACATGAACTGAACTCCGACAATGGATCGTTTCAGTGGGGATAAGGTTTGTTGTGACATAAATATTAAGTTATTTAGAAGCTCGAATATACAAAACGGCGGCGATAATACCGAATATCACGTTAGGAAGCCAAAGTGCGACCACCGGAGGCAACGCTCCCGAATAGACGAACATCTGGCTGAACCGCATGAAGAGGATGTAGGTGAAACTGAGACCGATACCTATTCCTATGTTCAGGCCGATGCCTCCCCTTCGTTTTCTGGAGGAAAGGCTCACACCCATAAGGGTCAGGATGAAAGCCGAGAATGGTAAAGCTAGACGGTTGTGTTTCTCGATGAGCGCGTACATCACGTTGGCGTCTCCCCTCATCTTCTGGGTGGCGATCAACTCATCAAGCTGTTCCGCGGGCAAGGTCTCGACTGTCTTCTTGTTGCGGTAAAAATCAGTGACTGTCAGGTTCAGCACGGTGTCCAGCTCCGCACCGGTGGTCACACGGTCCTGAAGACCTTCCGTATATTCCCTTATGAAGTAATTCTTCAGTTTCCAGCCATTGAAAGTGCTGTCCCAGACCGCCTTCTCGGCGGAAATCTTCTTGACGAGCTTGTTGTCCTCTATGTCTTCCAGACTGAATTCGTAGGCGGTGTTGTTCCATGAACTGAAAGATTCGACCGAGACGAACTTCCCTGGATTAATCTGATAATGTACATTACTGGAGGACAATGAGTTCCTGTGTTTTATATATTTTAGTTCGAAATTTATTCGCTTGACGTTCGCCCTCGGAATCACCCAGAGGTTGAGAGAAAGGGAAAGCGTGGCGATCAGCAAAGCGGAGACCATATACGGCACCATCATCCTCTTGTAGCTTACGCCGCAGGACAGAATGGCGATGATCTCGCTGTTGGCCGCCATTCTGGAGGTGAAGAATATGACCGTGATGAACACGAACAGCGGGCTGAACATATTCACAAAATACGGGACGAAGTTCACATAATAGTCGAAGACGATGGCGTGAAGAGGAGCCTTGTTCTCGACGAAATGGTTGATCTTCTCGCTGATGTCGAAGATTATGACGATTCCGATGATGAGAAGAAGGGCTATAAAGAAGGTCATTATGAACTTCTTTATGATGTACCAGTCTATCTTCTTCAGTCCCACGTTCATATTCCTAAAGTCTTGAGCTTATTCTTTTTACGGTCGTTTCCTTCCAAGAGGCGAAATCCCCCGCCTCGATGTGCAGACGCGCCTCTCTGACAAGGTCGAGGTAGAAGGCAAGATTGTGCTCGCTCGCTATCATGGCGGCGAACATCTCCTTCGCGATGAAAAGATGATGCAGGTAGGCTTTTGAATATGTCCGGTCGACGAACGACGCTCCGTCCGGATCGATCGGCGAGAAATCCTCCGCCCACTTGGAATTACGCATATTCATTATGCCGTTCCACGTGAAGAGCATTCCGTTGCGGCCGTTGCGGGTAGGCATCACACAGTCGAACATATCCACTCCCCTCGCGATTCCCTCAAGGATGTTGGCAGGCGTGCCGACTCCCATCAGGTAGCGTGGCCTGTTGTCCGGCAGGAGCGGGCAGACGAGTTCCAGCATCTCGTACATCTTCTCGGTAGGCTCCCCTACCGCAAGTCCGCCGATCGCGAAACCGCCGACAGCCTCACTGTCTCCGACGAGGCTGACAGCGTGGTCAACCGCCCGTTTGCGGAGTTCCGGATAGACACAACCCTGGATGATCGGGAACATAACCTGATTGTACCCGTACAGAGGCTCGGTCTCACAGAAATGCTTGAAATAACGCTCAAGCCATCCCTGAGTCAGTTTAAGAGACTTGGCAGCGTACTTTTCGTCAGCGTCACCTGGACAGCACTCGTCAAGCGCCATCATTATGTCAGCGCCGATAACTCTCTGGGTGTCAACGTTATTCTCTGGTGTAAAAGTGTGCCTCGAACCATCAATGTGAGACTGGAAACGGCAACCCTCCTCGGTGATTTTTCTGATTTTGGTCAAAGAGAACACCTGGAATCCGCCGCTGTCCGTCAGGATCGGTCTGTCCCAGTTCTCAAACTTGTGAAGTCCGCCGACCTTTTTCAAGGTGTCGAGACCCGGCCTCAGATAGAGATGATAGGTGTTGCCAAGGATGATCTCGGCCTTCACATCCTCCTTCAAGTCCCTGTGATAGACCCCCTTGACGGAGCCTACCGTCCCGACAGGCATGAATATCGGAGTCCTCACCTCACCATGATCGGTGGTGAAAACGCCTGTCCTTGCCCTTGAGCCGGGATCCTTCGCTATCTCTCTGAAAACCATTCTTCCAAAATTTAACCCTCAAAGATAGTGATTTTTAGCCGAAAACTCGTACATTTGTTTGTTTTGACCATACGCATAATAACAAAAAACACAATAACGTTATGAGCAACAAGCACATCAGCCTCAGGCTGATCATTATGAACTTCCTCCAGTACGCCATCTGGGGAGCGTACCTGACATCTATGGGAAGTTTTCTCGGCAAGGCCGGGCTTGGTCCCCAGATCTGGCTTTTCTTCGCCACACAGGGATTCGTCTCCATATTTATGCCAGCCCTGATCGGCATCGTGGCCGACAGATGGATCCCCGCACAGAAGACACTGTCTCTCTGCCAACTCATCGCAGGTGTCTCGATGCTCGGCACCGGACTGTACGCGATGGGCAACGTCAACCTGACCGAAGGAGCGTATCTGGTCGGTCCGGACTTCAATTTCAGCATTTTCTACATCCTCTACACGATCAGCGTGGCGTTCTACATGCCGACAATCGCCCTTACCAACTCCGTGGCCTACGCAGGTCTTGAAGGAGCCGGCAAGGACACTGTCAAGGCGTTCCCGCCGATCCGTGTATTCGGAACGGTCGGATTCATCTGCACGATGCTGCTGGTGAACTTTATGAAGGATCCTTCCGGAATCCAGTACCAGCACAGCTACTTCCAGTTCTTCACCTCCGGAGTTCTCAGCCTGATTCTCGGGTTCTATGCGCTGAGTCTCCCGAACGTGCCTGTCAAGAAGGTCAGCGGCAGCAGCTTTATGGAAGCCACCGGTCTCAAGGCGTTCTCCTTGTTCAAGGACAGGCAGATGGCCGTGTTCTTCATTTTCTCGATGCTCCTCGGCGCGTCTCTCCAGATCACCAACGGCTACGCCAACTCGTTCATCTCCTCCTTTGCGGGAAGTCCTGAATATGCCGACGCCTGGGGCGCGCGCAACGCCAACGCCCTGATCTCGCTCAGCCAGATGTCCGAGACCCTATGCATCCTCCTCATCCCGTTCTTCATGAAGAGGTTCGGAATCAAAAAGGTGATGCTCATCGCGATGTTCGCCTGGGTTCTCAGATTCGGATTCTTCGGAATCGGCAACCCTGGCTCGGGAGTATGGCTGTTCATCCTCTCCTGCCTTGTGTACGGTGTGGCGTTCGACTTCTTCAACATCTCCGGATCCCTCTACGTGAACCGTAAGACCACCAAGGACATCCGCTCCAGCGCCCAGGGACTGTTTATGTTGATGACGAACGGTCTCGGAGCCTCAATCGGAACCTGGGCCGCCGGCAAGGTCGTGAACCATTACGTTTACAACGCCGCCCAGCCTGACTGGGCCACAGCCTGGTACGTGTTCGCCGGTTACGCTCTTCTTGTAGGCATCCTGTTCATATTCCTGTTCAAGGATCCCGGCAAGGACGAGGAGTGCGCCGAAGAGGCCTAAGGTTTCTTCACCGGCGGGCCTGTCTCGACCTTTGAGAGCCCGAACAAGCGGCTTTCCGACAAATAATATTTGATATCGTAGCAACGATATTCATTGTGATTCCTGACCTTGTGGTACGATGTGACACAGTCAAACCTGTAGCCCATCTGAGCAAGGTCAGGAATATTCATTGATGTGACACCCTTCTCCAACAGGGACATCAGAATCCCGTGGTTGCGGTCCAGCGCCCCGATGGTTCTCAGCCGCAGCCCCTTCAGATGGCCGCTGTTGACATAGTGGTACCTGCTTTTGCAAGTGACGCAGCAAAACTTCATATCGCTGCGCCCGTAAGGAAGAACATCCCCACACTCCAGACATCTCCCCCTCGATTCGTCTTCCAAGTTCTTCATCGCTTATCTTTTATCGGCAGGCCTGCCTGCCATGGTAAATATGTTCAGAGGCTTGAGCGAGTGAACTTCACTGCCACCAACCTATGATTTCGGCAAATATGTCTTTCTTAAACGAGTTTTGAAAGAGGTGAAAAGAAATTTCATGAATATTTTTCTGTTTCTTATCACCAAGGTAAACGCATAGAAAAATTTTGTGGCCATAAAATAATTCTTTGTTATGCCTGATAAAATTTTATTCCCATAAGACAGATATCGTTTCCCCACTAAAAAAAATCATTTGCCGCTAATCCGGAGGCGGACAAATCAGCGATTTGATAATATTCAGAAAAATCTCACGTGTAATTCTTTTTCATCCGTCCGCCGCCTGAAATACCATTATAACTTTGCGTCAGACAAAACTTCAAAACAACTTGAATTATGGAACAATTGAACAGACTTGAAATCCGAGGGAATGTCGGCAATGTCAACATTCTCAAGGTCGGGGAGACGCGGGTGGCGCATTTCTCCGTCGCGACCAACTTCGCCTACAAGGGAAGGAACGGTGAGCCGGTAATCGAGACCACATGGCACAATGTGACCGCATGGGAAGGAGTCAAGGGCATCTCGTCATTGGATGTCATCCAGAAAGGTTTTCCCGTCTATGTGACAGGCAGGCTCCGGTCTCAGAAATATACTTCCAGCGACGGAATAGAAAGAACAAGCATGGAAGTGATCGCCAACTCGGTTGAAGCCATTGATGAAAACATCTCCGCTCAATACATGAAGTAGGCCGCACGACTTTTTTCCCGGTGGTCACAGTGGGGATGAGACGTTGGGATGGGCGGCCATCGGGATTTTTGATTTACTTGAAATAGTGCTTTAGGTAAACAAAGAGCGTATGATTATATTATACCATAAATACTTATTTCATGTCAAATGAATTATTTTTTCAATAAATTGCAGAAAAATATTTGGATATAACAAAATAATGTGTACCTTTGCGTACACTTTCTGTCTAGCAGGCAAAGGCTGATTGGACGCCAAAGCGGAACTCCTTGGATTCAAGGCCGTGAGGCAGCAGAAATGCCAGGTGCGAACGCATCTCCATCAGAAAACCTTACCGCAAGCGGAAAGTTATTTTTTTATGCAATCGCACGCGCAGCAATCGCACGGGCACTGTGGCAGAAAAATAAAATCAGGAATTTTGGTAACGTTCAAAATTCCTGATTTTCCTTTTTTCTGCCACTGTGATCCACAGCAACTTATATCGCAAACTTCGGCAAGCTCAGTGACCTACTTTGGCAAATTTCATAGACAACTTATATTGTCGCGGAACATGTCAAAGCAACCGAACGATCACCTTATCGGTTTTTGTACATGTCATCATAGTAGCGGAGGTACTCCCCGCTGGTCACGTTGTCAAGCCATGGACCATTCTCAAGGTACCAGCGGACGGTCTTCTCGATACCTTCCGCGAACTGAAGGCTCGGCTCCCAACCCAGTTCATTCTTCAGCTTGGACGAATCGATGGCATAACGCATGTCATGTCCTTTCCTGTCGGTCACGAACGTGATGAGATCATCATCCGCTCCCTCCGGGCGGCCAAGCAACCTGTCCACAGTCTTGATAAGAACCTTGATCAGGTCAATGTTCTTCCACTCGTTGAAACCACCTATGTTATACGTCTCGGCAATCTTTCCCTTATGGAAAATCAAATCGATCGCCCTGGCGTGATCCTCGACATAGAGCCAGTCACGGACATTCTCCCCTTTTCCATAGACCGGAAGCGGACGACGCTGCCGGATGTTGTTGATGAACAGAGGGATCAGTTTTTCAGGGAACTGGTACGGACCGTAATTGTTCGAGCAGTTCGTCACGATCGTCGGCATCCCGTAGGTGTCATGATAGGCCCTGACAAAATGATCGCTTGAGGCTTTCGACGCTGAGTACGGACTGTGAGGCTGGTACTTGCAGTCCTCGGTGAAGAAAGTGTCACCGAACGGCCCCCCGCCACACTCATTGCCGGCAGGATCTCCCTCCGGCCTTGTCAACTCAAGAGCGCCATAAACCTCATCGGTGGAAATATGATAGAACCGCTTTCCTTCCCAACCTTTCGGCTCCCAAAACTCACGGGCGGCCTGAAGCAGAGTCAAGGTGCCCAGGACATTAGTCTTAGCGAATATGAACGGATCCTTGATCGAGCGGTCAACATGGCTCTCGGCGGCAAGGTGTATGATGCCATCAACAGAATATTCAGAGATCACTTTGCGGACGGCCTCAAGGTCGCAGATGTCGGCCTTGACGAAAGTATAGTTCTGGCGATCCTCTATGTCCTTGAGATTGGCGAGATTGCCGGCATAGGTAAGCTTGTCAAGATTGATGATCCGGTAGTCCGGATACTTGTTGACAAACAGCCTCACCACGTGACTGCCTATGAAACCGGCCCCACCGGTTATCAGAATCGATCGTTTGTAGTTCATATTCAATTATTTCTTCTGCATTTTCCCTTCGTACAGGTCATCGTACGCCGCCCTCTTGCGGAAGATGTCGATCGCCGTGTAGATGGACGACATCATGGACTGCGGATCCGCCTCGTCACGCCCGGCCATCTCGTAGGCCGTGCCATGATCCGGAGAAGTCCTGACAATCGGAAGCCCTGCCGTGAAGTTCACGCCGTCCTCGAAGGCCAAAGCCTTGAACGGAGCCAGTCCCTGATCATGATACATGGCCAGAGTGGCGTCAAACTTCGCATAATGTCCGAGCCCGAAGAACCCGTCCGGAGAATAAGGTCCGAAAGCCATAAGCCCTTCAGCGTTGGCCGCTTTCACGGCAGGAAGGATTATCCTCTCCTCCTCGTCGCCAAGCAGGCCGCCGTCCCCGCAATGCGGATTCAGTCCCAGCACCGCGATCTTAGGCTCCACGATGCCGAAATCCCTCTTCAGCGACGCGGTCATCAGCCTCAATTTGTTCACGATCTTCTCCTGCGTGATCGACGCCGGAACATCCTTTAAAGGAATATGCCCGGTCACGACACTGATCCTGAGCTGGTCGGAGACCATGAACATCAGCACGTCATCAACTCCGAATTCCTTTTGGAGATATTCAGTATGCCCGGTGTTTCCGAAACCCTCGGCCACCATGGCCTTCTTGTTGATAGGAGCCGTCACCAGCACATCGATGTCACCGTTCTTGATGTCCTCCACAGCGCACTCAAGCGACCTGATGGCCGATTTAGCCGACTCCGGAGTGGACTGTCCCGGCTCGACGAACACATTGTCCGGAAGGCAGTTGACAATATTGATCTTCTTTGGCTTAGCATCCTTGGCGCTCTGGATCACATAAGTGTCCATCTGGTCAAGGTTATGGATCAGTTTACGGTAGAAACCGAAAATCTTTGACGAACCGTAGATCACCGGAGTGAACGAATCCAGAATTCTGGCGTCAGCCAACGACTTGATGATCACCTCATAGCCGATACCGTTGCCGTCACCCTGCGTGATACCGACAATCGGCTTTTTGTTATTCCTTTCCATGTTTTCCTATTATTAAGTAAGCGGCCACGGCAAGTCCGGGACCTCCGTGAGCATATTCATTCACAAATTTAATCAAAATCAATGAGACTGCCTTCAGCTGCGGCGTTAAGTTCAAAGCCCTCATCGGCGGGAAGCGTCCTGCCCGCCGCCACCGCACCCGCCCCCGCAGCCACGGCAAGCCGGTCGCAACGTTCATTCTCGGGATGCCCGTTATGCCCCTTGAGCCAATGGAACGCCACCCTGTGCATCCGGTAAACATTCAAGAACCTCTTCCATAGGTCCGGATTCTTGACCTTCTTCCATCCTTTCCTCTCCCAATTCAGAAGCCAGCCCTCATTCACGGCCTTGACCACGTATGACGAATCACTATAGACCTCAACCTCTGCGTTCCGCCACTTAATCGCCTCCAACCCTTTGATCACAGCCAAAAGTTCCATCCTGTTGTTGGTCGTGCGGGCGAACCCTCCGCTCATCTCCTTCTCATGCCCGGCGCACTTGAGAACAACGCCGTATCCCCCCGGCCCCGGGTTGCCGCTTGACGACCCGTCCGTGTAAAGGAATATCCTTGGTCTCGATGAATTTGTCTCCATAGAATACAAACTTACATAAAAATCCGCATTTTTCACGCCCGATAGCGCAAGAATCGTCAGGAAGGGGTCTATAAAGGGAATGATTACTGAACCTCGGATTTTGATAAAGGAATATTTCTGATTAAATTTGTGAATGGCGACCGACGTCGGTTTGACGGCCCGGGCCGAATTTGGAGACACCATGAATATTCTTGTGACAGGAGCCAACGGCCAGCTAGGGACCGAACTCCGGAACGTGACGGCAGGAAGCCGCAACAACTACATATTCTCAGACGTGACATCGCTGCCCGGAGTCGAGACGCTCAATCTTGACATCACGAACATAGACGCGGTCAGGATTGTCTGCGACTCGGAAAAGGTCGATGTAATCGTGAACTGCGCGGCCTACACGAATGTGGACAAGGCAGAGGACGAGCCTTCTATGGCTATGCTTCTGAACTGCACGGCGGCCGGTAATCTGGCCAAAGTCGCGGCGGAAAGAGACGCGGCGTTGATCCACATCTCCACGGACTACATCTTCCACGGGGATATTCCCATGCCATGCAAGGAGGATTGGCCGACAGATCCGCTTGGGGTCTATGGTTCCACCAAACTGGCCGGCGAAAAAGAGATCGAGAGATCCGGATGCAGGAGCGTGATCCTCAGAACCGCATGGCTATATTCACCTTACGGCAAGAACTTCGTGAAGACGATGCTTCGCCTGACGGAAGAGAGGGACTCGCTCAATGTCGTTTTCGACCAGATCGGCACTCCGACCTACGCCTATGACCTGGCCTCACTGATCACAAGAATCATCGAAGACGGCCAACTTGACAAGACAGGAATATACCATTTCTCCAACGAGGGCGCGGTCTCGTGGTACGATTTCGCAAAGGCGATCAGCGAGATCGGCGGAACGACCTGCGACATCCGGCCATGCCACACGGAGGAATATCCATCCAAAGCGCAGAGGCCACGTTTCTCGGTCCTGGACAAGACCAAGGTGAAAGAGACATTCAAAGTCACGATCCCCTACTGGAGAGACTCGCTGGCGGACTGCATCAAAAGAATCAAATAACACTGAATATAACCATGAAAGGAATCGTATTAGCCGGCGGAAGCGGCACTCGTCTCTACCCTATCACCAAGGGAGTCAGCAAACAGATGCTCCCTGTCTATGACAAGCCGATGGTCTATTACCCGATCTCGGTTCTGATGACAGCCGGAATCAAAGACATCCTCATCATCTCCACACCTACAGATCTACCAGGATTCCGAAGACTTCTGGGTGACGGGAGTGATTTCGGAGTGAATTTTGAATATGCGGAGCAACCTTCCCCGGACGGACTCGCGCAAGCATTCATCATAGGTAAGGACTTCATCGGCGAAGACTGCGCCTGTCTCGTGCTTGGAGACAACATATTCCAAGGCACAGGTTTCGGCGCTCAGCTGAGAGAGGCAGTGCGTACCGCCGAGGAGGAAGGGAAGGCGACCGTGTTCGGCTATCAGGTCAGCGATCCGCAGCGTTACGGTGTGGCCGAGTTTGACGCCAACGGAAACTGCCTCAGCATCGAGGAGAAACCGGCCGAGCCAAAGAGCGACTATGCGGTGACCGGACTCTACTTCTACCCGAACGAAGTGGTGGAAATCGCGCATAGGATCAAGCCGTCGGCCAGAGGCGAGCTGGAGATAACAACGGTGAACCAAGAGTTTCTTACTGCCGGAAAGCTGAAGGTCCAGAAACTCGGACGAGGTTTCGCATGGCTGGACACGGGCACTCACGAATCCCTTGCCGAGGCCTCGACCTACATCGAGGTCATCGAGAAACGTCAGGGGCTCAAGGTCGCCTGTCTGGAGGAAATAGCCTACAGAAAAGGCTGGATCACAGCCGAAAGGCTTCGTGAGCTGGCCAAGCCGATGATCAAGAACCAGTACGGCCAGTACCTCATCAAGATAGCGGAAGAATAAAAGCGACCGTATTTCAATGAATATCACAATGGTAGAAACAGCATGAACATCATCACAACCGAAATCGAAGGCCTCCTCATCATAGAGCCAAGAATATTCCAGGACAGCAGAGGGTATTTCTTCGAATCGTTCAACCAGAGGGAGTTCGAGGAGAAGATCGGTCCGGTGATGTTCGTTCAGGACAACGAGAGCAAATCCTGCTATGGAGTAGTCAGAGGACTGCATTTCCAGAAAGGGGCGCATTCGCAAAGCAAACTGGTCAGGGTAGTGAAAGGCAAGGTCCTGGATGTGGCTGTGGATCTTAGGCCAGGCTCAAAGACTTTCGGGAAACACGTGTCGGTCGAGCTTTCCGAAGACAACCACAGGCAGTTTTTCATTCCCAAAGGGTTCGCACACGGATTCAGCGTCCTGAGCGACGAGGTGATCTTCCAGTACAAGTGCGACAGTCTCTATTGTCCGGAGTCGGAAGGAGCGGTCGCATGGGATGATCCGGATTTGGAAATCGACTGGATGGTCCCCAAAGACAAGATCATCCTCTCCGAGAAAGACAAACGCCATCCGAAACTGAGAGATTGCCGGCCGGAAGATCTGCCGTAAGCGCACTGTATTAAATGATCACTTAAAATCGATTACGAGATCTTGCTGTAATCCTTGATGTTGTACTTATCTTTGCGTAGTTCGCGGGCAAGAAGTTCGTTTACAGGAAGTTCGAGAGTCTGGTCATGGGCCAGCACATGCTCGGCATAACTTCTCGCGTCCGCCAGCAAGGCTCCGTCATGAGCCAATGAGGCGATGTTCAGCTCGATCGGAAGGCCGCTCTGCTGGGTTCCCTCCAGATCACCCGGCCCACGCATCTTCATGTCCTCCTCCGCCAGATCGAAACCGTTCTCCGTGGCGCACATGAGTTCAAGCCTCTTACGGGACTCCTTGCTGACCTTGTTGCCGTGCATCAGCACACAATAGGATTTCTCGCATCCCCGTCCGACACGTCCGCGGAGCTGGTGCAGTTGCGCGAGACCGAACCGCTCCGCGCTCTCGATCACCATCACGGAGGCGTTAGGGACATCGACACCGACCTCAATCACGGTCGTGGACACAAGGATATTCGCACGCCCCGCCGAGAAAGCATCCATGTTGAACTGTTTGACCTCGCTGGTCTGTTGTCCGTGCACGATGGCGACCTTGTAAGGCGGAAACGGGAATCTGGAGACGATATTCTCATAACCAGCTTCAAGGTTCTGATAGTCAACCTTTTCACTCTCGAATATCAAGGGATAGACAACAAACACCTGACGTCCGGCGGCGATCTCTTTCTTCATGAAATTGTAAAGCTGCGGACGCTTGCCCTCCCCTATCAGCATAGTCTGGATCGGCTTTCTGCCCGGCGGCATCTCATCGATGACCGAGACATCCAAGTCACCATAGAATGTCATCGCCAACGTCCTTGGAATCGGAGTGGCGGTCATGACAAGCACATGAGGCGGCACACCGGAAGCTCCTTTGGCCCAAAGCCTTGCCCTCTGTTCCACACCGAAGCGGTGCTGCTCATCTATGATGGCGAGGCCGAGGTTTTTGAATATCACAGTGTCCTCTATCAAGGCATGCGTGCCGATTACTATTCCCACAGAGCCGTCAGCCAAACCTTCCAGAATCGGTCTGCGGGCCGCCTTTCCGGTCGATCCGATCAATAGTTCGCAACGTACTCCGGTCGGCGCCAAGTATTTGGAGATATTAGCGTAATGTTGCTGGGCAAGAACCTCTGTGGGCGCCATGATGCAGGCCTGATAGCCGTTCCCCACTGCGATCAGAGCGGAAAGCACAGCGACCATTGTCTTGCCAGAACCCACATCCCCTTGAAGAAGCCGGTTCATCTGTCGGCCGCTCATCATGTCCGAACGGATTTCCTTTATCACGCGCTTCTGGGCACCTGTAAGTTCGTATGGCAAAGCACTGTAGCAAGCATTGAAAGCCGTGCCGACCTTAGGCATAGGAATCCCGACCGCGGAACGGCTGCGGACATATTTCTGCTTCAGCAAAGACAACTGCAAAAGGAACAGTTCCTCCCATTTGAGACGGTACCTGGCCTTCTCAAGAGCGTTCTGGTCGGACGGGAAATGGACATTCCTGATAGCGAACCTCAACGGGGCAAGGCCTTTTTCCCTGAGAATATATTCAGGCAAGGTCTCACCTACATCTCCGATCGCAAGATCGATCGCCTCGGCCATCAGCTTGTTCATCACCTTGCCGGTAACCCCACCATTGCGAAGCTTGTCGGTAGAGTTATATACTCCCGTGAGGACTCCTGAAAAGCTGGTGGCACCTTGTGCGGGAGGATTGTCTATCTCGGGATGAACTATGTTGAAACGTCCGTTGAACTGGTTAGGCTTGCCGAAAAACAGAAAAAAAGAACCTGGTTTCAGCCGTTCTGAGGTGTACTTGACACCCCTGAAAAAGACCAGTTCCATCATCCCGCTCTGGTCCTTTACCATGACACTCAGCTTCTTGCCCGTCATCTGTACGCTGACCACCTGAGCGAGGATCTGGACATAGGCGCTCGTGGACTGGATGTCGGCGATTCTCTGGATGGTGCTTCGGTCAATATAACGGAACGGAAAGGTGCGAAGAAGGTCTCCGACAGTGGACACACCCAACTCCGATTTCAAGAGCGAGGCCCTTTTCGGCCCCACTCCCGGAAGAAACTGCACCTCTGTGTCCAACTTGTTCCTGATCATGGTGCGAAGATAAGAAGAGGGTGGATAAAAAACAACTTAATCCACCATCCTTCACATCATTTCTTTTTGAGCGTGGCGTTGAACGAGATGACATAGGAGCCGCCGAAATGGCCGCTTGAGATCTCGGTGCGAACCGGAGTGACATATTCGGATTTCGGCCCGAACTCACCGCCGTTCGCCTGACCGTCGATGTCGGTGAATGACATGTAGAATTTATCCACGCGGGGGATCGACATGAATTTGGAATATTCACCTTCCTGATCAGTATAGAGGGTGTCGGCGCGATAGATGACATCGGTACTGTAATCGGCTATGACCCGGATTCCGTTGATTGGCTTTCCATCCTCATCGGAGACCTTGCCCATGATCTGATAGTTGGCTATCGGCTGCCCGTCAGATGAGAAATCGAACTTGTCTTCAGGATCATCAACCATGCACGAGACAAAGATCGGAGCCACCAGAAATGGCAGCGCCAACGTCTTTACAAACATATTCATTCCAACTTTCATCATTTCAACCGCAAATCTGCTTAGTAACCTTCAAAAAATAAGTTACCTGGGATGAGACTATTTATCTCCTACCGTTTACCAAATCCCCAAAATCAAATCCCTTGCTTGGAACAAGAGCGATTTTCAAGTGCAAAGATGTGAAAAATTTCAAAACAACAAGCCAAATCAGGGTTAAATTACTTTTTGTTTGCTATATTTGATGTGCCGAAAAGAAGCACAACGCAATGGTTTCAGAATTGATCGGGAAATATATCTGGCTCGTTCAAAGCCTCATCGCCGCAGGTGATGGCGGTATGACCTTCAAGGAACTTAATGAAAAGTATTCCAGAAGGTTCGGGCAGGCATATTCAAGAAGAACTTTCAACAACCACAGGCTCGCGGTGGCGGATCTTTTCGGGATCGACATCGAATGCGACAGGAGCACGAGCCGCTATCTCATCCCGTACAGCGGCGATGTCCTGGACAACGACGAAAGCATCGGATGGCTTGTCAACACATTCACGGTCAACAATCTGCTTTCACTGGGAAAGGAACGTCTCTCCGGCAGGGTAAGCGTGGAGGAGATACCATCCGGGCAAAAGTACCTCACGGCGATAATGCAGGCGATGGAAGATGGGAAAGAGCTGGAGATCGCCTATGGGAAATACACCTCCGACTCTTCGGAGAACCTTCATATTCAGCCGTTAGCGGTCAAAGAGCATGAGAAGAGATGGTACCTTGTGGCTTTTTGCCACGAAAGGGCCTTGGCTGAGACAGGAAACCACGACATGAGTGCTTGGAGGGTATATGGCCTTGACCGGATCACCTCGCTGAAAGTGACAGACGTGCCTTTCAAGATGCCTAAAGACTTCGACGTGGAGAGAATATTCAGCCAAAGTTATGGAATATATTTCCCGAGGCCCGGGCAGAAGCCGGTCACGATCCGTTTCAAGGTGACAGACGAGGAGGCAAGATATCTTCGGGATCTGCCCGTCCACCGGTCGCAGGTAGAGGAAGGCGCGGCCAAGGGAGGCGGAAGAATATTCAGGATCCGTGTCATTCCGAACCGTAACCTGACGATGGAGTTCTGCCGCCACGCCGGAAGGCTGGAGGTGCTCGAGCCGGAATCCGTAAGACAGGAAGTCAGGGAAGAACTTGAGAAAGCGTATAAACAATACTTATAATATTTATGATAAACAATGGAAAGGCCGCCCTCGTGGCGGCGGCACTGATTACAATGATGAGTTGTACACAGAAAAACGAAACACAGGCGGACAACGGGTACATAGGCCCGTCCGACATCAAGATCGAGGACGGAAGGATGACTCCGGAAGCGCTTCTGTCACTTGGTCGCCTGTCAGATCCGCAACTGTCTCCGGACGGACATTGGATCCTCTACGGAGTCAGCTACACTTCCATCGAGGAAAACCGCTCGTGCAGGAACCTGTTTCTTGGCGAGGTTATCAAGAATGATGACGGATCGCTTTCATTCGGGGACAAGATCCAATTGACAGCCGAAGGCAAGAGCGTAAGCAACGCCCGCTGGAGTCTGGACGGAAAGTCCATCTACTACCTTCAGGGCGGTCAGCTTTACAATGCCGCCATCTCTATCGTTGACGGAAAGGCCTCACTCTCAGCAAAGAAGCAGCTTAGCGATGTGAAAGCCGGAATCGGAGAGTTCTCCCTCAGCCCGGACCAGTCGCAGGTTCTCTACACCAGCACCATTCCGGGAGCGGTGAAGACGCCTAAGGATTTCGACGAGAAACTGGACAAGGCGCAGGCCTACGTCACGGAAGACCTTATGTACCGCCACTGGGACCATTGGACGACCGAAAGGCCGCAGACATACGTGGCACCGCTCGGCGCCAAGGTCACAGAAGACAATTCAATGAATATACTCGCGGAGGGAGCGGGCAGGTACGAACTGCCACTGGAGCCTATGAGCGGCATCGAGCAGCTTTGCTGGAGTCCTGACGGACACTATGTGGCTTATTCCTGCAAAAAGGTTGAGACGGGTCGTGAATATGCCTTCTCAACAGACACGGAGATCTACATCTACAGCATCCTGACAGGCGAGACCGTCCAGATTCCGATGGCCGGCGGCTATGACACTGATCCGGTCTGGAGCCCGGACGGGAAGCAGATCGCCTGGCTGAGCATGGAGCGCAACGGATACGAGGCCGACAAGGTTCGCCTTATGGTCGCCGAGCTGGCTGACGCGGAGGCTTCCTCCGATGGCCAATCCGCCATTCCTCACATAAATGGAATCCGTAACCTCACCGCTGATTTCAAGTACAACGCAGGCGGCCCTGTCTGGGCGGCGGACTCTAAGAGCATCTATTTCAATTCCCTGATCGAGGGACTTCAAGCAATCTGCAACGTGAAGGTGGCCGACTCCGAAATCAAGAGAATCACTCCGGACGATGCATGGTACGATTTCAACTCTCCGTTCGCCATCGTTGACAGCACCCTGCTCGCAAGTTACTGTTCGATGGAGTTCCCTACCGAACTCGTGGCCGTGAACGAGACTGACGGATCGTTCAGCAGGATCACCGATGAGAACGGAGGCATCATCGGCCAATTGACAGCCTACGAGACGCGTGAACGCTGGATCAAGACCACTGACGGGAAGAAGATGCTCACCTGGGTACTCTATCCTCCTAAGTTCGATTCTACAAAGGTGTATCCTGCCATCGAGATATTCCTTGGCGGACCTCAAGGTACTTTGAGCCAGGGCTGGAGCTACCGCTGGAACTACCGTCTCATGGCCAACCAAGGCTACATCGTGATTCTTCCCAACCGCCGAGGCACGACCGCGTTCGGTCAGGAATGGTGCGAGCAGATCAGCGGCGACTACATCGGTCAGAATATGCAGGACTACCTCAGCGCGGCCAAGGAGCTCAAGGCTGAACCTTATGTCGGCAAACTTGCTGGCTGTGGAGCCTCCTACGGCGGATTCAGCGTCTATTACATGGCCGGAATCCACGGCAATGTCTATGACTGCTTCATCGCTCACGCCGGAATCTTCGACGAGAAGTACATGTACTACGAGACAGAGGAACTTTGGTTCGCGAACTTCGACAACGGCGGACTTTCTGAATATTCCTACACCGCCGGCGAGAAGGGTCCGCGCGGCGACGGCAAGACATTCGGCGGCATCCAGCAGGCCGGCTCGCCGTGGAGCGACGCCGCCAAGGCCAGGCGCCATTACGCCAACTCTCCTGACGTGAACGTGGCCAAGTGGCACACTCCGATCCTCTGCATCCACGGCATGATGGACTACCGCATCCCTTACGATCAAGGCATGGCCGCGTTCAACACCGCCCAGATGATGGGAGTTCCGTCCAAGCTGATAGTGTTCCCGGAGGAGAACCACTGGATTCTCCAGCCGCAGAACGCGCTGTTCTGGCACCGCAGCTACTTCGACTGGCTTGACCGTTGGTGTAAGTAGATCAGGTTTTAATCAACTAATGAGAGAGGTCTCCCAAAAAGGCAGGCCTCTCTTTCTTTTGCTGTCATATTCCTTTTAGAAGGAAACGCTCAACCCGGCCAGCACAAGACCTTGCATTCCAGCCCCGGCCTCCACAAAACCACGGAATCGCTCTCCTCCGAACTGCACTCCGGCAAGGGTGACCTGCGCGGCCCAATACGGGTCGAACGAATGCGAGCCCGCCTCCTCGTCGTAATCGTCCAGCAGCGTGACTCCGGCCGCAAGCTTTGAGTACATGGCGACATGCGGTTTTCTGAACCAGAAAGCCTTCGCCGCAGGCATCACTGCGAATCCGCTATAGTCAGCGTTGCCGACCTTCACATTGTCCTTGTTCAGTTCATCGGCCGTGCCACCGAACCAAGAGACTGCCGCCCCCACGGAAAAAGTCTTGTTGAGGACTCTGTAATATTCAAGATTGACAGACCCGTATGACCGGAAGTTGTCAAAACGGGCGTAACCGGCCGTGAAAGCCGTGGCGAAAACCCCGCCGACCACATGAGCCACATCCACAACGGTGACCCTGCCGTAGCCAAGCGTTATTTCATTACGAGATTCCGGTGTCTGAGCCGACACCAACGGAACAAAAGCAAAAATCGCAGCCGCGAGAGAGATTAGAATTCTTTTCATAATATGAGCGGTTGATTCATATCCAATGAGATATGAAAGTTTATCCCTACTTGTACCCCCGTTGGGAATCGAACCCAAATCGTCGGAACCGGAATCCGAAATTCTATCCATTAGACTACAGGGGCATCATTCTTGCGGTTTCACGCAATCAGATTACAAAAATAACAAATAAATGGCAAAACAAGAATTTTTGACAAATCTTTGGCAAATCTTTCGCGGAAAGATATTTTTTGTGCGGAAAAATATGTTTTTTAAGGCCATAAAAGAGCCTTTAATATTCGGATAATCCAATAATAAATCTTATTTTTGCGTATTATGAAAAAAGCATACGTATTTCCCGGTCAGGGTTCCCAGTTCCCAGGTATGGCGAAAGCGCTTTACGAGGGAAACGCCAAAGGCAAGGAATTGCTCGAGAAGGCGAATGACATACTTGGATTCAGAATCACTGACATAATGTTTGAGGGCACGCCAGATGACCTCAAGGCAACACGCGTCACACAACCGGCAATATTCCTGCACTCCGTCGTTCTGGCGAAGTGCTACGAAGGATTCAGACCTGATATGGTCGCAGGGCATTCTCTTGGTGAATTTTCCGCACTTGCCGCCGCGGAAGCCATCAGTTTCGAGGATGCCCTTCGTCTTGTCTATATCCGTGCCACCCAGATGCAGCTCTGCTGCGAGAAGGTGCCGGGGACGATGGCCGCTATCGTCGGGCTGCCGGACGAGAAGGTCGAGGAGATCTGCTCCTCATGCGATGGCATCGTGATCCCGGCCAACTACAACTGCGGAGGCCAGGTCGTGATCTCCGGCGAGAAGACAGCCGTGGAGCAGGCCTGTGAGAAAGCCAAGGCCGAAGGTGCGAAGAGGGCTCTTCCTCTCGCCGTCAGCGGAGCGTTCCACTCCCCTCTTATGGAGCCGGCGCGCATCGAGCTCGGAAAAGCGATCGAGGAGACCAGGATCGTGGAACCTATCTGCCCGATCTACCAGAACGTCAGCGCACAGGCCGTCACAGACCCGCAGACCATCAAGAAGAATCTGCTCGCCCAGCTCACCTCACCAGTGAGATGGACCCAGTCTGTCAGGAATATGCTCGCGGACGGAGCGGACTACTTCATGGAGATCGGCCCGGGTACTGTCCTGCAAGGCTTGGTGAAGAGAATTTCGGCCGGAACCGAAGGAATCACCATCGAAGGTTTGACTACAATCTAATATATTAACATAACGTTAACGATATGGCTAAAGAAAAGAAATTCATCACTTGTGATGGTAACACTGCCGTGGCGAACGTCGCTTATCTTTTCAGCGAGAACGCCTGCATCTACCCTATCACACCATCCTCTCCGATGGCAGAGAACATTGACGAATGGGCTGCCCACGGGAAAAAGAACCTCTGGGGCGAGACAGTAAGTGTCACAGAGTTGGAAAGTGAGGCCGGTGCCTCCGGAGCAGTGCACGGCTCCCTCCAGGCCGGTGTCCTCACCACGACCTACACAGCTTCACAGGGTCTTCTCCTTATGATCCCTAACATGTACAAGATCGCCGGAGAAATGCTTCCGGCTGTCTTCCATGTCTCAGCCCGCGCGCTTGCATCACATGCCCTCTCCATCTTCGGAGACCATCAGGACGTGATGGCCTGCCGCCAGACAGGCTTCGCACTCCTCGCTTCCGGTTCAGTTCAGGAGGCTCAGGACCTCGCCGCCGTGGCTCACCTCTCAGCGATCAAGTCCAGCATTCCTTTCCTCCACTTCTTCGACGGATTCCGCACATCGCACGAGATCCAGAAGATCGAGGCTCTCGACGAGGAAGAGCTCAAGAATATGGTCAGCAAGAAGTCCCTCAAGGCTTTCCGTGACAGGGCACTCAATCCTGACGCTCCTGTCACCCGTGGTACCGCCCAGAACGGAGACGTTTACTTCCAGGCCGTGGAGTCAAGGAACAACTACTACAACGCCGTTCCGGACATCGTCGCCCGCTACATGGGTGAGATCAGCGAGATGACCGGCCGCGAGTACCGTCCGTTCACCTACTACGGAGCCACGGACGCCGAGAACATCATCGTCGCCATGGGTTCCGTGACCGAGACCATCAAGGAGACAATCGACTACCTCGCAAAGAAGGGCAGAAAGTACGGTCTTGTCACCGTTCACCTCTACAGGCCTTTCGCTGAGAAATATTTCCTGAAAGTCCTTCCTAAGAGCGTGAAGAGAATCGCCGTCCTCGACAGGACCAAGGAGCCGGGAGCTCTCGGAGAGCCTCTCTACCTTGACGTGAAGGCCCTGTTCCAGGGACAGAGCAACTCTCCGCTGATCATCGGCGGACGCTACGGACTGTCCTCAAAGGACACCACTCCTGCCCAGATCGTCGCCGTTTACGACAACCTTGAGCTCAACGAGCCTAAGAACGACTTCACCATCGGCATCGTCGATGACGTGACATTCAAGTCCCTCTCGATCAAGAGCGAGGTTTCCATCGTGAAGCCAGGCACGACCGAGTGCAAGTTCTACGGACTCGGATCCGACGGCACCGTCGGCGCCAACAAGAACACCATCAAGATCATCGGAAGCCACACGCAGAAATATTGCCAGGCCTACTTCGACTATGACTCGAAGAAGTCCGGCGGCTACACCTGCTCTCACCTCCGCTTCGGAGACAAGCCGATCAAGGCTCCATATCTTGTCAGCACCCCTGACTTCGTGGCCTGCCACGTTCCTTCCTACCTGAGCAAGTATGACGTGCTCAAGGGTATCAAGGAGAAAGGAACCCTCCTCCTCAACTCACTCTGGGACGAGGAAGAGACCGTCAAGAGGATCCCTGACAACGTGAAGGCTGTCATCGGCAAGAAGAAGATCAAGCTCTACATCATCAACGCCACCAAGATCGCCGCTGAGATCGGACTCGGCAACAGGACCAACACGATCCTCCAGTCCGCTTTCTTCAAGATCACCGGCATCATCCCTTACGAGGACGCCGTCAAGTACATGAAGGACGCGATCGTGAAGAGCTACGGCAACAAGGGCGAGAATGTGGTGAACATGAACTTCGCCGCCGTTGACCGTGGCGGTGAATATACCGAAGTCGCCATCCCTGCCGAGTGGGCGAAGATCTCAGCCAGGTTCGAGACTCCTAACAAGGATCGCCTCGCTCCTGCTTTCGTGAAGGACATCGCCGACGTTGTGAACTCCCAGAACGGAGACTCACTCCCTGTCAGCGCCTTCCTGCCTTACGCCGACGGCACGATGCCGGCCGGCACTTCAGCCTACGAGAAGCGCGGAGTCGCCGTCATGGTTCCAAGCTGGGATCCAGACAAGTGTATCCAGTGCAACTCCTGCGCGTTCGTCTGCCCTCACGCCGCCATCCGTCCGTTCCTGCTCACAGCCGAAGAGGCCGAGAAAGCTCCTGCCGGACTCAAGAAGGCACAGGGCAAGGCTGTTCTGAAGGAATATTCATTCGCCCTTTCAGTCTCTGTGGATGACTGTACAGGTTGCGGCAACTGCGTGGATGTCTGCCCTGCGAAGGAGAAGGCCCTCACAATGGTTTCCGCCCTCGACCAGCACTCTGAGCAGGACAACTTCAACTGGCTCGCCACCAAGGTTGGCTACAAGGACACTGTTGTCAACAAGGCAGCCAATGTCAAGAACTCCCAGTTCGCACAGCCTCTGTTCGAGTTCAGCGGTGCCTGCGCCGGTTGCGGTGAGACCCCTTACATCAAGAACATCACACAGCTCTTCGGTGACAGGATGATGATCGCCAACGCCACAGGTTGCTCTTCAATCTACGGAGCGTCATTCCCTGCTTCTCCTTATTGCACCAACGCCCAAGGTCATGGCCCGGCTTGGCAGAACTCCCTGTTCGAGGACAACGCCGAGTTCGGCCTCGGAATGAAGATCGGCTCCGACCGCGCCCGCGAGACGGTGGCCAACCTCATGACCGCCGCCCTCGACTGCGACAAGTGCCCGGATGAAGTAAAGGCACTGTTCAGGCAGTGGCTTGAGAACAAGGAGAACGGTGAGATCACCCGCGAGGTGGCTGACAAGGTCATTCCTCTCATGGAGAAGACCGACTGCCCTCACTGCAAGAAACTTCTTGACTACAAGCACTTCATCCCTGCCCGCAGCCAGTGGATCTTCGGTGGTGACGGCTGGGCCTACGACATCGGCTACGGCGGACTCGACCACGTCCTCGCCTCCGGCAAGAATGTGAACGTGCTCGTTCTCGACACCGAGGTTTACTCCAACACCGGTGGACAGAGCTCCAAGTCAACCCCTGCCGGCGCGATCGCCAAGTTCGCCGCCTCAGGCAAGAAGATCCGCAAGAAGGATCTCGGCATGATGGCCATCAGCTATGGCTATGTCTATGTCGCACAGGTGGCCATGGGTGCAAGCCCTGCACAGTACCTCAACGCCATAAAGGAGGCTGAGGCCTACGACGGTCCATCCTTGATCATCGCCTACGCTCCGTGCATCAACCACGGTCTGAAGGCTGGTATGGGTCTGAGCCAGAAGGAGGAGAAACTTGCCGTTGACTGCGGTTACTGGCACCTGTACAGGTACAACCCTACTCTTGAGGCCGAAGGAAAGAATCCGTTCACTCTCGACTCCAAGGAGCCAGACTGGACCAAGTTCCAGGACTTCCTCAAGGGAGAGGTTCGTTTCGCATCCCTTTACAAGCTGTTCCCTGACAGAGCCAAGGAGCTCCTGAGCCTCACCGAGGAATTCGCCAAAGTACGTTACGGCACCTACACCCGCCTCGCCGGCAAGTAGTGTACCGCTGACATATTCAAAGAAAGAGTGGCTGGTCATTCCGGTCACTCTTTTATTTTTTGCTGTGCCAATGAATATCCCCGCTCCGCGACAAGTCCTCACTTCGCCGAAAATCGGTACACCAAAACCCTATTCCCTGTGCCAACCCACCGTTTCACCACCGTTGGTACACCAGAAACCCCTCTCCTGTACAAAGTTCTCTCCGCAAAATCAATTTCTTATGAATATCACGAGAGATCCGCTTTTCGCTCCGGACCAACTCGAAATGTAAAACCGTTATAGTGAATCGAGGGAAATATCAACTCCATCCATACTGTATTCATATTCACAGACTCTTGCTCTCAGCTCATCAGAAAGAATGGAGGCGAAATCGGCTTTTTCATCTTTATGGATGGGGATTATGACTTTTGGGTTGACCTGCTCGCAGAGTCGTGCCAAATCCTGTTTTGGAGGCATGACCGGATGTGTGAAGGTCTTCTTTGACAAAGCATCCTCTTTCCCGGAACTGTTCTACAAAGTCATACTGCTTCTGGTTAAAAGCTGTATTTCCTTCACGCTTATCTATGTACCCGTGATATTGGGAATATACCAGACACGTTTCTTCCGGCTTGCACCAAGGCAGAATCTTCTCCAGATAAGACTGGAACTTTTCGCTGCATCTCAATAGCATCACAAAGCCATGGCAACGCATCATATTGTCCATCTTTTCAACTGAAGGGCTATAGCTATATATATCGTCTATATTGAAATGATATAACAGTTTTTCGTTTTCGGCATATTTGTCAATGAGGCAGAGGATGTCTTTCTGGTAAGTGTCCACGATAAAGGGCCGTCGCACAGACTCTTTGTTAGCGCTGTAAATGGACTCAAGGCGGTCTGCATCCGTGGAAGAGCAGATGATGAATGTGTTCTTATATTGCCGGAAAACCTCCTTGAATTCTTTCTTCAGGACGTATTCCGGGAGAATGGATTTGGTGTTATTATCCACGTTGGTACCTTCGGTAATGAGAATATCGACATTTCCGGCAATATGAAATTTATCTATGACCTTGTAGATGCCGTTTCCCATATATCCGTGCCCTCGAAAGTCTCCTGTGTGAAGAATCGTCTTTCCGTCACATTTGATTTTGAGCATATACGAATCGGCGGAAGAATGACTGACCTGAAAAGGCGTGACTGTGATGTCATCAATTGTAATGGGACGCCCTTTCCGGTATTCCTTGACTTAACCGACATTCCATTATTCATATCAGGTAATTAAGTTTTATTTGGAAATCTCAAGATTTGTTAACATATTTGTTGACAATATGACAACGGGGCAATACATATCAAGCCTTTCGAAAGCAAAAGGGCTCACACAATCTGACGTGGCTAGACAAATTGGGCTGTCGCGGCAGATTCTTAGTTACATAATCTCAGGGAAACGTGAGATGACACTCCCACAAGCCTTGAGACTGGAATCGTTATTCTCACTCAAGCAAGGGACTCTCGTACGTATGCAGGATGGCGAGCGTATCAAGAACCACACTGAATCCATACGCAAATCCCTATGTTCCAAATTATTGACCTACAAAGCGTTTTGGTCATATTCAAACGTCACGGAAGAAACGATCTCTGACGAGGATCTGATTGAGAAGACATTCATCCATTTGGATATGGATGACATCTCACTGCTCTTCGAGATTTTCACCAGAAAGTTCATCCGGCAAGTCTGGGAAGACAGGATGGCCGGACAGGGGGCGTATCTATATTCATTGAATATGATGATCGCGCAATATTACTTTAACATAAAGAATCCAAAGGTCTTCCTTCACAGGAAAGAAATCGGCCACATAAAAACTATGACCCACTATGCGTAAAGGCCTCACACCTTCCATCAACAATATTATTGAAGCCGTGTCCACCCTAAACTCCATCAAGGATTATGTACTTTGCGGTGGCACATCACTCGCCATTCAACTCGGTCACAGGCAAAGCGAGGATTTGGATTTTATGGCTTGGCGAGTGTCCAAAGACAGGAAGCCAGAAGTTGATTGGCCAACGATTTCCAAGGAGTTAGAAGAGAAAGTGGGGCATATAGACAATATGGACTTACTAGGCTTCGACCAAGTCATTTTCCTCGTTCGCGGAGTAAAGATCTCTTTCTACGTAAGCGACAAAATTGCACCAGCGATGACAACGCTTGTCTATCTTGGAAATATCAAGCTGGCCTCCATTGAAGCCATACTGGCAATGAAATTGGAAGTAATGCTGCGAAGGATGAAATTCCGGGACTATTATGATGTTTACAGCATAATAAAAAACGGAGGAGACATCACACTTGGGATAGATTCAGCCATCAAATATTCACAGTTCAGACTCAAAAGGAAAAGCATCGTGACAATGCTTCTGTCCGGCCAATTCAGCAAAGACACAAACTTCGGACAATTCAATCCGGTTTATGATGTCACGGAAGAGCAGATGAGGAATTTCCTGCTTCTAAAAATGCAGGAGGCAGGAATATAGGTACACTTAAACCCATTTCCCTGTACCGATCCGCCACTTCATTGCGTTTGGTACACCAGAAGCCTTATTCCAGTACCAACCTGTCGCATTGCCGAATATGGTACACCAGAAGTTCGTCCCTTGTACGAAATCGTTAGCCTCAACGGAGTAATGAATTTATTCGGCACTTCCTCACAATAGATTCCATTTAGGGATTACAACAATGGTTTACTAAAAGAACGAATAATAATGCATTCGAAAAATGACATTTTATTTCCAAAAAGCATTATATTTGCATTGTTTTAGAAATATATTGCCGTGGTGAGTTATTTAGAGTTTAGGGAAAAGTTGTTGCCTGAAGGATGTTTTTCCGTTCATCAGGCAAGGGCGTTTTTCCCTTCATTCGACAGGAATAATCTGACCAGATGGGCACGGAAGGGGATGTTGATAAAATTACGGCAGGGATGGTACGCATTTCCAGAGTTGTTGCAGCGTCCTGATTTCTCACGCTATGTGGCCTGCCGCGTCTATCGTCCATCATATATCAGTCTTCACACGGCGTTGAGCATATACGGGATGATTCCTGAGGCTGTCACGAGCATCACGTCAATATCGACATTGAAAACGGCACGATTTGAAAACAAGTTCGGGCAATATTCCTATCAAAATGTCAAGCCTGAACTATTCTTCGGCTATAAGCCTGTGGAGCTTCCAATCAACACGGCCTTGATTAATGCCCCGAAACTGACCTGGCTGTTGGCGCAACCCGAAAAAGCTTTGCTGGATCTGCTCTATCTCTATCCGTTTTACGACAACAACACTGAGTTGGAACAGCTCCGCCTGGATGAAGCATATATGACTGAAGAATTGGATATTGAAAGACTCAAAGAATATCAATATAGAATCAGCAGCAAGGCACTGGACAGCAGAATCAAGAAACTATTAAGAATATACGATTTATGATTGACTTGAATTACATTAACAGTTATTTTCCGTCTCAGATAGCATCAAACGCCGCCTTTCAGAAGCATATTCTCAAGGAATATATTCAACTGATGGTGCTTGACCATCTTGCCACAACGCCATACATCAGCAAACTGGCATTCATTGGTGGCACAAACCTACGCCTCATCAAAGGAATAGACAGGTTCTCGGAAGATCTCGACTTCGACTGCAAGGACCTCACGGAGCAGAAATTTGTTGAAATGACTGACGGCGTGATCACTTTTTTGAGACACAGTGGTCTGAATGTTGAGACTCGTGACAAGGCAAATTCCAAGTTGACCGCTTTCAGAAGGAACATATTCTTTCCTGAATTTCTCTTTGAACTTGGATTGACAGGTCATAGAGAGGAGCGTTTCCTATTGAAGATTGAGGCGCAGAACCAAGGTATCGCATACCCTATTGAGATGCGGCATGTACAGCGATGTGGATTTTTCTTCTCACTACCGGTTCCACCGGATTCCGTATTGCTCGGTATGAAGTTCTCAGCCTTGCTCGCAAGAGCAAAAGGCCGTGACTTCTATGATTGTATGTTTTTGATGCAACAGACCAAGCCTTCGTATGAGTTTCTGAAGGAAAGAGCCGGAATATCAAACACTGATGATTTGAAAAAAGCCATCACGGACAAGTTAGCCACAATTGACCTGAATGTGAAAAAGCGTGATTTCGAGCACCTGCTGTTCAACACACATTCCGCTGACAGGATACTCCTTTTTCCCGAATTCGTAGAAGGCAATTTGTAAACAATGCGTCACATCTTAGCGAAATTATCAAGGGGAAGAGGTCAATCACTAAGCCAGTGGCCGACAAGTTAGAAGTAATTCCTGGCATACCATCAATAGAGTGGGTGAACCTTCAGACCAGATTTGATTACGACACACAAAAGAATGAAGAAAGGCAGATAGCTGAACAGGTATGTTCACCAATTTTAACCCACGTTCCCTAAAAGCGGGAATATGACAGAAATACGCTCGTGAATAGATTATTGTCCCTCTAAAAGCGTGATTTACGCAAATTAACGCCTGTTGAGGAGCATCATTAGTTCGTTTAACTTAGGACATTCCACTATTCATATCAGGTAATTAAGTTTATTTGGAAATCTCAAGGTTTGTTAACATATTCGTTAACATACTTGTTGACAAATATGAGAATGGGACAATACATATCAAGCCTTTCGGTAGCAAAAGGGCTCACACCTTCCATCAACAATATTATTGAAGCCGTGTCCACCCTAAACTCCATCCTATCTATGATGTCACGGAAGAGCAGATGAGGAATTTCCTGCTTCTAAAAATGCAGGAGGCAGGAATATAAACATTATTACAATATGCTTTCATCCCAAAGCTGGACAGAAGCATCTGGATGGCATATTACCGTGAAAAACTTGTACCTTGGGCTTCGAGTTTTTCAGCCAGATATGGCTTCTTTGGGCACAGACACATTGTGTGGCTGAACGGGTTTTGTAAAAGTACTTAATATTCCGCGCTACGGAGATGACACAATATAGCAACTACTTCGTTGCCAAAGAGGCCGCCGCCACGATGGATCGGTTCGCAATAAAGCAAACGGAAGAGGCGCAGATACGCATCGTTGTCTTCCGGATGTTTCTGAATATGACGGATCATCGTATTTGCACAGATATTCCTGATTTTCAAATAATAGGCGTTGGGAATTTCGGAATCATTCGAGCAGCCGAACCACCCGAACTGGGCTTCTGCACGCCAATTCTCCCAGACCTCAAGGAGGTAGCGGGAATATATTCTTGACTCTATGAGAGCCCCGAGGGTGTCCACGCAATCTACCGGCTGTACGTGCGAAAGTTCTATCGCATAGACACACTTGGTGTCAAAATCCATCGGGGCTTTCATCCGTGCCTCTATCTCTCCGACAGGATCTTTGATCTGAACGGCTGCACTGTCAAAATAGGCCCTTGCGTCACGGAAACGCTTTATGTCCGGAACAAACGCCGACTTGTCATAGTAAGCATCCTCATTCGCGAAAGCTTTGCCGATCTTGGCCGTATCTATTGGCATCCCGGAAGCGAAAGCGGCCGATTCATAAGCATCCACCAATTCACCTAAATGCTTGCTCACATCATTGAAATCAGGGGTCTTGTACAGCATATTCAAAAGCGCTGAAGCCGCATCTCTGACACGTTTGTCAGGGAACACCTTCTGCAACACGCTCATTGACGGTTTCATCTCTCCAGTCAACATTGTCGAGCCCGGCGTTTCCACAGCCGTGGTGTCAAAGGAATAGTTATTACGGTCATATCGCACGCGAAGCTCATAAAGCGAAGAGCAGTAATAGAGGAACGCCGTCCTGTCGAACCAATCCTTGACCGAAAGGGCAAAATCATCCTTCCGGACATCCTCATCCAAATCAAGGAATATCTCATCGGCGAACCTGCTCTCCAGAATGTCTAAACCAAGGCTGCATCCACCGCCATCGAGCGAATCAACAGAATAACGGCAGATTTCACTGAGTTTGTCCAAATATTCACTTCCGGTAACCGTGGCCTTTCCGGAATACTTTTGAATGGTGCTGTCAGCAAGGACTGTGTTTGAACCTTCATCCTCAGCCCGTGAGCCGCCCTTCTTCCCTTGGCAGCCCACGGTCAGGATGAGAATAGCCAGCACGATGGCCGACACGTGAATAGTTTTGTTCATATAATGGTGTATCTTTTTTGTTTTCATAACATATCCGATATTTTCAACGATGCAAAGTTCCGGAATATAATGCCGGTTTCAAAATCAGTTTTATGAAACAACTGGAATGATGTACGAAATAAGAGAGACCTTCATTTCATACAATATTCATTGATTTTCGTACAAAATCCGTGGCCCGTCCGCCAGCATTCCCGGCACTCTCTGAATATGAACTTGACGTTGAGGTCAGCGGGAATATTCTCAAGAACGGCATGGGGGTCGGAATCCCGGGCACCGGGATGGTCGGACTTTACATAGCCTCTGCCCTCGGAGCCGTCTGCGGGAAGAGCGAATACGGCCTTGAGGTTCTCAAAGACCTGACAGACAAGGATGTGGAGGCGGCCAAGGCTTTGGTTGAGGCATGCAAGGTGCGGATCAATGTCTCCGAGAACCCTAAGATTCTCTATGTCAAGGTCACAATCGAATCTTGCGGTCACAAGGCTTGGGCTGTCATCGAGGACGACCACGACAGGATTGTGGAGACAGGGCTTGACTCCTCTGTCTCTGATTTCAGGAAAGGCGGTGACGGGGAAAACGCTCCGGTAAAGTGTACGCTGGACTACAATCTGACTGTCAAGGAAATATATTCATTCGCCCAAAGCGCCGCATTCGAGGACATCAGGTTCATTCTGGCGGACAGGGACTTGAACCTTGCGCTTGCCCATGAAGGTCTGAACGGTGACTATGGGCTTAATGTAGGCAAGGCCATCAGGGAGAACCAGCAGGAGGTCTTCGGAGATGATTTCATCAGCTTCGCCATGGGGATGACAGCGGCCGCGTCGGACGCCCGGATGGCGGGATGCAAGCTCCCGGCGATGAGCAATTCCGGCAGTGGCAACCAAGGCATAACTGTCAGCATGCCGGTTATCGCGTACGCGCTTAAATACGATGTCGATGACGAGAGGCTGGCCAGAGCGCTGATTCTCAGCAATCTTGTCGCCATCCACATCAAAGGCTATCTCGGAAAGCTGTCCGCCTTGTGCGGCTGCGTGATCGCCTCGACCGGTTCCGCCTGCGGAATTGTGTTCCTCCGAGGAGGAAGCTATGCCCAAGTCTGCGCGGCGATCAAGAATATGATCGGCAACATCACCGGAATGGTCTGTGACGGAGCCAAGGTTGGATGCGCCATGAAAGTGGCATCCGGAGTGGCCTGCGCCGTACAGTCCTGTGTTCTGGCCTTAATGGGCACCTGCATCAAGGAAACCGACGGCATCATCGACAGGGACATCGAGAAGACAATCCGGAATCTCGGCCGGATCGGCTCACTCGGAATGCAGTCAACCGATCACCTCATCCAACAGATCATGCTCTGCAAAGAGTAGTTTAAGAATAAATCAAGCCGCGGGGCTACGTATAACAGAATCCCGCCGCACTGAAATCTTGCACGAGAGGACAAGCAAAAATTACTTACATGTCAGTGTTGACTTCAGTCGTACGGAGTACCCATCACTTCGCTGACCGCCTCAAGATAGGAGAAGCCATATTTCCTGTCAGGAAGAAGATAGCTGCCCTCAACCCATTCGTTCCAAGCATTTATCGTCAAGATCGGAGGCTGGCAAGGATGCTCACGCACATAGGCCTTGGCTTCTTTCAAGAATGATTTGAACTGTTCCGGAGAAACGTTGATGTGTGACACATCATTCTTTCCTTTGGAAGGGAATCTCGGCGTGTCATCCCACGCGATTGAAACGCACGGAAAGACATCCACGTCAAACTCGGCGTCCCAGGCACGGCGCAGCTCTGACGCTCTTTCCCCATGCTTGGCATAATCGACATTGAAGCCACCCATGTTATAGAATGCAATGCCATTCACACCAAGGTTGTCAATCCTCATCCGGGTGTTTTTCACACGGGCTTCGGTCAGTCGTCCTCCCTCACCGCGTACATCCATAAGGTACAATCCCTTATGACCGGCTTTCCTGACCTCCGCACGGAAATATTCAAGTGCCTCAGCCGTCTTTTCCACAGAGCCGAAGCTTCGGACAAGATTGTTGAAGCTGTAGATCGCCATTACAGGGCATCCGTTGATTTTCAGATAATTTGGCCTTGAAAAGAATTTTCCGATTATCCTCTTGACAACCTTCTTGTACTCTTCGTGTGTGATGTCGGCGGAAAAAAGAATGTCTTCATTGCCTAGATACCGATGGACGTTCCAGTAGTCGTACTTCACATCGTGATTGGCCCACATGATGTAAAAATTCATCTTCCTGTTTGACGGAGCTTTCAAGAAACCATTATCCAGAGCCCCCTCCAAAAAAGGATAGCCGCGGTACCAGTACCAGTCATAGATGAAAGTGTTGACACCATGCTCAAGAGCAGTGTTTATCCACCTTTCAACGACCTCCGGATCATCATCATGCTCATAGCCCCATAGCGGTTCCTTTGGCTGGTAATGACCTAGGAAACGAGGATTGCCCTTACGTATGACTTCCCATTCCCCGTTTCCCTCACTCCATAGATGCCGGAAAGCAAGGGAATCATTATGGCATGACGGCCAGACATATGCTCCGACAATGTAGTCACGTGACATGTGGTTGATTATCTCATATAGACCACACCCCTCAAAATTCATGAATATTTTCCCGTCATGGTTAAGGACAGACTGCGGTTCCCGGTCGAACGGAAGCCTGACCACGTCAAGAAGACGTCCGTCATTCAGATCAAACACGGCAAAGCCGGTGCCTTCCGATGACGGCCAATCAGAAGGACCTCCAAAAACTTGGAAAAGTTTGCCTTCGAATATGCTTGCTCCTTGGTAAATCGGGAAATATTTCTCCAACGAGAACGTACGCAGCGCATCATCATCCGAATAGGTGACATCTCCCTGCGACACATCTGGGAGCGGAAATTCTGAAATCAGAAAACGATTGTCCTTCAGGTTTATCATAGCGTTTTCCCGTCTCATGTACACAATTACCCGCCTTCCGGAATCTATTACAGCCTGCGAGCCGCCGTGGTCTCCCGACAGGTTGAACCGTATGGTTTGAACCAGCCTCGAGCCGAAAGGGGTAGCCCTTTCCACATAACAGGCCTTGTTCTTCAGATCTCCCGACACATAAAGCAAAGAATCCAGGAAATTGAGGTTTCCGCAATGGTTAGAGCCTGTCGCGCAACCAAGCGGGTACTCAGACACTTGCTTTCCACTCTTTAGGTCATACGTACGGCACAGCCCCGAATCGTATGCCACATAAACCACTTCATCCTTTATCGAAAACGCCTGCATGACGTGTCCGTTGTACTCGGGTTCTATCCGGAACAGATAGTTGCAGGCCGGCTTGTTCATGGTTCTGAAAGCATCGGCGACCGTCCCGAGATATAGTTCCTTAAATTCCCGCCACTCATACAGCCTGTCTCCGACAGGGGGAAGCGGCAATGCTATCGCCTTCTCGTTCAGGAAAAAACGCACAAGGAGCCGGCTATCTTCAGAGACGTTTTTGTAAAGAACCATCTGGACGTTTCCGGCCATAGGCATACGCCAATTCTGGAAGACATTCTTGATTTGGGCATAAGACTCCGCCCTCGTGTTCCACCCCTCAACGCCCATGAGGGTAAGAAGTCCGTTCAAGGTCATGTCGTGACCGAATCTGAGACGTACTGACGGCCTTTGACTTCTCAAGTCTTTGTCCGCGGGCAGAATCATGTCCTCGAGAAGAGGGTAACATACAGAGTATTTTCTGTCATTGCCGGGGAAGCCATAGGCGGATTGGAGGTAGCAATTGATGTTGTCCCTTTCCCATAGGACGTTTTTCTCGGATTCTGAAAACAGCCCGCTGAAGGAAGGAGACTTGAAATCAAGGCACGGCAGGTTCTGAATGATATTGAAAAGCCTTGCCTCAAATGTCCCGAGGGACATCGTTGACGAGGAATATCCGTTTTTGAACAGTTTGACCTCGAATGGTGACGTGTCGATCAGTTCATCACAGTAAGAGCGGAAATATGGCTTCCATGAGGCTTCTGACGTGTAGTTGACAGCATCACAAGGTTCAAGGCAAGCGAAAGGGTTGAGTATTCTCAAATCGGCGGAGTCAGACCGCATTTCTATCGGGCCTGATTTCAACGCCTCGCAAAACACCTCCATGCTGCGGACACAACGAGGTGCCGTGCTTGACACGGCGCTTATCTGAGGATCATCCTTGAAAACAGAACGGAAACGACGCTTCATTCTTGCGGCTATCCGCCTGTGCTGTTCCTCCCCTTTGCGGGTAAGAGCACCGGCGTTGCCGTCGATGTAAGGTTTAATTGAAAGAAGTTTGTCATACACTTCGGCTCCATATTCAGTAAGATTGTCTTTTGACGCTTCCTGGAAGAAAACATCATAGACAGAATCATACAGATTCTGCGATGTCAGGAACCGCGCCCCGTGCCGTCCGTAATGGCTTATGACCCAGGGTTCGTAGCCTTCAGGCAGGTAAAGACGCTCTTCGCGCGGGGTTTCGTACATGGCGCACACGCCGGCGAGCCGTCCTTGTCCTGAAAGCAGGACTGCAAAAAGGACTGCAAAAAGGACTGCAAAAAGTGCTGTGACAAACTTCTTCATCATTATATAATCATCAGTTAGAAATCATCCTAATTACCGCAATACGCTCCTTGGCGGTTCACCGAGCGCGAGTTGCCCAGCTGGTCAACGTCCAATGCCGCAACCGACAAAAGCCAATTGTAGAAAGACTCATTAGCTGTTTTAATAAGGCCACCCACCACATCTGTTGACGGCGCTGAAGGATATTCCACATCCATGGTTCCGTTCCATTTGTAGATATGGTCGGCGGCATCGAATACTGGAGAACCTAAATTCGCATAGGTGAGACCGGCTTTGTCAATGCCCGCTGTAGGGTTATACGCATTCTGTTTAATTCCCGACAGGACATATTTAGATGTCAGTTTCCCTGTCGGTCCATTGTAATTGATTGACTTGCCATTCTTATTGACAATGACACTGTTGATGAACGTTCCGCTTAAGGCGGTAGTGTGAATGCGAAGCATCCCCGCCGTCGTGGAAGCAATCATGGTCGAATTGGCAAAGACAAGATTTCCTCCTTGCATGTCAATGTTTGTATCGTTTCCCGTCTCTGCTGTGGTATGATCGGCTATGGAACTGTTGTTGAGGCAGATGTTCGCTTTAATCTTATTCTTATTCGCATTCTCTGACAGCACGAATATTGCCGCACCCCATCTTGCTCCTGCGGTTGTTGTCGTGTTCGAATTGCCAAAAATAGAACATGCGTTCATGAAGACATCCGCATCCGCACCTACATAGATTCCTCCTGCGTAGGTCTTGGATTGATTGCCGCTGATCTGCGTCTTGTCAATTTTGACACTCGCGGCTCCGCCCACATAGAGACCGGCTCCGTCAAGAGCTTTGTTGCCGCTGATGACACTATTCATAATGGAAATGTCATTGACCGTGTTCACCCTGACAGCCCCACCTTGACAACCAGCGCTATTACCGGAAAAAGTAACTCCGTCAATTATTGTTATTGATGGTTTATCGCCTCTGAATGTTATGGCGCCGCCACCTCCGCCAGTACCGTTAGTTGTCTTGTTGCTCGAGAAGGCACCTCTGGTGACCGTGAGTCGGGTTTTCTCGCCTCCGCAGTTCTGGAGGGCGCCACCGTGTTTCTCGGCAGTGTTGGATGTGAAGTCACAATCCGTAAATGAGACAAGTTCAGCCGTGCCGGCTATTCCGACAGCACCGGCGGCAGTTGTGGCGGTGTTATCGGAAAAGGACGTGTTTTCTGCGGTCATATTACTCCCGGCCATGTAAATAGCACCGCCGTTGGTGGCATTGTTGTTTTTGAAAGCGCAGTTCTTGAATGCAAGAATGGCAGTGGCGTCGTTTTGCCAAATGGCACCACCGTTCTCGGTACCGGCATTGCCTCCGTCAAAGGTGATGTTCTCAAACTTCAGATCCACGCTTTTCCCGATTTTGAAAAATCTTGATGAACCCGTATTCTTGAAAATCGTTCCTTCAGCACCCAGAATTGTGGTGCCGACAAAAGATGTGTGTCCGGGCCATGTGATATTGATCTCCTGACCCGCGAAGTCATATTCCCCGGCTGCGGCATGGATTGTGATTCCCATGCAGCCGTAGCCTTTTGCCAGGCCATTCCTTGTCTTGTCAGAAGTGACATCCTGGGCGAGTTTGGCGCGGAGGAACTCAACTCCAGCTGCCGGAGAGTCAGCGGATTTTCCATCTCCCGTTCCTGACGGAGAGATCCACCAGTCAGTAACAATCCTGCTGTCCAGACCACCAAGGTTGACTATCTTCCCTCGTTCGACAGAAAGAGCCTTTGAGCTGAAGACACCGGTCTCGATGGCATTTTCGCTGACAATTTCATTGGAAGTGTAGAATCTGAATCCCACACCATTCTCAAGGTTCACGTCAGGAAGAACAGCCACATAGTACTCTCCGGCACCGTTGACATTCACTATGATCCTGCTGTTGCCATTGGAAACAGTTTTTGAAGCGATGTTGCCCTCCTCATCGAAGGTGACAGCAAGATTTCCAGCCAGAAACTGCTCTCCATTTCCACGGATAAGCACGCTCTTGATCCTCTGATCTGTGATTGTGAACCTCAACCAACCACATAGATTCCTGAACGCAAGATTGCCGTCCTTTGCCACGGCCGCTGCATAGTGGGCGGATCCGAATCCGCCGCTGACATCCTGCTTGGCTGGAATCGCCACTTTCCACGACCCGTCCTCCGCGACCGTGGCCGCAGAAGAAGGATAGACCGCATAGTAAGCCGGAGCCTCGTCAACATTGGCCTTGAATATGGTGGAGGCTCCCGTTGTCTCAGCCTTCGCGGTAGTGCTTTTGTTGTTGTAAATGATCTTTATCTCGTCATCCTTGACCCAGGAAATCTCCCTCTTGCCTCCATTAAGTTCACCGATCGATGTCCTGGTCAAATCCGAGACAGCTATGAATTCCATCGGAATAGATCCCTTAGACTCACCGGGAGCCTCAATTTCAGGTTTGTCGGATTTTTCTTCGTGAATCTGTTCCTTTGTACAGGAAACGGCGGCGGAAAGCATCGCAGCCATTATAAGTGCAGTCTTCTTCATAATGAAATCCTCCTACCATTCATAATCACTTTCCTCAGCACTGTCAAAAAAAGCACTTTTGCACTCATAGCCGCTATCTAAAAGTACTGTACTCTCCAAGGCAATCCTGATGATTTCGAGAGAAGGAGAAATGTAGTTTTGCTTGATTGTTTTGTTTTGCATAACGTTTTTGGTATTAATAGTTTGTCCATGTGTAGTCATACTGCTCCGCTCCGTCAATCGACGAAGATCTGTCTTTTCTGTAAACATCCGGGTAATCATCAGGCCATGGTCCTGTGAACCGGCTCTGCTCGAAGACATTGCCATAGGTGTCCACTGCCCGGATCCTGACATCGGCCGCATCCGGATTCCGAAGTGTCCCGTAGTACATGTGGTCACTCGCCCTGGCGAAACTGATTGTAGACCTGTTCGCGCGCTTCAGATAATACCAGCATGACCATAGGTCGTATTTAGTCCCACTCTCGGTGAATTTAGTCATGCTTCCGGTTTCCTCGCCGTCTTCCATTATACTGATAGACTTCCAACTGTCCTTGGCATTGAATATGTTGGCGACTATCTTGTCACTGCCGTAAATGCCGAAACGATAGAGTCTTCTCGTTCCGCCGTCAAAGACATATTCAAATTCCTTGTCCTTGAAGTCATCCGGACGGTACATGCGCATCTGGTAGCCCTCCGGATGATTGACGGCCTTGTAGATGTGATTCCGCAGGACAGTTCCGCTGAACTCAAAGGAGGCATAGCCGTTCGGCTCCCCGGCTCCGCAGACCGTTCCTTCCCAGTCCACTCCGTTTATGGAACCTACCACAGAGACCGGAACTCCCTTGTGGCTTGTGTTGATGATGTAGTGCTCATGGCCACAGATCACACGGTACGAGGCAAAGGATTTCAGCATGCCATACAAATTGTTGTCTTCTATTATGTCGGCATGCATACACAACACGATGCCTTTGGTCTTTGGGACATTTGCCAGATCCGCGGTCAACCACCGCCTAACCTCATCCGACAATCCGACAGTGATGTCTTTCTCATTGACACCTCCGTGAATTATGTCATCAAGCACGGCAATGTGTATGTTACCTCTGTCAAAGGAATAATTCACAGGACCGGCGTGGCTCTCGAATGCTTTCTGTCCCTGACGGTCGGAGACAGAGCCATCCTCCTTGAATTCATGGTCGTGGTTGCCGATGGTCTGAAAACAAGGAATGCCCAACTTGTCAGCCGCAAGACAGGAAAGAACATCAGAAAAAAGGTTCCACCTGTTATGGACAAGGTCACCCATGGTGATCGCATAAGTGGGCATATTCCCTTCTTTTGACGCCACGTATTCACGGATGTCCGGAACCGTCTCTTTCTCCAATCTTTCCAGTCCATTGTTTTCCGTCCGGTGTTTCACCTGGATGTCCCCCAACGCCAGCAGCCTGAATGAGTTTTCCACCGGGATTCCGGTCAGGTTGAAATCGTACCTGTACTTCTCTTCCGTTATCCTCTGGAAAAAACATGGAAGGCCATTATCCCCAATCTCCACTTTGGCGTCAGCAGGAATGGAATAGTAGACATACATGGCGTCTTCGGCTGGAGACGCAATGTGGTACTCTCCATTCTCATCAGTGATGACAACTGTTCTCCCATCACTGACCGCGACCCCGGACCTTGGAACTCCATCTACTCTTACCGTGCCGCCTATGCCGTTGGACACAGAGGATATGACTCCAATATTCTTTATGGAACCTTGTCCGATGACAAGAGCCTTGTCTGCCACAATGGTGCGAACCTTTTCACTATTTGAATATAATTCCAGAGAGAAACCATCCTTAAGGACGATTCCTGGATCAAGCGCAATGTAATACTCTCCGGAGCCATTGACGGTTTTCGTGACCATGGAGACCCCTTCCGACTGACAGGCGACTTCCGCCATGGATGTCCCAGAGAATGAGACTGACACATCCCCGACCAGCCTCTCCCCTCCATTGCCTTTCAACACCACGGACGAGACACCGTCTCCGTCTACAGTGAAGCGCAACCATGAGCAGATGTTGTGGAAAGAAAAGGTTCTCTCACTGTCTGTCGTGCATGAAACAGCAAAATGAGAGTCCGAAAAATCCCGATTTTGTTCGCCGGGAATCGTCACCAAAAGCGCAGAGGCGCCAAAAGAAGAAGCAGCCGAATACGGATACACAGCCCAATAGCGCGTGGATTCGGCAGGCAGGACAGCCGAGAGCGAAGTCCGCTCGCCTGACGCTTCGGAAACGGCTTCGCAATCAGCACCGTTCTCACAAAAGATGCGGACCGCGTCACCTTTTTCCCAGGATATTGGCCGGGCACCGGATGCGTTCCGCTCCCCGATAGCAGTCCTGGACTCCATCCCCGCCACCTTGAAAGTGGCCGGGATGCCGACGGACTCGGTGCTGTCCAAGCCGCCAACGGAGCATGAGCACAGGATAATGGCCAGGAATCCTATTCTTGTTGATTTCATCGCGATAGTCTATCTAATTGCCGGATAATCATTTTCATTTCTGGTAGTGAAAACATTCTGTTCAAATGTGTTCCCATACGGATCCTTTGCCACTACCCTGACCTCTTCGGCCTGGGGATTGACAAGGGTATGATAGTACATGTGTGTGGACTTGCGTGAATAACTGTATGTGTTCTTATTCAAGACCATGTAGAAGTACCAGCATGACCAAGCGTCATGCATAGGCATGTTCTCAAGTTTATCAGCAGTTTTCACGCCATCCTCATACACCTCGAAGGACCATTCGCTTGTGGCGTTCCAAATGTTGGCGACGATCTTGTCGTCACCTGAAACTCCAAACTCGTACTTTCTGGCGGCGTCTTTCTGGACAGCATATTTGAACGCGGGGAAATCCGACGGTCGGTAGAGACGTATCTGGTACCCTTCAGGCAGTCCAGTGGCCTTGTAGACTTGGTTCTTGACAGATCCGCCTTCAAACTCATAGGAAGCATATCCCATAGGCTCGCCTCCGCCGGCCACCTGCGCGCACCAATCCACACCATTGGCCGTACACACGTCATCATTGTGGATTGTCTTGCCATTGACCTCTTCTATCACGTTGTTCAAGTAATGAAGGTGTCCGCACACAAGACGTGCATTCGCAAAGGTGGAAAGAAGATTGAAGAATTCCTCGGCCTGAGCAGGGCTCAACTGGGCGTGCATAAGGGCGACCACTGACTTTTCCTTAGGGACCCTCTCCAGATCCGTCCTCACCCATGTCATCACCCTTTCACAGATTTCTTCGGTGCAGGAAGTTTCACTCTTGCCTTTGTGGTCAATGTTGTCAAGCACAACGAAATGAACCTGTCCCCTGTCGAAAGAATAATTGACAGGCCCCATTGCGGCTTCGTATTTTCTTTGTCCCCTTATGTCAGGAATGGGATCGGATGAGAGAAATTCATGGTCGTGGTTGCCGATCACCTGAAAACAAGGGACAGACAGACTCTTCACGGAAAGCATCTCTATCACACGGGGATAAAGGTTCCATTCATTGTGAACCAAATCGCCCAAAGCCACGGCATAGGTAGGCATGTCATCTTTCTTGGAGGCCACGTAATCCCTGATGTCCGGAGCCGTCTCGTTTGTAAAACGGTGGATTCCGTTGTTTGACTCGCGGACTTGAGGATCGCCTATCGCAAGCAATCGGAACCTGTTTTCCACAGGGGCTTTGGTAAGCGTGAAGTCATACCGGCGGTTATCCCGCTCCAATGCCTTGTAGAAACAAGGCAGCCCATTCTGTCCTATCTCAAGCTTCGCGTCAGCCGGTACGGAATAATAGACCCATTGGGCATAGACATTCCGGTTCTCTATCGAATACTCTCCTTTGGAGTCAGTGTACGTGATCGTGAATCCGTCACTTATCTGGATTTCTGATGCGGGAGAGCCGTCTGACCATGTGACAGTCCCGTACACGGGATCGGTAATTCCATCGAAATTGATGGTTTCATTTTTCTGGCAGGATAGCAGAATCACCGCCACAGAAAGAAATATCAAGCGTTTCATAATCATATTCAATTAATATCCAGGATTTTGAGCCGATGCTCCCATAGCCTTGTTCGCATCCAATTCGGATTTTGGGATCGGCCAAAGCTCATCCTTTCCTACTTTGTAGACATAAGTGTTGAATTTGCGCAGATTGCTCTTTTCCCCATTCCAAGTCTCTCCCGAATAGGTCACGATGCAGTCTTCATCAATCGTCGGTCTGGCATTGGAGATGAAATTCCTAGGAGAAGCGGCCGTGGACTGTCCAGGCGCCATGAACACACGGTTCATGGCCTTTTCCGCTATCCCCCATCTTCGCAGATCATACCATCTCAGGCCTTCGTTGCATAGTTCGACCATTCTTTCGTAGCGGAGGGCTTTTCTAAGGGAAGCCTGGTCAGTTCCCTCGACATCAGGCATGTTGACTCTGGCACGGACCTTATTGATGTATCCCGCAGCCTTGTCCAGTTCCATTCCCGCCTCAATCCTCGCCTCCGCCGCAATCAGGTAGAGTTCCGCCATACGGAAGACCCCATTGTTAATCGCATCCTTTGTCTGCTCACGGCTTCCTCCCGTGATGGCCCCATAGAAGGCATCATCGTAGCCTTTTCTCCAAAGGTATCCACCAGGTCCCTGGGCTCCGTTCGGACCGTACTCGCTCTTGTTGCCCACAACGTTGGAGTTGGCGATAGTGGATCCGGTGTGATAGTCCTTGACGGTTTCCTTTGTCACGTCAAGGGAATATTCCACGCCCATGGTTCTGGAATTGTCTCTCACACAGAACAAATCAAGCCTGGGATCACGGTTTTTCCAAGGATTCTTCCAATCATAAAGGCTTGATTCGGTGATGAATTTTCCGTCCGTGCATTGGATCGCGTCTATGAAAGACTGAGAAGGTCCCATCCATGAAGCTCCATTCAAGGTTCGTGGAGCACAATAATAGACATTGATTGTGACAAGGTCTGTACTCAATGAATTATACTGCAATGACCAAAGCCATTCATCATCCTGCTCTCCGGAATAGGAGAACAACCGGCAATTCGGCTCTCCCGACGTGTGGTCGGAGTAATATGTCAAATCATATTCCGACAATTTGTGACCGTTTCTCTCAGCGATTTCAATTGCCTTGTCTGAATATTCAACAGCTTTCTGCATGTAGCCATTCTCTTCCGTGGCATAATTCAGATAGATTCTTGCCTTGAGCATATACGCCGCGGCCCGGCTGAATCTCGCCGTGCCTTCAGCCGCCGGCCATCGCTGAGGAAGCGCGTCAAGCAAAGAGTCATCCAGATCCTCAAGAATCCGTCTGACAATCTCCATCTTGTCCATCCTTGGATAGTACATGTCATCAAGACTCAAGGCATGGTCGATGTAAGGGACGCCGCCATAGTACTGGATAAGTTGATCATAACAAAACGAGCGGATGCACAGCAACTCAGCCTTCATGGAGGACAGTGACTCATCCGACACTTTACCTTTAAGATTATCAATTCCGTCAAGCACATAATTCGCCCTGCCGATAGCCACATAAGATTTCTTGTAGAATTGCACTATCCAACTGTTTTCAGTAGAGATGGTGGATGTGGTAAGCTGCCTGACCGCTTTAGAAGAAATCCTTCCAGTGCCGATGTCTGTGATGCAGTCAATGGTTCTCCACCATCCTGCGGTAAGATGCCCGTAGTTCTGGGCTACAGCCTTATAGGCAGAGTAGGTGCCGGCAAGGGCTTCTTCCTGCGTGGAAGGAAATCCGACAGTGGAAGGACCATTGAGTGGGCTTCTGTCCAGATCGCATGAAGCCAGAGCCAACACTACCAATAACATCATTATAATGTTTGCTTTCATATTCATTAGAATTTTAATTCAAGTCCGAATGTATAAGTCTTCACTTGTGGATAGTTGTCCGCCACGGCTCCCATGGAGACTCCATTTGAGCCATTTGAATCGTAGCACACCTCAGGGTCATAGCCTTGATAGAAATCCGTGACAGTGAAAAGGTTTTCCGCACATCCGAAGACAGTGAGACCAGAGATATGTCTGAACCATTTTGAAGGGAAGGTGTAGCTTACATTGAGGTTCTTAAGGCGAAGATAGGACGCGTCACGCATCCAGAATGACGACTGCTTACGGTTTTGCTCGCTCTTGTAGGTCATCCTTGGATACTTCCCGTCTGGAGTGTCAGGCGTCCATCTGTCCAGATGCTCCGTTCTGAACGTACCTCCATTGATGCAAGGCTGGACATAGTAAGAGCTCAGGTACGCGTCAGCCTTCCCTACGCCTTGGAAGAAAGCGCTTACATTCAAACCCTTCCACCCAAGATTCAAAGTCATTCCATAAGTAAACCTTGGGATAGCGCTGCCGATGACCGTCATGTCAGCGTCGGTGACGACACCATCCCCGTTTGTGTCGGCATAGATAAGGTCTCCTGGCTTGATGTCGCTTCCGTACTGCCGCAGATTCATGTTGATCCAATCAGCCTGGTCCTGGTTTCTCGCCATTCCCAGACACTTCAAACCGTAAATGGAGTTGATTGACGAGCCTTCCTGATTCCGGATTATTCCTCCCGACTTGCTTTCATACTGGCCGTCCATCTCAGTGATGGTGTTCACAACATCGGAGACATTGGCGTCGAATCCGAAACGGAAATCACCCCAACTGTCGTGATACCCGGCGGCAATCTCCCATCCCACGTTCCTTACCTCGCCGGCATTCCTGTACGGAGCGCCAAGTCCGGTCGACAAAGGAATGTTCAAAGTCATGAGGATTCCATGGGTGTTTTTCAAATACCAGTCAGCAGTGACGGTAAACTTATTCCATAACGACAGGTCAACCCCGATGTCGGTCATTTCCGATGTCTCCCATGTTATTCCCTCGTTTGCCAGTGAACTCCTGTAGGCCGCCGGAACAAGCACGTCATTAACAGAATAGATATCCATGTTGAGCAACTCGGCGAAAGGATAGTTGGAAGAGGAAATGTTCTGATTGCCGAGGGTTCCGTAGGATGCCCTGATCTTCATTTCAGTCAGAATGTGCTTCACTTCGTTCATCCAAGGCTCCTCGGACATTCTCCACGCTCCGGAAAACGATGGGAAAACACCCCACTGATGTCCCGTGGCGAAACGGGACGAGCCATCGAAACGGACATTGGCCTCAAATAGATAGCGTTCCTTGAAGTTGTAGTTAACCCTTCCGAAATATGATTGCAAAGCCCATTGCGAACGTGTGCCATCATTACTCATCGTTTCATCCTCCGCGCCGACCCTGAGGACTGGATAATCCGGATAAGGAAGACTTTGCCTCGATGCGAAGTAATACTTTTGGTCCATAGTTTCGCGTGACACACCCAAGAGCATCTTAACATCGTGTGCGGACGCAAGATTCTTATGGAATACAGCCGTGGCCTGGTAAGTCATGTAGAAATTCTGAGACTGAGCCTCAGACAATTCGTTATACAATCGGCTTGTCACCGGGGATTTCGTTCCATAGGCGTCAGATGAATAACTTATGACATCATCAAACTGGTGCGTGTGGGACACGTTGAGGCGCGGAGCGATTTTTCCCTCCAGAGTCAGCCATTCAAACGGAGCCCAATTCACGGAAGCGGAGCCATTAAAACGAAGTCTGCCAACCTTTTTCTCACCTCCCTGACCATCTGTCACAGGCAAAATGTTAACAGAGCCGCCTGTCATAGGAGCATAATCCCCGTTAGACCATTGGGTAAGAATCAGTGGATCTCTGGTGTTCATCATATTGAACAGGGTCGCCGCGAGCGGCACCGCGTCTCTATGCCCGTAATTCACAGCGGCGTCAAAATTGACGGACAGATTCTCAAACACACTTATCGTCATGTTGTCACGGAAATTGTAACGCTTATAGTCCTGACGCTTGATGATTCCATCCTGATCGAGATAACCAAAGGAAGCGCTGTTCCGCATTTTACCAGTGGCCGCATTGAACGCCAAAGTGTGGTTCTGCGAGAATCCCGAACCGTTCAGGATTTTATCCTGCCACTTCGTGATAGGATAACTGTCAGGATCATACCTGTGATTTTCAAGATAGCCGGCAATGAATTCCTCCGAATAGATGGACGCATCTCCATCATTAAGCGATGCTTCCCTGCTGAGTTTCATGTAGTCCACAGCATCCACAAGACTTGGAATGTCAGTGGGTGAAGACCAACCGGCATAGCCCCTATAGGTCAAAGAGAATTTATCCTTTTGAGCCCGCTTTGTCGTGATCAGAATGACTCCGTTGGCAGCACGGGAGCCATAAATGGAAGAAGACGCTGCGTCTTTCAGAATTGACATCTTGTCAATCTGGGAAGGGTCAACATCATCAATGTCGCCTTGGACCCCATCAATAAGAATCAGCGGAGAAGAGTTCGATCCACCGAAAGTGCCGATGCCTCTGATTCTTATACTCGAATTGGACGCTCCTGGGTTGCCGGACTGGCTGGTCACGGTGACGCCCGCCGCAAGTCCTTGCAAAGCCGAGGTGACGCTGGCGGTCGCACGCTCGGAGATACGCTCGCTTGGCACAGAAGACACGCTTCCTGTCAGATTAACCTTTTTCTGTGTGTCATAGCCGACCACGACGACTTCGTCAAGGAATTCAGAATCGACTTGAAGCACAACGTCATACACAGTTTTATCACTCACGGTGAAAGAATAGGACACATAGCCGAGACTGGAAACGGTGACAACATCTCCTTTGACGGCCTCAAGAGAGAACTTGCCGTCTCCGTCTGTAACCGCACCTTTGGAAGTGCCTTTGATCATCACTCCCGCGCCGATGACAGGATAACTGTCCGCATCGACCACTGTGCCGGTAATCCGGTTCTGCGCGGCCAGAACCGTCCCAAGGCATAAAGCCAAAATAATAATAAGCGTCCTTTTCATTCTATCTGGTCACTTTAAGATTAAACAAATAGCAGCGTGAAGCATTGGCGTTGCTGCCGTCCGGTTTGGCGTCAGGAGTAGTGTCAACGGAAATCCGTGTCTGAGGTGTCGCACCATGAATCTCAAAACGGAAATGAGACACCGGTTTGTCAACCGCCGAGTTCGTTTTTGAAGGAGGACAGATGTTGTTCGCACTGCTGACAAGATATTCCTTCTTTGAAGAGATCTCCGAGGTCAAATCCACTTCAGCCTTTCCGTCCACTGTCACTTTCCCGGAAGTGAACACGCCTTCACCTATAATTCTGACGGCGATCTTATTCTTTGACGAAGATGAGAATCTCGCCAAATCCATCTCAAGGGTCACATCTGTCGCTGATGTAAGTTTTGACAGCATCGGGGTTGTGGCCACACCGAAAGCCCCGGCACTTGACACGGACAATTGAAGAGCACCTACCTTTTCACCACAATTGAGCAGAGTCCAATCACTCATGTCCCTGTTCAGGATGTACTTTTCGTTCGCAAGAACCTTTCCATTGACCTTTTCAGGCCAGTCGAACCACGTCTTCTGGTAGCCGACCTCGTTTTTATTGGCGCCTTGGGCATTGGTCATATTCCAAGCCTGCATCGTTCCAGGTTCAGTTCCGTCCACGTTGTCAGGAGTCGCTTCCACAGCACAGCCGTTAGCCGGTTTCATGTAGTCGCCAGAGTAGGCGAACAAATCGAACGATTCATTGAACACGACATTCTCAGCATCTTTTTCCCTGAAATAATAGCGTGGGATTCCATCCTCCTCACTCAAATCTATCCTTACTTCCATTTCCGAAGGCGAAGAGGTGTTTGTCCAGAATTTTTTTCCTCCATCCTCGATTGTCGACATCCGCCCGACAGACTTTGACACAGTGTACGTCAATGGTCTAGTTCCATCTTGTGAAGCGTTCAGTCCGACCGCAGGGTAGGCGATGAACTCTCTGTTGGTGAATGTTCCCACACCGGCGACACCAGAGTAAGGGGTAGCACCATACTGAACTCCATTGATCGTGATTGTAAACTCTTGTTCTCCGGCAGGAATCACCACAGTACCTGAATAGATGTTTTCATTGTCAGGAAGAGAGGAAAGAATAACGGTGCCATTCAGGTCCACGCTCACAAGAGTCATCTCACCGGCCACAACCATGCTGACAAGCTCGCCTTCATTACCGTCCATATCATAAGGCATGGCGGCAAGCATCACCTTCTTGCTATCGCTCACAATGGACACCTCTTTGCGACCTTGCCCGTCATGGACATCTGTTCCTCCTTTGGAAATCACTTCGAGCAACTGTTCCCTTGTTAAATCAACATACTTTGAATCAAAAACATAGGAATACCTCTCAGTGGACAGGTCCGGAGACAGAACAGCCGAGAAAGCCATCCTTCCATCGTCCGTCCTCCCATCAAAGGAGGCGTTCAAGGACATGGAGACCTTACCTGTATGAAAGGAGACGAAATTCGGAGCGGTGATAACGTTTCCATCTTTATCCACACCCATTGCACCCACATAATAATCGCTGTCGACATCCAACTTCCGGAATTGGACCGCCTCCATCGGGAAAGAGGAGCCATTGGCCTTGATGAAGTTATATTTCGAGACTGCGTCCATCGTCAGGTACGGCTGCGTTCCTTCAAACTTCATCGGTGTGGAAATCATGCAGGAAACGACCTTTTCCTGATGTGAGGAAACCGTCACTTTCGCAGACGAAGACAAAATGTCATCGACACTGATCTTTATGGCCCCGGAGACCAATGTGTCATTAGCCTGCTCCTCCCTGCAAGCACATAACGCTAAAAGAGCGAAAAACGCAAAAAGAATGTTTTTTTTACACATACATAATTAGATTTATTTCAACGAGAGACTAATTGATTCCATTATCCTGTCTGACGATGTTCCGACATGAATGGTATATTCTCCTTTCTCAAGAATCCAAGAGTCATCATACTGCATGAAATCCTCAGGTTTAAGTTTAATCACGACTTTTTTCTTCTCGCCGCTTTCAAGGAACACTTTCTCGAAGGCCTTCAATTCTTTCAGCGGTCTGTCTTTTCCAGGCATGGAGACATAGACTTGCACCACCTCCGAGCCGGAAACAGGTCCGACATTCCGTACAATGCATTCGACTCTCTTTTCACTCGCCTTTATGTCTGAGATCTCGAACGATGTGTAACTCAATCCGTGACCGAAGGCAAAGAGCGGCTTGATGCTTTGCTTCTCATACCATCTGTAGCCGACAAAAATGTCTTCCGAATATTCCTCGTCCCAAACCGTCTTCTTGTCCGGCTCCTCAGAACGAGGAATGCCAGGATACTGGGCTTCAGTTCTGACGGGTCCGTCTTCCAACGCGACCGGGATTGTGTAAGGAAGTTTTCCCCCCGGACAAACCTTGCCTGTGAGGACATCTGCAATGCAATTACCCGATTCACTGCCAAGGTACCAGCTTTGGATTATTCCTTTCACATCCATTGTCCAAGGCATCGCCACAGCATTTCCGCTGATGTTAACCACAACTATATTCTTATTCACTTCAGCCAAAGCGGCAATCAGTTCGCTCTGCCTGTATGGCAATTCATAAGAGACACGGTCATCACTTTCCGCATCCTGCTTGCGGTTCTTGTTCAACCCTCCGAAGAAAAGCACCACATCGCTCGACTCAGCCGCGGCGACAGCCTCTCCGAAATCAAGATCCTCTGTGCTCGAATAACCTTGGACATATGTGATCTCAGCGTTCTCCATGGCGGTCCGCAGACCATCAAGAGGTGTCACTTCATATTTTGCCTTCAGAGCGGAGCTGCCACCCTTTGTGGTCATGATCCGCGTCGCGTTCTCGCCAACCACGAGAATCTTGTCGGCCCTTAAAGGAAGAATATTGTCCTCATTCTTCAAAAGGACAATACTCTCGCCACCGATTTTCCTTGCTGCAGCAGAATGCTCTGGACACGAAAAACGACCTTGGGGCTGATTTGGAGCCAGATTTGTCCGCATCTGAAGACGCAGGACTCTTCTCACCTTTTCATCCAGGACTTCAACGGATTCTTTCCCTGATTTAAGCCTTGCAAGGTAAGGCAGAGACAGATAAAAGGAATCATACGCATTGTCGACAGCTGTGCCTAGACCGTCTGTCGTCGTGCCGAACTCCAGATCCAATCCATTATTGACGGCCTGAGTTCCATCATGAGCTCCACCCCAATCGCTTATCAGGACACCATCGAACTTCCAATCCTCTTTCAGAATTTTGGTAAGATATTCATTATGACAGCAATGCTGATCCTTGTAAAGATTGTAAGAGCCCATCACCGCCCATACACCTCCCTCGACCACCGCCGCCTTGAAGGCCGGAAGATAGATTTCATTCAGTGCCCTCTCACTTACGATGACATTCGTGGTGTGTCTGTGAAGTTCCTGATTGTTAAGCGCGTAATGCTTGACACAGGCAGCAACGCCCTGCTCCTGGACACCTTTGATGTAAGGTACGACCATTTTGGACGCCAGACAAGGGTCCTCACCCATATATTCAAAATTTCTCCCGCAAAGCGGTGTTCTGTAGATGTTGCACCCTGGTCCCAACAGAACATTTTTCTTTCTATACCGGGCTTCTTCTCCGATTGAAACGCCATACAGATGCGACAGCCGCGGATTCCATGTCGCGGCCAGAGCGGTGAGCGCCGGATACGCCGTGCAGGAATCGTTGGTCCATCCAGCTTGTTTCCAACTATCCCACAGCACTTCCGCCCTGATTCCGTGAGGGCCGTCGCTACACCACAATTCCGGTATACCGAGCCTTGGCACTCCTCTGGAGGAAAACCTGGACTGGGCGTGAAGCACGCCGACCTTCTCCTCAAGTGTCATCCTTTGCAAGGCATCTTCCACCCTTCGCTCTTCCGAAAGCCTTCCGTCAAGGTACGGGCTTGGAACATGCAACGAGCATGACGAAACGACAAGAGCCGGAATCAAAAACAGTTTGCTGAAATTCATATCGTGATCAATCAATGTTAATAGCACCTTTTCTCTCACAAACACGAGCAGAGACCTCCACTGAATGTTTGTGGGCAGACTTGATGGTCTTCCCTTTCAGGAGATCAGTCACGAATGTCGCCGTGAATGAATCACCTGCGCCGACAGTGTCAATGACCTTGACTTTTGGCGTGGCCACATCGGACACCAATCCGGTTCTGTCATAGATCCGGCTGCAGGAAGCGCCGAAAGTCAAGACAACCAACGAGATTGAATATGTCTCGAACAGTTCCTGAACCAGAGAATCCGCGCTGACTCCGTACAAACCAGCAAGAAGTTCAAATTCCTCATCATTCAATTTGAATATGTCAGCCCTCCTCAAAGACTCGTCTATCAGTTCCTTTGAATAATAGTTCTGCCGGATGTTAATGTCAAACACCTTCACGCAAGATGGTTGTGAAGCGTCAAGCAACCTGAGGATTGAAGCCCTGGAAATTTCAGACCTTTGGGCCAGCAGCCCCCAACAAACGCAGTCAGCCTTGGAGACGAGATCCAACATTCCGTCTGTCACCGTGATACAATCCCATGCGGAATCTCGTTCTATGTCATATTCAGGTTGGCCGTCATCGTCAACCATCACGTTCACCTTTCCGGTTCTCCGTCCTTCAAGTGTCTGGACTTGATCCGCATCAAGTCCATTGTCAGTCATAATCTTTATCGCCCTATCGCCCGGCTCATCTTTCCCCACAGCCGAGATTATGTGGGCATCCGCACCATTTTTGTGCGCGAAATAAGCGAAATTGACAGGAGCTCCGCCAAACCGTGGTCCCCCCGGAAGAATATCCCAGACCAATTCCCCTATTCCGACCACTGACGGTCTGGCCTCAAGGTCTATGATAACTTTCATCGTGGATTCCCGATTGGAATCGATAAATTTGTACGCATTGTCATAATTCTGGAATGAGAATCTGTTTGTCACCAAAGGAGCCAAGTCAATGGTGCTGTCGGAGACACATTCCACAGCCTTCTCATAGTCTTCTTGCCTGTACATCATTGTGCCTGTCAACCTGAGCTCGTGTTCGCCCAGATAGTACATGCTCAAGGCGGGATCCTTCGCGAACACTGCCACAACAACAATGTCACTTCCTTTCTCGATGCACTCCATCAGAGACCTGACTGAAGACTCCACTCCGGCAACCTCAAAGCCAACCTGAAAACCCTCTTCACTAAATGTTTCCTGACAAGCATCCTTCAGAGTCATGAGTGCCACATTCGCCGTATGGATCAAACCGCATTCCCTGGCTATCTCCAGCCTCCTGTCACTGATGTCGGTGATCAATACTTTCCTTGCTCCTCTTGCCATGGCGAACTGAGCGACGAGATTGCCGATGGTACCTGCTCCCGAGACAACCACATTCTTGCCTTGGACATCAGTCCTCGATGTGGCATGGGCTCCTACCGCCGCCGGCTCAATCATGGCACCATAATCCAAAGACATTCCTTCAGGTAGCCTGACAACCCTATCCTCATCCACCACAAACAGATCCTGGGCTGCGCCATCTGCCTGAAATGCCTGAACACGAAGATTCTCACAAACATTGTACTGACCTCTTCTGCAAGGGGCGCACTTACCGCAGACAAGTTGAGGACGGCATGTCACAGCATCTCCGGCTTTGGCGACAGACACGTCCTTTCCTACGGCCACGACAATGGCTGAATACTCATGACCTTGTACCACAGGATAAAGCGTAGCAGGATGTTGACCATGATAAGAGTGAATCTCCGAGCCACAGATGCCTATTCTTTTTATGTTCAGAAGCAACTGATGTTCACCAAGTTGTTTCTCATCAATGTCCGGGACTATCTGAAAATCCAGCACGCCCGGAGAGGTTAACACAATTCTTCTCATTTATCTTTCTTTTTTTCCAAGCATACAAACCACTGTACTTACCAGGCCTCCGATCGGAGCCCACCATGGCCAGGCTATCACCACCTTATGGCCAAACAAGGCTGTCGTCAGAGGATTCATTATGTAAGGCTGCATCAACAGAACCACCAACAAACCAACAATCAAAGCTGCGATCACACTCTTTTCATTGCCTCTCTTCGTGTACAGAGCCGTGATGAACACACCAAGCATTCCGGCATATGAGAAACACATCACACCCGTCGCGAAATCCACCAGATTCAGCCCGGAAGCCTGCTGCATGACCGCTGTCAGGATCGCGAAAGCGGTCAATGCGGCACCCATCAAGGCCGACATCTTCTTCGAAGAAGATATCTGTTCCGCATTTCCTTTGACCTCCTCCCCTTTTTGTTTCCTGATCGGCAGGTAAAGGTCCGTCACGAAGCTGGACGCCATGGCATTTATTGCAGAGTTGAAACTGGACAGGGCAGCCGCAAGAAGGCCGATGATCATCAATCCTCTCACACCGGTAGGGACGCAATTCTTAATGTACTGAGGAAAAACGTCTCTTGCATCCGTGAAGAAACCTGAAGCTGCTCCCAGAGACGGATCCTCGTGATACTTCAGAAACAAAAGGAGACCGATGGACAAAAACACGAACACTATCGGGATCGCCATCAATTGCGACACAACCAGTGAAGAGCCGGCCTTTTTAAGGCTTTTACATGTCAGTTGTCTCTGCACAAACTCGTGGTCTGTGCTGAATTGGGCGAACTTGAAAATAGCGTATGCGAACAAAGCGCCTAACAGATTATATGGTCTAGTAAAATCAAAGGACGGATCAACAAGCATCAGTTTGTTCCCTTTCGCCCAACCGCTGAGCGTTCCGTCAGCATACATGGCGTAACTATCCTGCTGAGGCATCATTACCATGCCGTTTCTCAGATTGTCCACAATCTGGGAAAACCCCATGTCCAATGAATCGTAAAGGATGATCAAGGCCAAGACACCAGTCCCGATCACAAGCAGGATCTGAAGCGCATCGATGTAGATGAGCCCTTTGATTCCACCGCACATTGTATAGATCGTGCTGATGACACCGAGAATGACAATCGACCAGACAATAAATTGGAAATCTATTCCGCCGAAGCAAATGACGGAAATCGCGATCGCAGCTATGAATAGCCTCGAGCCGGAAGTAAACAACTGTCCGAGAAGGAACATCACGCTTGTGGAACGTTTGGCTGTCTCTCCGAACCGCTCTCCTATAAAACCATAGATCGTGATGGTCTTGGCGTTATACAATTCGGGCAACACAAGCCAGGCCACGAATATTCCCCCGACAACAGCGCCGACACAACTCATTATGAAAGTTATGTTTGTGTTGAAGCCAAGCTCCGGAGACCCCACGAAAGTTCCGGCGCTGATCGAAGTACCGGTCGCGGCCAAGGCCACCAGCCAACCCGGCATGGAACGACCAGCCGTAAAATAATCCTCTATGTTCTTGTTCTTCTTCGAGAACACCGCACCTATCGTCATGAGAGACAATAGAAAAACGGCAATCAATATCCAATCAACAACGCTCATGTCAACAGTCCTCGCTTCTTTCTGCAGTTGTGTCAATCAACGTGTAAACCTGCGTGTAAGGTTTGTTCGGGTTACCGGTGCCTTTTTTCATCAGCTCCTTCAGTTCATCGAAATAGGACGGCCAGATCCGGCACGGATCAATGTCGTTATGAAGGCAGACAGAACATGCCATACCTATCACTTCACCCATCATAGCGCATGTCCTCATCACTCTGGTGGTTCCCAAAGCCAGATGCGACACGGAGATGTCCCTGCCAGCCATAAACATGTTGCGTACATCCTTGCTGTAGAAGCATCTGAAAGGGATAGGATAAAAGTCAAGCGGTGTCAGACAACCACGGCTCAGCCATGGGTCTTTGAACACAGCCGCGTTCCCTGGATCCGGCTCATGATTGTCGATGTACCATGATGTGCAGACACAACCATCCTCGTAGATTGTGAAATCCCTCAAGTCCTGCTCCCTCAGGACAAACTCACCCAAGATCCGACGGCTTTCCCTTTTGCCGGCATAGTAAGAAAGCCATTTCATAGCGGATTTGGCATACTCGTCTCTGAATGAAGAATGGTTCTTGATGTACGACCAGTTGGAATACGCCACATACATTCCATAATCCCTGATTTTTTCGGCTTCAGCGATCTGGTCATCCATCATGCCGACTTCCCAATACCATTGTCCCCGACGAACCTTTTGGACGGTGTTCTCATCTATTGGCAGTCCCCAATCGATATCCGGAAAACATGTCGGCTCATCCTCTTCTTCGGAATACCATTGAACCGAAGCGCCCAATGTAATGCCATCAGATTCCAACGGTGCCGACGGTTCCCCGTATTCATCAAATGATTCTCTACCCATAACACAGTTTGCTCCGGCAAGGACCCCCAGTGCGGCATCTCCCGTACAATCAGCAAAGTAATGGCCGGAAATCCTTATGGTTCGGTAATTGTCCGTGTTTGTGGCCGTCACGCTGCAGATTGTACCCGAATCAGATTTATCCACCCCGGTCACCTTGAACCCCAAGAAGAGGGTAATGTTCTTTTCTTTTAATATTATGTCAAGTTTCTTCCCGTCCTCGTAAACTTCAGCAGGTCTTGCGTTGCCTTTCCTCGAGGGCGCAAACTCATTCAGGAGGTATCCCAATGATGGATACGGGCCTATGTTGATCCTGCCACCAAGCCCGACCCTAACTTCGGACGAGTTGTTTCCCCCGAGGACTTTGCGATCCTGGACCAACGCCACCTTGTGCCCAAGCCTGGCCGCAGACAAGGCGGCACACATTCCGGCAACACCGCCACCGACCACCACAAAATCAAAAGTGCCTTTATCTTCCGGCAAAGAAGGAATGCCAAGATACTTGTTTCTCAATGTTGAGATATCTTCGACCGGAGCCCCATGATTCAATGTCAGAAGGATGGAGTCAAAGCGTCCGTCGAACCCAGTCAAATCGTGGACGGAGATCCGGTGATTGCCACGTGCCAGATGTACCGTGCCTCCCTCCTGCCAATGCCATTCAACCGAGCCCGTGCCGAATGTTCCTCCGACCGGTTTTGAGTCTATCGACAGACTGAAGACACCAGGAGTTGGTTTATCCGTCCAAAACGCAGTCCAATTCTTCGTACGGACATATATATGATAGTCACCTTCCTTGGCAACAAAAAACACTGTGCTCGCATCTTTCACAGGATGCCCGAGTCCGTGGGCAAGCAAATAACTTGAACCCATGACATCCATAAACTGGGAATCAGAGGTCCACCCACCAATATCATCAAAGGCGGATCCGCACAACAATACAGAATCCTCCTTTGCGTTTTTTGAAGAGCCCGAAGACATGCCCAGAACAAATTTAGAGGCGACTGTCTTACTTAGGGACACCTCCTCTTCATTTATCATTTTATGAAGCATCTCGAATGATTGTTTAGCCACGAGCTCAGTTGGCTGATAGACGTAGGTAAGTTTCGGGCTGTAAATCTCAGCGTTATCCCCTTGGTCAAAGCCAACAACCCCGAAATCGTCAGGTATCTTGTAGCCGAGGCTGTTGATCGCTGTCAATCCTTTAACAGTCAAAACATTCGAAGGAAAGATCAAGGCATCAACTCCCCTGTCGTACGAGTTTTTGATCACATCGACCATGTCAATGCCGATTGTAGGCTTTGAAATGATATTATCCTTGACGTAACACGCCAAGCCATTTTCTTCCATCTCTTTCCTATAACCTGTAAACCGCTGCAAAATAGTAGGGATGTCAGACTGATATCTGACCATCTCGATTTTCTTATGCCCGTTCTCTATCAGGTGCCTGGTAGCTTGACGCCCGGCATATTCATTGTCCATCATCACTTTGCCGACACCAGCAAGGTTTTCAAGGTCGCGGTCAAAGATAACCACCGGCACCGAGTTTCTTACGATGTCGGAAAGTAGCTTCTCGGTGTGTGCGCACGGTGCGACAATCAGCCCATCCACCCCGGTGGCAATGAATCTGTTGAGCAATTGGCACATCTTCTCGGGATTGTCATCGGAAGAACCGAATATTGAAAGATATCCCGCCCGTGCGGAAATGTTCTCGATATGGCGGCAGACCTCGCCGAAGAAGGAATTGGATATGTCAGCCACGACTATGCCCAAAGTGTTGCTGAATCCGGACCTTAGAGAAGACGCCGCCATATTCTTCTTGTACCCAAGCCTTTTTGCGGTGTCGACTATTCTTTCAGCCGTCTCTTTCGAAGCAGAACAAAGGTATTCGCCATTAGGACCTTTTTTAGCGTTAAGGACAAATGATACCAATGAAATTGAAACTCCGGCGGCTTCCGCCACGTCTCGGATCGTTACCGTATTTGATATTAGTCTTACCATACGTCCGCAAGTTAAACATTATATTTTATTAAAACGGTAAAGAATGTTGGTAAAACGTTATACCTACGTTATTTCGAGCCTCGCAAAGAAATTTGCCGAATTACATTATTACACACCTACGCCCGCCTTGCCGGCAAGTGGTGTTCCGCACACTCGCCAATCCTGAGGAATAAAGAGAGAGAAAATGTGGGCATATTCATTTACAAATAATGTTATTTTTGAAAAGATTATTGTTTTTCATAAATTTATTAATATATTTGCAAAAGAAGCGGTGCGGAAAGGAATCCGGCCGCCTAACTAAAAACTAATAGATATGATTACCTGGTGGACATCACTTAGTACGGCAATGCAGGTCCTTTGGGCCATCACGCTCTCGGCATCGCTGATTTTCGTCATTCAGACTGTTATGACATTCCTCGGACTGGGAGACCACGACGCTGATTTCGATCTCGACACTTCGGACGGATCGTTCGACGCGGATCCTTCGATGAATTTGCTGACGTTCCGCAACCTGGTCAACTTCTGCATGGGATTCGGATGGACGGCGGTGCTGATGCACGAGAAGATTCAATCCAACGCGTTGCTGATCATCGTCTCCGTAATTGTCGGCATACTTCTGGTCACGGTTGTTATGTGGATATTCAAATGGCTCAGCGGAATGCAGCAGACGGGGAATATCGATGTGCATAAGTCCGCTGTCGGTTGCGAGGGGAAGGTTTACCTCACGATTCCGGGCGAGCGCAAGGGCGAAGGCAAGGTCCAGATCACCATCAACAACGCCGTCAGGGAATATGACGCAGTCACAGACGGGGAGACAATCCCGACCGGCAAGGCCATCAAGGTCACCGAAGTCATCAATGACTACACCCTACTGGTTGAGGAGCTGACTCCGACCATCATCTAACCAACCGAAGCCATTTCTAACCTGACCGAATATATTAAAGGAATATTATAAACCCATTAAAGATTTTGAATATGGAACTATCACTGATCCTCATCGTCGTCGCAGTCATATTCGTGACTTTTTCGGCGATTCTCAAGCGCTACCGCCGCTGCCCTTCCGACAAGGTTATGGTCATCTACGGTAAGACAGGCAAGAACAAGAGCGGATCAATCTCATCCGCGCGATGCATCCACGGTGGTGCGGCGTTCGTCTGGCCTGTGTTCCAGGACTATGCGTTCCTTGACCTCAAGCCGATCTCGATCGAGTGCAACCTTACCAACGCGCTTTCCAAGCAGAACATCCGTGTGGATGTGCCTTGCCGGTTCACGGTTGGTATCTCCACCGAGCCGGACAGTATGACTAACGCAGCCGAGAGGCTTCTCGGACTCTCCATCGACAACATCCAGAACATCGCGACCGACATCCTTTTCGGACAGCTTCGTCTGGTGATCGCCACGATGGACATCGAGGAGATCAACTCTGACCGTGACAAATTCCTCGTTGCCGTCAGCCAGAACGTGGAGGCTGAGCTCCGAAAGATCGGCCTCAAGCTCATCAACGTGAACGTGACCGACATCCGTGACGAGTCCGGCTACATCGAGGCTCTCGGTAAGGAAGCCGCCGCCAAGGCCATCAACGACGCCAAGAAGAGCGTGGCCGAGCAGAACCGCTACGGTGAGATCGGTAAGGCCGAGGCCGACAGGGACAAGGACATCAGAATCGCTGAGACCCAGAGAGATACCCGTATCAAGACTGCCGCGGCAAACGCCCTCGCCGTGCAGGGAGAGAACACTTCCAAGATCGACATCGCAAACTCTGACGCCCAGCGCCGCGAGAAGGAGGCCGAGGCCGCACGTATAGCGGTCGCAGCCGAGAAGGTTCAGGCAGCGAAGGCCCTCCAGGAGGCCTACCAGAGCGAGCGTGACGCCGAGCTTGCCCGTGCCGAGAGGGAGAGGGCTACCCAGCAGGCCAACATCGTCGTTCCTGCCCAGATCGACAAGGAGAAGCTCATCATCGAGGCTGAGGCCGAGGCCGAGAAGGTCCGCAGGCTGGCCAAGGGAGAGGCTGACGCGATATTCGCAAAGATGGACGCTCAGGCCCGTGGTACCCTTGAGATCCTCTCAAAGCAGGCCGACGGTTTCAACGAGATGGTCAAGGCCGCTGCCGGCGATCCTCAGAAGGCTGTGCTTATGCTTATCGCGGACAAACTGCCTGAACTCGTCAAGACTCAGGTCGAGGCTGTCAAGGGCATAAAGATCGACAAGGTGACCGTATGGGACGGCAACGGAGACGGCAAGAACGGCAAGACATCGACCGCGAATTTCATTTCCGGTCTGATGGGCTCAGTACCTCCGCTTCAGGATTTGTTCAATATGGCCGGAATGAATCTGCCCGAATATCTTAAAGGCAAGGAGACCAAGCCGGAGGAGCAGCCTCAGGAAGAAACCGCTGAAGAATAATCATTATGCCAATAGTAGTAAATGTCGATGTGATGCTGGCTCGGCGGAAGATGACTTCCGCCGAACTGGCTGACAAGATCGGGCTTTCGGCGGTCAACCTGTCGATTCTGAAGACCGGAAAGGCCAAGGGTGTCCGATTCAGCACACTCGACGCGCTCTGCAAGGCATTGGAATGTCAGCCTGGAGATTTGCTTGAGTTCAGGGAAAACGCCGAGTGAACACCACTAATCAAATAGTTATCTTTCAAGGAGCGGCCATAAAAAGCCGCTCCTTTTCGTTATATTTGCAGACATATTCATAAAAAGGACACAAAAGACAGATAATATGAAAAGAACATTTCTTCTGGCCGCTATGGTGGCGGCGGTTGTCTGCGCAGGGACGGATGCTTCGGCGCAGAAAAAGGCGAAGAAAAGCCAGCTGGTCCTTGACGGAACGGTGGTGAATGTCAATCCGTTGGCAAGGACTTCCCCTGTCGAGGAAAAATTGAAGGCCAAGAACACGCCGGGCATTGAATATGCTCCCACAAAAACCGTTTACCTCTATCCGAAGGGACAGGGAGTGGACCAAGGGATAGTCGAGAACGGTGTGGCCGTGACCCAAGGGCCGCTTGTCTCAAACGGTCTGGAAGGAGCGGAGGTGGCCGGCGGCTGGGGATTCGTCTCCAATGTGACGGACAGCGCGCGTATTGACATATTCTTGCCTGAAAAACCGAACGGACAGATGGTCATCGCTTGTCCAGGTGGCGGGTACGCCGGCATTTCCACTTGGAACGAGGGATCATACGCCGCGAAATGGCTGAATGACAGAGGTATCGCCTGCGCCGTATTGAAATATCGCCTTCCTGGCGGGCATCGTGAGGTTCCGCTTCAGGATGTGCAGAACGCATTCCGTTATTGCAGGCATCATTCAGAGGACTGGGGAATAAAGCAGATCGGTGTGATGGGATTCTCGGCTGGAGGACATCTCGCCAGCACTGCCGAGACTATGTACGTTGACTCCACGACAAGGCCGGACTTCGCGGTACTCCTCTACCCTGTTATCCTGATGGACGAGAATGCCACACACAAAGGATCGGTTGACAATCTTCTCGGCGGCGAAGCGTCGTGGACCGACAGGGAGGACAAACCTTTCGGCCAATGGTACAATGGCTTGAATGAATATGACGGGCTGAAGAGAATGTACACCACCTATCGTGATGTCACCCCTACCACTCCCCCGACTTTCATCGGCGTCAGCACCTACGACAAGACCGTACCGGTTGTAAGTTCCGTGAAATTCTATCAGGCTCTCGTCAGGAACAAGGTTCCTGCTGAGCTTCATATTTATCCGAAAGGAGGTCACGGCTGGGGATTCACTGATCTGAGCATCGGCCTTGACCCAAAGGTCTGCAAGGACAATCTGGGATCGTGCAGGCCTGAGTTCTCAGCGGCTCTGGAAAGATGGCTCGGCCAGCAGCTTGAAAGCGTGAACGGCAAGAAGGAGTTGCCTAAAGTCGCCAGAGAGCAGTTCACACGCAAGCCGGACAAGGTTGTCTATCTGTACCCGGAAGGACAGAATGTTGATAAGGGAATCGAGGGCATAACACTCGGCCCTGGAGAGTCCAACGGCTGCACTAAGTCGGAGGAACTGACCAAGGATATGAATCTGAAATTCACCGGTGACAGCGCGAGGTTCGAACTTTATCTGGCAAAGAATCCGAACGGCAAGATGGTCATCATCTGCCCAGGCGGAGCCTATTGGTTCACAGCTTACGTGCACGAGGGACAATACGCCGCGGAATGGCTTAACAGTCAGGGCATCAGTGCAGCCGTGCTCAAGTACCGTCTGCCATACGGCCACTGGAACGTGCCGCTGAACGATGTGCAGAACGTGTTCCGTTATTGCCGCCACTACGCTCCGGAGTGGGGCGTGAAGCAGATCGGTGTGATGGGATTCTCAGCCGGTGGACATCTCGCGGCCACTGCATCCACGCAGTATATCGATGCAGAGACCAGGCCGGACTTCTCAATCCTTGTCTATCCGGTGATCTCCTCCGAGCCTGGAGTCGGTCACGAAGGCAGTTTCAACAACCTCATAGGAACGGAGAAAGGCTGGTACAACAGGAAAGGTAAGGATTTCGAAAGCTGGGATACCGGCAAGAAGAAATTCGAGGCCCTCAAGGAAAGATATTCATTGGACAAGCAGGTCAGCGCGGACACGCCGAAGACATTCATCATATTCAGTTCCAACGACTATGGTGTTCCGCCGGAGAACGAGGTCCGCTATTTCAACGCCCTCGTGAAGAACGGTGTCCCTTGCGAGATGCACGCCTTCCCTGGCGGCGGCCACGGCTACGGCTTCCGCAACGCCAAGTACTGCAACGACCCTATTCAGGAATACAGGAACGACTTCCTCAGCGCTATGGCCCGCTTCCTTAAGGAGTTGTAACACATAATAAAACTATCACAAGCCCCTATGGCGGTTTTGCAAACGTTCGCAAAATTGTCGTAGGGGCGTTTTTTAGGGGGTATTTACCAAAAAAATTTACGTTTCTTATGATTCGTATATGTTTCTTTTCGTTTTTTACGTTCACTATGCCGATATTGCGCCGGATTCGGGAACAGATCCCGAACCAATTTGACATCATTAAAAACTACTTCAACTATGGAGAATTCCGAGACAACAAAGGTCGGCATCCAAGACGCGACCGGCCAAACAACCATTAACCATGAGACCATATCCAAGGAGAGGCTATACCTCAAGCGGTACGAACATTGCCGGCGGCTCATCGAAAAAGACAGCCGGTTCAACGGTATGTCGGAAGAAGAAAAGGACTCCTACGCCCAAAGTCTCGCCACACCTGAATATCTCGACCTGACCTGTGACTGGGCATTCAAGTACTTGTTCCAAAATCATCCAGACCTTCTCATCACACTCTTGAATGATATTCTTAAAGAGGATATCTCATCTGTGGAGTTCCGCAATACAGAACTCACGGAGGTTGCCCCATCGGATAAAAGGATACTCTTTGACCTCCTCTGCCAGACTCCAGACGGGACCATCTTGGTGGAAATGCAGAAAGCCTCTCGTTTCGATCAACGCGACCGGCTGTTCTTCTATGGATCAAGACTTGTGACAAGGCAGATCAAACGTGGAGATGAAGACTATGTTCTGGCTCCGGTCAAGGTTATCTGCATTATGAATTACGAGGACGAGCATCCGAATTCCCCTGATGACAAGATCCTCTATCATTATCGTACTCAGGAAATCGAAACCGGAGAGCCTTTTGGTGGCCAAATGTCGTTCTTTCTTCTTGAATTGCCAAGAGTTATGCGATACAATGATGAATATGACAGTCCCATCGCAGGATGGTGCAGGATATTCAGGAATTTCACTATATTTGCCAAATCGAGGTCTGAAAAAGATGCCGTGTTCAATAAATTGGAAAGAGCGATGCGCGTCAGCGGCCTTGACGACAAGGAGATTGACAACTATTTCAGTGATATGATGACAGAAAAAGAAATGCGCCCGTACATCAAGGGTGCCGAGCAGCAAGGTTACCGCAAAGGCTTTAAGGAAGGTTCCGAACAAGGCAAGGCGGAGGGAAAGGCGGAGGTCGCAAAGTCATTGTTGTCTTTGGGCTTACCCACTGATCAGATCAAGATTGCCACGGGGCTGTCTTCTGAACAGATTGAGGCCTTGAGGTAAAATTAGGATTTGAATATTTTATTAACGACAAAGAGGGCGACTGATTAAGTCGTCCTCTTTGTCGTTAATCCTGACGGAATGTCCGGGAATATATTCATTACTCGGCTTCGGTGGTCTCGCCTGGCATCATCACAACCTCGACGAAGTTGCCGGAGTTGTAGAGTCTGGCGGCGGCGTCACGGATGGACTCCTTGGTCAGGCCACCTACCGCGGCCTCCCACTCCTTGTCGTAGTCGTAGCCGCCGCGGAAGTAGCGGAGCAGGTCTGACAACCAGTAAGAGTTGTTGATCCGGCTTTCCGGAACATTCTTCTTGAAATGCTCGACTGTCCTTGTAAATTGCTCATCGGTCGGGCCTTCCTCGGCGAGTTTCCTGAAACCGTCCTGAGCCAGAGCCCTGAGCTTCTCGGCAAGGGCTGGCTTGCAGTTGAAGTAAACCTGAAGAAGATACCTCCCGTTAGGATCCTTGCGGGCATTAGCCACGGTGGACGCACCATAAGTACCGCCTTCGTCCTCACGGAGAGTGTCGGTGTAGATCTGGTCGAGGATGTAGCTGACAGCGCTGGCAAGAGTCTGCTCCTTGACGGTGAACGGACGGTAGTCACTATAGACCTGAAGGACGGTTGTCAGCGGAGTCTCCATCTTCTGGTCGAAGACATCCACGACCTTGCCCTTGACAAGCTGCGGCTGCACATCAGCCCACTTGGCGGCTTTCTTGCCCTTTGGAAGAGATCCGATATATTTCTCTACCAAAGGTTTGAGGGTGTCAAGATTGACATCACCGACAATAACCATCACCGCACCGGCGGCGTCGGCGAAGAGCCTGCGATAGTTCTTCTCGATGGTCTGGAGGTTGACCTTCTCAAGTTTCTCCATAGAAAGCACCTCATTTCTTGGGTTGTCGTTGTAGAGAACCTTGTTGAATCTCTTCTGGAAAGCGAAGTTAGGTGTGTTCACGAGATTAGGAAGAACGGCCTTGATCTGGGCGATCGCGTTGTCAAATTCCTCCTGATCGAAGCGAGGCTCCATAAACTCAAGGTAGAGAAGCTGGAACGCTGTCTCAAGATCCTTCACGGAAGAGTTTCCGGAGATTCCGTTATAAAGATCATCTATGAAAGGACTGACACTCACCATCTTTCCGGAAAGCATCTTGGAAAGTTCTGTTCCCTTGAATTTTGACAAACCTTGAGCGTTCTGGAACACACTGTAGATGCTGCCGTCGAATGAAGGAAGATCCTCGGTAGCGATAAGACTTTCGCCACCGTTCTTGTAGAGCGAGAACAGGATCTGATCCTTCTTGTAGTCTGTAGGCAGCACAACGACCTTCACGCCATTGGAAAGAGTCCATTCTGTCGCGCCATAGAGTGTCGTTTTGGTTTTCTTCACCTTTGCGCCCACCAATGAGGAAGGATCCATAAGCGGCTCACTGGCCTTTTCCTCAGCCGGTGCCTCGATCTCGGATTTCTTCACATCCTCGACCACCTGAAGCAACTGCTCTGCGGTAGGTGTGGCGATGCCCTCCTTCTCAGGACCGCTGTAGATGACTACGAGACTGTTCTCTCCGGTGAAAGCCTGTGCAAGGACCTGGTTCATCACCTGTGCGTTAAGTTGAGCCAATATGGCCTTCACCAACTCAAGCTTGGTGGCCGGCTCCATAAACGCATAGTTACCAAAGAAGTTGTTGATCAGAGGGTTGACGAACTCGCTGTTCTTTCTGGTCTCGGCGCTGTTGGCCGCCTTCTCATAAACAGCGATGATCTTGTCCTTGGCCCTGCCTACCTCGGCTTCAGTCAAGCCGTATCTCTTCATTCTTTCAAGTTCGGTCACGAAAGCCTTGAATCCGCCAAGAATGTTGTCTTCCTTCAAGGCGACATTGGCATCAGCGCCTTCGATGACCTCGCAAAGTTTCCCGAAACCGAAACTACCGTAGAGGTATGGCGCGTCAGCCTTGGAGGTGATGTCATCAAAACGCTCGCTCATTACGGACTGAACAACGCTTTCTATCAGATCCATCATAAGACCAGCGGAAGTGGAATTGAGAGCCTCGTCCCTTGCCTCGCTTTCCCATACCATCTCAACGGACGATGAAGTGGTCTCAGGATCAGTGATGACAGCCACACGCGGCTCGGTGAACTCCTTGAACTGAATCTTCTCCTTAGCCTTAGGGTTGACGGCGGCCGGAATGTCAGCGAATATCGACTTGATCTTTCCCTCGACTGCATCCACGTCAACATCACCCACAACGATGACTGCCTGCATATCAGGACGATACCACGTCTTGTAGAAGTTCACAAGGCTCTCAGGCTTGAATGTCTCAAGGTTCTCCTTGCTTCCGATCAGGGTACAGGTGGCGTACTTTGTGTCGCCATAGAGGTAAGGAAGAGACTTCTCGAAGGTCCTCCAGCCGGCGTTCCTGCGGGAACGTCTCTCCTCGATGATCACCGGACGCTCCTTGTCGATCTCGGCAGGATCGTTCGTCACGAAATGCGAATAGTCGTGCAGGATCAAAAGGCAGGTGTCCACCACCGATTCCCTTACCAAAGGAATATTATTGAGCATATAGGTGGTCTGATCGATACCTGTGGCAGCGTTCACGTTGCCGCCGAATGAGGCTCCGATGCTCTGAAGCCAGTTCAGGATGCCCTTGTCAGGGAAATTCTTCGTGCCGTTGAAGCACATATGCTCAAGGAAGTGCGCGAGACCGTCCTGGTCAGGTGTCTCCTGAATGGCTCCGACATTGGTGGCGAGATAGAACTCAGCCCTGCCGGCCGGCTTGTCATTGTGTCTGATGTAATAGGTCAGACCGTTCTCCAGCTTGCCGACCTTGACCGCAGGGTCATTCGGAAGCTGCTGCATCTGAGCGCTTGCCACGAACGCCGAAGCGCCCAGAAGGAAAGCGGAGACCAGAATCAAAAATCTTTTCATAACTGAATCCTTATTAGATTATTGTTGTTTTTCTGAATATTCAAGGACATCCCCCGGCTGGCAGTCCAGAGCCTTGCAGATCGCCTCCAACGTGGAGAATCTGACGGCCTTGGCCTTCCCCGTCTTGAGGATGGAGAGGTTGGCCGGAGTGATCCCGACCTTCTCGGCAAGCGCTGCGGAAGACATCTTTCTCTTCGCCAGCATCACGTCAACATTGACTATTATAGACATATCATTCAATTTTCAACACAGCAAACTTACATCAAAATATTCGTTATTCCAAATATAATATTCGATTTTCGATAATTAATTATTGAATATATCGGCATCGGTAAAAATTGGGGCAAAAAACGTTATATTTGCAAGGTGAAAAGCAAAATAACTATGTTAGAGGATTTCAAGTTGAAGGTCTTTATGGCCGTGGCCGAAAACGGCAGCTTCACCATCGCGGCGAAGGCGCTTGGCGTTACCCAACCAGCCGTGAGCCAAAACATAGCCGAACTTGAAAGGAACATGGGAGCGGAGCTTTTCACCAGAGGCCGCGGCTCGGTGACCCTGACAGCGGCCGGAATCATTTTCAAGGAATATGCGGAAAAGATCCTCTTCTGGTACTCCGCCGCAGGACAACTGTTCGGCCCCACAGGCAAGATCACCGCAAACAAACCCGTCAGAATCTCCGCCGACGGCTTCATCGCCAGCCATATTCTCCCCCAGGCGCTTTCAAAACTTCTGGCCTTCAATCCGTCCCTGACTTTCTCCATCCGCAGCGAATCTTCCGGAAATGATTCAGACATAAGGATTTACACCCAAAGGCACGTAACCGAACCGTCATTCGAGGACATCGGCACATACGTATTCAGTGTGACAGCCTCGGTGGTCAGTTCCAACCCGGCATATTCAAAAACGACAGACCTGAAAGCCCTTCCGCAGAGCGCCAGGCTTGCGGTTCCGAAGATATATTCAGAGATTTTGCCGCTTGATTTGAAGGCGCGCGTGGCAGTCGTGTCGGATTCTGCCGAAGCCATCGTGAAGTTGGTCGCAGATTCCCCAGACATCATCGGCCTGCTCCCCCATCCTGCCACACGCCAGGACCTCATCACGCTTCCCGTCTCTCTTCCTGACCTCACCCTTGACGTTCATTTAGAAGCCCTCGAACCATCCAATCACATCGCAACAGCACTCCACCGCATTCTTTGTGACCAGTATCCGGCTTAAAAACCAACCTAATACGTTCCTGATCCATTGATTCTATCGAGAGTCTTCCTTGCCTTTGAGGATCAAGGCGACAAGGTCTTCGACATCCTCGTTTGCGATCTCCAAATCAAATTCCTCAGGATCATAGGTCTCTCCTTCCTGAAGTCCGAGCCATTCCTCGTATGAGGCCTTCTCCTCCGGGTCATCAACCTTCCCGGACAGGATGTCAAGCATTTGCGCATAGCCCCACACACCCCCGACATCTTCCGGTGGGCAGGCTCCTTTGCCTGATGTCACACATATATCCTCGCCCCGGAGAGGCTCGTCACTGACCGATGAGACCCTGACATTGTGGATCCAGCCATCTCCGAAATCATATTCAAAAGAGATTGTGCTGCCTTTTTGCGGCAGAACATCCGCGACGGTGACGGTCATCTCGTCAATAGCTCTGCCACCATAACCAAAATCGAAACTTTCTTCAATGTTGTCTCTGGAAGTATATTCCACTCCGCCTTTGGTGAATTGTGAGAGATGATAACCGGCCCAACCGAACGCAGTGATGAATATCTTTCCAAGATTCCCAAGCCAAAGGTTTGACGGCACTTTTATCCGTCTGAACACCTTGACAGGACATTGTTCGATGGAAGCGTATAATATGTAAGTCTTCGATGGTTTGCTTGAGTCCACCAGCCGGTCGGCCTTTGATTTTTTCTTGCCTTTGGCTCCTCCGGCATTTCCAGTCCCTTGGCTATTCTTAGTGTTTGAAGTGGCCGTCTCACTGGCACCCACAGTTGAATATGCCGCTGTCTTAGCCTGCATCATTTCGAAGAACGAAACCATAAAAGAGATTTCCGCCTCCGAGATTCCCGGGTAATCTTTCCTGATCACCTCTTTGAGTTCGTCACGTTCCTTATCAGTCATTGAAACCGCAGTATTTTTCGCAAGGTAGTCATTTTATCCGGAATCCAGATGAGATGCCGCCAAAAATCTGCATGGGTATATTCAAACTTCCGTCCCACTTTACCAACTACGGATAGGAGGTGGAAAAGACCCCTAAAGAAATAGATTTGTTCCAAGTCCCAAATCTTCAATAACTTTTCATAAATATGCAAAGACAAAGGTGACGACGATTATGACTAATGCCGAAATACAAGAACTCATCAAGAAAGACGAAACACGAACTCTCGAACTGAAAAAATCCACGGGAGAGTTGAAGCGTGATTGATGTGCTTCGCTTTTTTCCAAAAAGCAAGGTGCGGACTATTCAACACATCAATAAAACTGGACATCTTAAGATCACCTATAACAGAGGGGAAAGACGGACATAATGTCAATTTGCCGTCTGGAGTAAGACAGTAGCTCGCATATCCGGCAGCGCATATGTTCTTATCGTCCGTCACAACAACCTCTCCATAGTTCTCAACTTCCGAGCCTACATAAGATGTTAGATCTTCCGCAGAGCGCCAGGCTTGCGGTTCCGTAGATATATTCAGAGATCCTGCCATTGTACCTGAAGGCCCGCATGGCTGTCGTGTCGAATTCAGCCGAGACCATCTTGAAGCTGGTGATGAACTCCCCAGACATCATCGGCCTGCTCCCCCATCCTGCCGTACCGCCGAATCTCACCATTATTCCCGTCACTCTTCCGAGCCTCACTCTTGACGTGCATCTTGAGGCCCGGAAGCCCCCAATCCTCTCGCCTCCGTCCTCCGCCGGATTCTCTGCGACCAATTTCCGGCATGAGGACTCACTCACGACACCAGTTTTGCAGATCTAAGAAAAATGACTATCTTGACAAAAACACGATTGATGGAAACCAATAAATATTGTAAGGCACTGTTCGCCGCCACAAGTTCTGTCCTGCTGGTCATAACCGCTTTGACAATCACGCCAATTCGCGCGGACGCTCAGGTTTTTGACAAGCCTGTCGTATATGGTGTAGATGACATTATCACTGACGACGAGTACCCTGCGGCGGTTCATAATTTTATGTTCAAGTACCATAATGCCATTATATCTTCCAAGTACAAGCCGAAAAGATTGAGTCGGATTACGGAATCTTATGCAGAGGCCTGCACTCGCGAACCGTCATGGAAACTGTATTGTTCCGCATACTACGGCCGCTGCCTGATGGCTGGGTACAACCCTGATCACCTCAAGGCGCGCGGTGCAAAAATACTCGAAGACGCATTAAGCGATCCATCTGAGTCACAGCTTACAGTTCCTGACCGTCTCACATTCATCATTGACCTTGCTAATGCCTACTTGTACGGTGATGGTGTGGAAAATAATGACGCAAAAGCTTTCGACCTGTACCGCCAGGCCCAGAATATCAGCCCTATATTCAATGGCATAATAGCGACCTGCTATCTTGTAGGTATTGGAACTCCGGTTGATGTGGACAAAGCTTGTTACTATTATGCATTGAATTATGATGACCCTGAACTGAATATCATACGATGCAAGGAAAGAAACTATGAAAGGATATATGCAGTATCCTACAACAGGACAAACGATGTATCAGCAGATATTCAGACAGGTTATTATGAAGCCTTACGTTCAATTTTCAAGCATGATTATGACAAGGCTAAAGAACTGCTGGACAAGAACTGCACTCTCGGTCATACTCCATCAATGTATGCGTTGGCCGGTGTGTATGAGGAGACTGGTGATGACAAATCTGCAACAGAACTTTACCGTCAGGCGATGTCCGCCGGATACCTGCCGGGGGAATTTGTTTACGACATGAAACAGATGTACCAAGGCGTGAACAATCTCTCGATTTTTGAAAGCCGCGGGGAGTCAAAAGCATTTCCTGCCTTTGAAGAGCTTGCGGACAAAGGCTATCTCCCGGCAGCGGAGATGTGCTCATTGTATGATTCCGGGACATTCTCCAAGAAATCAAATGTCGGAGCCGCAATCGTCAACGGCCTGGCTAAAGGCATAGCAGCGACCATGATTGCCGCCAATGAAATTATGGATTCCGGGCTGTTGGACACAGGCAGCGGCATCCAGAATGAGCAATGTGTGGCTGCCATAGGCGGTTCGGGACAAAACAACCATCCGAACTACAGCTCATCCGTGAATTCCGCTCAAAAAAATGGGATGACACGGGAATATGAGTATGTTAAGACTGTATCAGGCATCTACGAGCCGGAGCAAACCGCGGCAAAGCTTCATATTTACCGCAGCCGCGACAACGGTGACTTCCGAGCCTCTACCGTGTACAACACAAAAGGACTGGACAGAGCCGCGACTTATAGAATCAACAGCGGTTGGAAGGTTTTCTATGAGGAACGATATTCCAACTATATCTCCTACTACGGACTCTGCACTTATTTCAATTATTAGTCACCTGATAAGCCCACCATGCGGATCACATGCTTTCGCAATGCCCGACACACAAATCGAGTAGGAGGAAAACGAAGTGGTTTTCTTCCTACTTTCGTTTTCCGACCTCTCACACCACCGTACGTGCGGTTCCGCATACGGCGGTTCCTTATCTTACGTGCAATCTGACATAGTAGTCCATCAAACAAGGATAGCCGGCGACACCTTCGTGAGACTGGCGACGGACTCCCCCTGACATCAACGGCCCACCTCCTTACCAGAAGGATGCTTCAAGGTGGCTTTCAGCGACATGTGGAAGGTTAAGTTTTTTACGAAACGCTTTCAGTCCAAAGCTGGCCAGAAGCATCTGGAAGGCACTTTGACGTGAAAAACTTGTGACTTTGGCTTCAAGTTTTTCAGCCCGACACGGTCTCTACGGGCATAGGTAGGCTATGTGGCTGAAGGTGTTTTGCAAAATGGTGTTCTGTAAAATGGTGTTTTGTAAAATACTGACAGGGAGCGGGTAAAAAATATTACCTAGTAGTACGCACAAAAAAGAGGACAACTGTGAGTTGCAGTCGTCCTCTCTGGAATCTTGCTATGTCCGATTACTCTGCCGGGTGAATGGCGCCCATCGGGCAGGCGTCAGCGCAAGTGCCGCAGTCGATGCAGGCGTTTGGATCGATGGTGTAAACGTCACCCTCGTGGATAGCGCCCTGAGGGCACTCGCCTGCGCAAGTTCCGCAAGCTACGCAATCAGTTTCTGAAATCTTGTAAGCCATAATTCACTAAAATAAAATTGTTTTCCTTTTGTCTGCCTCCGGATTGCCGGAAACATTATGCAAATATAAATCTTAAAAATCATAATATCAAACCCCATACCACAAAAACGATGAGGGCGATCCCGACTTTTATCGCTTTTGCCTTGAAGAAGGAGGATTTGCTGTCGGCAAGAAGAGGGAGGGATGCGTGGCCGTCCTGCACGATGGAATTGGCAAGCAGGACGGGGAACGGGATTACACCGCTGGCGAACAGGGTCACAAAGACTAGATGCGGACCCGACTCAGGAATCAGGCCGACCACAATCGCAAGCAGAATCATCAGCGCGGTGTTGTCGCTGATCCACGCGGAGAGGTCGATGAAATTGAACAGGATTCCGATGACCAGGAGCACCCCGAAAGTCCATGCGAATATGCTCGGAAGATGCTTGCGGACAATATGCTCCCAAAGATGCTCCTCGACGAAGTGGTCGGAGGCGAAAAGCAGCGCCCCCAACACTACAAGACTTAGAGCACCGAAAAGCCAGAAAGTCCACTCCTCGTCAAAAACGGCAAGTTCCTCTGCCTCACCTCCTTCCTCCAGGAGGCCAAGCAGCAGGGCGGCTATGAATATCACAACCCCAAAGAACATTAATATTCTTGTCCTGCCGAAATGTCTTCCTTCCTTGTGATGATGTCCGTCCTGATGCTCGCATCCGTCTCCGTGAAGTTCAAAGGAATCCTCAAGACGGGTTGGCAGCGGCTTGTCACCGGACGAGAATCTGTCGATCAGCAGTCCCGTCACAACGGCCAGCACAAAAAGGATAAGGAACAGCAAAGCGGCCTTGCCTGGGAACAAAGCCAGCATCATAAACGACTCATCCCCGGCCGTTGCGATCATCATCGCGACCAGCGCTCCGAAACTCAGCATCCTGTGCGTGTAGAGCGACACGGCGGCGAAACCTCCGACACAACCGGGTACCGAACCGAGCAAAGCGGAGACGAGGACCTGGGCGAAACCTGATTTCTTGAGGGATCTGAATATCCTGCCGTCCGACTCCACATTGAAAGACTCGATGATCATCATCATGACGACCACCAAGCCGGAGATCAGGACAGCGCCACGCAAAGCGTCAAGTAAAACGGAAATGATCATGGTCTGTTACGCTGTCACCCAGCCGGTGAGATAAAGGTTGATGATGGGACGGAGAGGTGAGTTCGTGGTCAAGGTCAAGACTATCAGGCACTCCCCTGCCGGGAATCCCTTCGTGTCGAAAGTCACCTTCAGGTCACCTTTGCCGCCTGCGGGAACATCAGTGAAAGCCTGCGCCTTCACGTGCGAGCTCTCTGAATCCACCTTATATATTCGAAAAGGAGACTTGCCTTTGTTGGTGAACGTGAACTTGCAGTCCACATTCGCCCCGGCCTTGACCTTGCCGAAGGAGAATGTGCTCTCGTCCGCTATCGGATTGGAGCCCTCGTTACGCTCTTTGTCCGTGAGCGATGAGAAATTCTCTTTCGTGTACGTGAATATTCCTATGCGGCTCTTGCCGGCTCCGAGTTCAGGATTAGGGTCAGCCACGATGGCCTCGGCACCGGCCGCCACTGGCTCTTTCTCCGCCGACTTCGAGACAACCGCCTTGTACTGGCGGCCGTCCACCAGCGGAGTCGCATAGTAATAGTTCTTCCCCCAATGGTTTCTGTCCGCCGTGACCGTGTAGTTCAGTTTGGCCGTGGACTGTGCCGGAACGGGGTTCGGCGACACCTTTACCGAAAGTCCTTCACTGACATCGGAGAAACTGACCGACAACGGCTTGTTTCCGAGATTGGCCACCAGAACCGTTCCGCTCTTTTGCTGTCCTTGAGACAGATTTCCACCCTTAATGTCCACTTTCTTGAAGGCCAGATTGCCGAAACGGATCGGATAAAGTTCCCCCAAAGAGAGCTGCTTGTCATGGGTGACGCCTCTGAGCCTCAGGACGACAGGCTGCTTCAAACCAGAGAAATATGCGGTCAGAGACTTGTCGAACGGATAGCCTCCCTTCTCGTCATTCTTGAAGGTGGCCTTGATGGTTCCGGTCTCCCCCGAAGCGATCGGCTTCCTGGTCCATTCCACATTCGTGCATCCGCAGGAAGATACGACATTATAGATCAGCAATGCTTTCTCCCCCACATTCTTGACCGTGAATGTGGCCGTCACAGGGCCGTCCGACACCAGGATGTCCCCGAAATCGTGCACGGTCTTGTCCAGCTGGACGACTCCACCGAATGTGTTGTCCTTGCCGGAGCCTTGGGCGGCGATGACACCGCTGGCGGACACAAGCAAAAGCACCGCGGCGGCAATATGCTTGAATATATTCATAAATCACGCTGTTTAATTGTTTGACGAGCCCTCGCATCAAGGAGACTTTCAAACAAACGCTTCATAATATTCATAAGGAATGCAAATTCCTTTCCATTGGCAAATTTACCATTTAATAGGTACTTTTTCAAGTCCAAGTAATCCAATCGCAGGAAATAGTTCTGAAATCGCCGTCAACATTCGAGGGCATCTGATGGGACAGAGAGTTCCAAGGGGCAAGAGGGACAAGAAGGACGGAGGAGGAGAATATTTATTTTTTAATGCGTGCCAAATTTTGTAATTTTGTACGATTATGCGATTAAGATAAATGGCGAACATAGAACAGAACTACGACTACACTGACGACAACATACGGACCCTGGAAGGTGTCGAACACATCCGCCGGCGTCCGGGAATGTACATCGGAAGACTTGGCAACGGCTCCAACCCGGGAGACGGCATTTATGTGCTGCTCAAGGAGATCGTGGACAACTGCATCGACGAGTTCTCCGCCGGATTCGGCAAGCAGGTCCTCATCAACATCGAGGACAGGCAGGTCTCCATCAGGGACTTCGGACGAGGCATTCCGCTCAACTCCGTCATCAAGGCCACCAGCCAGCTGAACACCGGAGGAAAGTTCGACGACAAGGCTTTCAAGAAGTCCGTCGGACTCAACGGTGTGGGTACCAAGGCGGTGAACGCCCTGTCAGAGAGTTTCTACGTGGAGTCGTTCCGAGGAGGAGAGAGTTCCTGGGCGCGGTACGAGCGCGGAGAGCTGGTGGGCAGCGACAGAAAAGAGAAAGTCAGCGAGAAGAACGGAACCCTCGTGGTCTTCACACCGGACAGCACGATGTTCGGGAACTTCGAGTTCAACATGGACTACGTGGAGACCATGGTCAAGAATTACTCCTACCTGAAGAAAGGTCTGGCGATAGTCCTGAACGGAGTCACCTACAAGTCCGAGAACGGCCTTCTGGACCTTGTGAACGACAATCTTTCCGAGACCCCGCGCTATGCTCCGATCCATCTTGTGGGCGAGGACATCGAGGTCGTCTTGACCCACGGCAACTCCTACGGCGAGAACATCGCGTCGTTCGTAAACGGCCAGAACACCCGTGACGGAGGAACCCATCTGGCCGCTTTCCGTGAGGCCATCGCCAAGACACTCAAGGATTTCTTCAAGAAGAACTACGCTCCTGAGGACTGCCGTCAAGGCATAATAGGAGCGATCAGCATACAGATTCAGGAGCCGAACTTCGAGGGTCAGACGAAGACCAAGCTCGGTTCCACCTATATGTGGGAAAAGGAGAAGACGGACGGGAACGGCAAGAAGGTGCAGAATCCGGATGGCTCCATAGAGATCGACCGAGGGCCAACCATCCGATCGTACGTCAATGACTTCATCGCCAAAAATCTGGACAACTACCTGAGAATCAACAAGGACATTGTTCCGATCATCGAGAACAAAATCAAGGAGTCCCAGGCGGAGCGCGAGGAAATCGCCGGGATCCAGAAGAAGACCAGGGAAAGAAACAAAAAGGCGAATGTCTATAACCGCAAGCTGCGCGACTGCCGCTTCCACTTCTGTGACAAGCTGCCTAAAGGCAAGCAGGATCTCGCGGAGCAGACAAGCATATTCATCACGGAAGGTGACTCCGCGAGCGGTACCATCACCAAGGTGAGGAAAGCCGAATACCAGGCGGTGTTCAGTCTTCGCGGCAAGCCGATCAACTGCTACAAGGAGAGCCGCAAGAAGGTGGCCGAGAACGAGGAGCTGAACCTGCTGGTCTCAGCCCTGGGAGTCGAGGACGACCTTGACAACCTGCGCTACAACAACATCATCGTGGCGACCGACGCCGATGATGACGGAATGCACATCAGGATGCTCGTGCTGACCTTCTTCATGAAGTATTACCCGGATCTTATCCGCCGCGGACACGTACATATTCTTCAGACTCCGCTTTTCAGGGTGGCCAACAAGAAGGAGAGGCGCTACTGCTACTCTCCGGAGGAGAAGGAGGCGGCCATCAAGGAGTTGAAAACCTCTGTGCAGATCACCCGCTTCAAGGGTCTGGGAGAGATTTCTTCGGACGAGTTCGTGGATTTCATCGGCGAGAATATGAGGCTGGACCTCGTGAAGCTCTCCGACGAGGAATCCATCGCGGACATTATGGAGTTCTACATGGGCGACAACACGATCGACCGCCAGAACTTCATCAGGGCGAACCTGCGTTCCGAAGAGGAACTTGAAGACGTAAACATCTAATATTCATTGATTATGTCACGTTGGGCTAAATTTTGCGGATGGCTGCTGAAGAAGATGGGCTGGACCACGGTAGGTGGCCCCGCGCCGGAAAGCAAATGCATCATTCTCGGTGTGCCACACACTTCCGTGTGGGACTTTGTGGTCTCCTACCTTTTCTACACGCAGTTCGACCGGACGGCGCACGTTATGATCAAGAAGGAGTTTTTCTTCTGGCCGGTCGGGGTGTTCCTCCGCAAGGTCGGCTGCATTCCTGTGGACAGGGGCAGCGCCGCCGCGATGGTAAAGGGCCTCATCGAGGAGATGGAGAAAGTGGATCAGTTCCACCTCGCCATCGCCCCCGAGGGAACCAGAAAAGCCGTGAAGAAATGGAAGACCGGCTACCACCTCATCGCAAGAGAGGTCGGATGCCCTGTCTATATGGGATTTTTTGACTGGAAGACCAAGCGCGTCGGCATCGGCGAGAAGGTTGAGCTGACGGATGACGCGCGCGCAGACACCGACAGAATCCAGACGATCTACGAAACAATGCACTTCGAGGGCAAACACCCGGAGGGCTATATCACTCATTAAACAATCAATTATGCCATTTTTCAGCCAAAACAGGGAGAATTATGTCACGACCCTGGCCAAGCTATTTGAATATGCCACCGACAACTACGCCAAGCGGCCGCTCTCGCGGTTCGTCGAAGGTGGGCAGGAATATACCTACGACAGCTTCAAGCACAAGTGTCTGGAGCTTTCACACCGTTTCAACAGATTCGGGATCAGCGCAAGGGACAAGGTAGCCATACTTTCCAACAACATGCCCAACTGGACGGTTGCGATGTTCTCGTGCGTGCCTTTCGGACGTGTGACCGTGCCAATCCTGCCGGATTCGTCGGAAAGCGAGGTCACAAACATCATCAATCACTCGGAATGCAAGGCCATCTTCGTGTCCAAGAGACTCCTTAAGAAACTCAGTCAGGAGGTGATCGACAAACTGACCCTCGTGATCGACATAGAGACGTTCGACTTCATCAAGAAGGACGACAAGGCTTTCACATGCGAAGGTCACGGTGTTGATCCACAGGCCGACGATCTTGCGTCAATCATCTACACATCAGGCACTTCCGGAAAGGCCAAAGGCGTGATGCTCAGCCACCGCAACTTCTGCCAGAACATCATCGCGGCCTACCACGCCCAGAAGGCCGGGAAGCACGACCGCTGGCTCTCCATCCTGCCGATGTCGCACACCTACGAGATGGCGTTCAGCGTGCTTTACCCGCTGTACGTCGGAGGCTGCGTCTATTATATTCAAAAACCGCCCACACCGAGCATCCTGATGCAGACGATGAAGAAGGTCAAGCCGACCATCATGTGCTCCGTGCCGCTGATCATCGAGAAGGTCTACAAGAACAGCGTGGTTCCGACGGTGGAGAAGAGCCGCGTGCTTTCCTGGATGAAGGGACACACGCCGAGACTCCTATACTGGCTCATCGGGAAGAAACTCTACGCATCCTTCGGTGGCAAGCTGAAGTTCTTCGGAATCGGCGGCTCGAAGCTGGACTCAACCGTCGAGGACTTCCTCAACAAGGCCGGATTCCCCTATGCGATCGGCTACGGCCTGACTGAGACGGCTCCGCTGATCACGAACGCCTGCGTGGGCAAGACAGTGGTCGGGTCGATCGGCGTGCCGGCCTACAACGTGGAGGTCAAGCTCCAGAACGTGAACCCGGAGACCGGCGAGGGCGAGATTGTCGCCAAGGGTGACAACGTGATGCTGGGCTACTACCGCGACCCGGAAAGGACACGCTCCGTGCTGACCGACGACGGCTGGTTCCGCACCAACGATCTTGCCTGCAAGGATTCCAAAGGACGCTACTACATCAAGGGAAGGCTCGGGAACATGATCGTGGGGCCTTCCGGCGAGAACATCTACCCGGAGGAGATCGAACAGGTGATCAACACGTTCAACGGTGTGAATGAGTCCCTTGTGGTCGAGAGGAACGGCAAGCTGGTGGCCCTCGTCAAGTTCGACGACAACGTCCTTGACTGGAACCAGGAGCGCGAGGACAAGTTCTTCGACAACCTCCAGTCAATGAAGGAGGCTGTTCTTGAATATGTCAACAAGCACGTCAGCAAGCAGTCCAAGATCGGCGAGGTCGAGGCGATGAAGGAAGACTTCGAGAAGACGGCCACGCACAAGATCCGCCGTTTCAAGTACAAGGAAAAGACATCGGACGAAGCTTCGCAGCAAGATACCGAGGACAAATCAAAAGGGACGGCATCCTCTGAAAAGTAAGCCATCCCCAATATATCTTAGCGAACCGGATCCTTACCAATTCCGCTCACGGTAAGGATTCGGTTTGTCTGTTATAGGAAGGTCGGAGTCATTCTCGACCTTGACGCAGTCGTGGATGCTGATCTCAGCGTCCGGCTTCCACTTTGAGAAATCATTGCCTTTGATGGTCACATCGCCGCAGAACTGCACGTCGATCACGGGCTGCCCAGGGAACAGCGGCGCATAAGACTTTGAATCAATGAATATGTTGTCAGAGATGTCGAGCATCCCGACGCTTCTGGCATAGATGATCTGGCTGTCAAAGGTTGACACCGTGTTGCCTGAGAAAACCACACGGTTATGATAGTGGAAATCATTGCCCCTGGTCTTGGTAGGAATTTCAGGATCGATCTGGAGGATGGCCTGCGGACCGTTCGCCCCGATTGCCAGATCCGTGAACTTGTTGTTTCTAATCACGATGTTCTTTGTCCTTCCGGACTCGTACCAGAAGTTGGCGTCGCCGCTGACACAGATTCCGGACATCTGCGAGGCGAAATCACAGTCCTCCACAAGCACGTCGCCATAGGTCGAGAGCAGAAGGCTTCTGGCCCTGTTGTAGCGAACGGTGCAGTTCCGAATCGTGACATCCGCGCCTCTGGAGATGTTCTCAAGGGCTATGTTCGTCGGATCCGCGACTCCGCCAAGATCGAAATCGGTCTCTATGATGTAGGCCTGGAGGTCGGACTTGTCGATGCTCCTGATCCTGCCGGAGCCGACCGGACGAAGATTGGACTTGTCCACAAAGCTGATCACGTCACCCTCGTCGGCGAACTGGTCCCCCACCTGCTGGAAATGGCCGAAATGAGCTCGTAAAGTATTAGATGACAGCACAGAATCCACAAGCATATAGATGCCGTGGATGTTCGCGGCATCGTCAAGCATACTCTCAAACAGGCTGTTCTCTATCGTAATCTTTCCGTTGCAGCTGACAAAGTGGGTCGCGTCAGCGGAAGTGGTGACCATCCTCGGAGAACCTTCGTGAGCGGCCGTCGAGAAACCTTTCACCGAGATATTCTCTGAATATTCAGCTATCAGTCCCATCCCGCCGCTCCGGTAGATGTGGACATCCTCTATGTTTATATTCTTTGATGACAGCACTGCCATCGCCGGGAAACGTCTGTTAAGTCCTGTAGGCCCTTTGTCGTCCCAAACGCTTCCGACCGGAGGAACGTCCCTCGCGCTCAGGCGGGTGAATTCGATGATGCCTTCACCTATCTCCCGTGCTCCCATCTCTCCGGACCAATAGCCGTGGTCGTAGGCGCAGGTGTCGAAGAACGGCCTGTGGGTCTTCGGGTCGAAAAGGATGCTCTCCCCCATCGGATACTCCCAGTCATAGCCTCCGAAGAAAAGCCTGTCGCCTTCGATACGGTACTTGGTGTCCGGGAAGACCTTGACAGTGAAGCTTCTGCTGACCGGATCGCTGGAGAGAACCGTCCCCTCGAAAGTCCAAGGATAGTCGTAATCGACCGACACACCCTTGATAGTAACATTGGACGACCCCTTGACGGCGAACGGCACCATGCACCCGTGGAACATGAAGTCGGAGCCGTCGCCTTCGATCGTGACATTCCTCATGTCCTTGATCAGGAAGGCTATGCGCTTGTCACCGCTGTCGTTGTTCGAGAGCGTCAGGAACTCCCGCGCCCCCAGCTCCGGATAGAACGGGTAAAGCCCCTTCCCGAAACAAATCCTCACGTTTCCTTTCGGGTGCGACTTCAGGATTTCAACGACAACTGGAGTGTAATCCTTTACGTTCGAATCGAAAGGAACCTCAACTGTTTTCACGGAGCACGCCGTGACCGCAATGCAGATAGCGGCAGCCACAGTCACGGAAATCTTACGCACGATATTCATTATCTCATACAATTTTCCGTAAACTTACGAAAAACATTCTGAAGTTCCACGTCCGACCAATGCTAAGACATCATATTCCTACAGCAAAATTCCTTTCTGGAATATTCTCAGGTGAGAATAGCCACTCTTCACACCCCAAACAACGAATATCTGACCCTACGGGTGCAATATAGTCGATATTTCACCCGAGAACCGCAAAAAACTGAGCATCAAAAATCAAATAACATAACACTAAACAAAATCATTTTATTATATTTAGGGTAAATTTGATATGCAAACGTTTTTCGACAACATATATTACAAGATCACCGATGACCGAAAGGACTCGATCTGTGAAGGAGGTCGGCAGAACATAGCTGCGACCATAGTCTCTATTTATAAATATCAAGGACAGCGAATGCATACTATTTTGCAAACTAAAACGAATCAATTATCGTTACAAGGAAACAAGGGAAATGTAGCCCACAAATCTTCTAATGCCATAATAGATTGATTGCCATAATGAGAGATTCCGATACAATAGAAAAAATGGCAGTCAACGCTGTTGATGATGCTATCACAAAATGCCCGTTATTATCTCCTCACTTCACTTCGGGAGATAAGTATCCCTCTGTAGATGGAAATATTATCATTTATGAAAAAAATGGGAATAATAAAGAGGATATTCTAACTACAATTTGGGTTCAGATAAAGGGGAAAGAGTGTGATTCACTTATCGCAGAGGAGATTACTTACGCAATAGAAGTTAGGGATCTTTACAATTATCTAAAAATAGGAGGATGCCTATTCTTTGTTGTTCAAATAGATTGCAATGACAATAGGAAGATATTCTACGAAACACTATTGCCTGTTAAAATTCAGGAACTTCAAGACAATATTGTTGATGGGCAAAAGACAAAGAACATCACATTGAGAACATTCCCAAATGATAAATATGCTATTGAGACTATTGTTCATAATTTTGGAATTGACGCACGCAAACAATCAAGCTTCGCTTTGTCTAAATTATTGACTTTAGACGAATTAAATAATAACAGCAATATTGAATCGATTACTTTTTCTACCACTAATATTAGTAAAGAGAAAGATCGTTTTATCCCGTTCTTTGAAAATGAAATATGCTTTTATGCAAAATTCAAGGGCGCATCTACTGCTGAACCAATAAAAAACGCACACGGAAATCTGTTAATTGAGCAAACATTCAACGCACCAGTTCTTGTAGGAGACAAACAGTATTATCAATCATTTAAGATTAGTTACACAAAAAATGGTTTGATCTTCTTGTTTGGTAGTTGTTTCCGTATGGCTTTAAACTATGATTTAGGACAAGGAAAGATCACCTACAATCCGCCAGCTTCTTTATCAAAAAGGTACGAGTCTCTTGTATTTGTGAATGACTTGCTTGAGAAAAAAACTCTTTCTATCAATAGTCGTCAGTATAATATTGACAAGTGCAACAGTATATTTTCAGAACAAATTAAGTTAGACTGGGATTTATGTAACAGCTTAAAAAAGTTGTTTAAAGTTCTTCATATCCAAGAAGACCTTAATATGAATCAGCTCACAGACAAAAACATAAAAGACATAAAGACCCTCGAAAAATGTATTGTAAATAATGAGGCTGTTACAAATATTAACCTAAACAATAATACTGTGATGTGCACTGATTTACGATTATCCAATGTTGTAATAAGACTTCTCCTGACAAAATCTGATGACAGTGAAGGCTTTTACAATGTAGAAGATTTTTTTAATTTGCGCCTTACCAAACTTGTATATCGAAAACTGGATTCCTGCAAGGAAAATATATTGCCTGCAATTGCGACATTAAAAATTGATGATTATTGCAAACTGAGCAATATCAATTACGAAGGTTTGATTAATGAATTTAAATCTTTATATGTAGATAATCCTGATATTATAACTATCGCAAATGAAGTACTAAATTCTTTAATACACGCATATGACAAGAGCTCTAATCCAAGAATGCTAATTGCAGCACAAGACATCGCTTACTGGCTGCTTGGAGAAGAAGTATTGGGGGTAACTGAAGCCGGGAAAAAATTGGACATAATTCAGATAAAAAAAAAGCCAAAGAAATTTACAGTCTTCTGAAATAGAAGAAATTCATTTAATAATAGATGACAACAAAACATCCGTTTTAGATAGGATTGGGGCATTTCTTTTGCTTGGTGATAAAACAACTGCTAGAAGATTATTCAAAACGCTTGATAAACAGCAAAAAAAATTCTTCAACGAGTCCACACTCCACAAATTTTGGAAATAAATAATCAAGACACGATATGGAAAAGTTAAGAATGCACACACACAATATAACACAAAATAATATTGAAAGAATAGGTCTGTTATTTCCGAATTGTCTGACAGAAAGGATAGGGGAAAATGGCAGACTGGAACACGCTATTGATTTTGACAAACTTAGGGTTGAACTGTCAAAGGACATTGTCGAGGGATCTCAGGAGAGGTATCAGTTCACTTGGCCGGGGAAGCGTGAAGCCATAAGAATCGCCAACACTCCGAGCAATATGACTCTCCGACCGGACAAGGAAAGCAGCGTGGACTTCGACAACACCGGGAATCTCTACATTGAGGGTGACAACCTTGAGGTGCTCAAACTTCTTCGGGAGGACTATCTTGGAAAGGTCAAGATGATCTACATCGATCCGCCGTACAACACTGGCAACGACTTTGTCTATGAGGATGACTTCAGCCAGACCGCCGGCGAGTTCAGAGACAAGAGCGGGATGTTCGATGAGGACGGGAATATGATCCTGCAGAACTACGAGGTCAACTCCGAGAGCAATGGCCGGTTCCACACGGATTGGCTGAACATGATCTATCCGAGGCTGAAGGTCGCTAAGGATTTGCTGACTGAGGACGGAGTCATATTCATTTCAATTGATGACAATGAGGTGGAGAACCTCAGGAAGGTTTGTGATGAGGTGTTCGGGGAAAGGAATAAAATTGCGCAATTGGTAATAGAAAACAATCCGCGCGGGCGGCAATCCGATACATTCTTTGCCACATCTCATGAATATTTGCTTTGCTATGCAAAAAATAGTGATTTGGCAATTATAAGAGGGGTGCCTTTGTCTGAAGACCAAAAGGCTGAGTATAAATTTTCTGATAAGTATGGCAAATACAGATTATTGGGATTACGTCAACGTGGTGTTGCATCTTTGAGAGAAGATCGCCCTGAGATGTTTTTCCCTATATATGTTAATCCGGCAGATCAATCCATTTCGCTGACCGAAATTCAAGGTTGGCACAGAGTTGTACCAAAGAAATCGGATGGTCGAGAGGGGCGCTGGATGTGGGGAAAGCAGAAATGCAAAACCGAATATACAAGACTAGTAGCGAAACTCATCTCATCCCGCGACGAATACGACATATACGTAAAAGACTATCTCAACACAAATGGAGAGCAACGCACGCGAAAATATAAAACTGTGTGGAATGACAAAACTTTAAATAACCAAATCGGGACTCAGGAAGTTAAAGCTATATTAGGAGGCGACTATATGTCATTCCCAAAATCTACTGAATATATAAAATCCATCATACAAATTGGAACTTCCTACGACTCCCTCATTCTTGATTTCTTCTCCGGTTCCGCCACAACCGCCCACGCCGTAATGCAACTAAATGCGGAAGATGGAGGGAACCGCAAATACATTATGGTACAGTTGCCGGAATTGACAGACGAGAAAAGCGAAGCATACAAATCTGGTTACAAGAACATCTGCGAAATCGGCAAGGAGCGCATCCGTAGGGCCGGCAAGAAGATTCAGGAGGAACAGGCCGCGAAGAAATCCGACAATGGATTGTTCGACAAGGAATCTGAACCGACACGGCTCGATGTGGGTTTCCGTGTCCTGAAACTCGACACGTCAAATATGCAGGATGTCTATTACACTCCGGAGGATTCTTCCGCAGCCACCCTCTTCGATGACAACGTGAAGCCCGACCGCACTCCGGAAGACCTCCTCTTCCAGGTGATGCTTGAGTACAACCTTCCACTCTCCGCAAAAATCGAGAAGAAAACCATTGCCGGTAAGGAAGTGTTCAGCGTGAATGATGATTACTTGATCGCCTGCTTCGACGAGAACGTAAACGAGACCGTGATCACAGAAGTCGCCAAACGCAAGCCGCTCTATTTCATTATGCGCGACAGTTCCCTCTCCTCCGACCAGGTCGCAGATAACTTCGAGCAGATTTTCAACGCCTACAGCAAAGACACCATCAGAAGAATTTTGTAATTTAACGGATTATGAAAACAATAGAAGATTACAGAACTCTTCCGGAAGGTCAGACTTTTGACAGGAAAAGTGCACGAATAGAGCCTAAAGCATTGGCAGTCATTATGGTTGCAATGGCCAATGCCGATGGTGGAACCATTGCTATCGGTATTGAAGACGATGGAAGTGTGTCAGGCATAGATAGGTATAGCACCCATATTAACGACTTGTTACGTGTACCGTTTGATTATTGCATACCTTCCATAAATGTGCATCCGCAAAGAATCGCGTGTACGGACAAGGAAGGAAAAGAAAATCATATTCTGATACTCGATGTTGAGCAAAGCTCCTCTATGCACTCAACAACAGCTGATGATTCTTACTATAGGGTTGGTGACAAATCAAAAAAGTTGTCCTTCGATGACAGAATGCAGATAATGTTGGCTAAGGGAGTCCAATACTTTGAAGATTATCCTGTTCCTCGTGCGACTGTTGACGATATTGACTTGGACTTCGTTTCAAGTTATTGTAAAAGGATTGGTTATAAGAGAGATGCTTTATCATTTTTGCGTTCAAATGGAGATTATATTATCGTAAAGGATGGGAAAGAACAAGTAAGTGGGGCTGCTATCCTCCTCTTCGGCAAGAATCCACAGCGTTTCTTTCAACGTGCCCACATACGGTTTATCAGATATGATGGCAGCGAGGAGAAAGTTGGCCGCGAAATGAATGTTGTCAAAGACGTTACATTCAAAGGAAGGATCCTCGAAATGACTCAATCTGCCATAGCTTATGTAAAGACGCAAATAAAAGAGAGGACTTATCTTGCCTCAAACGCTCTGTTCGTGACAAAACCCGAATATCCGGAATTTTGTTGGACTGAACTAATCGTGAATGCGGTTGCACATAGAGACTATTCCATCCTCGGGACGGACATTCAAGTAAAGTTGTTTGACAATCATTTCACGGTGGAAAGCCCAGGAATCCTTCCCGGAAGAGTTCGGCTGCATAATATGCGGACAACTCATTTCTCACGAAATCCTAAGATTGCCTCATTTATGAAAGAATATGAATTCATTCGTGAGTTTGGGGAGGGTATTGACAGAATGTATAGGGAATTGGAAGAAGGCGGATGGCCAAATCCTATTTTCAAACAGGATGATTTTATGTTCAGGGTCAGCCTCATAGCGAATCCACTTGTGTCAAGTGATCCAAATGATCCAAATGATCCAAATGCGATCCAAATTGATTTGAATAGTCAATTATTATTTCTCATAAAGTCAAATCCATCAATTTCCAGAAAGGAATTATCTGATAGACTAAATATTAGTGACCGTAGAGCCAGAGAGATACTTAAAGATTTGCAGGAATCTGGGGTATTAAAACGCCAAGGGACAACACGAGGTATTTGGATTATATTGAAATAATCAGAAAAGAAGATGAAATTTAACTTCAAGATACAACAGTACCAGACGGACGCCGTGGAAAGCACAGTGGCGGTTTTTGCCGGACAGCCAACACAAGGAGGATTCTTATACCGCAGGGATTTAGGAAAGAATGATGCCGGAAGGATCACTTATGAAGATGACTATGCCGGCTTCAGAAACGCCGACGTAGAACTGTCCGACCAGAATATGCTTGCCAACATCCGTAATATTCAGGAATCCAATAATATTCCTCTGTCCAAGGCTCTATCGCACGATCTCGGAAAAGTCGGCCTTGACATAGAAATGGAAACCGGAACCGGAAAGACATACGTTTACATCAAAACGATGTTCGAGCTGAACAGGCGTTACGGTTGGAGCAAGTTCATTGTCGTAGTGCCGAGCATCGCTATCAGAGAGGGTGTAGCCAAGAGTTTCAAGATGCTTGAGGATCATTTTATGGAGTATTATGGCAAAAAGGCAAGATATTTCATTTATAATAGTTCCAACCTTCAGCAACTCGACTCTTTTTCAAGCGATGCCAGCATCAATGTTATGATCATCAACACCCAGGCATTCGCGTCGTCACTGAAAGAGGGGGCAAAGAATAAGGAAAGCCGCATCATATATTCTGAAAGAGATGATTTCGGAAGCAGGAAGCCAATTGATGTGATCGCCGCCAACAGGCCGATCATCATTATGGACGAACCTCAGAAGATGGAAGGCACCGCCACGCAGACAGCGTTGAGGAGATTCAAGCCATTGTTTGTACTGTATTATTCCGCTACGCATAAGACCAACCATAACTGCATCTACGCTCTTGACGCGCTTGATGCCTACAAACAGAAACTTGTCAAGAAAATCCAGGTGAAAGGCTTCGAGGTCAAAAATCTTAAGGGGACAAGCTCATACCTATACCTTGACAGCATTATTCTGTCTAAGAACAGGCCGCCAATAGTGAAGATTGAATTGGAGATCAAGGGTGCGGCCGGCATCAGGAAAGAATCCCAAAAGTTCGAGCTCCACGACAGTCTTTATGCGGTGTCAGCACTTCGGGAATATGAAGGGTTCACCATTTCAGAAATCAATGCCTACAATGACTCGGTCACTTTCACGAACGGTGTAACAGTCCACAAAGGAGAAGTCTATGGCGACAGCAGTCAGGAAACAATGCAAAGGGTCCAGATCCGTGAGACAATAGCCTCTCACTTTGAAAAGGAACGAGAATTGTTTGGCAAAGGGATCAAAACATTGTCATTGTTCTTTCTTGATGAAGTAGCTAACTACAAAAGCTACAACGAGGAAGGTGCGGAGATTAAAGGTCGGTTATGGAATATATTCGAAGAAGAATATTCACATTATCTGGATGATAACCTTTCTCTTTTCGACGATGACTACCAACGCTATCTAAGACATTTCGATGCATCACAAGTGCACAGAGGCTATTTTTCCATTGACAAAAAGACCGGACACAGCATTGACAGTGAGACGAAGCGCGGCAGCGACACATCCGATGACATATCGGCCTACGATCTAATTCTTAAGAACAAGGAGCGACTGTTGAGTTTTGAGGAACCTTGCCGATTCATATTCTCCCATTCGGCACTCCGCGAAGGTTGGGACAATCCGAATGTGTTCCAGATATGTACCCTACGTCACGCAAACTCAGCCATAGCCAAGAGACAGGAGGTAGGTCGTGGCCTGCGTATCTGCGTGGACCTAAAGGGAAACCGAATGGATTATCAAGAACTCGGAGAGGATGTCCAAGAGGTTAACAAGCTGACAGTCATCACAAATGAGAGTTACACGGATTTCGTGGATGGACTTCAAAAAGAGACAAAGGAAGCTCTTCGGGAAAGGCCTACCAAAGCTGACATCAAATTCTTTGAAGGGAAAGTTGTCACTCGTGCTGACGGAGGCCGGCAGACTCTTAATGTCCAGGATGCTATGATGATTGTCGGTTATCTGCTTGGATGCGGATACGTGGATGAGAACAACAACATCACACAGAGATACAAAGAGGACCTGAAAGACAAGACATTGAAACCGATGTTCCCTGGTCTTCAGCCAGTGGAAGCGGAAGTCCACAAACTTATTCAATCAATCTATGATGAGAGAGTTGAACTTGTGAATATGGTTGAGAATGGCTACAGCACAAAGACTTCGGACAATGCCCTCAACGCCAATTTCGGCAAGAAAGAGTTTCAGGAACTTTGGAAACTGATTAACCATAAGTATGTCTATACCGTTCATTATGACAGTAAAGAACTGATTGATCACGCCGTTTGTTCAATCAACTCCAATCTGTTCATCTCAGAGCTAAAGTATGTGATGACCATTGGTGACCAAAATGATGTGAACAGTTTTGGTGGAGAACAGACCACGACAAAAAGCATAACGACTGTCAGCACATCGACCGTTCCATATGATCTTGTCGGTGAAATCTCAAAGAGAAGCACATTGACCAGAAGGACAGCAGCTTCGATTCTACGTAGTATCAGTCCCCAGAAACTGGCGATGTTCCGCGGTAATCCGGAGGAGTTCATTACCAAGGTCAGCCGGCTGATCAAAGAAGAAAAAGCGACAATCATTGTGGAGCATATCAGGTACGACAAACTTGAGGAGACCTATGACAGCGACATATTCACAAAAGAGAAACGCAGTCAGGACATAGGCAAAGCGTACCGGGCTACAAAGAGCATCCAAGACTATGTATTCACCGACGGCATCGCTGACGACAACAACGAGAAAAAGTTCGCAAGGTCTCTTGACCAGGCCACAGAGGTTTGCGTCTATGCGAAACTGCCACGTGGCTTCCAGATTCCGACTCCGGTAGGAAATTACTCACCCGATTGGGCGATAGCGTTCAACGAGGGAACAGTGAAGCACGTTTTCTTCATCGCAGAGACCAAAGGGGATATGAGCACTATGGAACTCAGGCCGATTGAGACGGCAAAGATAAACTGCGCCAGAGCTCTTTTCAATAACTTGAGTGGTGCCGATGTCCGTTACGACTGTGTTAAGAGCTACGATGACCTTCTCACAGTGATGCAGAAATAGTGGTTGAATACCGCCCTATACGCTGAGCGATGAAATGACCAGCTACAGCGAGGACAAGACCGAGGATGGCGAAGAGCAGCATTCCCCACCAGGGCCAGACGAGGGATAATGAATATGCCGCGTACGCGATGAGAGGGACGGAGATAATGCTGGTCACAAGTCCGGGGACATAGCCTTTGAGGGTAACAGCACGCACGAGGTTTATCAGGGCGCACACTGAATATGCCATAAAGACTGTCGTCCAGACGAGTTCGGCCCATAAACCGCCGGCGAACAATGCGGCGGTCGAAAGGAGAACCGCAAGGAAACCAACAACAGCGGCAATGACTAACGCTGACATATTCATTCCGGAAAGGCGGAAGAGAACATTCAATAAATTTGGGTGTTCATTCATCAAGGACACCCAATGCCGCCCTGCCCATCGCTTGGCGGTGAACAGCACCTCAAGGGTATGGCAAAGGGAAACAGCAAGAATCGGGAGAACTATATACAGTACAGAAAGTGCGCTCATATTCGTTGTTTGTTACATTTCAGCAATATAGAGGCTCAACCTGATTTCTATGGCTGAGTCCATAGGCGTGATTCACTTCAAGCCGGTTTGTCATCGGAACAGCAGCGGGACGAACCGGCTGAGATAGATGCGCCAGTTGCGCCAGATGTGGCCGCCGTCGGACTCTATGTAGGAATAGTCATAACCTGCGTCATCGAGTTTCTTGCGGAAGTCGGAGTTGGCCTGGTAGAGAAAGTCATCCTTTCCGATGCCGATCCAGAAAAGTGATGGCTTGGTGGCGAAAAGTCTCGCCAGCTTGCCGTCAAAGTCCTCATAGACAGGAGATTTCTTTTCCGGGAATATGGCGGCGGAGAACAGGCCTATGTACGAGAAGGTGCCGGGATATTCCTTTGAGATGTGGAGGGAATGGAACCCGCCCATCGACAGTCCGGCTATCGCGCGTCCCTCCTTTTTGCGGATTGTACGATAGTGGGAGTCAACATATTCAATGATTTCAGGGAAGGAGGTTTCGTAGGTGCCGTCCATTGTCTTCGGAAGGTTGAACTGTGGCTGGACGAGGCCGTTGGAAGTCTCGCCCGGGGCGGCCTCCTGCGAGGCGTTGCCGTTCGGCATCACCACGATCATCGGCTTCGCCTTGCCTTGCGCGATGAGGTTGTCAAGGATTTGGGAGGCGCGGCCGAGCTCCATCCACGCCTGCTCGTCTCCGCCCATTCCGTGCAAAAGGTAAAGCACAGGGTATCTGATCCTGCCGCTTTCCTCATAGCCGGCCGGAGTATAGACCGTCATCCTGCGCCTCATTCCAAGCGAAGGGCTGTCATACCAGACCTTCGACACCGTCCCGTGCGGCACGTCACTGACTTTGTAAAGGTCAGCCTGTCCGCCGCCGACAATGAATATGCTCGTGACCGTGGCCACATCCCTTATCTGATAGACATTCGACGGGTCGTTCATACGCTGGCCGTTCACTATGAAAGAGTAGCTGTAAAGCTCCGGCTCAAGAGGGGCGCTGGTATATTCCCAGACTCCGTTCTGATTCTGTGTCAGTTCAGCGATGCCCGGAACCTCGAACTCGCCGTTCGGAGTGCTGATTTTCTGTGGCGGCAGAAAGTCGCCGGTCACCTGGACTCTTATTACATTTGGGCCGGAGCACCTGAAAGTCACCGTGTTGTCTTCATTGATTTGAGGGGACACCACCTGCGCCCCGCTCCAAAGCGCCTGCTGCGCGGAAGCGTCCGGAGCCATGGCGGACGCGAGCATAACCATTGCCGCCAGACAAAACAATTTATGAATATGTTGTCTCATAATATGACCTAATGTTTATGTCGTTTATATGGTTTGTTGGTTCGACACTTCGGCAGCTCAGTGCACCGCAGGCTCACCAACCATATAACGTCAGAATATCAAGATAAAACACAGAGCGGCGAACGCGGCTCCGGCGATCGGGCCGAGGACAGGAACCCAGCTGTAGTTCCAGCCGCTGTCACGCTTAGGGCTCTTGAAAGGAAGAACGGCATGGGCGATACGCGGGGCAAGATCCCTTGCCGGATTGATCGCGTAGCCTGTCGCACCTCCAAGGGACATACCAATCGCCATAATGAGCATTGTGACAGGGAATGAGCCACAGGCGCCAAGTCCGACTTCCGAGGTGTTGCCACTCACGGAGAACATAAGGATGCAGAACACCAGTAGCCAGGTTCCGACGAACTCGCAGAAGAAGTTCCTCGCCGGATTGTAGATGGCCGGCATCGTGCAGAATGTGCCGAGTTTCGTGTCCGGATCGTCAGTGGCATCGTAATGATCCTTGTAGAATGCCCAGACAAGGGTCGCACCGCAAAAGCCACCTAACATCTGCGCGATGATGTAGCCTAAAACCGAAGCCCAAGGGAACGAGCCAGCCACGGCCAAACCAATTGTCACGGCCGGATTGAGATGCGCTCCTGAATATGGTCCAGCGATGAAAACTCCGCACATCACGGCGAAGCCCCACGCCAAGGTTATCACTACCCAACCGGCGCCCTTGCCTTTGGATTTCTCAAGGCTGGTGCAGGCGCAGACTCCGTCACCCATAAGGATTAGTACAAGCGTGCCGAGAAACTCGGCGAAATATGGACTCATAATATTCACTACTTATTGGTTAATGTTCGTCCGATAGCGTCGGCCCATCCGGCTTTGGCCGCCTTGACGGCATCCTCATCCATCGAAGGAGTGAAGACGCTGTCTGCCTCCCATTGCTTCTTCACGTCATCAAGGCTCTCCCAGAAGCCGACAGCCAGCCCGGCAAGGTAAGCCGCACCGAGAGCCGTCGTCTCGGTCACTTTAGGCCTTATGACTTTGGCGCCAAGGATGTCGGACTGGAACTGCATCATAAGGTTGTTGCGGGACGCACCGCCATCCACTTTTAATTCCCCGAGATGGATTCCGGAATCCTTCTCCATAGCCGAGACAATGTCCATTGTCTGGAATGCGATGCCTTCAAGAGCCGCTCTGGCGATGTGAGCCGCCGTGGTTCCACGGGTTATTCCGAATATCCCGCCTTTAGCATACTGATCCCAGTACGGAGCACCAAGTCCCGTCAACGCAGGCACCATATAGACTCCACCATTGTCCGGTACAGAGGCCGCAAGAGCCTCAACCTCAGATGAACTCTTGATGATTCCAAGGCCGTCACGAAGCCATTGAACGACAGAGCCGGCAACGAATATAGACCCTTCAAGGGCATAGTCCACCTTGTCGCCGATCTTCCACGCGATGGTGGCGAGAAGGTTGTTCTTAGACATTATCGGCTTCTCACCTGTGTTCATCAGCAAGAAACAACCTGTGCCGTAAGTGTTCTTGACGGATCCCGGCTCGGTGCACATCTGACCGAACAGGGCGGCCTGCTGGTCACCGGCTATTCCCGCGACAGGAACGTTTCCGCCTAAAAGATCAGTCTCTCCATAAACTTCCGATGAGGATTTGACCTGCGGCATCATCGATGCGGGAATATTCAGAAGATCAAGAAGTTCTTCATCCCATTCCAGTGTGTTGATGTTGAACAGCATCGTACGGGAGGCGTTGCTCACGTCCGTGATGTGCTCGTGTCCGCCGGTCAGGTTCCACACCAGCCAACTGTCCACTGTGCCGAAGCGAAGCTTTCCCTGCTCGGCACGCTCACGGGCTCCCGGTACATTCTCAAGGATCCAGCGTATCTTCGTTCCGGAGAAATAAGCGTCGATGATGAGGCCGGTCTTGCGGCGGATCATATCCGTCACTCCCGCGGCCTTGAGCGAGTCGCAATATTCAGAAGTCCTTCTATCCTGCCACACGATGGCATTATAAACAGGTTTTCCTGTCTCGGCGTCCCACACGATAGTGGTCTCGCGCTGGTTGGTGATTCCGATGGCGGCGATGTCCGCTCCCCCAAGTCCAAGCGATGTGACCGCCTCAGTCATCATCGCATATTCGGTGGCCCAGATCTCCATCGGATCGTGCTCCACCATCCCCGGCTTCGGGAAATGCTGTGTGAATTCCTTCTGGCGAACGGCCATAGCCTCGCCTCTCTTATTGAAAACAATGGCTCTTGACGAGCTCGTGCCCTGATCCAGGGCGATGACATATTCTTTCATATTCAAGAAATAATCTTCATTAACGTGTTAATAATCCTGGTCACGCCTGCCTGGAAAGCAAGCAGACAAACGATTCCATGACGACCGTTTGTCCAAACAAATGTATAAAAATTTCCAATCAACTCCAACCTTTCCTCTAAAGGTTAATGAATATGCTAATGAATATTCAAGTGCCGGAATATTCCGCCTCCATTGCCCTTCGCATCTATGAATATGCCATCATTCTTTGAACTCGCACTCCTGGGTAACACTTCACCCACAAAACGTTGCCGAAAAGAGCATGAAATACCTCTTAAGCAACAAAAACGCCATAAATCGTTACCGTTCAGAGACGTCTCTCACACGGCTATAATTGATAAAATCCTATTAATAAATAAGTTGCAAAACATTGCTCTCCTGCCATGACTAGCAATAATTTGTAACACATTGTTAGTCAATCGAGACTGTTTCTCAAAGATAAGTACCACCTCGTCGAGAACATTTTGCGATATATATGCTCCCGTCAGAGATAAAAAGCAATGCGACGGAAGCAATTTTGTGCAACACTGCGCTTTCTGGGCCCCGAGCGTTGCCCGAGAAGGTTAAGAAGAGGTCCGTGGCAACATTTTAACGTGATTTCGTTGCTAAAGCGAGACGAAAAAAGACCGCAGGAAATCTGCGGTCTAAAATATTGTCAGCCAAAATCGGCTTCACATAAACTTGGGATTAGGCCTCGGCCTCAACGGTTACCTTTACGGTGGCCTTGACAGCCTTGTAGCACTTGACGGTACCTTCGTACTCACCTACGGTCTTGATCTCACCGAGGGTGATGTTCTTCTTGTCAACCTCTACACCAGCGGCCTTGAGAGCCTCTTCGATCTGAGCGGTGGTGACAGAACCGTAGATCTTGCCGGACTCGCTGACCTTTACGGCCACCTTGACAGGTGTGGCCTCGATCTTGGCTGCGAGAGCCTCGGCGTCAGCGATAAGCTTGGCCTCTTTGTGAGCCCTCTGGCGCTTTGTCTCCTCAAGCTGCTTAAGAGCGGACTGAGTGGCGGCGCAAGCGAATCCCTGAGGGATAAGGTAGTTGCGGCCGTAACCTGACTTTACCTCTACCACATCTCCGGCCTCGCCGAGATTGGCAACTTCTTTCTTCAAAATGATCTTCATAATCTCGCTCTCCTATTATTTAAGAAGGTCAGTTACATAAGGAAGCAGAGCAAGGGAACGAGCCCTCTTCACTGCCTGAGCGACTTTCCTCTGGAACTTCAGAGAAGTACCGGTGATACGGCGAGGGAGAATCTTACCCTGCTCGTTGAGGAACTTCTTAAGGAACTCAGCGTCCTTGTAATCAACATACTTGATGCCTGCCTTCTTGAAACGGCAGTACTTCTTCTTCCTAACCTCTACTGTAGGAGGATTGAGATAGCGGATTCCTGCGTTCTGTGCGTCATTCTGTGCCATAATTCATTCCTCCTTGATTATGCGTTTTCCTCTGTTTTCTCTTCAGCGGCTACCGGAGCCTCAGCCGGAGCCTCCTCTGCCTTAGGAGCGGCAGGCTTGTTCCTGTTCTCCCTTCTCTTCGCGGCGTAAGCCTCGGCGTGCTTGTCAAGAGCCACGGTAAGGAACCTGATGATCCTCTCATCACGGAAATACTGGGTCTCAAGGGTGGCGATGAAGCTTGGCTCAGCCTTGAACTGGATAAGATAATAGAATCCTGAGGTCTTGTGCTGGATTGGATATGCCAGCTGACGAAGTCCCCAGTCCTCCTCGTACACTACCTCGCCACCATTGTCGGCGATCAGTTTTGTGTACTTGGCAACCGCTTCCTTCATCTGTTGTTCAGACAAAACGGGAGTTGCGATGAAAACGGTCTCGTACTGTTTTAACATTTGACTTAATTGTTTAATAATAAATAAATTGCAGTCCTTTCGGGGACGTATGCCAACCCAAAAGGACTGCAAATATAGTCAATTATCTCAACTTTCGCAAATTAGAGGTCAAGACAAATTACTTTTCAGGAATATTCTCAAGCACGGCGACGAGGAACTTCCAGGTCTCGGCGACGGAAGCGATGTTCACGCGCTCGTCCGGAGAGTGAGGATAGAGGATGGTAGGTCCTATGGAAACCATCTCCCAGTTCGGATACTTGGCTCCCATAATGGCGCACTCAAGTCCTCCGTGGGTGGCCGTGATCTTGAGTTCCTTTCCGAAGAGGCTCTTGAAGGTGTCCTCCAGAACCTTGATCATCGGAGTGCCGAGTTTCGGAGCCCAACCGCTGTAAGCGCCTGATGTCGAATATTTCGCGCCGGCGAGCTCAAAGACGTAACGGATCGAGTCGGCGAGATACATCTTGGCCGCGTCGATCGAGCTGCGGGTCAAGGAGTGAACCGTGAGATGTCCCTTCTGGGTGCGGACGATAGCCATATTGGTAGAGGTCTCGGTCAGGCCAGGGAGAGTGTCGCTCATCCTCTGGACTCCGTGAGGGCAGGCAAGGATGGCCTTGACAGCCTTGCCGATCACCTTAGGGCTGATGTAACGGGCAGCCGGAGCGCTCTGCTTCTCATAGATGAGAATCATATCCGGGTCTGAGTACTGGTACTCGAACTTGGACTCCTCGAACTTCTTCTCAACGAGAGCCTTGACCTTACGGGAGTCCGCTGACGGGACGAGGATCTCGGCCTCGGCCTCGAACGGGATGGCGTTGCGGAGGGATCCACCGGTGATGGACGCGACTTTTACGTCATATTCAGAGATTACGGCTTCGAGAAGACGGCAGATGATCTTGTTGGCGTTGCCCCTGAAGAGGGAAATGTCCATTCCGGAGTGTCCGCCCTTGAGTCCCTTGACGGTGATCTTGTAGCCGACGAATCCTTCAGGAGTCTTATATGTTCTGTAAGCGAAGTCAGCCGCGCCGTCAACTCCACCGGCGCAACCGGTGCAAAGCTCGCCTTCCTCCTCAGAGTCAAGGTTCAGAAGAATGTCGCCCTTTAATATTCCGGCCTTGAGCGAGTTGGCTCCGGTCATGCCGGTCTCCTCATCGTAGGTGATGAGAGCCTCAAGCGGGCCGTGCCTCAAAGTCTTGTCCTGAAGAACGGAAAGAGCGAGAGCGACTCCGATTCCGTTGTCGGCTCCGAGGGTAGTTCCCTTCGCGGTCACCCACTCCCCGTCTATCTCGGTCTCGATAGGATCAGTGAGGAAGTCGTGCTTCGTGTCAGCGGTCTTCTGCGGAACCATGTCCATGTGGGCCTGCATTATCACTCCCTTGCGGTTCTCGTAGCCTGGAGTGGCCGGAACTGTGAATATGATGTTGCCGGTGTCGTCCTTCCTCACGTCAACACCGTGTTCTTTTCCCCAGCCCAGGAGATAGTCCTGAACCTTGCCTTCGTGCTTTGAAGGACGAGGAACCCTTGTCAGGCCGTAGAAGTTCTCCCAAACGGCCTTTGGCTGCAAATCTTTAATTGTCATAGCGTTATTCTATTAATATGTGAATATGTCTTCTTTAATGTTTGCTGAATATTTTTTCCGGATTACTTTGAAAGCGGGAAATAGCCCTCGGTTCCGAGCTGGTAGATGGCCATCCTGTCCTGAAGGAACGAGGTCACGCCATCGGAAAGACGGACTGTGCAGATGGCCGGAATCCTGTAGATGGCCACATTCGACTTTGCTTGGGCACCCTTGCCGGAAGCCTCTCCGATCGGCTGAGGGACAATCTCCAAAAGGTAAGGTTTTCCGGACATATTGTCTGCCGAGACGATTCCGTCTGTATCTGAGATTCTGAACGCCACGTAAGTCTGAGACTTTCTGTTCTTTACAGGAACGACATCGCATTTGAGTTTCTGGGTCTGGAAATCGCTGTAGCCGATGAACATGGACATATATTCCTTCTCCAGAGCGGAGATTTCCTTGAGGGCCGCCCCCATAGCCTCACCACTGTAAGTGGCGTCGGTGTCGCCTGTGACGATCTGAACCCTTTTCTGACGAAGATTGAATATCATGTCGGCTGCCTCCTTGGCCCTCTGCTCAAGGGACTTCTGGACAACCATATTCTGCTGCACGGCGATGCGGTTGTAGGAAGCGTCCTCCTTGACTCCACGGTAAAGCGTGGCGGCCTCGGATGTAAGGTTGGAGCTTACGCCTTTCCCGTTGAAATCAGCCCCGGCCTGCGTGGTGAACCTCCACTCGGCGCTCTCGCCGAAACTTCCGTCATTGACCGCGATAAGTCCCTGGGAGGTAAGCGAAAGGAAAGACTGCGTGGCCTTGTCAGGATTGACATAGTAGCGGAAATTCTGGTCGGCCTCGATGTACGGGGTCATACGGACCGTGCTGAGCGTGCAGGTGGTCTGGTCTGCCTGACGGGCGTCAACGCCAAGATATTTCTGGGCGTACTTGGCGTAAGGGCCTGCGTAGAAATATTCACGGACGGCCTCCACCTCGATTGTAATGGTGGTCTGAGGAAGGGCGTAGGAAACGGTTCCTACGGGATCCTGGGCCGAGATTCTTCCCTCCGGCAGCAAAGCGGCGGCCAGACAGAGAAGCGATACTGTGCGGTAATTCTTCATATTCATAAAATTTTTGTCATTTCCATCTTTTGTGCGTCCAGAGGTAGTTCTCCGGGTGTTTTTCCAGATCGACCTGAAGCAGGCTGTAATATTCCTGCATTATCGAGTGAGGGGTCATCGTCGAGGCGTCGCGGCATATTTCCTTGAAGGTCCATTCGTAGTGGCCTCGGGAGACCGGAATCAGGCTCATATAGAAGACGCTGTAGTGCAGTTTGTGGGCGATCGACGCGCCGCCGAGCATCGTCCGGGTCGGCTGGTGCATAAAGTCCACAACGTCATTCACCGTAGAGTTCCGGTAAGGGCACTGGTCGGTCGGGATTATGTAGATTTTCTTGTCCTCCTTGTGAGACAAGGCGAAACGCAGGAGGTTCACGGAACTGACGTAACCGGTGTAGCCGTAACGCAGAACCGGAGCGCAGCGGTTGACCCGCATTATCTCGTCCCACATCTTGCTGCTCAAAGGCTTATAAACGGCGATGATGTCATTTGCCTCCATCTTTGACCGCTCAGAGTCCGGCCTGTAGTCGTAAGTCAGACAGCCACCGGTTAGTTCCCAGTTGCCGAAATGGCTGTTCAAGACGACAACCCCGGGGCTCTCGGCAAGCGCGGCCTCCACGGTGTCCAGGTTGGTATATTCAACCAAACGTTTCCTGTGCAGCCTTTCAGGATTGCGGCATCCGCCGAACCAGATGGTCTCGGCTATCACCTCGCCGAAATGCTTGTAGAAGGCATTGGAGATTTGCTTCAGTTCCTTGTATTTCTTGTCAGGGAAAGCGCGGGAGAGGTTGATCATCACGACATCACGCCGATAGTGCATCACATCACGCAGCAGCCAGGCAAAGAAGCCCGCCCACGCGTAATGGAATCCCAGCGGAAGCGCCGAGAACACCCTCAGAAGTCCTTGCATCAGTTTCGTCAAAATCTTCATCTTTCTACAATCTGTCGCACATCAGGCAAATATAATGAAAGGCTCTGTGAATATGAAATTTTTTAAAAAGATCAGCCTCGGCAGTGAGGCAAAACCACACGATGCCGAGGCTGAAAGGGATTATGTCCAAGACGCGGCTTGGATAGCCGAATCTCTATCTTGACACTCTGAGAACTATGGATCTGTTGCCGGCCGCCGCAGAAGAAGTAGCGCCTTTAAGTTCGGCAGAGACATCCGGGGCTGCCAGTTCGGCACCTTCGGCGACATCCTTACGCACAAGATAGTACATCGCATTAGGAATTCCACCACGATTGCCGTTGAGAGAATGTGCAGTGTTGTTGAAATCATATTTGCCTGCCGCATCCATTCCGCAGACCCAAAGGCTCTGCATATAGACGGTCAAGCCTTCGTACTGATATTCATTGGCAAAAATCTTTATGACCGTCTTGTTCGCATTGGCGACATAGCCTCTGAAAGCCTGACGCCAGCCACTCGGATTCGTTTCCGAAGCAGTATTGTCGTAGTCGTAGTCGTAAGGAGTGTAAGCCTTGACTTCCTTGTTGCCGTTCTCATCGGAGAATACCAATGACATCCAGCCGGTGTAGGCCCACTTGATGCCATTCTCTGTGGTTATGTCCTGAGGCACGCTAATGTTGAAATGCTCGAACCTGTCGACATCGCCGGCAACATAGTCCAGCACAATCGGCGTTGTGGAATATTTGTTGTCAGCTCCACCCCAACCTGTCATGTTGAACGTCTGACCGTCCTCTTTCGCCGAAATCCTGACTGTGAAAGGTTTGGAATCAGCAAGGCTCCAGCCGTTGCCATATTCAGACACGTCATACGGTTTCACCACCCACTCTCCGATGTAGTCGGAATAGGCGCACTGATGGCTTGTCTGATCTTCAGCGTTCTCGGCGTAGAAAGGGTAGCTCAGACTCACTTCCGAAACGACATTTATCTGATCTCCAATGTGTTCAAGAATGCCGGCGGTAAACATATAATCATCTTTTCCGTTGAACGCGAAGACACTTTCTGCCTCTCCTTTGACAATATAGCCGTTTTTCTCAAGGGACTCCCAAGTCTCTCCGGCATCCACAGCGTCAGCTATCTCATCCATCATCCAAACCTTGGCGTCCACTTTCTGGGAATATGGCACAGCGGCGATCCAATAGTACACACCGTCATCGGAAGGTTTCACTTTCGCCATATAGTCAATGTGGCCGGTCGTGGAGTTGTACACCTCATAAGGAGTGATGTCGAAAGTCACGTTGAACTTTCCTGTCTTCCTGTCCTCCATGAACCAGTTCGCTGAAGCCTTGCCACCTCTTGTGGCGGCGACCCTGACAGTGTAGTCTGTCTCCGGGCGCAACGCGCTGACTGTGAAAGATGTCTCTGTGATGTTTGTCTTAAGGACATCCACATTCCTTCCTCCCGAGACATAGGTAACCTCACACCTGTAGCCTTCGGCCCCTTTGACCTCAGGCCAGCTTGCGGTCAACGATGCGGTTCCCTCTGTGATCGTCACCTCAGGCGCGGTCAGAACGCCGGACCATGGCGTGTCGCCGTTCTCCTTCGAACACGAAACGAGAGCCAGCGCCGCCGACACCAAAATGATAGTTATTCTTTTCATTTTCTAAATGAACATTTAATCGTGAATAATTGACTCAGAACGATGCCATCGCCCTGACCTTGTAAACCTTCCTCTTGTCGAGATCCGACGGGACATCCAGCGAGGTGCCGGTACGCATGTCGAACGCGGAGGCTATACTGGGGCCGAGTTCGTTGGATGACCAATAAACCTGATCGGATATGGCGGTCCCTTTGTTGCCGGCAAGGCACTTGTTGAACCAGTCCTTCGACTCGTTCTCGCTCATCCCGGCTTTGGTCGATCCCGCCCCCTGTTCCACGTCATTGGTGTCGTGGCCTGTGTAGGCCTTGTACAATGACGCCAGCTCATGCATGGATGGCAGAAACCAGTCCTTTAGTGCTCCGACATTCTCCAATGTCGCGCGTTCAAAAGCCGGATAGAAGTCCATCCAATCCTTGAACTCACGTACGCGGCCGGTGTTGTACTGCCCCGTGCCGGGCTGTCCGTCCATGACATTGTCGGATCTGAACGCCCAGGCGGCTTCATGTTCCTTGAGAGAGACAATCAGACCGTGCTCCCCTTTCTCGTCCACGCTCACGACAACTCCCTTCACGAAGCCTTTCTGGTAGTAGTCTCCCACTGAATATGCCTTCACTGTTGGTTGTTCTGGTTCTGGGGGGATGTCAGGAGTGTCCGGTATGTCAGACTTGCCGCATCCGCTGATGACAGCGGCGGCGGCAAGCAATGACGTAAGATAATTCAAAAATGTCCGCATTATCTGGCAATGGTTTCGATCTTGTCAATAGACACCTCCTTGCCCATACCCGTGTTGACGGAACCTTCCGCCTTGGATGTATGTGTGATTTTGATCACATCGGTAGGAATCCCGCTCTTGTCAACACCTACGAAGTAGGCATAGAATTTCGTTCCTCTTTCGACTGTAAGGTTGAGCGTGACCGCACCGTATGCACCCGCCGGTTCTTTCTTCAGTTCCTCAACTATCTCGGTGAAACTTTTGTCCGCCCATTCATCAGTCCCTGTGAATGACTTGCCATACGCTCCTCCTACCTGATAGAAAGGATCAGCCATGACACCCAGCGTGTAGTTCGTTTTGTTTGGATAATACTCGTCATACATCCAGGCCTTCATGCCGCTTGAAGTAAGGTGGACGGCACTCTTGACATCCTCGACAGTGGTGAACTCCGCCTTGAACGGTTCGGTGGTGTAGGTTCCGTCAGCCTTGAGCCCGATTGAGTAGGCATAGTAGGTCGTGCCGGCTTTCAAGCCTTCCAAATCGATGTAGTTGCCGCTGCCGGTCTTCGACTCGTTCGGCAGGAGCCTTGAAAGGAACTCTTTCCTGTCCATAGTGGAATAAATCCCGTTCCACTCCTTGAGTTTGGCGTCGATCAGGTCATCCATGTGCTTCTTGAGAGCCTCGCCCTCGCTCATCGATGCGGTAAGCTTGTTCAACTCCTCCTTTGAGATATAGTTCGTGAGGAAGGTCTGGTTCTCGCCGGCCTCGTTGACAGTCACCGCCACGCTGGCCGATGTCTTCTGGATGTTGAAGACTTTCAGGCTGTAAACGGCGCCGGTCGGTGTCGCGGTCTTGGTCCTGACCTCGTGTTTCTTAACATTCAGCTTGTCGCCGGTCTTTGGAAGGCCGTCAGGCGTGCAGGCGATCATGAACAGGTAGTAGTCCTCGTCAGGGATGAGGTTATTGAATTCAACCTTCGAGGTCTCCACGCAGAGATCGTTCTGGAACGTGCCTTTTCTCGCGTCAAGGAGGTCGTTGACCATCTGCTCATCCGTGGCACCCTCAAAGTAGGACTTGCGCTCAAGGATCACGGCATAGACCTCATCATAGGCAGGAGTGACGGTGGCGTTGTACTGGATGTCGGTCAGTGTCTCTCCGGAAATCTTCCAGTCGTTCTTCGGGGTCTCAGCCGTCTTAACCATGACCACAGTAGGGTCGGTGGTGAAGCTGCCGTCATTGGCGATGCCGATTGCGAACACAGGGTACTCCGTCTCAGGGAGGAGGGAGTTGGCCACCTCAGACAGCGCGGTGTCGTACTCAATCTCGCCGCCGACGGTGATGCTGCTGATGAACTGAGCCTCTGACATGGCGGCATAGGTGTCGTTCTCGCTCTTAAGGGCTGAAAGGTAAGAGGCGACATATTCAGGAATCTTCGAAGGATTGCTGCCGCAATACTGCTCGTAGATGGAAGGCAGCATGATATCATAGTAGTAGTACACGTCAGGGTCGTTACAATTGATCTTGACCTTGAACCATGTGGAGCCGACCTCCGTAGGGGTGATGTTGAAAGTCACATTCTTGTCCAGTGTGGCCTTCGGGGTGGAGAAAGGCACGATGTCCGCAGCCGTGGTGGCCTTCCCTGAATAGTCCACACCGAAAACGAAAAATATGTAGTCTGTGCCGGGTTCGAGCGAACGGAACCGGTAGTTCTGCATGCCTGAAAGCAGGGCGTTTTTCAGAAAGTCCTCGACAGACAGTCCCGCCTGGGTGGCCATCTGGCCGAACCATTCACTGTACGCCGCTTCGAGAGTCTCGGGGGTCTCCTTGTACTTGGACTGATAGTCCTTCTTGGTGAGAACACTGAAATAGTAGGTGTTCTCGTTGTCCTTAGGGGTGATTCTGACACTGAACGAGCCTTGCGTCAGCGCGGTCTGTTCAACGGTGAAGTCGGGAACCGGTACTGGTTCCGGCTCCGGGGAATCATTGCTCTTGTCGCAGCCGGTAAACACTAACGCGGCAGCGATGAGGAATCTGAAAAAATTTTTCATATTACTAAAAAATAAAAAAAGTTCGAGCCAACTGCTGGAACATTAAATTTGTTAAGTGCGTAAAGGTATAAAAAAAATCTACCTCCATTTCAAAATAAATCACAAATATCGTTTTAGTAACCTAAATCGCTGAATATGCGCGAATAACACCCAAATAACAATCTTTAAGCAAAAAACGAAGCATGACATCAAATCAATAATCGCGAATCCGCCGACACACAACAATTCCCCAATGCCATCCTGCTGTTAACTTCAAAAATGAAATAAAAAAAATAATGGGAACTATATATATGTTGACTAACTTTTGTCTTATAGCATTGATGTTTTAACCAATTACTACCGCGCAACGCTTCTGTGTGATAATTCGTATGCTTATTACTTGAATTTCATTGCGACAATCCGTCGTAAGGCATCCTGAAAGACAAGGCACTGAAGAAGATTTCGCTGTTATGCTTAGTGTGGGATAAAAGGATTTCCACACCCCGATCCAAATCAGAATCTCACCTCGCGTGCCCAACATGCCTTGCGCGCCAGAAAGAGTCCGCCCGGATCTGAACAAGATGGCAGAACCTCACGTCAAGGTCGGTAGACAGGAATCTGGAAGGCCGTCTTTGCACGCGGAGCGGCTGAACGCGTTTCGTAAGACGCTTACTGTCATAAGTGTCTTCACGTGATCTCATAAAGCATATGAAAGGACGAACATTGTCAATTGTCCGGCCACGGCGTTCGTCCCCGCCCCGAGCCTGATGTCTTAGGCGGTGCACCGCTAGTCCATCCCCTGTACCAATGGTGTGATTTATTGCGTTTGGTACATTTCTCCTCGTAAAGCCGTGCCGACAAATGAATATTTCTGGCTAACTAGAGCCGGGCGCGCAAAAAGGCTGACCTCAGTTGACGAGGCCAGCCTTTTAGCATAATGATCAGACTATTTCGAAAGAGTCTTGTCCAGCAAGAAACGGACTACTGGTGCAGGAGCTTAGAGACTGTGAGGATGATGATCACATCCCGGCTTCAGGATGACCTCGATTGAGCCGCCAAGTTTTTTTTGTACCGCGCAGCCGTCCCGCAGCACCGGAGCGCAGCGGTTGACACGCATTATTTCGTCCCACATCCTGCTGCTCAACGGCTTATAGACGGCGATTACATTATCTACGTTCATCACCGATTGTTCCCGGTTTGGGCGGTAGTCGTAATTCAGGCAGCCTCCGGTCAGTTCCCAGTTGCCGAAATGGCTGTTGAGCACGACAACTCCGGGACTTTCCGCAAGCGCGGCCTCAACGGCATCGATGTTAGTATATTCCACCAGACGTTTCCTGTGCAGCCTTTCAGGATTGCGGCATCCGCCGAACCAGATGGTCTCGGCTATCACCTCGCCGAAATGCTTGTAGAAGGCATTGGAGATTTGCTTCAGTTCCTTGTATTTCTTGTCAGGGAAAGCGCGGGAGAGGTTGATCATCACGACATCACGCCGATAGTGCATCACATCACGCAGCAGCCAGGCAAAGAAGCCCGCCCACGCGTAATGGAATCCCAGCGGAAGCGCCGAGAACACCCTCAGAAGTCCTTGCATCAGTTTCGTCAAAATCTTCATCTTTCTACAATCTGTCGCACATCAGGCAAATATAATGAAAGAGGAGGTCAATATGAAATTTAATTGAGGTCAGGACCCCATCATATTTCCAGCCATTCCACCTCGCCGCCCCAGATTGACAGGAAACGCAAGAAGTCCGCGCCTGAGATCACGACGCTGGCCGTGTTCTCGCAAGGGTGGAAACTTATCTTGCCGGCGGTACGCAACGTGCTGTCAATGTAATATTTGACACGGTGACCGTTCGGGAAGAGTTCCTTGGGATCCGCATCCTTCGGATCGATGTCATTGATAAGTCCGAAGGCCGACACCGACCCAGGATGCAGATCAAGGCATCGAACCATCCTTTCCTCCGACGCGAAAGACAGCTTTCCCTGCTTCAACGTATGCTCCAGGCTATGGATGTCGAGCGTCTTATGGCATTCCATACTCACAAGGTAATGCCTGTTCCCCTTATGGTTCCGCAGAAAAAGGTTCTTGCAATGAGTCGCGTCAGGAATATTCCCCCAATACGCCAGACACTCCTCCACCGAGCACAATGCCGGATGCTCGTACAACTTATATTCAATATCATTGGCCTTAAGGAAGTTCAGCACTTTGCTCCTCAGCCGGCCACGTTCCAATTCATCGATTTCCATCTGCGTTTCTGTTTTGGGTGTAAATTTAGGCAATTTTTCGGTTATGGGAACGAGAACTCAGAAACGGCGTACCTGGATTCCTCGTATTTCCGAATCTTTCGCCTGACTGACACCTTGGGGATATGACTGTCAGATAAATGATATTTTACGTGCAAGCTGAGCACAGATTAGGGACAAGGCCTATCGGCATGAGTCCGGAAGAACAGACAAAATAACCGCCATTTCTTGCCGTTATCGGCAAGAAATCCTATATTTGTATCGGCATATGCTATTTTCCGTGCCGTAGATTATGGATTACGTCTCTACTAAAGAATATGCAGCGGCACACGGTGTCGCCGAACGCACCGTGAGGAACTACTGTGTTCAAGGTAAAATTGCTGGAGCACAGCTTGTCGGCAAAACGTGGAGTGTGCCGGCCGAGGCTCCACTCCCTCAGCGCAAGAATGCAAAAAACAGGATATCTCCCCTTTTGAAGACATTGTGCGAGCAAAAAGACTCCGAAATCAAAGGCGGAATATATCACCGCACTCAAATTGACCTGACATATAATTCAAACCATATCGAAGGTAGCCGGTTAACAAAAGAGCAGACTCGATACATATTCGAGACTAACACGATTGGAATCACGGATAATGCTGTGAAAGTGGATGATATCATTGAAACCACCAATCATTTCCGCTGCATCGACTTTATAATTGACCACGCGAAAGAGCCATTGACAGAAAGTATGATAAAACAACTTCACCGGTTGCTGAAAAGCGGGACTTCGGACGCATCGAAATCCTGGTTTACGGTAGGTGACTACAAACGGATACCTAACGAGGTTGGAGGAATGGAGACGACCTCACCACAGAATGTAGGGCATGAACTGCGTGCATTGTTAAAAGAATACAGAGGGAAAAAGGTAATTCTGTTTGATGATATACTTGGCTTTCATCAGCGTTTTGAAGCAATACACCCCTTTCAGGATGGTAATGGCAGAGTCGGACGCCTGATAATGTTCAAGGAATGTCTTAATCACGACATTGTTCCGTTCATTATTACAGACGAACTGAAAATGTTCTATTATCGTGGATTGCACGAATGGAAAACAATTCCCGGGTACCTTACAGATACCTGTCTGACAGCACAAGACTATTACAAGAAACTCCTTGACTATTTCAGAATCAAATATTGAAGCTGATTTTATGACCGAGAGTCGGACTACGACATAAATTTGGTGAGTTGAGGAGTTTTGCGTATATTAGTAACTTGTTATGCGAGCAGGAAGAGAGAGATGGATTTTGGACGCACGTATGACAGCCAAACGGAGAGCCAAGCGGGGCATAGAATGAAATATTAATAACACAAATAATTTAAAAGTAAACAACATTGTATGAAAGGACATCCTAAAGGACTGATTTCAGCGGCGCTGAGCAACATGGGCGAGCGCTTCGGGTACTACATTATGAATGCGGTTCTCACACTCTTCCTTTGTTCGAAGTTCGGGCTGAGTGACGAGACTGGAGGACTCATCTACTCATTCTTCTATGCTGGAATATACATTCTCAGCCTTGTGGGAGGTATCATCGCCGACCGCACGCAGAACTACAAGGGAACCATCCAGAAAGGTCTCATCATTATGGCGTTGGGCTATGTGGTTCTCTCCGTTCCGATCCTCGCGACACCTGAGAACAAGTCTTGGCTCCTGCCTCTGACCTGCTTCGCTCTCTTCCTGATCGCGTTCGGCAACGGTCTGTTCAAGGGCAACCTCCAGGCGATCGTCGGACAGATGTACGACAATTTCGAGGCCGAGGCCGCCAAGCAAGGTCCTGAGGCCCTCAAGGAGGCACAGGGAAAGCGCGACTCCGGTTTCCAGATCTTCTACGTGTTCATCAACATCGGAGGCCTCGTGGCTCCGTTCGTGGCTCCTCTTCTGAGAAGCTGGTGGCTGAAAGTCAACGGATTCATCTACAATTCCCAGCTCCCGAGACTCTGCCACGAGTTCATCAACAACGGGACAACTTCACAGAACTTCCTCGACGAGGCAGCCAAGGCCGGTGCCGATCCTGCTGTCCTTGCACAGGGCGGTGAGGCCATCGGACAGTTCTGCACAAACTATCTGGACGTGTTCAACGCCGGAATCCACTACTCTTTCATCGCATCGGTTGTGGCTATGATGATCTCTCTTGTGATATTCATTGTCAACAAGAAGAAGTTCCCTACCCCGGCCAAGAAGGCCGCTTCCACCAACGCAGGCTACACCGCTGAGGAGAAGGCCACCATGGCAAAGGAGATCAAGCAGAGAATGTACGCCCTGTTCGCGGTTCTCGGCGTTGTGATCTTCTTCTGGCTCGCGTTCCACCAGAACGGACAGTCCCTCTCGCTCTTCGCGCGTGACTTCGTCAACACCGACAAGATCGCCCCGGAGATCTGGCAGGCCGTCAATCCGTTCTTCGTGATCGTGCTGACCCCTATCATCATGTGGATCTTCGGCGCCCTCGGCAAGAGAGGCAAGCAGATCTCCACCCCTCGCAAGATCGCCTACGGTATGGGTATCGCCGCCACGGCCTACCTGTTCCTGGCCATATTCTCAGGCGTGATGGGTTACCCTTCAGCCACCGATTTCAGAGGTATGGAAGTCGCCCAGCAGGCAACTATGAAGGCCGGACCTTGGGTTCTTATAGCGACCTATTTCTTCCTCACCGTGGCTGAGCTCTTCATCTCCCCTCTCGGACTCTCGTTCGTGTCAAAGGTGGCTCCTAAGCATCTGCTCGGACTCTGCCAGGGACTCTGGCTCGGCGCCACCGCGGTGGGCAACCTCTTCTTGTGGATCGGCCCTCTGATGTACAACAAGATGCCTCTGTGGGCATGCTGGAGCGTGTTCCTCTGCATGTGCCTCCTGGCAATGGGCGTTATGCTCGGCATGGTCAAGTGGCTTGAGAAAGTAACAAAGTAACATAGTATGTTCAAAAACCAACCGAAAGGTTTATTCGCGCTCGCCCTCGCCAACACGGGCGAGCGCTTCGGCTACTACACGATGCTGGCCATCTTCATGCTGTTCCTCCAGGCCAAGTTCGGATGGGAGCAGTCAACGGCCAGCCAGGTATATTCAATCTTCCTCGCGGCGGTCTATTTTATGCCGGTCGTGGGAGGATGGCTCGCGGACAAAATCGGATTCGGAAAATGCGTCGTGACGGGCATCTGCGTGATGTTCATCGGTTATCTGGTACTGGCAGTCCCTACAGCGGCCAACGGGTTTGGAGTCACCGTGATGCTCGCGGCCCTGCTGCTCATCGCTGTCGGAACGGGTCTATTCAAGGGGAACCTTCAGGTTCTGGTCGGCAACCTTTACGATGATCCACGGTACGCATCGAAACGTGACAGCGCGTTCAGCCTGTTCTATATGGCCATCAACATCGGTTCGATGTTCGCTCCTGCCGCCGCCACCGCCATCACAAACAAGTTCCTGGCAAAGGCGGGGCTCATATACAAGGCTGCGATTCCGGCGTTGGCCCACCAGCAGATGGCCGGCACGATCACTCCGGAGGGAGCCGAGCAACTGAACGGGCTTATGGCGATGATGCCGGACGCAAACGCGGCCGGAATGGGGCTCGACCAGTTCTGTCCGTACTACATCGACAAGCTTTCTGCTTCTTACAATATGGGATTCGCGGTGGCGTGCATCTCACTCGTGGTCTCGATAGCGATCTATTTCGCGACAAAGAGCTGGTTCAAGCACGCTGACGTCAACACCAAACAGGCCAAGACCTCCGGAGGCAATTACGTGGAACTCACTCCGAAACAGACCAAGGAGCGTATCGTGGCCCTGTGCCTCGTGTTTGCTGTGGTTATCTTCTTCTGGATGGCGTTCCACCAGAACGGCCAGTCGCTGACCTGGTTCGCACGCGACTACACGCAAAGCACTGCCGAGGGCTGGAGCAGAATCGGATTCAACATCTGGGCGCTGGCTCTCATCGCGACCTCAGTCTATACTCTTTTCGGAATATTCCAGTCTGAGAAGACTTCCGGCAAGATCGGCTGCGGAGCCGTGACCGCCGCCCTCTGGTGCGGGGCCTACGCCATATTCAAAGGCCTTCCTAACCCTCTGGAGATTCAGCCACAGCTCTTCCAGCAGTTCAATCCGTTCTTCGTGGTGGCCCTCACACCGGTGTCTATGGCCATATTCAGTGCCCTCGCCGCGAAAAAGACCGCCAAGCATCCTGAGGGAATGGAGCCTTCCGCGCCGAAGAAGATCGGAATAGGAATGCTTGTGGCGGCCTGCGGCTATCTGGTGATGATCTTCGCCTCCATTGGCCAGCCTTCACCGGCTTCGCTCAACGGCACGGTAGCTCCGGATCCAGTGGTGCCGATGTACCTGATCGGAACCTACCTGATCCTGACATTCGCCGAGCTGCTGCTCAGCCCGATGGGAATCTCGTTCGTGTCGAAGGTGGCGCCTCCTAAGTACAAAGGTCTTATGATGGGTCTGTGGTTCGCGGCGACCGCTGTCGGCAACTACCTCAGTTCCATCCCTGGACTGCTTTGGAAAAAGGTTTCCCTCACGGCCAACTGGAGCATTCTGATGGGACTTTGCATCGCCGCCGGTGTGGTGATGTTCGCGCTGCTTAAGAAACTGGAGGCGGCGACGAAGGATTAAAACAAAATACTTCAGGCTCGGCAAAAATGACTTCTAAATGACAGAAGAGACAAGACAAACTTTGATCCTGTGGGCTGAGACCTACAACGACCCTCAGTACTTCCAGGAAGATCCGATAGCTTTCCCGACCTTGTTCGCGCAGCGTTTCAAGGCCGGGAAACGCTCATTGGCCGACGTGGAAATCGCGGCGGTCTTCGCGGCGCATTTCGCCTGGGGCCGCAGGGCGATGATCATCAGGGACTGCGGCAGACTTTTCGAGGAAATGGACTGGAAGCCTTATGAATATGTGATGCGCGGCAAGTGGCGGGACGACGGCACCAGCATCCACCGCACGATCAAATGGAGCGAGGTGGCTGGAATATGCTCCCGTCTGAAAAGCGCCTATGAGGCAAGCCCATCCCTCGAATCTCTGTCCCAGGACGAGTTCAGGACGAATATCTTCGGCCAGAAATCCGACCTCAAGGCTCCGAACAAGAAGATCAATATGATGAGGCGGTGGATGGTCAGGAACGATGGCAAGGTGGATTTGGGTATATGGAAGGACACGGATCCAGCCTATCTTCTCATCCCGTTGGATGTGCACGTCTATGACGAGGCGATTGCGCTCGGGCTCACGACCAGAAAACAGAAGGACATCACGACCGTACGGGAGATCTCCGACTGCTTCGCGGACATATTCCCCGGCGATCCTTGCAAAGGGGACTTCTCCCTCTTCGGCTACGGTGTGACACATCCAAAGCCGACCAAAACAAAATAACGAATATATTCGTATAATAATAAATGTGGCCGACAGTTTGCAATATTCGCAAATGATTGTCCGCCTTTGGGAATTGATATATGCCAAGACTTTTCATCATAGCAGGTTGCAACGGTTCCGGGAAGACCACGGCGTCCTACGCGCTTCTGCCGGGGATGCTGGAATGCAGCGAGTTCGTGAACTCCGATGAGTTCGCGAAAAGCCTTTCGCCGTTCCATCCGGAAAGCGTCTACGTCGCCGCCAGCCGCTATATGCTGATGAAGATGAGGTTCCTGCTCCAGAGGAAGGCCGATTTCTGCATCGAGACCACGCTCGCCACACGTTTTCTTCTCAAGGTGATAAAGGACGCGAAGGAAGCCGGGTACTATGTCACGATTCTGTACTTTTGGCTGAACTCTCCGGATCTTGCAGTCGCAAGAGTGGCCGCAAGGGTGGCCACCGGAGGGCATAACATCAAGGAAGAGACCATCCGGAGGCGCTACAATGTCGGACTCCACTATCTTTTCCGGGACTTTATGCCGATCTGCGACAGATGGCTTCTCCTTGACAACTCGAATGTGCCGTTCTCAATTGTGGCCGAGGCGTCGGAGGACGGAAAGATAATCCGGGAGCCGGAGAAGTTCAGCAAGATCCAGGCGATCAACGAAGAATATGAAAAACATCTGGAAGAAGAAAAAAGGAAACTAAAGAATGTACAAGGATAAGAATTTCTATCTCAACCTGTTCCAGGTCAGCGAAGTACAATTGGAAAGGCTTGCGGCCGATGGTCTGAAAGGAGGCGGAAGCTACTGCGACCTATTCTTCGAGAACACTTCGTACAACGACCTGCTGCTGCGGGACGGAATCGTCTCCTCAGGCGGATTCCACATCGACTACGGTGTCGGAATCAGGGTTCTGAAAGGAGACAAGACCGGCTATGCCTACTCCGAAAGCACGGATTCCCGCTCGATGGCCGAGGCGGCCCTGGCGGCCTCCAAGATAGCGGAAGGCGGCACCGGAACAGCGTCTGCGATTTGCTGCAGAACCGTCACAGCGCCTAAGGACAGATATTCTTATGAATATGATTGGAGATCATCCGACGCGACGCAGCTTGTCCCGTGGCTGGAAAAATTGAAGGAGAAGATTGCCGCGAAAGACTCCAGAATAGTGAAGATCATCGTCTCGTTCTCCGGACAAGTAAGCGATATCCTGATGTTCAACTCCTTGGGAGAATTGACATTCGAGACAAGGCCGATGGGAATCCTGTCAGCCTCAGTCGTGTTCAGCCAGGACGGCAAGATCGAGAGCAAGAACACCTCCAGGGCGTACCGAGCGGGCACAGAGATGCTTACGGAATCGCTTCTGGACGAGATCGCGGACAGCATTGAGGCGGGGATAGACGACCGTTTCGTGGCCAAACGCCCGAAAGGCGGGCAGATGCCTGTCGTGATGGGTGCCGGAGCTTCGGGGATATTGCTGCACGAGGCTATGGGACACGCTTTCGAGGCGGATTTCAACAGGAAAGGCCAGTCAGTCTTCTCAGAGAAAATGGGACAGAAAATCTGCGACGAAAGCATCTCGATCGTGGATGACGGCACGATTCCGTTCAATAGAGGTTCCATCAATTTCGACGACGAGGGCGTTCCGGGACAAAAGACATATATGGTAAAGGACGGGATTCTGACCTCATACCTGCACGACAGGATCAGCGCCGGATTCTACGGGGCCTCCCCTACCGGCAACGGACGGCGGGAATCATTCCGTTACGCTCCGATCCCGAGAATGAGGGCGACATATATGGAAAGCGGCAAGGCCGACAAGGAAAGCATCATCGCATCCGTGAAGAAAGGAATATATGTGGATCAGTTCAGCAACGGTGAGGTTCAGATCGGTGAAGGAGATTTCACGTTCTTTGTCAAGAGCGGATTCCTGATCGAGAACGGACGGCTGACCCAGCCGGTCAAGGACATAAACATCATCGGTAACGGGCCGCAAGCATTGGCCGACATTGTGGCCGTGGGGAATGACCTGAAGATTGACGAGGGGGCCTGGACGTGCGGAAAGGGACAGAGTTGCCCGGTCTCCTGCGGAATCCCTACCGTGCTGATCAACAAGCTTACAGTTGGAGGAGAATAAGATGGAAGAGATAAACGGAATGTTGACTGCGGAGGAGATTCTCGTCGCGGAGAAATGTCTGGAGAAGTCTCTGGCACTTGGAGCGGACAAGGTGCGCATCACGCTGAACAAGAGCCTGATGGAGCTGTTCGGAACCCTTAACGGAGAACTTGACAAGGTCTCGCACTGTCTGGACAGATCGATCAGCGTCTGCCTTTTCGTGGACGGAAAATTTGGCAGTTTCTCCACCAACCGGCTGGTGGAAAGCGAATTGGATGATTTCCTGAAAAAGGCGATCGCAACGGTCAGGATGCTTGCGGAAGACCCTTGCAGAGACTTGCCGGATCCGTCCAGAACGGCGAAAAACGCCGTGACCGGCAAGGAACTCGGACTTTATGACGAGACTTATCCGGCCCTGACATCGGACGAAAGACTAAGGATGGCGATCGACGCGAGCATATTCAAAATGCACTGTGGCGAAGGACTCATCTCGGAGGAGGGGGAATATTCAGATTCCATCTTCGACTCGCTTGTGCTTGATTCCAACGGACTTAGATGCCGCCACACCGAGACTTCCTTTGAATATGGGGTCGAGGTGACCGTGCAGGATGCGGACGGGAACAGGTTCAGCAGTTACTGGTGGGACGCCACACCGATGCTCAAGGATCTGAATATCAAGGACTGCGGTGAGATAGCGTTCAAGCGGGCGATGTCACAGATAGGCCCGGTCAAGATCGAGAGCGGGAAATATTCGATGGTCATTGACAGCGAGGTGGCATCGAGGCTTGTGACGCCTGTGCTGAACGCTCTGGGAGGATATTCATTGCAGCAGAAGAATTCGTTTATGCTGGATTCGCTGGGGAAGAAGACGTTTCCGGAGTGGCTGAATATATGGGACAGGCCGGTGAGCGTCGGGGAGACGGGGTCGAGGCTGTTTGATTCTGAAGGGGTTGCGACCGCGGAGATGCCGATTGTTGAGAACGGGGTTGTGAAGGAATATTTCGTCAATACTTATATGTCGAGAAAGATGGGGGTCGAGGCTACGGTTGAGGACGCTACGAGACCGGTGGTTTTGCCTTGTTTCGCGCCATCGGTCGCTGAGCCTGTCGAAGCGACCTGCGGCAAGGAGGAACTGATGCGTATAGTCGGCGAAGGCATCCTTGTCACCGGCTTCAACGGCGGCAACAGCAACTCAGCCACCGGCGACTTCTCCTTCGGAGTCGAAGGCTTCCTTTTCAAGGACGGAAAGATCGTCCATCCGGTAAGGGAGATGCTCATAACCGGCAATCTCCTCACCCTTTGGAACAATCTTTTGGCCGCCGGAAACGATGCGAGGTTCTGTAAGTCAAAACTTATTCCTACCTTAGCGTTCGGAAATGTTGATTTCAGCGCGTGACGCGGAATCGTCAGCAGTTCATAACAAACAGAAAATAAATTCATTAACAATAAGACATCATTATGAAAGTACAGAAAAACAATGTGGTCGAGCTGACCTACGAACTGATTGTGGACGGAAAACTCGCCGACAAGGCGACTCAGGAGCGTCCGCTTGGCTACATTCACGGGACACATATGCTTCTTCCTAAATTCGAGAGCGAGGTCGAGGGCAAGGAGCCTGGCGACGAGTTCGCGTTCACCCTCACTCCGGAGGAAGGCTACGGCACATTCGACGCCAGCCGTCTCTTCGAGCTGCCTAAGGCCGCTTTTGAGATCGACGGGAAAGTTCGCGAGGATCTTCTCGTCGTAGGCCAGATCATCCCTATGCTCAGCAACACTGGCCAGGTCGTACAGGGAACCGTTCACGAGGTCAAGCCAGACACCGTTGTGATGGACTTCAACCACCCGATGGCCGGCAAGACCCTCAACTTCACCGGCAAGGTGGTCAGCGTCAGGGAAGCTACGGAGAAAGAGCTCAAGGAAGGCCTCCACGGCGAGTTCCTCCCACAGGAAGAGCACGAGTGCCACTGCCACAAGGGCGAGGGCGGCTGCCACGGCGAAGGTCACAAGGATGGCGAATGCTGCCACGGAGAAGGCAAGAAGGACGGCGAATGCTGCCACGGCAACGGCGACTGCCACAAAGAGTAATCAAGGAAGATGCGCACGGCTGTTGTCATACTGAACTGGAACACAAAGGAATATCTTGAGCGTTTCCTGCCCGGCCTGCTGGCCTCGGCCACGGACGGGGCGGAGATCATGGTCGCTGACAGCGCATCCACGGACGGTTCGATGGAGATGCTGTCCGAGAAGTTCCCGACAGTGCGGCAGATCCGCATGGACAAGAACTACGGCTTCACCGGTGGCTACAACAGGGCCTTCAAGGCTGTATGCGAGCTGCCGGACGCCGGAGATCTTGAATATTTCGTGCTCATAAACTCTGACATCGAGGTTCCCCAAGATTGGTTGAAACCGCTCACCGACTGGATGGACAGCCACCCGGACTGCGCCGCCTGCGCCCCGAAACTCCATTCGTGGTACGAAAAAGACTCCTTTGAATATGCAGGAGCGGCCGGCGGAATGCTGGATCGTTTCGGCTATCCGTTCTGCCGCGGAAGGGTTCTCAAGAGAGTTGAGAAGGACAACGGCCAGTACGATTCTCCGGCCAAGGTCTTCTGGGCCACAGGAGCGTGCCTGATGGTCCGCAAGACGGAATATTCAAAGATGGTAGGGCTGGACGACAGGTTTTTCGCCCATATGGAGGAGATTGATCTCTGCTGGAGACTTCAGTTGGAGGGAAAGAACATATTCGTTGTGCCTCAGTCGGTTGTGTGGCATCTCGGAGGCGGCACACTGCCGAACGACTCCCCGTGGAAACTGAAGCTGAACTACCGGAACAATCTGCTGATGCTCCAGAACAACCTCGCGAAGACATATTCATTGCAGGAAGTGAGGGAGCTGACGCCGGAAAAGGCTGCCGTCAAGGCTTGCAGACGCGCCCGAGGCACCATATTCCTAAGAATGTGCTTGGACGGCTGCTCTGCGCTTGTCTATCTGCTGACAGGCAAGATAGACTGCTTCAAGGCGGTTTGGGAGGCGCACAAGGAGTTCCGGCGACTGGAGGTCAGGCCAGATGTCAAGGCGATTCAGGAATATGCCGACACACACCGCAGGATTGATGTTCCGGCGCTTTTCCCGGAGTGGATCGTGCCGCTTGCTATGCTCAAGGGGAACGGAATTTTTGAATATTTAAGGAAGTTGATATGAAAATCGTCATTCAGGGAGCCGGCGAGGTAGGTTCGCATCTGGCGAAGATGCTTAGTCTTGAGGCCAATGACATAACCGTCATTGACGATGATCCGCAGAGGCTTGCCAACATCAGCTCGATAGCCGACGTGATCGCCATCGAAGGAGCGCCATCCTCGCTGAGGGTGATGCGCGAGGCCGACGTGCAGAACGCCGACCTGTTCATCTCCGTAGTGCCTTTCGTGCCGCAGGATGTGAACATCGTGAGCGCGCTGCTCGCCAAAAATCTCGGAGCCAAGAAAGTTACTGCCAGAATCGATGACAACGACTTCCTGTCAGCAGAGAACAAGCTGCTGTTCAAGCAGATGGGCATCGAGTTGATGTTCTATCCCGAAAGGCTTGCGGCCGACGAGATATTCGATCTGCTGAAGCACTCGTCCTCGACCGAGTCGATGGATTTCGCCCGTGGAAAGCTTCAGGTCGAGGTGTTCAAGCTGGAGGAGGACTCCCCTCTTCTGGATATGAAGCTCGCTGAGTTCGCCGCCATAGCGACAAGTGACGAGTTGCAGTTCCGTGTGATCGCTATCTCACGCGGTGGCAAGACCATTATGCCGAAGTACGACACCAAGTTTATGTTCAATGACTTGGTCTTCATCATAGCCACCCGCGAAGGTATGGCATTCCTGATGAAGTTCCTCGGCAAGAGCAACATAGAGATCGACAAGGTGATGATCCTCGGCGGATCGGACATCGCCGAGCTGGTCGCCGCAAGGCTCAGCCAGAAAATCAGTTCCGTGAAGATTCTGGAGCGGGACAAGGAGCGTGGAATGATTCTGTCGGAAAGGCTGCCGGACAATGTGATCATCGTCATCGGTGACGGCAGGAACTCCGACCTGCTTCTGGAGGAAGGGATCAAGGACTACGACGCATTTCTGGCCCTGACCGGCAACGACGAGGCCAATGTGCTGGCCTGCGTGGTGGCGAAGAAATTCGGCGTTGACAGGACCATCGCCGAGGTCGAGAACATCGAGTACATCCACCTTGCCGAGGAGATGGGCGTGGACTCGGTCATCAACAAGAAACTGATCACCGCCGGCCGCCTGTTCAAGTTCACCCTAAGCGGCAAGGCCCGCCTGGTCAAGTATATGAGCGGCACGGACGCGGAGGTTCTTGAATATACCGTCGCCCCGAACAGTGCCATCACGAAAGGCACCCTGAAAGACATCTCGTTCCCGAAAGACGCCGTGATCGGCGGCCTCATCCGAGGCAGCGAATCCTACATCGCGATCGGATCCACCCGCATAGAGCCCTACGACCGAGTCGTCGTCTTCGCCCTCCCGCACACCGTCAAGGACATCGACAGGCTGTTCAGGTAGATTAACTCTCAGAAAACAATTGAGTTTTTCTGTTGCCTTCCAACCATCTATTTGATACTGATGAAGGTGAGGAGAATCACAGGGAGGTAGTCTTTCAGGCTGGACTGGAGGGCTTTGCGGACGAAACGGATGTTGTTGTCAACCTTGTCTTCGGAGATATTCAACAACTCGGCGACCTCCTTGTATTTCCTGCTTTCCGCAATGGGACACCCATTTTAGCAGTTGGCCGAGATGATGTCAAGCAACTCGGTGACTTCTGGCTCCTCTTTGGTGTGCAGGAGCACTGACTTTCGCTTGTTGTCGTATGGATTGATGTAGTCAATCTGATATATTTTCTCCGCGAGGAAGCGGGCCCTGTCCAAGGTGATCCTAGTACCGGCAGTTTTCAGGATGCGCTCCAACTCTAGCATGATCGTGTACGCCACGAAACATATGCAGACGTGGGCCTCAATCCTATTGAAGAGCCTATGATACATCGGACGGATGTCCAGGTCCGTCTTGCAGAGGCGGAAGGCGCGTTCTATCATGAAGAGGTATCCATATTCCTCTATCACCCTGTCATCCGTGAGCGTGCTGTTTGTTGTGTAACCCTTGTAGCCGTCCAGGCGCTCGTCCCTGGCGACCTTGTCGTAGTCTATCCCGACCGTGGCGTCCCCCGTCATGGTGAGGAAGCGGTTGTAACCGCGGTTGTTCAGCTTGTCCTTGGTGATCCTGCCCGTCCTGAAGCGCTTCTCAAGCCGCTTGAGGCCCCTCTCACGTGGCTGTAGGGCCGATTGCTGGACTAAAAGTCAAAAACTGCGGAAAATAGGAAGAAAAATATTTCTGTTTCTTTAGACGATTTTTCTGTTTCTTATGTTTTGAATATGTTTCTTTTCGTTTTTTACGTTTTTTGTCCATATTATTGCGGTTCAAATATTTAACACCTAAATATATGGACTTCTTTAAAGACAAAAATGAGCTCGCCCCGTTCGTCAACCTGCGGAGCGACGTCGGATTCAAGGCGGTGTTCGCCGACAAAAACAACAAGGACATCCT
>ERZ1023826.2-NODE-2-length-178550-cov-23.540262_pt1 | contig 178550 bp, 130 predicted proteins | sample MGYA00380380_ERZ1023826 | MGnify/ENA primary metagenome ERZ1023826 (study PRJEB33179, sample SAMN07449068) | human gut metagenome | biome: Human-gut; feature: Human associated habitat; material: Faeces | host: Homo sapiens | place: India:Kasaragod | collected... | reverse complement strand
CTTATTACAATAAGAACTATGGATTAATTATACAATTTAATGTTAAACTCACGAATATAAGCAAAAAGATTCTGTCTCCGCCTGATTCTTGCGTAGAAAGAATGTCTCAATTGTCAGAATCGCACATCCTTGCGGTTTAGATTATTTTAGTCTTTTCGTTCAGGCTATTTTTTGTCGTTCAGGCTATTTCCATCAGCCATAATGCAGCGCATTATTCCGCCTCTGTTTTCCTCCATCTGACAGGAGTTTGCCCTGTTTTTTCCTTGAACAACCTAATGAAATGGCTTGGAGACAGAAACCCCGATCTTTCGGAAATGTCGGCAACCGTCAGTTTGGGATTTTGGGTAAGCAGACGTTTCGCATAATCAATGCGAAGGCAGGTTATCCAATCGCGGAACGATGTGCCATACGTCGTATTGATGTACTCGGACAGGTAGGTTCGGTTGGTATGAAGCATGTCCGAAAGCTCCTTTATGGTCAGGCCGGATTGAACAAAACCGTCGGCGTCAATCCACCCTTTGATTTTTCCGGCTATCTCTGCATGGTAAAAAGGAGTGTCTTGCCTCTGTGCCTGTTCCGGCTTATGATCACATTGACCGTCATCTTCCGAAGTCATCTCCGCTACCATCGCGTTTTCCACTTGCTCGTAAAACAGCAGATAGTTCTGGTAGCAACAGTAGAGATAGACGTAAAACGGAATCGATGACAGAATCCATATATAAACATATTCATCAGGCAAGAAAGTGAGCAATCCGCATCCGATGCCGAACAAGGGTGCCCAATAGGTAAAGACGGACAACCATTTTATATACGCACCCATATCATCGGCATGCGTGTCATCGAAAATCCGGATAGCTCTGCGGTATGAGACAATGAGTCTGCGAGACAGCACCAGTCCGTAAACCACCAGCCATGCCGCCAAAGCCAGCAAAATGCTTTTCTGCACTATTCCGTCCGGGAACAAAAACAATACAATCCCGGAAAGACCGGAGAATATGATCCATAGGATAATGTGCGTCCAGATCCTTTTTCGTGTGATATAGAAACGGTTAAGCAGTGTTATCAATGCAGAGCTGAATAGGTAATAGCACAGAAAATAGGTGGACAGATTCATCAATATGGCCGCATGGACACTCCTGAACCTTACCCCGAAGAAGAAATGCACCGAATAGTTTGCCGCAAGCAGCAGCAACGCCAAACCCATTATCCGCCTGGAGCGTAGATAATTATCAAAAATGGCCTTTTCCGGGGTTGGGGCCAGCAAAAAATAAAAGCCGAAGAACGACATCAGCGGTAGCGCGATGCAAAGAGAATAACTGTATATGGATGGTTCCATTGTATAATATTCGTAACTTTGTAATTTTCAATTTTCAATTAATTAAAGTCATGGAGCAATGCCCGGCCAACCTTATTGACCAGCAATGGCAAGTTACCGAAAATATTCTGAATCCGCAACATCGAAAACGAAAGAACGCATTCAGAGACAATTTGGATGCCATTTAAAAGAGTAGCCAATGCGACTAAATTATAGCGTTTTTTTAGAAAAATCTCGGTTTTAGTTGTATCTTAGTAAGCGTTAAAAAATAAGTTGGTAAAGATTACTTAGCCTGGATAATAAACTTTGTTTTACGCTTGTGTCAGCATCGCCGGTCCTGTCAGGTAAGCGGATGTTCGCAAGTCTTTGAGAATAAACAAACAATAAGATAGAGATGAGAAAAATTCTTGTGACGCTGGCGGCTTTTGTGGCCGCAGGATTCGGAGCTTGGGCTCAGGATGATGAGAATTCGGGGCTGGAATGCACGAGCATTGTGGTTGGTAGGCTGGCCAGCACCGACGGGTCGGTGATGACCTCGCACACATGCGACGGCACCTCCCACACTTGGGTGAACATCGTTCCGGCCAAGGATCACAAGCCCGGTTCGATGACTCCGATCCGCAAGAACTGGCGCAAGACCAAGTTCGTGACCGACACAGCAGGGATCAAGATAGTGGGAGAGATTCCGCAGGTCGCGCATACATATTCCTACGTCAACACTGGCTATCCATCGCTGAACGAGAAGCAGGTGGGCATCGGTGAGACGACGTTCACGGGGCCGGACACCTTGATCAACCACGACGCGCCGCTGCTCATCGAGGAGCTTTGCCGTCTGGCGCTGGAGCGTGCCGCCACGGCAAGGGAGGCCGTCAAAGTGATGGGCTCTTTGGCAGAGGAATATGGCTACGGGGATGGTGGTGAATGTCTTACGGTCTCCGATCCGAAGGAGGTCTGGCAGTTTGAGATCGTGGGAGTCGGAAAGCATAAGCTCGGGGCGGCCTGGGCTGCGCAGAGGATTCCGGACGGACACGTCGGGATCTCCGCCAACATTCCGAGAATCGGAAAGATTGACCGTTCTGATACAGAGAACTTTATGGCTTCCGATAACCTTGAGCAGGTGGCTATCGACAACGGCCTTTGGGATGGTAAGGGCGATTTCGTTTTTTGGAAGGTGATCGTCTGCTCATACGCACAGGGCAGAAACTACCGTGAGAGGGAGTTCCGGGTGTTTGACCAGCTGGCTCCGTCGCTCGGACTGAAGTACGGTATGGAGGATTTCCCGTTCTCCGTAAAGCCGGATTCGCTGGTGGATGTCAGGAAGGTAATGGCTTTGTTGAGAGACACTTACGAAGGCACGGAATGGGACATGTGCAAGAACTGGACGATAGATGTGCCTGAGAAGGACGGCGTTCCCGCCCACAAGGAGATGAGTCCTCTGGCCAATCCTTGGCTGACCACTCCGATGCGCAACACGCTGAACAGCATCGCTCCGGGCGTGATCGATTTCAGAAGGACGCTTGCGGTAGCCTGGTGTTCATATTCAACGGTCATCCAGAGTCGCTCGTGGCTGCCGGACGGCATCGGGGGAGTCTGCTGGTACGCCGTGGACAATCCTGCGCAAAGCCCTCGCATCCCGATTTTCTGCGGAAGCACGAAACTGCCGGCCGCTTTCGAGAAGTGCGGTCAGAAGGAATATTATCCTAACAGCGTGCTGTGGGAGTTCCGCCGCGCCAACAAGCTGGCCACCCTTTCGTGGCAGAAGACCAAGAAGGAGTTCACCGACAATGTGTTGGAGATGGAGGCGATGACCTTCGAAGGCCTGCCTGAGCTTGAGGCTGAATATTCAAAGGCCACCCCTCGCAAGAGGGCGCGGCTGCTGAACGCCTACACCGCTGAGATCCACGACAAATGCGCCGCCCGCTGGAAGGAGCTTGAGGCGAAGTACTGGCTGATGTTCGGAAGAGGATTTTAAGAGTATGGTGAAATTCACCATACTCTAATTACCCCCAGTCACTTCGTGACAGCCCCTGGGGGCACGGGGAAGGGATTCCCCGAACCCCTTCTGTTGCTACGCTCCGAATCATAATCTTTCAACTTTTCTGACGCTCCGTTGCGGGAATATGGATTATTAACTATTTGAATATGAAGGTAATATTGGTGATGATGGCAGCGATCATGTGCCATTTGACGGCTCTTGCACAAGAAGACCTATCGGCAGATGTCAAGCCGAAGTATGTCGCCTTGTCCTTTGACGACGGGCCGAGCCTGAAGTTCACTCCTATGATGCTGGACGTGCTGGAGGAGAACGGAGTGAAGGCATCGTTCTTCCTGATCGGCCAGAACATCAATGAGGAGACCGCACCGATCATCCGCTGGATGGTCCAGATGGGATGCGACGTCGAGAACCACACCTATTCCCATCCTAATCTCACGCAGATTCCTGACGTTCAGATTCTTGAGGAAGTCGCCAAGACGGATTCCCTGATAGAGGTTTACGCTGGTGCCAAGCCGGAATATCTCCGCCCTCCGTTTACCGCGCACAATGCCCACGTCGCCGGCCTTGTGGACGGAAAGATATTCATCTCCGGCCTCAGTTGTCAGGACTGGAGGGCCGACATGCCGGTCGAGGATCGTGTGACCAAGACCCTCGCCCGCGTCGAGGACGGCCGCATCCTCCTGTTCCACGACACTAACGAGCGCACCGTCGAGGCGATGAAGACCCTGATCCCCGCCCTCAAGGCCCGAGGCTACGAGATCGTCACCATCCCCGAACTCTTCCGCCTCTCCGGCCACACCCCCGCCTTCAACTCCCCGAAGATGTACGGCCGGGCGTATTAGAAATCAGTGGCGGATAATGTCCTGATAATCAGCGGACAGAACACTGTCGTGGTCTGAATACTTGAACCACGAGGATGCCCTTTCGTTTCACTGTCAGTTAGTTAAGTGCCACGGTCGCCACTAGGCTTGCAAAGTCGGATTCGGGATGACGAGATCTTCTTCCGGGATGTTGTCTTGCTTTAGGAACATCACGTAATAGACGGGGAGGTAGGTGATGCCATGCTCCTTGTGGACGTTTTGTTCGTTGCTTAGGACTATGGCGTTCTTGATGTGGTAGTCGGGGGTGTCAAGGAAGGCGTCCAGGGCGCTGTGAACCTTGTAATCCTTGCCTGATTTGACCTCGATGGGCAGGACTGTGAGATTGTCGTAGTCATCAATCAGAAAATCAACCTCTCCACGCTGCTTGTTGTCGTAGTAGTGCAGGGTGAATCCGTGGGCGTGGAGTTCCTGTGCCACTACGGATTCATAGACGGAGCCGAGATTGACGCTGCGTTCGTCTCCAAGCACCGCATTGATGTTTGTCCTGTAAAGAAGGTCAGTAAGAATGCCTACATCGCTGAGGTATAGTTTGATAAGATTCTTGCTCTCGGACTCCTTCAGCGGGAACTTCGGATTGCTGATGGCTTGGACAGAGAGGGCTACACCGGAGTTGACCAGATAGTCAAACTCATCGGAGTAGTCGCTGAACTGCTTGTGACCGGCGGTCTGCTCGATGTTCTTCACGATGACACGCTTCTTCTTGTTTTCCATGTTGGACGGAATCATGTCATAGATCTTGCGGATGACAAGTTTCCTCTCCTCGTCGTATTGCGACGCATCCAACTTGTACAAGGAGTGTATGTCCCGTTGGATCTTACGGACTTGGGCGATGTTACGGCTCTTGATGAACTTGTTTATGGCGTCGGGCATTCCTCCCACCAAAAGATAGATCTTGAACTGCCGGAGCATATAGTTGTGCAGGGAATCGTTCAACGGCTTCCTGTCGTGGAAATATTCCCGCATCCCGTCAATAGTGTCCTGACCGCATCCCATCGCTATAAGAAACTCCTCGAAATCAAGCGGATACATCTGCTCGATGGCTATGCTGCCGATAGGGACGGAAGGAGTCTGCGCCAATGCAACACCTAATTCCGAGCCGCTGGCGATGTACCTGTACCTGCCGTCCTCGTTCAGGAATTTGAGCATCGTCATCAGATGCGGATAGCTTTGAATCTCGTCAAGAAAGACAATCGTGTCGTCCCGATTGCCTAATCTGTTCCCGGCGATCGCACCCAATTGCAGGAAAAACTCCTCTACACTGCGGACAGACGCGAATATTCCGGAGCCTTCCTTGTCCGCTTTCAGGTTTATCTCTACATAATTCTTGAAAAGTTTGTTGCCGACGTGCCTTATCAGGTACGATTTGCCAATCTGCCTGGCGCCATTGACGAGCATTATCTTACGAGGTTCGTTCCGGAGAAAGTCTTCCAGATGGGCTGCGAATTTTCTATATAGCATGGCTTCTTTTTTTATATTTTTTGCGAATTTACAATAAATCAATTGAATAACAAATAATATCGGGAATTATTCCGAGTTTTTGATGGTTAAAATCGGGACTTTTTCCGACTGTTTACTCTTATTTTCGGGAATAATTCTGAGTTTTATGTGGGTGAAATCGGGACTTTTTCCAGATGTTGAAAACTTTTCGGAGGGGGCGGCTTTGTGGGGATAGGGTTTTTCGGTATCTTTGTATTGTCGCAATTCGCTTGGGTTCGGGTGCTGGCCGCTTCGTTCCCGAACGGTTTGCGGATATATGAAAATTTGACTTGTCACCATGGCTTTTGTACACCTTCACGTCCACACGCAATATTCGATTCTTGACGGATTCTCCTCCATCTCGACCTTGTTCGACAGGGCCGAGGAGATGGGGATGCCGGCCCTGGCCATCACGGATCACGGCAACATGTACGGTGTCAAGGAGTTCTTCAAGTTCGCAGGCAAGCATGTGGACAAGGCTACCGGGCATTTCAAGGTCAAGCCGATCATCGGGTGCGAGGTCTATGTGACACGCCACTATGATCCGAAACTCAAGGACAGCGAGCACAGATCCTATTATCACCTCATCCTGCTGGCCAAGAACTTCGACGGCTACAAGAACCTGATGAAGATCGTGTCGCAGGGTCACATCGAAGGTCTCTATTACGGCAAGCCGAGGGTCTCCCACGAGATCATCGAGAAGTACCACGAGAATCTGATCTGCTGCTCCGCCTGCCTTGCCGGCGAGATCCCCAAGAACATCGTCGCCGGAAAGATGGACGAGGCGAGAAAGGCGATAGAGTGGCACAAGAGGGTCTTCGGAGACGACTACTACCTTGAGGTGATGCTCCACAAGACCGAGGTTCCTGGACTCTCGCGGGATGTCTATGAGGAACAGAAGATCAGCAATGAAGGAATATTCCAGTTGGCTCAGGAGATGGGTGTCAAGGTGGTCGCCACGAATGACGTCCACTTCGTCAACAAGGAGGATGGCCCCGCGCACGACCATCTTATCTGTCTGAACACCGGTAAGAAGATCAACGAGGAGCCGCGCCTTCACTACACCCAGCAGGAGTACCTGAAGAGCGAGGAGGAGATGGCCGCTCTGTTCCCAGACCATCCGGAAGTGCTGGAAAACACTCTGGAGATAGCTTCCAAAGTTGAGGAATATCAGATCGACCGCGACCATGTGCTTCCGAAGTATCAGATCGACCAGGCTTTCCTTGACGACCTGGACAACTATCTGAATATGTACAAGGATGTCATCGAGGTCGGAAAGTGCGACAAGAAGGGCAATTACCGTGGCGACGAGTTCTGCAAGTCGGTGGCCTATCTCTGCCACATCACCTACGAGGGAGCCAAAAGACGTTATGGGGAGACTTTGACCGCCGAGCAGTCCGAGAGGATAGACTTCGAGCTCAAGACCATCTGCCGTATGGGCTTCCCGGACTACTTCCTGATTGTGCAGGACTACATCGCGGCTTCGAGGGCGAAGGGCAGCATGGTGGGGCCAGGCCGTGGTTCCGCGGCCGGATCCGTGGTGGCCTATTGCTTGGGAATCACCAACCTGGATCCGATCAAGTACCAGCTCCTGTTCGAGCGTTTCTTGAATCCGGACCGAATCTCGATGCCGGATATAGATGTCGATTTCGAGGATCTGTCCCTGGCGCATAAATATGTCGAGGACTCCTACGGCAAGGATCACGTCTCCCGGGTGATCACCTTCGGCACGATGCTCGCCAAGGGAGCCATCAAGGACGTGGCGCGAATCCATGACCTGTCGATCGATGAGTCCAACCGCCTGTCCGGAATGGTGCCTGACCGCCTCAGTGAAAAGGTGGAGAAGGAATATCTCTTCAATCCGGATCTGGATGATCTGAAGCCAGGATTCAAGGTGGTGGAAAAGGATGTCGAGGTTGATGATCCTGACAATCCGGGTCAGAAGAAAACGGTCAAGAAGACCTATCAGAGGGGCATGGAGGACACGGATGTCAAGATAACCCTGAAGAACTGCTATCGTCTTGTGCCTGAGTTCAAGGAAGAGTTGGAAAACGGAACAGAGCAGGTGAGGGAGGTTCTGAAATATGCCCGTCAGCTGGAGGGCTGCATCCGTCAGGTCGGAATGCACGCCTGCGCCACGATCATCGGACGAGGCAACCTGACCGACTATATTCCTATCTGTCTTTCGATGGATAAGGAATCCGGGCAGTATGTCTGGACCTCGCAGTACGACGGTCACTACATCGAGGAAGTCGGCATGCTGAAGATGGACTTCCTGGGACTCAACACCCTGTCCATAATCCACAAATGTCTGGACAACATTAAGTTGCGCTTTGGCACGGACATCGACATCGAGGCGATTCCGATTGACGATAAGCCGACTTACGAACTCTATGGACACGGCGACACGGACAGCGTCTTTCAGTTTGAATCCGAGGGCATGAAGACCTGGCTCCAGAGGTTGCATCCTGAGCGTTTCGAGGACCTCATCGCGATGAACGCCCTCTACCGTCCGGGCCCTATGGACTACATCCCGGACTTCGTGGACAGAAAACTCGGACTCAAGCCTATTGAATATGACCTCCCGGAGATGGAGGAGTTCCTCAAGGACACCTACGGTGTGACCGTCTATCAGGAGCAGGTGATGCTTCTTTCCCAGAAGCTGGCCGGCTTCACGAAGGGTCAGGCGGACAAGCTCCGCAAGGCGATGGGCAAGAAGCAGATAACGATTCTGAACGAGCTCAAGGACAAGTTCATGGAGGGCGGCAAGGCCAACGGCCATCCGGAGAAGATGCTGGACAAGATCTGGAAGGACTGGGAGAAATTCGCGCAATATGCCTTCAACAAGTCCCACGCCACCTGCTATGCATGGGTCTCCTACCAGACCGGCTGGCTGAAATGCCACTATCCCGCCGAGTTCTTCGCGGCCAACCTCTCCTGCAACCTCTCCAACATGCCGGAGATAAAGAAGATTCTGTCCGACTGCAAGGCTCACAAGATCAAGGTGCTGAACCCGGATGTCAATGAGTCATATTCACACTTCACCGTGAACAAGGAGGGTAACATCCGTTTTGGCCTGAAGGGGATCAAGGGATTCGGTTCCAATGTGGCGGACGCGATCATCGCCGACAGGGCAGCCAACGGAATCTACGCCGATGTGTTCGATTTCATCGAAAGGCTTGGTAACTCGCTGGGCAGAAAGGCGATAGAGTGCCTTGTATATTCAGGAGGCTTCGATTCGTTCGGCATCCAGCGCAAACAGTTTTTCCTGCCGTGCCGCAGCGGGAACCTGTTCATTGACGAGCTTGCAAAATACGCCAACCTCTACAGCCAGGACGCGGCCAATTCGGCGGCTTCGCTTTTCGGCGAGGTTGAAGAAATGAAGCCTGTGCGTCCGGATATTCCTGAAATGGTCGGGACGGACGACGAGTTCGAGTGGCTCCAGAAGGAAAAGGAATATGTCGGGATGTATATCTCCTCACATCCTTTGGATAAGTATGCATTTGAGATAGAGAGTTTTACCAACTGCGAACTGGCAGATTTGAATAAGAAAGTCGCGGAGTGTGAGGCTTCCAAGAAGAAGATGAAGGTAGCGATAGCCGGCCTGGTGACCGAGTACAGCACCCTGACCACGAAGACCGGCAAGCCATATTCAAAGACGAAGCTGGAGGATTACAGCGGAGCCTACGAGTTGGCGCTGTTCGGACGTGACCACGAGGCTTTTATGAGCTATATGAAGCCGCACGAGAACCTTTACATCGAGGGTGACATCGAGGAGAAATATTTCATCAAGCCTGAAGAGCGCGCGCAAGGCAAGACTTCGCCTTACGCTTTCAGGGTCAAGAAGATAATGCTTCTTGGCAACGTGAACGAGACGATGCTGAACGCTTTCTCCATCAGCATCACCACGCCTATGCTGACCGAGAAGTTCCGCAAGGATCTCGTGTCCTTGATCCAGGCCAATCGGGGCACCGTCCCTCTCAAGATGTACCTCTACGATCCACAGACCAAGTACAAGATCGAGTTCCACTCCACCAAGTACAAGGTTGCCGTCACCACCGAACTCGTCTCCGCCCTGAAACTCCTTGGCGTCCAGTGCGCCCCTGTCAGAAAATAATGTCTATGGTCCCGTGCGCAGCCCCGGCCCTCCTGCTCACGAGGCAGCCTCGGCAGTCCCTCCCGTGCGCAGACTAAGCCCTCCTGCTCACGAGGCAGCCTCGGCAGTCCCATCCGTGCGCAGACTAAGCCTTCCTGCTCACGAGGAGGATCAAAATAAGGCTTCGTACGTGAGAGGGTCACTTTTGCGCACGGGAGGATTGTGGAACCCTTTTCTGTCGCCCGGAAGGATTGCGGGACACTCACGGGTTGCGTTATGGCCTTATTGTCACTTGCACGAGGAGTTCCGTTTGTGTTGGCTGACAGAAATCGGCGCTGATGAATTGGATTTCTGATCAGTATGGTTTATATTTCCTCTAAAAAACTGTTCCTTTCTTATGGGACGGGCGTAAAAATCGCAGATTTTTATGTAAGTTTGTGAAAATCGAATGTTATGAAAGGGGATTCACTATTCGCATTCATCGCCGGAGCCGCCGCGGGGCTGACTCTTGGGCTGCTGTTCGCTCCGGAGAAGGGCGAGGAGACACGCAGGAAACTGAAGGAAACTGTCGGTGACGCCGCGGATTCCGCCAAGGCACGGGCGAGGTTGGCAAGAATGGAACTCAACGACCTGAGGGCGGAACTTCAGGATCAGGCCGAGGATCTGAAGGAAGATGTCAGGATGAAGATTCTCGAGCGCTTGGAGAAACTCGAGAGCGCGATTCAGAAGGACATTGAATATGCCGAAAGGCCGTCGGAAAACGCTTGACGATGAGTGAGTTCACAAAACCGATTGAGGACCTTGGCAAGAACACTGCGGACTATGTCGAGGCAAGGATTGATGACCTCAAATTAAGAACCGCTAAGGGATTGTCATTGACGCTCGGCAAGTTGCTTTATATGTTGCTTGTCCTCTTTATCGTGTCCGTGATCTTGACGGCTTTGGCCATCGGAGGTGTTATGTGGATAGGTGAGTTGATAGGCAGTTATGCAGCCGGAGCCGGAATCGTGGCCGCGGTCTTCGCCGTGATTCTTGTGGTTGTCATTCTGCTTAGGAAGAGACTGTTCCGCAACACGTTCGTCCCGATGTTCATCAAACTATTCTTTGACGAAGACAAATAGGCTATGAGGTATTCTGAAATCAAGACGATGGACGAGTTGGAATCGGCTCAAAGAAATGTCCGTGAGCGACTTAACCGCCGGAAACTTGCGATGCGTGAGTCGCTTCTTGATGTCAGGGAGGCGTTCACGCCTTCCAACATGCTGTTCAGCGGCTTGAGGAACCTTTCGGCGTTCCTGCCGGTGGAGAAGCTGCTGCTTGCTGCCGTGCGGCTGCTCAAGCACAGGATATTCAAATGACAGTCAATCATATTCATTAATATAACCTATTCCGCGAATGAGCATATTCAAAGATAGAATCGAGGCCGTTCGGGCGATGATGCGCTCGAAGGGGTGGGATGTCGTCATCGTGACGGGGAATGACCCTCATAACAGTGAATATTCCGCCGCGCGCTGGCATCAGGTGGCGTGGCTTACCGGCTACACAGGGGAAGGAGACCTTGTCATCACGGAGGATCGCGCCGGTCTTTGGACGGACACACGTTACTTCATTCAGGCTTCCCGGCAGCTTCCGGAGGCCGGAGTGGAATTGCATAAGACCCGTGTCCTTGGTCAAGTGCTTATTCCGGAATGGCTTGCGGATCATTTCGCGGAGTTTGACGAGATCTGCGTCGCGGTTGACGGGCTTTGCATGACAGTATCTTCCGTTGAGGATATTCAGAAAACTGTTGGAGAGAAGATCCGTTTTGTCAACGCCCCGGATATGCTGGAAGTCCTGTGGACTGACCGTCCGGAAATACCTCAGACTCCGATCATCACCCTCGGCCCGGAACAGGTGGGTTGGTCAAGGGAACAGAAAGTGCGTTGGATGCGCAAATGGTTGGCTGATAAAGGTTACGATGCTATCCTTCTTACGGCTTTGGACGAGATAGCGTGGATGCTGAATGTGCGTGGTCAGGATGTGGCTTACAACCCTGTCGTGATGTCGTACTTGCTTGTCACTCAGGATAATGTACTTTGGTTCGCGCGCAAAGGACCAACTCCGGATGAGGATGGCGAGACCGAGGACAGTTTCCATGAATTGCTTGCGGACGGAGTGAACATCCAGGAATATTCAGATGTGGAAGCTGCACTCTCAAACCTTGTGGACGGCAGTTACATCAGGACTCTGTTCGTTGATCCTGCGACTTTGAACTACAATCTGTGCAGTATTCTGAAAGACCAGTCCATCGTCTTCGGCACGTCCCCGGTCGGACTTCGCAAATCGGTCAAGAACGATGTTGAGGTTGCCGGAATGAAGGAGGCCCACCTTGAGGATGGCATCGCAGTGGAGCGTTTCCTTCACTGGCTGCAAACCTCCGTCGAGGCGGGAGATGCGGTCAATGAATATGAAGCCTCACGGAAACTGCACGAGTTCCGCAGTGAGATCGAGGGCTTCCGTGGGGAGAGTTTCGAGACGATTTCGGCTTACGGTCCGAACGCCGCTCTGCCTCACTATGTCACGCCGGAGGAGGGCTCCGCTGAGATCTATGCGGAAGGACTTTACCTGTGCGATTCCGGCGGGCAGTACCTGTTCGGTACCACTGACATCACCAGAACTGTTCCGCTTGGGCCTTGTTCCCAGTTGGAGAAAGAGGACTATACTTTGGTCTTGAAAGGGCATATAGCATTGGCAAAGGCTGTTTTCCCTAAAGGGACGGCTGGTTGCCAGCTGGATGTCCTGGCCCGCGAACCGCTCTGGAGCGCAAAGCGCAATTTCGGCCACGGAACCGGCCACGGGGTCGGATTCTATCTGAATGTCCACGAGGGGCCGCAGGACATCCGTCAGAACTTCAATCGTCAGGCTTTGATTCCGGGAATGATCACAAGTGATGAGCCGGGAATATACCGGGAGGGCAAGTTCGGTATCCGTCACGAGAACCTGATCCTTTGCGTTGATGCCGGAGAGAACGATTTCGGCCATTGGCTGAGATTCGAGACGTTGACCCTCTGCCACTTCGACACGTCGATCCTTGTCAAAGACCTTCTCGACCGCTCAGAGATTGACTGGCTCAACGCCTACAACGAGCACGTTTACCGTACTCTTTCCCCACGTCTCACTCCAGAGGTCGCTTCTTGGCTTCGTCAGAAGACGCTGCCGATCTAATGTGGTATCTCGTGGCACTTAAGTGCTTGAAAATGAATATAAAAAGCAATGTCCTGGTGCTGTCTTCTTCACCAGGACATCGCTCTTTTGCATGAAAATCAAATAGTTATCTGCCACGGCACATCACAGTACATCCGTGGGTTCAGCTGCTTCGCTGCTTCGACAAGCTCAGCAACCGCAGTATGGTGCCATTGAAATATGTACTATGTACGATGACTATGCACTATGCAGTATGATGTCATTGAAATATTAGGTTACCCTAATAAGTCCAGAGGGCCTCTGTTCTGAATTTTGGTAACGTGCAAAATTCAGGTTAGAGACCCTCTTGACTATATTCCACCTTATATCTAATCGATTACTTGTTCAGTGTGTCTGCCGACTTGATGTACTTTGCAAGCTCGGCGTCGGAGACGTGGAAGTTCTGCATCTCGCCGGAGAGGTATTGATCGTAGGCACTCATATCCACGAAACCGTGGCCGGAAAGGTTGAAGAGAATGACTTTCTCCTCGCCGGATTCCTTGCACTTGAGTGCCTCGCCTATTGTCGCGGCGATGGCGTGGCAGGATTCCGGAGCAGGAATGATGCCCTCGGTCTGAGCGAAGAGAACTCCGGCCTTGAATGCGTCAAGCTGCTCGATGTCAACTGCTTCCATATACCCATCCTTCATCAGTTGGGACATTATCACGCCGGCTCCATGGTAGCGAAGTCCGCCTGCGTGGATGGTCGCCGGCTTGAAATCGTGACCGAGGGTGTACATCGGGAGGAGCGGAGTCATACCGGCCTCGTCACCGAAGTCATATTCAAACTTTCCTCTCGTTAGTTTCGGGCAGGAATATGGCTCGGCCGCGATGAAGCGGGTCTTTTTGCCTTCCTGAATATTATGCCTCATAAACGGGTAGGCGATGCCGCTGAAGTTCGAGCCGCCACCGAAGCAGGCCACTACGATGTCTGGATATTCCCCGGCCAACTCCATCTGCTTTTCGGCTTCCAGTCCTATGACGGTCTGGTGCAGGCAGACATGGTTCAGGACGGATCCGAGGGTGTACTTGCAGTTAGGGGTACTTACCGCAAGCTCGATGGCCTCGGAGATCGCGCATCCAAGTGATCCTTGATCGTTAGGGTTGGCTGTGATGATGTCCTTCCCTGCCCTTGTGGACATTGACGGAGACGGAGTGATGGCCGCTCCGAAAGTCTGCATGATCGACCTCCTGTAAGGCTTCTGTTGGAAGCTGACCTTGACCATATAGACGGCGCAGTCCAGACCGAACTTCTTTGCGGCGTAGGATAGCGCTCCGCCCCATTGTCCGGCTCCGGTTTCGGTGGTGATGTTGGTGATGCCCTGCTCCTTGGCATAGTAGGCCTGTGCCAGGGCAGAGTTCAGCTTGTGGGATCCGGCAGGAGAGACACTCTCATTCTTGAAATAGATGTGTGCCGGTGTGCCGAGCGCGGCCTCAAGGTCATAAGCCCTTACCAGAGGCGTGCATCTGTAACCGGCGTACTGTTCACGGACCGGTTCAGGGATAGGAATCCACTCGTCTGTCGTGTTGAGCTCCTGGTCGGCGCACGCCTTGCAGAAGATAGGGTAGAGATCCTCGGCTTTCAAGGCCTCGTGAGTGGCCGGGTTGAGGATAGGCATTGGCTTGTTGGGCATGACTGCCTGCATGTTGAACCATGCTGTCGGGATGTCGCTCTCTGGGAGCAGGAACTTTTTCTGTCTCATTTCAGTTCGTTTTTAAAATGTTAACTATTATTTATAAATCAATTTGTCTGATTTTTGACGCTTTGGTCGCTGAGCATGTCGAAGCGTCGAAGCGGCTTATTTGTTGTCCTGTTTTTATATGGTCACTTCGACAGGTTCAGTGACCGGAAGTGTAGCTCAGTGACCGGATTCTTGGTTCCACGACCGGGTGGCGTATAACAAATAAGGGTGACCGAACACGGTCACCCTTGAATTTTCATTTTTAATCCTTGACTAAATCAAAGCGTTTGCCTGAAGGAATGCGTTGATGCCAACAGCCGCAAAGCCAAGGAAGATCAGCGTGGCGACCACGATGCCGATCACTTTCAGTCTCTTGAACCAGGTCTGGTTGTTCCAGCCAACTGTCTGGAACATGCTCCAGAAACCGTGGCAAAGGTGGAACCATACAGCCACGAACCAGACGAGGTACAATGCCAGCACCCACCATCGTCCGAAAGTGAGATTGAGAAGTTCGTAAGGGTTGCCCTCCTCGGCGCCGGTGAACATCGCAAGCTGCATCTTGGCCCAGAAGTGGGTAAGATGGAATGCAAGGATGCCGAGAATGATGATGCCAAGCACGAACATATTCTTTGCTGACCAGGAGTCGGCGGCAGCGACGCTTGAAGCCTCATAGCGCTTGTAGCCGCCACGAGCCTTGATGTTCTTCCAAGTAAGCCAGCATCCGTAGATGATGTGGATGATGAAACCGGCGGCAAGAACCGGAACCATGATGGTCACGATAGGCAGGGCCATGAAATCGCAGCCTTTCTGGAAAAGGCCGTCAAGTCCGTTGTAGTTGCCTGTGAAAGAGTCAATGACGGAGAACAGGTTAATAGTCACGTGAAGCAGCAGGAAGATTATAAGAAATGCTCCGCTGACAGCCTGGATGAACTTCCTTCCGATGGAATAGTGAAATGCGTTCGCCATTATCGTCTAATTAGTTTCTATTGTTGTGTAGCGGGAGTGGGGCATGATCCCACGACCTCCGGATTATGAATCCGACGCTCTAACCAGCTGAGCTACCCCGCCATTCTTGTTGGCAAGAGCCATAAAAACAAACCGGCCGGAGCCGGATTTGTTGAGATAGAAGGATTCGAACCCTCACTGACAGAGCCAGAATCTGTAGTGCTACCATTACACCATATCTCAATGATGCGCTGCGTTTCTTCGCAACTGGACTGCAAAAATAGAACTTTATCCTGAATTGACAAAATTAATTCGACTTTTTTCTTCGAATTAGCAGACAAAGTCCCAAAATTGTGAACAAAGCGTTGAAAAGAAGCAGCTCGTAGCTGAATTTATACCCGCCGAACCACCTTTCGGAGTTGCTCTGCAGAATGAAGCAAAGCACCGGCGCGATGACGGCCACCAGCGGCACCCACTTGTCGTTGACCTTCCTTTTCGAGAATATCCCGAACGCGAACATTCCCAGGATCGGCCCGTAAGTGTAGCTCGCAAGCTTGTAAACCGCGTCAATGGCCGATTTCGTGTTCAGCAGATAGAAGACAAAGATCACCACACCCATCAGGAACGCCATCAGCAGATGCACCTTCTTTCTTATAGTGGTGACCTGCTCCTCGCTCTTCCCCTTAGTTCCTATGATGTCCACCGTGAACGATGTTGTCAGCGCGGTCAGGGCCGAGCCTCCCGCCGCGAACGCGCACGACACAAGCCCGATCACGAACAGCACGCCCACAATCGCAGGCAGATAGCCACCTGTCGCAACGGCCGGGAACAGCGTGTCGCCAACCTCGGAGATGCCCTTCTGACCTGCGAATATGTACAAAAGCACCCCCAGGCAGAGGAACAGGAATATCACTGGAATCTGCAACAAACCGCTGGTAATGAGGTTCTTCTGCGAATCCTTGGCGTTGCGGCTGCTCAGCGTGCGCTGCATCATATCCTGGTCCAGACCAGTCATCGCGATCACGGTGAACACGCCCGCCAGGAACTGCTTCCAGAAATATTCAGGGTGGTTCACATCATCGAAGAAGAACATCTTTGAATATGAACTCTCACGCACCGTCCGCACCACACCGGAGAAATTAAGACCCAGATCCTTGGCAATGAACACAATCGCCAGCACGATGGAGACAATCATACAGACTGTCTTCAATGTGTCTGTCCAGATCACGGACTTCACCCCGCCACGGAACGTGTACAGCAGCACGATGGCCACGGAGACGATCACGTTCAGGATGAATGGCAGCCCAAGCGGCTCGAAAATCATCAACTGGAGCGTCACGCAGACGAGGAATAGTCTGACCGCGGCTCCCAAAATCTTGGAAATGAAGAAGAACCATGCTCCCGTCTTGTGCGAGGAGACTCCGAACCGGTCGTCAAGATATTGGTAGATCGACACCATATTCATCTTGAAGAATATAGGTGTGAGGACGAAGGCGATGATGATGTAGCCGACAAAGAATCCGAGCACCATCTGCATGTAGCCCATCGCCGTGCCTCCCACGCCGACCATTCCCGGCACAGAGACGTATGTGACTCCGGACATCGGCGCACCGAGCATCGCGATCGCCACGATCCACCACGGAGCCTTGCGTCCCCCGTTGAAGAATCCTGCGTTGTCCGCGTTACGCGACGAGATCCAAGACACCGTGAACATCACGGCAAAGTACGCCAGAACTGTGATTATTACTGATAAAGGGCTCATATTGTGCTATCAATAGGGTATTATATGCAAAAGTAAGCTTTTGAAGGCAAATCACGATAACTTTATTTCATTATTCATTGAAATCAGTCATCATGATTGGATTATTCAAATTTTGAATATGAGAACTGTTGCCCAGACCTCACAGCCCTCCTTTCTGCCGACGAAGCCGAGACGTTCTGTAGTCGTGGCCTTTACCGAGATGTTGTCGATGTCTGTTCCAATCACTTCCGCGAGCTTGGAACGCATCGCGTCTATGTGCGGGCGCAGTTTCGGAGCCTGTAGAGCTATCGTGATGTCCGCGTTGCCGAGCTCATAGCCTTTGGCCCTGACAAGTCCCATCACTTCTTTCAGAAGCAGTTTGCTGTCAACGCCTTTCCATCTGTCGTCGTTGTCCGGGAAATGTAGTCCGATATCCCCGAGCGCGGCCGCTCCGAGAAGAGCGTCGCACAGCGCGTGTATGGCCACATCCCCGTCGGAATGCGCCACGAATCCCGTCTCGCTCTCGATCCTGACTCCGCAGAGCCACATCGGCAGTCCCTCCTTGAGGGCGTGCACATCGTAACCGTTGCCTATTCTGTATTCTTCCATATTCAGTGATTCAGTCGTGGCCGTCCTCTTTTTGGCGCGAGGCGGCATATTCATTGGCCTTTAGGACAAAAGTAAGCATTTTCTGCGTATAGGCCGCAATTATTCTTGTTTTTGATGTTTTGATTCCAAGGAGTCCGGTAAAGCAGCGATTGATATAGTGGGATAATTAACTTGGAAACGTAAAAAATAGTTGGCATTGCAAATATTATTTGTATATTAGCAATATAATGATTTGGCTTCAGGCCTGTTTTGTAGTATTTATGGGTATTCTATTTTCGACCCTCAACATAGCATATCTCTTGATGAGGTATATGATGATTAAGATTGCTCTTTCGGCGATTGTCGTGTTGTCTTAATATTTCTTATGAAATATTAAGACGTTAATTCTCTCTTTTTTGCTTACTGTATTGGTAATTGGGAAACTGTAAAAGCAACTTCACTTCACGTATTTAAGTTGCAATTAATAGCGTTCTCGTTCAAGGAATTCAAGGAATCAGAAACCAATTGTACTTGAATGTGCTTCTATAAGGAAAAGTGAAATATTAATAGCAAACCATCCCCTTTATTTTCAGATAATTATGAAAAATAACCTTTTTTTATTTGTATGTCTTCTATTTGTGTCGTGCTCAGATACTTTTGAATCACCAAAAGCTGAACGTGACGGCTTCATTCAGCTAACGGAAACTCTTTCGGGCTATGTTAAGGATTGCACGAACGACCTTTTTGCTTATGCATATTCTTTTAATGATAATTCATTTGATGAAGTAATCGCGAATGATGTAATAGCGTCAAATGCACCACATTTTGAAAATGAGATTTCCTCGAAATTCCTGACAAGATCGGGTTACGAGAACTCTATACAATCGTCACTGACAGAGAATCAGATGCGTCTTTTGGGCGAAATACTGCAAATGAGTGAAAAAAAAGATTTTACATTTGCTTGCGCCTTTGATCTTGTGAAGCGCTCTGAGTTATCGGAAGAAGAAGCGCAGGCTATGTATGCGTTTGTTGCAATTACGTCTGGAATCGTTGACGCACTTCAAAATGCGAATCCTATGATGACAAGGGCAATGAGTGATGGGTCAAGACGAATTATGTGTAATATGTTGTCTGGAACATTGGTCTCCATTTGGGCTAGTTGGGGCGGAGCCATTGCTGTTGGATTAGGAGTTTGTACAGCTGGGGCGGGTGCAGTTGCTATCACTGTCGTTTCAATTGTTGGTAGCGCTTTGATGTCCGAGGTAATGGGTTGTTAGTAATGATGAATATCGCATACAAAACAATTTGGACAATTGTAACCATTGTCTGTCTTTCTCTATTGTGCATTGGAGGGGATCTGACTGATTCGTCAAAATCTTTCCTGTTTTGTTTAGGCGTTATATCTTGCCTGAATATTTCCTTGATTGACTTTTACACGTCAATTGGCAGGAAAGCAGGTAATGAACGCAAGCCTAATAATCTTCTATTCCTTTCTATCTTCCTGCCTCTGATTATTCTTTTGGCTTGGTTAACTTTCTTCACTGACTTTAGCAGAAAGACTTATGCAGTGATTGCCGTGGTATTTTTCGGCGGACTTTCAGTCTTGTTCATCGTAGGAACTGTGTTGTTGAACAGGAAAAAAAGGAATAACTAACTCTGGCGTATAAGAAGATTGAAATATCAATCCCTGTCTCTAATCCCAAAAATTAGTATTAAATTTAGGATTATAATCCCAAAAATCACTATAAATTTTGGGATTAGGGACATTGTTTTGCTATCTTTGCAGCAGATCCAATGTGAACAACGATATGATACGACGACAATTACAAGACGTGATAGAGTCCCGGATGTTTGCTGGTAAGGCAATCGTTGTGATAGGGGCAAGGCAAGTTGGTAAGAGTACGCTCTTCAATATGGTGTTGGAGGGACGCAAGGAGCCTGTTTTGCGTCTGAATTGTGATGAGCCAGAGGTGCAGGAGATGCTGACGGCGATGAACACGCAAGAGTTGAAATTGCTGATAGGGCAGAATAAGATACTTGTCATTGACGAGGCGCAAAGGGTGGAGAATATCGGTATGACATTGAAGCGGATTACGGATAATTTCCCTGAAGTGCAGTTGTTGGTGACAGGCTCTTCCTCTTTTGAGCTCCAAAACAAACTCAACGAACCTTTGACAGGAAGAAAATTTGAATATCATCTCTTCCCCCTGTCAACAGGTGAACTCCTGAATGCGCAAGGCTTGCTTTCTGTGAAGCAAACCTTGGAGAGTCGTCTCATTTTCGGTTCATATCCTGACATATTCAATCATCAAGAGGATGCAAAGGATTTGCTGTATAATCTCTCCAGCAGTTATTTGTATAAGGATTTGCTGAACCTGGAGAGTGTGCGTCGCCCTGCGCTATTGGGCAAGCTCCTTACGGCTTTGGCTTTACAAGTTACGAGCGAGGTGTCGTATAATGAGTTGGCTCAAACGGTGGGTACGGACAACAAGACTGTAGAGAAGTACATTGACTTGTTGGAAAAATGCTATATTGTCTTTAAACTCAATGGATTCAGTCGTAATCTTCGCACGGAGTTGAAGCGAGCCAAGAAATTCTATTTTTACGATAATGGCATCCGCAATGCCATTTTGCAGAACTTCGCGCCTCTTGCTCTTCGCCAAGATGTGGGTGCTTTGTGGGAGAATTTCTTCATCAGCGAGCGTATCAAGGCAAATCAGTATGGCTGTCGGTACGTGAATGGTTATTTCTGGCGTACCAACCAGCGGCAAGAGATAGATTACATAGAGGAGTGCGATGGGCAGTTCTCCATCTTTGAGATGAAGTGGAATCCCAAACGTGCCAATAATCAGTTCCCTAACACATTTCTCACTACTTATGATGTGAAGGAGAAAACTATCATAACACCAGAGAATTGGTTGGAGTGGGTGAAGTGAAAAGTAAGCATTTTCTACATTTTGGACGGTTAATTTTCCTAAATTTGCGTCTTTAAGACTATATTCATTAATTTTTTGAAAAGAATCGCATAAACCACAGGATAATGAAAAGATTGGTTTCCATCGCGCTCCTGGCTTTGGCCGCCGTCCAGACTTTCGCCGGATCTTGGGTCAGAATCAACCAGATAGGCTATCTGCCGGAGGCCACCAAGGTGGCGGTCTTTATGAGTAATGAGGCTGTCCAGGTCAATGGTTTCGAGTTGGTTGATGCCTTTGCCGGTGAGGCCGTCTGGAGGTCTGACGCCGTGAGGCCGATGGGGGCGCTTGGGCAGATGAAGACAACCTGCCGCCTGGATTTCAGTGCCTTGAAGACCGACGGTGCCTATTATATTAAGGTATTGTCATCAGGAGGCGAGACCCGCTCGGAGATATTCCCGATAAATCCTAAGGTTTATGACGGAGCGGCCGATTTTGTGCTGAACTATATGCGTCAGCAGCGTTGCGGTTGGAACCCTTTCTTCAAAGACAGTTGTCATCGCAGGGACGGAATCATCGTCGGGCATCCGGATCCTAAGAAAGACAGCACTTTCCTTGACGTGACCGGAGGTTGGCACGACGCTTCGGACTGCCTCCAGTACACAACCACCTCAGCCAACGCGATTTACCAGATGATGTTCGCCTACCAAAGCAATCCGGAGGCGTTCTCGGACAACCATCTGGCTGACGGAACGCCGGGTCGGAACGGGATTCCTGACATCATAGATGAGATTTACTGGGGACTCAAATGGCTTGACAAGATGAACCCTGAGCCGGGGGAGATGTACAATCAGATCGCGGATGACCGTGACCATGTCGGAATGCGTGTCCCGAATGACGACCAGGCTGACTATGGTTGGGGAAAAGGCGAGTACAGGCCGGTGTGGTTCTGCTCCGGTGAGCCTCAGCAGAGAGGCAAGCGTGGGGACAAGAACAAGACGACCGGAGTGGCCAGCACCGCAGGAAAGTTCGCTTCGGACTTCGCCTTTGGCGCAGAGATCCTGAAGCCTTTCTATCCTGAGTTTGCGGAGAAGATAGGTGCCAAGGCGCAGGCCGCCTACGATGCCGGAGTAGCCAAGCCAGGTGTCTGCCAGACCGCCTCGGTGGTTTCCCCTTACATCTACGAGGAGGATAACTGGGTGGATGATATGGAGTTGGCCGCCTACGAGATGTTCCGCCGCACCGGCGACAAGAAGTACAGAACCGAGGCCATTGAATATGCCCGCCGCGAGCCGGTGACCCCTTGGATGGGAGCCGACAGCGCCCGCCACTACCAGTGGTATCCTTTTATGAATATGGGGCATTACCGCATCGCGAGGAACTTCGGCGGCAAGGTCTCGGCGGAGTTCATAAGGAACATCCGTTCGGGCATCCAGCGTGTCTATGAGCGCGGCAAGGATCATCCGTTTATGTTCGGCATTCCGGGAATATGGTGCTCGAACAATCTGACCTCGGCGATGCTGACCCAGTGCATCCTTTACCGTGAACTGACCGGTGACACGACCTATCAGGAGATGGAAGGTTCTTTGCGTGACTGGCTTCTGGGGTGCAATCCGTGGGGTGTGAGCATGATCGTTGAGCTTCCGAAAGGTGGAATATTCCCGACCCAGCCTCATTCTTTCATCATCAACTACAAGATGGGCAACACCACCGGTGGTTTGGTTGACGGTCCTGTCTATGCGACGATATTCGGAAGTCTTCTGGGCATCCGTACCGATGGTGGAGTCAACTACGAGGAGTTCCAGCCGGGCGATTTGGTTTACCACGACAGCACTCACGACTATTCCACCAACGAGCCGACAATGGATGGCACGGCCTCGCTGACATTTCCGTTGTCTTACTATCAGCGTGAGGGAAGGGTTTGTTCGGAGGAGGCGCGCGGCGGCATTGGACCTTGCCGTCCTGTTGCTACGCAACCCTATCCGGGCGAATGGAGGGCAAAATCCAATGCTGCCGCGCTTTCCGCTGACGGAGCCGCTGAATTAACTGACGCTTCTGCCGGCAAAGTAGCAAATGCAAGTGATGGCTCTGCAACTGAAGATGCTGTTGTAAATACTGGCTCTTTTGGTGATAACTCCAAAATGAAGGAGAATATTTCCACCAAAGGCATAGTGAATGAAAATCTCGGCTCTTCGGGCGAAGGCGTCGGTGGCAATGGATGCCGCGGGCCATTCACCCGGATAGGGTCGCGAAGCGATAGGCCCGCGGTGTCTATTGCCACCGACGCCCCCACCAATAATACCCAACCCGACAATAACATCTACCAAGACGGCGGAATAATCAGAACCGACCCGTCAGTCAAGCACATAGACTTTGTGTTCACCGCCGCCGACAAGGCCGACGGAGCGGAAAGAATCATCTCCACATTGAGAAAATACAACATCAAAGGCGGATTCTTCTTCACCGGAGAGTTCTTCGAGATGTACCCTGATGTTGTCAGAAGACTTGTCGCCGAAGGACACTACGTCGGAAGCCACTCCTACGGCCACCTGCTCTACGCCCCTTGGGGCAACCGTGACTCACTTCTGGTGACAAAACAAGAATTTGAAGAGGACATATTCAAGAGCTACAAGGTGTTGCGGGAGTTCGGCATCACGAATGCACCGTATTTCATCCCGCCGTACGAGCACTACAACGCGACAATCTCCTCCTGGGCCAGACAGCTTGGATTGCAGGTCATCAACTACACCCCCGGAACCCTCACCAACGGCGACTACACCACCCCCGAAATGAAGCGTTATTTCAGCAGCAAGGAGATTCTCGGCAGGATTTGGGAATATGAAAGGACGGATCCCAATGGTCTGAACGGCCACATCATGCTGATCCATTTCGGAACGGATCCGGCCAGGACTGACAAGTTCTACGACAAACTGCCTGGGCTGATCAGGGAGTTGCGTCGTAAAGGATATTCATTCACACCATTGAAAGACAATGATCAAGCACATCTATAAGATTGAAGGAAAGTTCGAGTTTGAGTCCGGCGGAAGCATTGACAATCTGGAGGTTGCCTACCACACATCGCCGTTTGGATATTCACCGGACAAGAAAGTGATCTGGCTATGCCACGCCCTCACCGCGGATTCTGATCCGGAGGGAAGTTGGTGGCCAGCTCTGGTAGGTCCCGGCAGACTGATCGACACCGGGAAATATTTCGTCATCTGCGCCAACGTCCTTGGTTCGGCCTGCGGTTCGTCAAGCCCGGCGTCAACCAATCCGAAAACCGGCAAGCCCTACTATTTCGAGTTCCCCAGAGTGACCGTGCGTGACACCGTCCGCGCCTTCGATCTTCTGCGCCAACATCTTGGAATAGAGAAAATTGATATGCTGATCGGAACATCGATGGGCGGATTCATGTCCTTTGAGTGGGCCGTGATGCGTCCCGGCATATTCGGAAAGATATTCTTCATCGCCACCGGTGCCCGCGTGACCCCTTGGCTCGCCGGATTCAACGCAGCCAGCCGCCTCGCTCTTCTGGCTGATCCGACCTTTAAGGAGCACCGTGACCTGAATGGCGGCATGGAGGGTCTCAAGGCTGCCCGCGCGATCGCCCTGCTGACATATCGCTGTGAGGAGGGCCTCTTCAAGCAGAACGAGGACAGTGACGACACCGTATTCGCCGGCAAGGTCGGCTCCTATTACCGCCACCAGACCTCCAAGTTCGTCAAGGATTGGGATGCATATTCCTATCTATATGTCTGTGACGAGGTTGACAGCAACAACGTGGGACGTGGCCGTGGAGGTGTCGCCAAAGCCCTTGCTCAGATCAAAACCGACTGCACCTTCATCTGTATGTCCTCAGACGAGCTTTTCCCGCCCGAGGATATGCGCCCCCTCTCGGAATTGATCCCCGGCTCCCGCTACCAACAGATCGAGACCCCCTACGGCCACGACGGTTTCCTCATCGAAACCTCCGCCATCGCCGAGATCCTCGCTCCGGCCATGCCGTAACTTCGAGGTCTGCCTGTAAGAGAGATTACCTTAAATAACGCTCTCGGATTCAGATATCCAGAAACAGGTCGAAGACTTGATAGACCCCTGTTTCTTTGACCCTGTCGCAAAAGTATTTGGCACCGTCATAACCGGTAGTGATGAATGGATTTATCATATTCACAATGTCTTATGATACCAATATGGCATTTTATCATTTTATGATAAAATTTGTACGCGGTAGAAAACAGGGGGATTCTCCCGTTTGTGTTGGGGATTCTTATCGCTGTTGTGCGGAAGCCTGGCAAGGTAAGGGCGTGTGAAGAAAAGCGGTGTGTGGTGGCGAACGTTAAGGTGGTGGTGGTATGTGGTGGAGCTGGCTCGTGGCATTTAACTGATTGATATTTAGGCTTATGATGTTGTTCCTGGTGTTGCTTTAACCAGTAGGCAAGTGCTTTTGTCCTTGATTACCAGTCATTTATCTGCCACGCCCTCATTCTCAATGGGTGATGTCTAACTTCTTGAATATCAGTTAAAAGCCGCCTCTCCTTTAGTCGAATCAACCCAAAGGCATTTCTTTAATGCATTGAATATCATTGCCTAACCCTCCACGCATTTCACGTGTCCACTTTGCCACGGAGCCGCACCACAGGTGTTGTCATCTGCGAAAATATTACTATATGAAATTATTTCACACATTTATCCAGCAAGCGGCGTATGAGGTCTTGGTTGAAAATAGAAGAGAGGCTTTGCGGCGTAGCTGGGGCATGATTCTTCATGGTGAAGAGGGATGGATGACAGCCGAGGCGATTGCCGAGGCGATAAATAAGAATCCAGATTATGGATGGCATTATCATCCTTTGACGGCTGATCAAGTCAGTGAAGCCTTGATGGAGGTCGTAAGGACAGACAAGCGTTTTGCGTGGTTCCGATCATTTTACCCAGAGCAGATAAAATTTGGGGCATACTGTGATGATTGACAAGAGTCGACACGTATGTCTGAATGATTTTAATGTGCTGTAAATTCAACAAGGCACCGCCGATTCTCCGAAACGAGGGATGGCGGTGCTTTGGTGATGTCAAGAGTCTAAATTTCTCAGTGATTTTTCGGGGAGGGGCGCTTGGGCAACGTTTTCGGGCTGAAATGTCTCTCAAGAGTGTTGCGGAACACTCTTGGGGAACGAAAATGACCCAATGCGTTGCCTGAGGGATCTTGAGTTCATAAAGGCCAATGGCGATGCCTTCAAGTGGTGGCCGGACTTGAGGGGTGTCACTATCAGTTATGTCCACGAATCAGAAGCGGGATGACTTGTGGTTTTCTAATACAATGCGCACTGAAATCTGGATCAACTTGTTCGGATTACCGAGGCGGGTTGTCGGGTTGAGCGCCTTGCAGGGAGCTCTGAGCGTAGATTGTGTGCCTTATGGAGTGGTATCTTCGGGGGTATCATCAAGAAATTTCTGTTTTTTATGAATTGTATGTGTTTCTTTTCGTTTTTTACGTTTACAATTCCGATATTGCGGGCGGGTTCCGTAAGGGATCCAGTGACCAAATAACATTCATCATCACCACTTCAACTATGGAGACTACAGAGAGAAACAGTGCCGTCAGGCGGAATGCCGATGACCAAACTACCATTAACCAAGGGGCCATATTCCTGAAAGTCGCTGATTGAAAGGCTGATGAATATGACAGTCCGGTTGCGGCATGGTGCCTGATATTCAGAAATTTCGCTATGTTTGCGAAGTCGAGGTCGGAGAAAGACGCTGAGTTTGTGAGGTTGGAACGGGCGATGCGTGTCAGCGGTCTTGACGACAAGGAGATTGACAACTATTTCAACGATATGATGACAGAGAAAGAGATGCGCCCGTACATAGAGGGAGCCAGACAGCAGGGCTATCGAAAGGGCTTTGAGGCCGGTGTCGAACAGGGCACGGCGGAAGGCGTCGAGAAGGGTATAGAGAAGGGTATAGAGAAGGGTATAGAGAAGGGTATAGAGAAGGGGGTAGAGCAAGGCATAGAGAAAGTCGCCAAGTCTTTGCTGTCGTTAGGCATCCCGGTTGAGCAGATCGGGATTGCCACGGGATTGTCTCTTGAGCGAATCGAGGCATTGAGGCAGAGTTGAGATAATCTTCCAATTCATGACATCGAAGGTCTTTTAGGGGGGACCGATGTGTTTCGTGACCGCTAAAGAATCGGTTGTTTGGTAGAATTTCACCAACATATTCATGATTTTACAACGAATTTCCGGGGTTGGCGGTAATTGACTGGGAATAACCACTTATTTTTCGTGATGTTGAAAGTGTCGGATAAATTTGAAGTGGGAAAGGTTCTCCTGTCGCGTGTTTGCGGTTCGTGGGACATGTGAGGGATGCCTGCCAAGAAAACGAAACTGACATGACAAATCAAAAAGGGCGGTTGCTGGCGATCGACACGGGATCGACATCGACGAAGATCGGGTACTTTGTGGACGGGGAACTTGCGTTTGAGGAGAATCTTGCGCACAAGGCGGAGGATCTGGCCGGGTTCAAGGATGTGATGGAGCAGGACACGCTGCGGCGGGATGATGTAAGAATATTCATGCGCGGCAAGGGGATCCACGCACAGGACATCGACATCGTGATGGCGCGTGGCGGACTCTTCTATCCGGTGGTCACGGGAATATATTCAGTGAACGATGACATGCGGGAGGTGCTGCGGAGCTGCAAGTACGGGAGGCACGCCTGCAACCTGAGCGCGATCATCGCTGACGATCTGGCGAAAGAGATAACAGAAAAGAACGTTGCCAGAGGAGTTGAGATGCCTTTCGGAGTCTGCCGGGCGTACATTGCCGACCCACCGATGGCTGATGAGATGCTGCCGGAGTGCCGTGTGGGAGGTTTGCCGGAATTCCAGCGCAGACCGTTCTTTCATGCGCTCAACTCAAGGGCTGTCGTCAGGAGCTATCTGAAAGATCACGGGTATATCCAGAATGACATCACCGCCATTGTCGCCCATATCGGCGGCGGGATCACCGTCACTCTTCACAGGAACGGAAAGGTGATTGATTCCAACAACGGAGTCGGAGGAGACGGACCGTTCACCCCGGAGAGAGTCGGCTCTTGTCCTGGTTTCCAATTGGTTGACCTCTGCTACAGCGGTGAATATTCCAAAGCGGAGATAAAGAAGAAACTGATGGGCAAGGGCGGAGCCGTGGCGTTCTTCGGGACGAATGACCTCAAGGAGATTGTCCGCAGGGGAGAGGATGGTGATGTCCGGGCAAAGGTCTGGATGGAGGCCTTTGTTCTCAACATCGCCAAGTATATCGCTTCGGAGGCCGCTGATGTCTGTGGGAAAGTGGATGTAATCCTGCTGACCGGAGGGGGAGCCTATGGGCGGGACATCGTGAGCGGAATCCGCAAGAGGGTGGAGTTCATCGCCCCCGTTGAGGTCTATCCCGGAGAGTTCGAGCTGCAAAGCCTTGCCGAACACGGGTACGACATTCTTTCCGGCAACGCCACCATCCTTTCCTACGACAAGAACGCTCCGGAACCGGATCCGTTTGTTTGAAAGTCTTTGTGCGCATAACCTTGCCGCTCACGCACCGGCCCTGTCTAAAGAACCTTCTGTGCGTGAAAGAATCAGCCTTACGCACAGAAGGTGGTTTACGGATAAGTGGTGCGTGGATAAATCTGATTTACGCACGAAAGCTTAAAAAATCAGTTTCTGTCCCCTGTAGAAGTCCAGCAACTTGGCCGAGAACAGGAACTCGTAGCGGGCGCGGGCCAGATTGGATTCTGATTCCAGGAAACTGTCCCGAGCCTCGTTGAACTCAGTGATGTTGGCCTTGCCGTTCTCGTACTTCGCAAGCACAAGCTCGTACGACTCCTTCGCGCTGGCGTCAGCGTCCAGACTTGACCGGAATTTCTCATGAGCCGCCACAGCGTTGTAATACGCCTGCTGGATCTCCTTGTAGAGGCTTTTCTTGCTGTTTTCCAACTGCAACATCTGGTTCGTCCTCGAAAGCTCGGCGGAACGGATCTGGTTCCTGGTCTGGAATCCGGAGAAAATCGGAATGCTCAGGCTAAGACCAAGATATTGGCTGAAATTGTTCTTGATCTGGTCTGCGAACGGATCGCTGGAATGACTGCTCATCGTGTAGTAATTGGTTCCCAGACCACCGCTGGCCATAAGAGATGGCAGACGGGCCCCCTTTGCGTTCCTGATGGAATATTCTGTGGCATCCAGCCTGAACCGCTCCGCCTGGATTGACGGCTTGCAGGCCACTGCCTGCGCATAGATGTCCTCCGGATTGCTCAGAAGCAGCCCGTCAACCGAAACAGAAGGGCGGACGATAGAGAATCCTTCAGGATTCGGTAACTCCAACAACTGGCTCAGATCCAACAGCGACAATCGTAAACTGTTGGCGGCCTGAGTCTCAGACAGTCGGCTCTGTCCCAGCGCTGCTTTCTGCTGAGCCACCTGAACCTTGCTGGCCTTGCCGCTCAGCTCCATCGCCGAGAGTCTCTCGACCTGAAGCGAATCGATGCTGACCTGATTCCTGGCCACATCCAGAAGCTCCATATTGTAGAGAATCTGCACATAAGCCTGCGCCACGGCGACACTGACATCTTCGCGAGCCTTCTGAAAATCAGCCGTCACGGCCTTGAGGTTCAGTTCGTCATGTTTAATCGAGTTGTTGATCCTGAGTCCTTGGAACACTGGCACTGAAGCTCCGAGGCTGACTCCCGTACTGGTAGTGTTGGTGTTTGAATAGGTGTTGTCAGCAGTCAATCCTCGTCCGAACGAGAAGTTCTCGCTTGCGCTTGCGCTCACACCCGGCAACCTGCTGTTCCTGGATGTGTTCAATTGAATTTCCTGCTGCTTGACCTGAATCTCCTGCTGTTTGAGGGAAATGTTGTTCTCAAGAGCGTGCGCGATGCAGTCCTGAAGCGTCCACAGCCTGCCATCCTGCGCGGAAAGCCCCACCGTCAGCAGACCAAAAATAATCAATGAATATATTCTTTTCATAGCGCTATTTCTTGTCTGTGAATATCTGATTACCACGGACTTTCTGATCCTTGCCCAGTCCGCTCTTCACCTCTATCTTGACCCCGTCGCTCAGCCCTGTGGTGACAGGCTGGCGTTTATACTGTCCGTCACCCTCGGCAAGATAGACGAACGTGGAATCCTTCTCAAATGAGATTGCCGCCTCAGGCACTGCCAAAACTGAGTCGGCGTGCTCCAAAGTGATCTCGGCGTTCGCGCTGTAGCCTGAACGGATCTTCACGCTGTCCAACTGGCTTACCCTGGCCTTGATCTCGAACTGGTTAGCACCGTTGTTCTGTACGGCCTTCGGGGAAATATATTCAAGGACAGCGTCCATTTCCACGCCCTGCACCGCTCCGATGGTGATTCTCATCCTCGTGCCTTCATCGACCTTGCCGACCTCTGTCTCATCCAGATTGCCCTTGAATATGAGGTCGTTCATATCGGCCACCGTGGCTATGGTTGTTCCGTCGTTGAATGTGTTGCTCTGGATCACCGAGTTACCGACTTTGACCGGAACATCGAGGATCAACCCCGTGATGGTCGAGCGGATCAGCGTCGAGCTGGCCGTGGCGTTGCGCTTTGACACTCCGTCCCTGACAACCTCCAGAGCCTCCTCAGCTGCCTCTTTTTCCTCCTTTGCCTGATCCAGGGCCTGACGCACTTGGTCATATTCCTCGGCACTCACCAACTGCTTGTCGTAGAGAGCCTTTTCACGTCCGAAGTTGGTCTGTGCCTGCTCAAGGTTCAATTCGGCGATGCGCAAACGGCTCTGCGCCGAACTCAGCGAACCCATCTCAGGAATGACCTTGACCTTGGCGATCACCTCGCCTTCCTTCACCTGGTCACCAGCCTCCTTGTAGATCTCGGATATGATGCCGCTGATCTGCGGCTTGATGTTCACCTCGTCACGCGGCTCAATGGTGCCGGTGATGAGGGTGGTCTTCTTGATGTCGGCGATCTCGGCGGAAAGCTCCTCGTAGCGGATCTCCTGCGGACGTGACTTTTTCCAAAGGAAGTAGAATGTGCCAGCGAACACCACGATGATGGCGGCGAACAGAATGTACTTGAAATACTTTTTCATATTGCTTGACTTTTTATTTCCGAATATTGATTCTTGACTATCTATCTTTGAATATGTTTGCTCATCCTTAATATGTCTTGTTCCCGAAGCGGCTTATTCATCCCTCATAGCGTCCACCGGTTTGATGCTCATAGCCCTGGCCGCCGGGGCGAGTCCGGCCACGACTCCGAGAACAGTCAACCCGAGAAGAGTTCCGACAGCTGTCCAGAAACTGATCTGGAACGGAGCCTGAAGGATGCCGTCTGTCGTGAAGGCCAGCTCCAACCCTTGCAGGATCAGCACTGAGAACAGCAGGCCCAACATTCCGGCCACGGCTGTCAGCAGGATGCTTTCCCAGATGATCTGCGATAGAATCATCTTCGGAGTCGCTCCAATGGCTCGGCGGATTCCGATTTCCGTGGTACGTTCCCGGACCGTCACCATCATAATGTTCGAGACGCCGATCACACCGGCCAGCAACGTCCCGATTCCAATTAGCCAGATCAGGAAGTTCACGCCTTTGAACAGACTGTCTATCATCATGAAAAACATTTCGGTGTTGAGGACGGTGACTGCCTGTTCATCTGTCGGGTCTATGTAGTGGTTGCTTGCGATGGCTTTTCTGATCTTCGGGATGATGTCGCTCATCACGATCCCTTCTTTAGCCGTGACCGCCATCACCTGTACTTTGTCACCCATATTGTAAACGGCCTGCACTACGGAAATCGGAATCACGATGGCCTCGGTCTGCCTGCCTCCGAAGCTGATGACACTGTGTTCGTTGTAGTCAACTCCGATGACCTGGTAATATGCCGGGCCGATCTTGATTCTGGTTCCGCACGGGTCCACCCCCTTGGGATAGAGGTTTTCGTAAACCTGCTTTCCTATCACGCAGACCTTGCGTTTCTGCGCCACGTCCATCTCGTTGATGTAGCGTCCGTAAACTATCGTCGGTGTCTCTATTTTAGCGAAGTCGGCCTTCAACCCCTTGACGTTGCACCTTGATGACTTGTCCTCGTAGGTTGCCTCGCCTCTGGACCAACTGAAGCATTGAGGCGACACGATGTCCACTTCAGGAACCTTTTCCTTGAGAATCTCCACGTCCTTGATGTTCATCTCCCAGTAACGTCCCTTGTTGAAGCCTTTGTATGGCTTGGACGTGTTCTGGGACCAGATCATCGCCGAGTTGGACGCAAACCCTCCCATCTGCTGGTTCAGCATCACCTTGAACCCGTCGCCGCCGCCCAGCAGGAACAGCAGCATGAATATTCCCCAGAACACCCCGAACCCGGTCAGCAGGCTCCGTCCCTTGTTGCGGGTCAGCGTGTCAAGGATTTCCTTGAATCGGTCAATATCGATAAATTTCATTTGAATATTCCTTTCAATCTTTTATGAATATATTCCATTATTTTAGTCACTTCATTTTGAATATTCGTCATTCGCTGCGGAGGGCTTCGATCGGGCGGACCTTGGCGGCTTTTCGGGCGGGGGCGAGGCCGGCGATGGTGCCGGCTATGACCAATAGGATTGTCGCACCGAAGCAGACGTTGAGGCCGACCGTAGGATCTTTAAAGACCGTCTGCTGGAAAAGCCCGAAGTCCATCACCATGTTTCCGGAAATATGATCGAGCCACTCGTTGGCCAGAACTCCGAGCACCATTCCGACGTAGCCGAAGAACGCGGTGATGATGATGCTTTCGGAAATGATCAGTTTCAGTATGGCCCACGGGCTCGCGCCGATCGCCTTGCGGATCCCGAACTCGTGTGTCCGCTCCTTGACGGAGATCAGCATGATGTTGGAGACCCCAACGATTCCGCTCAGCAGCGTCAGGATTCCGATGATCCAGAGTGCTGTGCGGATCATCAACATTCCTTTGTTCATCTCCATATTCATTGTCAGGATATTCCATATTCCCACCGCACTTTTGTCATCCGGCGCCGCGTTGTGGTTTTTGTTCAGCGATGCGCGCAGCCGATCCTCGAACGCCCTGTTCTCCTCCTCGGAGTCCAGCCCGTGGAACGAGAAAGTATATTCATCAATCTCCTTGCCTCTGTTGTAGATTGTCCGGATGGTGCTGATCGGCGTGTAGAGGTTTGACCAGCCGTTTTCACTCGGCCTCAGGATGCCGATGACCTGAAACATAGAGGAGTTGACCTTGACATATTTCCCGATCAGGGACTCAGCCGCGGCTGCCTTTTGAAGAGCCGTCAGCCCTTCCTCTTTCTCTCCGGTCACGCCCAAAAGCTCCCTCGCGTCGTTGCTGTCCATCACTATGACCCTTCTCCTCTCCTTGATGTCTATCTCGTTGATGAACCTGCCGTAGAGGAGGCTGAGCTTGTTCATTTCTGAATATTCAGGGCTTACTCCGCTGACCTGCTTGACGATATATTCCTTTCCGTAGCTTGTGGTGAGGCTCGCTTGGGTGAGTATTGTGCCGGCCTTTTCCACATTATCCGCGAAGTCCGGGCCGAGGGTGATGTCTATGTCCTTGTCGTTCAGTTCGATTCTTCTGCCCTCCTGCATTCCGTTGTATGGCTTGGAAGTCCGGCCGCCCCAGACGTTCATCGTGTTGGTCATATAATCATTGTTGTTGCTCTCCAGCGCGTGGATCAGGCCGTTGCCGGCCCCAAGCAGGAAGATGAGCATGAATATTCCCCAGGCCACGGCGAAGCCTGTGAGGGCGGTGCGGAGCTTGTTCCTCCGGATGTTGCTCCAGATTTCTTCAAACAGATCTCTCATGGCTTACTTCATTATAGTGCCCTCGCCGAACGGAGAGGCGTCGTGACGAATGTTCTGCTCGATCTTGCCGATGATTCCGTCCTTGATGTGGATGATTCTGTTGGTGAAGTTGGCCACCCCGCTCTCGTGGGTCACCACGATGATGGTCATATTCTCCTTCTCGTTCAGTTCCCGCAGCAGGTTCATAATCTCCACGGAAGTCTTTGAGTCCAAGGCTCCTGTGGGTTCGTCGGCAAGGATGATCTCCGGCTTTGTGATCAGCGCGCGGGCGATCGCCACCCTCTGCTTCTGGCCTCCGGACATCTCGTTAGGATAGTGGTCAGCCCACTCTTTCAGCCCAAGTCTTTCCAGAAATTCCATCGCCATCCTGTGCCGCTTCTGCCTGCCGACACCTTGATAGAAGAGCGGCAGCTCGACATTCTCCGCCGCCGTCTTGAACCCTATCAGATTGTAGGACTGGAATATGAATCCGATCATCTTGTTCCTGTATTCCGCCGCCTTGGTCTCACTGAGGTTCCAGATGAGACTCCCGTTGATGCGGTACTCGCCTGAGTCGTAGTTGTCCAATATTCCAAGAATATTCAGAAGCGTGGATTTGCCTGATCCCGAAGCTCCCATGATGGAGACAAACTCTCCCTTTCCTATGGTAAGGTCAATGCCCTTGAGCACGTGCAGAGGCTGCGCACCCTGGTAGGTCTTGTTGACGTCTTTTAATTCAATCAGCATTTGGTTGTTATCTTTTTTGCCCTATGGGCTGTTGTTTCTTTTTCATATACTTCTTGAAGATCGTCTTGTCTTCTTTACTGGTCTTCCGTCACTTCGACAAGCTCTGTGACCGGATATTTCTCACCTGTTTTGTGTATTAGTTTATTAATACACTGCAAAGATAGGTATGTTTTTCTATAAAGCAATAGTTTTTTTGAAGGAAATTCACAAACGCTTAAATATAACGTTTTAGCGCCGGATTTATAACAAAATACACGCCAATTAATAGAAAATGTTTATCTTGTGGTTTGGATTTGCAAGCCCAAGACTGAGATAAACTTTTTAGCACAATAATGAATATGAAAGGATTAGCGTTTAAGAGTGTGATGATGGCGACACTGCTGTCGCTGCCGATGATGTTATGTGGATGCAGCGGGAACAACAAGGGTAAGCAGGAAACCCCGGTCGTGTATTTTACGAAGGACATCTCTCCAGAGGCTCTTGTGAAACTGTACGAGGCGTTGGGTGTTGAGGCGCAGGGGAAAGTCGCCGTAAAGATCTCCACAGGAGAGTCCGAGAAGTCCAATCATCTGAGGCCGGAGTTTATCGCACCGCTCGTGCATAAAGTCAACGGAACCATAGTTGAGTGCAACACGGCCTATGGCGGAAACCGCTGCAACACAGAGGATCACCTCAAGGCGATCGCTGAAAGAGGCTATGACAAGATCGCTCCGGTGGACATTATGGATTCGGAAGGCGAGATTAAGATTCCTGTGAAGGATGACAAATGGATCAAGTACGACATAGTCGGCTCTCACATCGCCAATTACGATTTTATGATCGACTTGTCGCACTTCAAAGGACACGCGATGGGTGGATTCGGTGGAGCCTTGAAGAACGCTTCCATCGGTGTGGCTTCCCGAAACGGCAAGGCGTACATCCACACGGCTGGCAAGGCTGAGGACTATCAGCTTCTGTGGCAGAACCTTCCTGAGAAGTGGGACGAAAGCCCGGAGGGCAACACTCCGTTCATCGAGTCGATGGCCGCCGCCGCCCAGGCCGTCAATGATTATTTCGCCGCCAAGAAAGGAATTGTGTACATCAATGTCCTTAATAATCTCTCAATTGACTGTGACTGCGACGGTGATCCTCACAAGCCGACAATAAAGGACATCGGAATGGCAGCTTCCCTCGATCCGGTCGCCCTTGACAAGTTCTGCCTCGATCAGGTGTTCAACCTTCCGAAAGACAAGGACAACGACACACAGGCCCTCCTCGACAGGATCAGCCAGCGTCACGGCACCCGCATCGTGTACCGTGCTGAGGAAATGGGTCTCGGCTCCACTGAATATGTCGTCAAGGACATTGACTGATTTCAACGCATCACCTTGCCGAGACGATGTAGAAACAGGAGGTGGAGAGGAAGTTGCGGAGGAACGGGATGTGGTCGAGGCCGAGGCGCAGACGGGTCGGTCGGAGATTGAACTTGGCCTTGTAGTGGGGGCTGATCAACCATAGTTTCCGCTCCATGATCTGGAAACCGGTTTCTCTGCAAAGACGCTCGAATTTCTCCGGAGTCATCTTGGAGTGCTTGATGCTCAGCAGCTCATCAATCTTGGCTGGATCTTCCTTGAATATTCTTAGATAGCCTCTGTAAAGGCTGGCCGGCAAGAGATGCATAAACGGAACTTTGGAGCAGACACCGCTCCGACATATCTGTTGATGGCCACCGAACGGCATCTGCCAGGCCGGGAATCCGAAGAACACGATTCCGTCCGGTTTCAGGAACTTTTTAAGACCTGAGAAGAAGGCCGGTTTGTCATCCGGCTCGATGTGCTCTATCACATCGTGGATCAGGATGATGTCAAAACGGCAGTCACGAGGAGGCATATTCAGAAAGTTTCCGCTGATGAACTCGCCCGGCATATTCCTTTTGGCGAAATATTCCTTGGCGTTGGCTATCTTGTTGGCAGCCAGATCGATGCCCGTCACGCAGCATCCCGCTTCGGCGAACGGCAAAAGGTTCCCGCCCTCGCCGCAGCCGATCTCCAGCACCCGTGTCCCGGCTCCGACGTTCTTGAACTTCCGGAGATAGTCAATGTAAAACTCCCTGGAAGTCTGGGCCAACTCCCTGAAATACCGTTCTCTGTCTGTGTGTCTCTTCTGCATTGAATATATATTAACAATATCAAAATAGCAATTAACGAACCTTTAAAATGAATTTTTATATAGGATTGCATCTATTTTACGATTAAATATATATATATTTCCTCTAAAAAACAGTTTCTTTCTTATGTGACGGGCGTAAAAATCGCAGATTTTTATGTAAGTTTACATATTAAAACAATTTAATCGACAAGCCGAATTATGAATTATTCTACTCACAGAGAAGTTTTAGTGAAGAGGATTTCAACAACGAAGCATTTACTAATACTACCATTATTCTTAGCCTTGTATTCTTGTGTGTCGGATTATAGTCAATGCAAGGATTACTTCGCACCGAATGAAGAAGAGTGTCTTTTGACTGTAGATGAGGCACGTGATATTTTTGACAATTCGATAGAAGAGTTATCAAGAGTGTCAACTAATTATAAATTTAGCCGTATTTGTTTAAATCAGGAAATTCTAACGGCTAATTGGGCTAAAACAGTTAGATATTATGAAGTTAATTCAGGTAATGACAACGTGGAATCCTCATTTTTGTCGAAATATCGCCTTCAATTTTATGTAAAGGATCGTTCTGGAAGAAAAAAAACTATTAGATAGCCATCAACGGATTCTTGTAGTACGTAATAGGATAAGTGGCGGAGATGGTTCATTTATTATGACAATCGTTGCGGATCAATCTTATACGAATGCCAGGCATACGCAAGAACTTGGCAATTTCCATAATAACGGCGACATTTCTGGTTTTTCTGGATTGGTTATATATACAAGACTTTCTGGGGCAGAGGTTCGTGCTGATCGATACTTGGATGGAGAACGAGTATGTTGTGCGAACTTACTAAAGATACAAAGTATGGCTGACTTTAATGGACGAATACGTGAATTATTGAAGGTATTTGGTGTCATACGAGTTAATCGCACATTCTCCTATCTTGATACAAGGTGTGCCTATGGCTGTAGTCCTGATGATTCTTGTGCCCACCCGGAAGATAATGGTTATTGGGATAATGATTCGACTCCAATTCCTTTGGATAGCGCAGGGTATTGTGTGGCTGATACTACTGATCTAGCTGATCCAGATGGGGTTTTCGGTCCAGGAGCCTCTTGGGGTAATGATTGGCTTCCCGATGGCTATTGGGATAATAATGAACCAGATCCAGCTCCAGGCGGTGGTGGCGGATCAAATGTCGGTGCGGGTGGCGGAAATAATAATGCATATCATTTGGCTGTTGATGGCAAGAATGTTACTGTGAATCTTGAATCCGGTTTGTCATCTAAGGACATTACTACATTTAAAGAAACGTTCCAAAAACTATCAAACCTGGACATTTTCAAGAAGATAGTTGCGAACTTGGATATGACAAAGGTAATGATTACTGTACTTATGCCTTCAAATTTTGGATCAAAGCAGAGTGGAAAGACCGCATATCGCCCAAAGGAAGAGTATATAATTCATATTCAACTTAATCCTCAAGGTGAAATGTTTGGTTATATGGAAGAGTTTTTCCATGCGGAACAATATTTGTTTTATAGTGAAAGATGGGCTGGAGATATTGAATTTGAAGCAAAAGCATTTTTTGCAGAAGTATTTATAAAAATGGGTAGAGACAGCTTAAGCAAAATTTTTAGAGATAATCTTGACTACTATAAAACGATATTGGAATATGTTAAAGAACCGGATGAAGATAAAAGATGTGATGTGCTAATTGCCTTTCAACGATTGGGGTATTCGAATTTCCAAACCAAAAATGATGTCAAGAACCTTGATGAGATATTGAAGATATACAATAAATATTTTTCATTTTTCTCTTGACTCGTACCCTACGGCATATATTATCTTTGCCGGCGAATAACAAAAGTGCACGAATTGTTATGGGTAAATACAAGTTGAAAATCGGGGAGTTTTCCCGCCTGGGCAGAGTGACCGTGAGGGCTCTGAGGCATTACGAGGAGATTGACCTGCTTACTCCTGAGATTGTGGACCGGGATACCGGGTATCGCTATTATTCCGTAGGTCAGTTGCAGAAAATCTTCAGCATCACCCAGCTCAAAAGTATGGGTTATTCGCTGGAGGAAATCCGGGACCTGTGGGATGATGACCAGCATTTCCCTACGGTGGAATCGCTGGAGGAAAAGATCCGCAAGTGTGAGGATGAGCTGGCGGTGCTCAAGGAGCGGAAACGGATGCTCAAGGCGGTGGTGGCTTCCCAAAAGAAGTTGCACAAAATGGAAAAAGTTTACTTTGAATCACTTCCGGCCATCACCGTGGCCAGCCATCGTACCATCATCCCTTCTTTCGAGGACCTCGGCCGCCTCTGCTGCGAGGTAATCGGCCCCGAAATGGCCCGTCTGGGCTGTGAGTGCCCGGAACCCGGCTATTGCTACACCATCGAACACGGCGGATACAAGCCGCAGGACATCGACATCGAGTATTGCGAGAAGGTCACGAAAAAGGGTACCGACTCCGCTCTTATCAAGTTCAAGGACATCCCGGTCGTGCCGCTGGCGGCTTGCCTGAAAGTCTTCGGCCCGTATGACAAACTGTACGACAACTATGTCGAACTTTTCGCCTATCTGGAGAAAGAGGGCTACAAGATTGTTGCTGCTCCCCGCGCCGTTTACATCGACGGTATCTGGAATCAAGAGGATGCCGACAAGTGGCTCACCATCATCCAGGCGCCTGTAGAAAAGGCATAATGAAAAGACACGCCCTTGTGGAATTCCCCGCAGGGGCGTATCTTTGTAACATGAAGTTACAGCAGGCATGCATGACCGATTACGAATCCGTCCTGGCGTTCTATGACGACGTAACGGAGCGTACTCCTGAAATAGAGCGTTTTGCCCGTTGGCAAAAGGGGAAGCACCCTACTGCTGAGGACAATAGCTTCTATGTGAAGGTGACTGAGCCTGGGCGTGCTATTTTGAAGGAAATCATCCTGCGGCCACCGTATGACGGAGCCAAGGACTATTTCTACATCAGCGACGTAGATGACCGTGATTATCTGACGGCGCTCATCAGAGCCACAATTCCGGCGCTTCCAAAGCCAAAGTTGAAGAAGAATCCGTTGAAGTGAATACCCTTTTATAGGAATCTGCAGTCCTTGTGAACGGTTTCGATCACATTTGCGGCTAATAATCCGCAAATTTTGCGTTGTATTTGTCGCGAAGAAAACATTGATTCTTGGACAGGAAGATGAGCAGTATAGTTGTTGCCCGAGGCAACGCGCTTAAATATCTGAAAGTCAATGTAAATGACTACTTGTTATCAAGCGAGTTGAGAATCTCCAGCATCTCGTTGGGGGTAACTACTCTTCTTACTACCGGGAAGTGTTTTGTGTTTCCGGTAACGAGGTAAGAGTTGTCTTTTGACATGGCCACCTCGTAGAAGACAACATCTTTCGGGTCAATGACTTCGTCAGAGCTTGTAACTCTTCCGGATTCTATACCTGCTTCCACGATTGCGTCAATTGCAAATACAATTGCTTTTTCAGAGAATTTGAACTTTGGACGACGGAGCACCTCGTAATACTCAGCAAGAATCTCATCGTTGTACATGGGAATGAAATCTCGATTGAATAGATGGTCGAGAATTTGTACCGGAGCCGAATCGGTACGTTTGGCCAGCAGTGCTGAAACCAAAACGTTTGTGTCGATGACAACGTATACTTTCATTACTTTGACTCCCGTGCAAGTCTGATTTCCTCATTAATTTCGTCAAGAGACATATCTTGAATGCCTGCATCCGCAGCAGCCTGTCTCATCTCATAGAATGCTGCACGTCCTTTGTTCATTATGTCATCCTTTGCAGGAGCTTCAATGGCGAATGGAATACGGCGGCTTCTGACCACCTGGCGCACATAAATGTTGAACGCAGTGTTGGTGCTCATGCCGAATTCTTCGCAAAGACTGTCGAATTGCATTTTCAAATCGGAGTCCAATCTAATTGTAAGTGCTGATTGTGCCATAATTCTTAATGTTTTTCACAAAGATAGCAAAACGACTGCAATGCGCAATTATTATGTATTAATTTTACTGCTAAAAATACTCAAGTTTTGCAAGTGATTTAAGCCGCCGCTCCGGCGAGGTCTTGCCGGTCGAAAGCCATCTTCACTGTTTTGATTTGATGGTTGTTATTAATGACGTTTTCAGTCAACTCAAACGGGGCGCATGAGATGAACTCAGCGATGACGTTGATGACCTCCATGATGAGACCCCAGATTCTCTGGATGACGGTAAGCTCCAGCGTCTCCCCGGTCAATTCAGCGAACAGGCCGCCAATGGTCTCGTACGATTCGAACCGCTTGACGGTGCCCAATATATTGTATTGTATCATGCACAGCGACAGAGCCGCAACCTGTCCTGCGAAATCCACGCACTGGCATTTGCCCAGGTTCAGCATCCCTTTCATCTCTTTATGGGCCACTTCAATACACCACCTTCTGGCGTAAAGTTTAAAGGCCCCGTTGGCGTCAATGCCCATGTCCGTAGTAACGAGGGCGTTCCAGGAGCCATTACCCTTCTTGTAGAAGAAGAGCCGGACGTCCATACCGGCATACCTGGCCTTGATGGATGGTCTTATATCCGATGGACCTGTTGCGTTTGGTTTGCCTGGCCTTCCCGAGTTTGGTGATGATATCTGGCGCGGAGAGGTTGCCCAAGGCTGTCCCGTACTTGGTCCTACCCATCTTGATCATCCCGATGATATGGCACTTGACGTGACGACTGTGGATGAGAACTGAAGGAGTTCCGCGCAGGGGAACCAGCTGTCAACCAGCAGGTAGTCGAACCGGACGCCTTCCAGAATAGCCTTTCTGAGCATCTTGATGGCGTTGGCAATTTTGGATTGGAGCATTTCCGCCTTGCGGGTATTCACCTTCTCGTCCTCGCCGCGTTCCTTGCTATACTGGGCGGCCTTCTGCTTCCTGGTAAGCCCCTGTGGCTTATTGGTATCCTTCCCTGTCTCTGCCTGTATGGTGGCGTCCACCATCAGTTGTGTCTTGCCGTCCGTGTAGCAGAGGAACAGGGCTTTGAACCCAAGGATACGCCTCATGGCCGTATGGGAGAACACCTTTCCAAGGCCTTCCGCTTTGTATCCCCGCTTGGGAAGGTCGGTATCATCAAGAATGACGCAACGGGTAAGCCCCTTGGCGTCAACTGATGAGGGCGACCAACTGTCAACAGGTGGCGTATCCAATACGACGCCAGTCAACACGTCCGTCATCCATGATGCGATAGAAAGAGTCCTTCTTGCAGGAGAACAACTTGCCAAGAGCGCTGCCCTCATAGTCGGCCGGCATCTTCACAGAGAAGAACGGCTGCAGGATGAGCAATTTCACCAACTGAACGAAGGTGAACCTGCGGTTCGGATTCTTAACCGGACCTATCGTTTTGGCTTGTATGACGAGGCTCTCCATCACTTTGCTGACCGCGTTGATCGCCTTACTGGCATCGTTGTGTTTGAAAAAGTCTTTGAGTTTCGAGATTATTTGTCTATTTTTAGACATGACTAAATGTTCTATATTTAGTTGTTTAGTAGCACCAATATGGTGACAATCAATGAATTATCGGAACTTTAGCTTTTTGTATCAATTGTTTTTCACTTGCGAAACTTGAGATATGATTAAGAAAATAGAAATTAAAGACATTGCAAAAAGAAGAGAATAAATGAGACTACTATTAAAAATGATGTTGACTGCGATGTCAATGATAACTTCTGTCTTTTTACATGGGCAGAATTATTATATGGGAAAGAGTTTACTGAGGTATAATGACGTAAACTACAAAATAACTCATTACTCTTTCAATAATGATATCCTTGTTGAGAATCAGGCAAATAGCTTGAGGAACAATTTGCGATACAAGGTGGGGTCAAATCCCGAGGTCTATTATTCTGAAGCAACTGGGATGGGAAACTTTGCGGATTCTGATTATGAGAAGTTTGAGCAAATTGTAAAACTGGTGTTTTCGAGTGAAGAAATCAAAAAATACAAGGAAGCGTCAGGATCCATTTGCTTAGGTTATGTGGTTGATCCAGATAGCGGAAGGATATTGGAAGTTCGCTTTGATTTTTGGATCCCAGATAATGACTTAACATTACTATCAATTCCAATTGAGAAACTATGGAAATTGGAATCCTTGCTTAAGGAACAGTTAGTTTGCCACATTTCAGAAGCGTTAAAGGCGGAAAAACAATCCTACGCCCTTGCTGGAGACACTATGTTTTAGCGATGATCAGCATAACTCATCGGTTGACCGGCAGCCGACAATTGCTATATGAAAAAATAGGTGTCAAATTTTCTTGAGGCCCTTTTGGACTACTTCAAGAATCTCATCGCCGTACCTGTCGCACTTGGACTTGCCGAAGCCTTTGACGGTGAGGAGTTCCTCTTTGGTCGTGGGGGCGAGGTCGGCTATGGCCAGGAGGGTTTTCTGGTGGAGGATTATGTAGGCGGGGACGTTGTCTTTCTGGTACTTCTCACGCCGCCAGTCGATCAGTGCCTGTACCAGTTCCGGATGGGTGCTGCCGATGTAGGTGTCTGATTCCTGCGACTGTCTGTCTGATGGTTTTTGAGTCTGTGCCGTGGCTGACGGTTCGACAGTCTCACCGTCCGCATCCGGTCGCTGAGCCTGCCGAGCTGTTCCTTCCGGTCGCTGAACCTGCCGAGGCGATGTCTCAGATGCAGAAGACTTCACTTGCGGAGAAATAAGTGACCTGACCAACGCCTTCAACGACCTTTCGTCCGACAACTCGTTGTCCGTCTTTAATTTGTGATACGATTTCGTGCTGAATCCTTCCGACAAGACAGTCTCAAAAAGCGTCAGACGGAATCTCAATTCACCAAGGAACTCCTCGGCCGCTGCCTTGAATGCCTTCTTGATCTCCTTGTCATCTATTTCGACGAGCGTCAGCGGAGCGGCGAACGATGCCAAAGGCCTCAACTCTTTCCGGAAATATTCACAAGCCTTGGTGACGCGCTCCCGCAGGAGAGGGAAGTCGTCCGGCGCGCCGCTGTGGATGGACGCGGCGATGTAGCGGATCTGCTTCTGGAACTTCTGGGCCGTGTCGCTGAGCGAACGGATTCCGGCGAAAGTCTTTTGGTTATCTTTGCCGGAGTCCTGTTGAGGTGCTGTCTCACCAACCGGTTCCGATATTCCAGCACCGACCGTGTTGAACCTGCACGCCTGATCCGGATAGAGATTCGACAGGTTGACCTGATATATTCGGTTAACCCTGTTGTAGAGGTAGCGAAGCCGCTGAAGGTCAAAGGCATCGCAAAGGGTTGAGGTGAAATATTCATTGGACATCGCCGGCAGCTTCAGGCGCACCTCATCCGCCGGCTCGCGGCTGCTTTCGAACGCCGTGACCTCCTCGCTGGTGAACGTGCAGCGCCGGGTGATCGGGGTGGTCAGGACGATACCTTCGAGGGTGCGACAGCGGGAAAGGGCCACATAGACCTGGCCGAACGAGAACGCCGCTCCAGCGTCGATGATGACATGGTCGAACGTCAGTCCCTGGCTCTTATGGATCGTCACTGCCCAGGCCGGACGCAGAGGAACCTGCTCGAAAGTGCCGTCCACAATCCCCTCAATCTCACCGGTTTCCTCATTCAGTCCATAGCGGATGTTCTCCCATTTCTCGGTCGTGACTTCGATTCTGTCACCGCTTTCGTCCTTTACGATCAGCTGCGGCTTGACCTTCTCGACAGTCGCGATCTTTCCGTTGTAGTAGCGCGCCTCGCCGGAAGTGTCGTTGCGCACGAACATCACCTGCGCCCCGACCCTCAGACGAAGCTGAGTCTCAGCAGGATAGGCGTTTTCCGGAAATATTCCTTCGACTTGTGCCTCGAAAGTCGCCTCGTCGGTCTTCAAGGCGTTCATTTTCGCCTCGTTGACCGAGTCCGCCTGCGCGTTATGGGTCGTGAGACGGATCCATCGCTCATTCTCAGGCGGAACGAAACCAGGGTCCAACCTCTTGTTCAGCTCGCTCAGAGCCCATTCACTCGGCCTTCCCGACCTCACCTCATTCAAAATGTCAAGGAATATCCTGTCGCTCTGCCTGTGGACCTTCTCCAGCTGGATCGTTACGTACGGCAGCCGCTGCAACACCTTGGAATTGAAGAAGAAAGGCGATGAATATACCTGCTCCATAAACGGCCTCTCCGACTCCCGTACGACCGGCGGAAGCTGCTGAATATCCCCGATCATCAACAGTTGCACCCCTCCGAACGGCCGGTCGTTGCGCCGATAGCGCTTCAAGATGTCATCGATCGCGTCCAGAATGTCGGCCCTCACCATCGAGATCTCATCGATGATCAGAAGGTCAAGAGTCCGCAGGATCTTCACCCTTTCTTTGCGCAGGGAACGCATCCGCTCCGGCATCTGATATTCGGTAACAAGCTCTTTTACGTCAGGTAGATACGGACAAAGCGGCAGCTGGAAGAACGAATGTATGGTCACTCCGCCGGCATTGATGGCCGCCACTCCGGTCGGGGCCACGACGGCGAACCGTTTGGATGTCTGCCGCACGATTTCCTTAAGGAACGTTGTCTTTCCCGTTCCGGCCTTGCCGGTCAGGAACACGGAGACCCCCGTCTCTTCCACATATCTCTCCGCCAAAGTGAATCTCTCGTCCCTTTCGATCATAGCTCCTTAGCCTTTCTGTTTTCGTCTCGCTAAAGTTAGCATTAAAAGTTCTCCCTGCAAAATCAAATTCTAACAAATCCACAAATGTGGAACTGCTCCTACTCACTCAAAAAGTGCGTCTAAGGTCACTTGATTCGTGACAGCTCCGGAATACATATTCCTTAGTACACCGTAAGGGGAAATCATCACAAGATGGATTGCCTTTCTTGTCCTTGACTCGCGCCGGAAAGCCTCTAGTTCTGTGGATTGTATCGCCAAAGTTAAGAAAAAATTAAAGTTTGGCGCGACATTTATATTATTTTCCGCCAAAATGACCTACTATGTGCGGTTTAACCTTACAAAAGTCAGCGTTGAAAGTTCTTCGGGCAAAATCTTTAGAAAGTGATTATCCCTGCAAGGGTACGAAATATTGTGACTAAACTATTTGTTAAACTATTTGTTTAACATCGCCACCAGGCCACCCGCGACACACGGCAATGACGATTATTCCTGAAAAACCACTAAATTTGCCGTGAAAATGAAAAATGGGGATATTCATAAGAAAATGTTTGTGCCGGAGCCGCCGGAAGGTTGTGACCTCTCGCAAGAGCACATCCTGCTGCATTGCTGCTGCGCTCCCTGCTCGACCGCCATCATCGAATGGATGGTCGGTGCCGGCTTGCGTCCCGGAATATTCTTCAGCAACTCCAACATCGTCCCTTTCCGGGAATATTCCATCCGCCGCGACGAGCTTATCCGATATGCCGCCGCGCATGGCCTTGAAACGATTGATGATGAATATGATCACGCCGCATGGCTGGCCTTTGTCCGTCGGTTGGAGACAAGTCCGGTCGCTGAGTCTGTCGAAGCGACCAATTCCGGTGGCGCGGCGTCTCATCGGCGGGTTCAGGGATCGGTCATCCGCATCGCCGACATGCCCGAACGTGGTCCACGTTGCCTTGAATGCTTCAAGTTCCGCCTTCTGAGGGCGGCACGCTATGCCGTGGCGAACGGCTACACCCTCCTGACCACAACCCTGGCCTCTTCCCGTTGGAAGGACCTGGAGCAGGTCGATACGGCCGGCCGTTGGGCCTGCGATGTTGTCAACGGTGCTTGTGATAATGAATCCGTTACCGATTTGGATTCTGAGGTAGGTCCGGAGTCCCTTTTGTCCGGACGTAATAAAGTCTTGTGGTGGAATCAGAACTGGCGTCGTGGCGGTCTTCAGGAACGCCGAAACGCTTTGATAAAGGAATGGGACATGTATAACCAGACCTTCTGCGGATGCGAATTCTCTCTTAAACATTAAAACCTTTTTCATTATATTTTAAGAAAAAAACTGTTGCTCTTCTTCAAAAGATTTATACCTTTACAGCGTTTTTGGAATTTGCCACATGGAGAATTCCTCGTTCACAAGGATTATTTATATGTAGTTTGTGATTGTCACTGTTGACTCTTACTGCGGGGAAAAATAATTAGCTAGTACTATAATAACTATACTAAACAAATAGTTTAACAAATAGTTTAACAACAATTTATGTCAAAATGTTAAAATCAAAACTATTGAGAACAGTCTCACTGATCATGGTGACTGTTGGTCTGTTGGTTTTAGGAAGTACGACAGCATTCGCACAGTCTAAAACTGTGACAGGCAAGGTCGTGGACGCCAATGGACCGGTAATAGGTGCCTTTGTCATGGAGCAAGGAACTAACACCGGAGCTTCAACTGACGCTGACGGTAAGTACAGCATCACAGTGTCAGGGCCAAAAGCTGTGCTTGTCTATTCTTCAATTGGCTACGTCAAGGTTGAGCAGCCTGTTGGGTCGAACACAGTGATCAATGTGACGCTGAAGGAGGATTCTGAACTTCTGGCAGACGCTGTTGTGGTTGGTTACGGTAGCCAGCTCAAAGAGTCCGTGACGGGTGCGATCTCCTCTGTGAAGGAGAAGGACATCAAAGCCCCTAATGCTGTCAGCATCGACGCGTCCCTTCAGGGAAAGGTCGCAGGTCTTACACTGAATATGTCCTCGGCTCAGCCAGGTTCCGCGGTCTCCGCCAACATTCGTGGTGAGCTTTCACCTAACGGATCCAACTCTCCTCTTTATGTCATTGACGGAATAGTCATCAACTCAAATTCCAACAATGCGGAGAAAGGAGGACCTTCCAGACTGACCGACTATGCCGGAAGAAACAACGCCAACCGTAGCCCGCTCGCTACTCTGAATCCTAACGATATCGCTTCCATTGATGTCCTTAAGGATGCTTCTGCCGCTGCTATTTATGGATCTGCTGCCGCGAACGGAGTCATACTCATCACTACGAAGAACGGTCAGGCGGGAAAGCCAAGGGTAACGTATTCAGGTTCTGTCTCTGTGCAGAAGTCGGGTAAATACTACGAACCTCTTGATTCCCAGGCCATGATGGAACAGCAGAACCTTAAACTTAAGGAGAACTGGCTTTATCAGAACAAGTATTTCCCTTACGGTGAGACAGCCGCGCCATCTTCCGGTTGGCCGGTGAACTACACCCCTGAGGAGATCGCGCAGAACACGAAGACTTATCATCATCTTGACGACATCTTCAGGACTGGTATCATTCACGACCACAATGTGTCAATTTCCGGAGGTACAGAGAAATTCCGTGTATATTCATCATTCAACTACTACGACAACACCTCTGTCCTGAAAGGTTCGGATTTGAACAGAATCAGCGGTCGTGTTAATTTTGACGCAAATATCACCAAGTGGTTGAAATTGAATGTGAACGCTATGTACACCCAGAACAAGGCCAACAACCCTTCTGGTGGACATTGGCGTGAGAATGCCAATGAGGCGAATTTGTCCAACTCGGCGATCTATTTCGCTCCTTACCTCAGCCTTAAGGATGAGAACGGCAACCTTAACGCTCCTGTCTATGGCAACTCCAACAACCCACTTGCCTATCTTCTTATCAAGGATTGGTCTGTCACAAACAGGCTTATGTTTACTCCGAAACTTGAGGCTCAGGTTACTTCATGGCTTAAGCTGACGGCACAGTTCGGATATGACCAGACCGCTGACAGGAGGGAGTTGTTCGCTCCGACCGAGGCCAAGCTTGCCCAGCAGATTCAAGACAACTATGGTGGATTCTCCAACGGCTACAACAAGAATATCTCCTCTGAGGAATATTTGACATTTGACAAGAAGTTCGGCAAGCACACCCTCAATGTTGTCGCAGGTACAGGCTACTATACTGTCGAGGGAACGAGTTACGGCTTCACTGTGTTCAACATCCCTACGGACGCACTGGGAAACTATGCTTTGCAATTGTCTTCTGACACTGACGATGTCCTTTACAAATCAAGGAAGTTCGGTTTCAAGAAACTTTCCTTCTTCGCCCGCGCGAACTATTCATTCGACGACAAATATGTCCTTGGACTCACTCTTCGTCGTGACGGTTCGTCCGTGTTCGCCACCAACCACAAATGGGGTACCTTCCCTGGAATCTCGGCGGCATGGAACATCTCGAATGAGAACTTCTTGAAGAATGTGAATTGGGTGGACTTCCTTAAACTTCGTGCCGGAGTCGGTACCTCAGGTAACGAGTCTATCCTCACTTCCAATTACTATACTCTTACAACCTATGGTTCGGCAAATAGTGGTGGCTTCTATTATTTCGGCGGCAAACTTACCAATGGTATCTACCAACTTCAAAAGGGTAACAAGGACCTTAAATGGGAGACCGACTTGACATTCAATGCCGGTGTGGATTACACCCTTCTTGGAGGCCGGCTTTCCGGTAGCGTTGACTGGTACATCCGCCAGGCCAAGGATCTGCTTGATTTCTCGCTTCTTCCAATCAATGATGTGATGAACAAGCAGGCAAAGAACATAGGCGCCACAAGATCTTCCGGTATTGAACTTGCCATACGCGGAAAGATGATCGAGACCCGTGACATTGACTGGTCCGGCTACTTCAACATCAGCCATAACAAGTCAAGGTGGGTGGAGAGAAATCCTGATGTCGCCTTGTACCCTTGGCAGAGTGAGACGGATGATCTTAACGCGCTTTTCGGCTGGAAGACAGCAGGAATATTCAAGGATCCGGAGGAAATCAAGAACTGGACGTCAAACGGGCAGGTTCTCCAACCTAAGGCTATGGTGGGAAACCTTAAGTATGTTGATCAGAACGGAGACGGAAAGATGGATGCCGATGACATCGTTTATCTTGGCACTTCAGCGCCTTTTGCCGTGTTCGGTATCGGAACAAGTTTCCGTTATAAGAACTGGACTCTCGACATCGATGGCTATGGCCGCCTGTTCCAGAAGAGAAAATATTCTTGGGGATACTCATACTGTCCTACTGATAAGGGTCTTAACACCACAACCAACGTCTATGACAGATGGTCAACCTATAATCCTGACGGATTCCTTACCGGTGTGGCTTCTGACGACACCGCGAATGCCAACACTTCCGGGTACAACGATTACACACTCAAGAACACTCACTTCCTTCGACTGAAGAACATCAGGGTGACTTATAATCTCCCGGAGAAGATCCTTAGCGGAGCCAAAATCAATTCGGCCTCGGTCTATCTTGACCTGCAGAATTCTGTCCTGTTCACAAATTATGAAGGACTTGATCCTGAGATGGAACAGAACTCGTCTCCTATTCCTATTCCAATCATCGGAGTGTTCGGTGTGAATGTTTCTTTTTAAAACAAAATAATATTCCAGAAAATGAAAAAGATTATCATAGGATTCCTTTCCGCCGCGGCTGTGGCCGTGGGATTATCATCCTGCGATTTGGACGCTGTGGTGTATTCCGAGATGACAGAGGTCAACTATCCTAAGACGGAGGCTGACGCACAGAGTCTTCTCGACGGAATGTATGGATATCTCAAGACAAACTCGGGATCCGTCAATATGTCTTCCACCGCCAACACAGGTTGGGGATGGCCATACTGGTCAATCGGCCAGATCGGTTACTTTGGTTTTAATCTCTATACTACTGACGAGTGCCGCTATTCTTCCCCGGGTAACGACATCGCTGATTTCAAATGGGGACTTAATTCCCAAGACTGGATGCAGACTTTCCAGATAATCAAGAATGCTTCCCGTCTGACTCAGATCATATATGCGATCGAGAACACTCCGGGAATCACCGAGGCAAAGAAGAACCAGATGGTCGCCGAGGCCAAGGCTCTTCGTGGCATGACAATGTACGTGTTTCACGATCTTTTCGGAACATTTCATGTGACACTTGACCCTAAGGAACTTGACAACATCACCTATCAGGAGAGACCGTCTGAGGAAGAGTACTATGGGTGGATGGTAAAGGATTTCACGGAGGCTATTCCTTACCTTTACGGCATGACCAACAATACCTCGGACTGGGGACGTCTCAACAAGGCTACGGCTTATATGTTCCTTGCCAAGCTTGCCATGCGCAAAGGGGATTATTCTGCCGCAAAAGGTTATCTTGAAGAGATTGTCAAGATGGGATGTTATCATCTGGCCGATGATTATTTTCTCCCATTCTCTGAGGAAGGAGAGCAGGATGCCGAGAACATCTATTGTATACCTTCCGGGACCAAGGCTGACAATGAGTTCTATTTCTACACAACACCTGGTAACTGTCAGGCTATGCTGAATGTGAACAAGACGCATACCGGCGGCACCGGTGAATTTGTGACCACTCATTATTGGGGAGGCACCCGTCCGACATGGGATCTGTACGATGCGTTTGAGGAGAATGACATCCGCCGTGGCGGTCTCTCTGACAGATTCCTGTCTCTTGACAAGGACAAAGACGGTAACTACATCACCTACACAAGAGAGAATCCTGGCTCATCCGTCCTTCAGTTCGGATGTCTGTCATGCAAGTATTTCTACTCACAGGATAGGGCTTATTCCGGGAACATCCATTCTGTTGTGTTCCGTTATGCTGATGTGCTGATGATGTTGGCAGAGTGCGATGTCAAGATCAACAACGCTGTGACCAAGAATGCCCTCGATCTTGTAAAACAGGTCGCAGGGCGTGCCGGAACCGAGGTTCCTGATGAGGCCACCAAGAGTGTGGACGCGTTCATGAAGTATTTCAAGCAGGAGCGTTTCCGTGAATTCTATCTTGAGGGATGGCGTCGTGATGACCTTCTTCGTTGGGGGGATTTTGTAGAGATAGCCCGTAAGAGGAACGCCAGCGCGAGCGACATGAATAAACTTATGCCGATCCCGGCGCGGGTGATAAATGAATCGCATGACATAATCAAACAGAATCCAGGATATTCTGACTAATGACAGGTTTATGATGGAAGAGCGGGGATGGAGACACCATTCTCGCTCATCCTGTTTTTTTGTTCATGGGACTGAATGAGGTATATAAAATTAACGAATATCATTATGAAAAAATCTGTTTTGACCACCGCCATCGCGGCTTTGTCTATATTCACAAGTGGTACGGTTCAGGCATGCAAAGGAAGCGCGGAGACTGATTCGTATGTTTCAGGTCAGTTTGTTGTGGCCACAGAGCACGGAGTTCCTTGCGATGGCAGGACTGATGCTGCGGAAGCCATTCAGAGGCTTATTGTTGACAATCCGAACAAGACTATATTTTTCCCTGACGGAGTGTACATGGTCTCCCGTCCTATAGACACACCTGCCGAGCCGACAAAGAGTGTTTCTTTGGTTTTGGGCAATTATGCTGTGCTCAAGGCGACAGAGTCTTGGGTCGAGGGTGAGGCAATTGTGCGTCTGGGGGCTATTGAGAAAGCGAACAACATCTACGTCAATGGCAGTAATTATGGCATATATGGTGGCATAATTGATGGCTCCGGTGTCGCTGACGGCATATCAATCGATGGAGGAAGGGAAACGAAGATTGAGAACGTGTCCATCAAACACGTGAGAGTGGGAGTCCACATCAAATACGGAGCTAACAATGGTTCGTCCGATGCTGATGTCAGCGATGTGAACATCACCGGCAATGGAAAGGTCAATTCTATAGGATTGCTTGTCGAAGGTCATGACAACACGTTCACGAACATGCGTATTGCTGATGTCCACATCGGCGTTCACTTGAAAACAGGAGGCAACAGTCTTCGTAACATCCATCCTCTTTACATATTCGGAAAGGATCAGGTTTATGACAGCAGCTGTGGTTTTGTGATCGCATCGGAGAACAATTTCCTGAATTATTGTTACAGTGACCAGTTTGCCACCGGGTTCAAGATTGGCAAGGGGCTTCACGTGAATCTTACAGACTGTTTCTGCTGGTGGTACAGCGGTAAAGTTCCTTTTCAGACCGCCATTGAGTGTGAAGGTACGCTGGAGTCCATGATCACTGGCCTGCGGGTTGGCTTCCACAAAGACTGTCAGGTACTGACACTCCTTAAAGCGGAAAAGGGAGGCAAAGGCCAAATCACGAATTTCATTCTGCCGGAAAACAAATATGCCGCAGATGATGTTTCCGCTTTTTATATCAAATAGCAGGATATAATGAGAAAAGCAATTGCTGTCGCATCCTCGTTGTTTCTCGCCTTGTCCGTGCAGGCGCAGAACGTGGACATGAAAGTTGTCAATGAGACTATTCCGACCTATCAGGTCGGAGCTCCTGAGATTGACCCTATCTTCTTCACCGGAAGGGTTTATCAGGGAGCGGAAGGCTACATCTACCCGTACTCTCTTTACGATGTGATGACGGATGTCGTTGAGGACAAGGACTATCAGATCGTCAAACTGGGCAACAAGTACATTGAGATAGGAATATTGCCTCAGATTGGTGGCAGAATTTTCCAGGCCGAGGATCTGACCAACAATTATCATTTCTTCTATACGCAGACAGGCATAAAGCCGGCTCTGATCGGTATGCTGGGAGCATGGCTGTCCGGAGGGGTCGAGTGGGACATCCCGGACCATCACAGGGCCAGTAGCTATATGCTCGTGGACTGGACGACTGAAGAGCATCCTGACGGCAGCCGGACTGTCTGGGTCGGAGAAAGTGAACTTCGCCACAGACTGAAATGGTCTGTCGGGATAACTGTTTACCCGAACAGCTCAAGGGTGGAGGCTTCGGTTAAAGTCATCAATCCTACACCAATGGTGCAGTCTATGCTTTACTGGGCTAATGTGTCGGTACATTGTGACGAACAGTATCAGGTCGTTTTTCCTCCGGATGTGAAATTCGGTACAGACCACAGCAAGGTTTATTTCACTGACTGGCCGAACGGTCCTGTTGTCAGGAACAATGACAAGACCGTGGATCTCTCCTGGTGGAAGAACTTTGATCAGAACTCAAGGTCAATCTTTGCCTGGGGCAGCCGAATGGGTTTTGTCGGGGGCTACGACTATGGTAAGGATGCCGGAACAGTCCATGTCGCCAACCGTTTCCAGGTCCCCGGCAAGAAATTCTTCCTCTGGGGGAACAACCCGGCAGGAATGCTGTGGAACAAGATTCTGTCTGACAAGGACGGTCACTATCTTGAGCTTATGGTGGGGGGCTATTCGGACAATCAGCCTGACTATAGCTGGCTTGCTCCAGGTGAGATACGTGAGTTCAAGCAGACATGGTTCCCTGTTAAAGGAATTCAGGGAATAAAGAATGCCACGGAGTTTGCGGCAGTCAACTTGAAGAACCTTGAGGATGGCAAATGGCTTCTGGGCTATAATGCCTCCATTGAGATGAGGAACGCGAGGGTCATACTCGCCGCCGGAGACAAGATCTTGTTGGACAAGAGAATCGACATCAATCCCGACAAGTACTTTCTTGAGACCGTCATTGTTCCTTCTGATGTGAAAAGGGAAGATCTGTACACCGCTCTCACTGATGCGGAGGGCAACCTTATGGTAGATTACCGTCCGGTAAACTATGCGGACAAAGGACTTGGAAAGTCTGGCGAAGAACTGCCGAAAGTGATTGACGGTACAAAACCTGTTTCCGAGTACAAGACGGTCGAGGAACTTTACCTTGCCGGCTTGCGTGTGGATCAGTTCAACAACGCCAGACTTGATTACATGGATTTCTACAATGAGGCTCTCAAGCGGGATCCCGATGACGCCAGAGTTAACATTGAGGTTGGCAAGCATTACATCAGGCAGGCCGAATGGAGTAAAGCCGAGGAACATTTGCTAAGAGCCAAATCCAGGTTGGAGCATGACTACACACGAGCCTTCAACACAGAGGCGGACTATTATCTGGGCTATGTCTATGCGATGACTGGCCGTAAGGCAGAGGCGGAAGAGAATCTTTGGGCCGCCACTTATACTCCGGCGTTCAAGCATCCGGCATATTACCAACTGTCGGTGGCCGCCGCGCGCGAGGCAAAATATTCCGAAGCCCTTCATCTGGTTGACGAGTCATTGCTTACAGGGGCGCATGACTTGCAGGCTTTGACCGTGAAGATGTATATTCTTAGAAAACTAGGCAGGAAAGATGATGCGCAAAAGGTTTTCAATGAGATAAAGTCAATTGATCCTCTTGACTATTGGAGCGAGTTCGAGAAGAGTATGCTGGACAAGGGATCCATGTCTTTCCTTGCATCGACAAGACCGCGAAGAAGCGAAGGCATGATCGCGATACAGGAACTTCTGGAGGTTGTCTGCAACTATATGGCGGTCGGAGCTGACGAGGATGCCCTGGCTGTCATTGATGAGGCTGTTAAGATTGGAAATCCATTTTCAGACAGTCAGCTTGTGCGTCTCTACCGTGCTTATCTGCTTAAGGACGAAGATGCCGCCAAGTCAGAGATTGGCATTGCTTCGGGTCTGTCTTCTGTCGGGAATCATCCTCTCAGGATTGAAGAGGTCGGGATGTTCGGCCGTCTTGCCGAGATCTGCCCGGAGAATGCGGTCATCCGCTACTTGTATGGTAATCTTCTCTACTATATCGGCCAGAAAGATCATGGCCTCGAACAGTGGCGCAAGGCCGCCGATCTGGATCCTTCGTCAGCGCTTGCCTGCAGGAATGTAGGTTTTGGGGAGGGCCAGAAGGGTGACTACTCGAAGGCTTTGGAATACTATGACAAGGCTATCAAAAACAATCCTGGCGATCCTTTGCTGTTCGCGGAATCAGACAAGATCTGCGAGAAAGCCGGAGTCCCGGCCATCCAGCGTCAGAAACGTCTTGAGGCGGGTCTGAAGACTGTCATGAAATACGATGACGCGGTGATTCGTCTTCTTAAGGTCTATAATGAGACTGGAAACTGGAACAAGGCAATCAAAATCATGGATTCCAGACATTTCCATTTGTGGGAAGGCGGTGGAGAGATTCACGACATTTACGTGATGTCTCATATCTTGAAAGGCAAATCACTTCTTGATAAGAAAGCTTACAAGAGAGCCATGGAAGAGTTCAGGTTGGCGACACTCTATCCTGAAAACCTTGAGGTTCCGGCTCCAGCCAAGTCAGTGACGATCGAGGATGTCATCTCGGAGATGAGACAGGAACTCAATGACAACTATGCTAAATTCGGAGACGAAGACTCGGCATCGAAGGCAAAGAGCCTGGACGAGCTTGAGAAACTGGTCAAAGAGATCAAAATGAAGTAATCATTAAGAAAATCAAGATGATGAGAAAAACCTTGACAGGGCTACTTTCGGCGGCCCTGGTTTTGGCCTCTTGTGCCGAAAGGCCATCCCTTGTCGATCCTGCCGGGTTTGACGGGGAGGTGGATGGCCGTGAAGTCGGCTTGTACACAATCGCCAATGGCAGGCTCGCGATGCAGTTTACCAACTACGGAGGCAGGGTAGTGTCATTGTTTGTTCCGGACAGAAACGGAAAGTACAGGGATGTCGTGCTAGGACACAAGACACTGGATGAATATGTGCACTACACCGGTGATCGCTTTCTGGGAGCTGTGGTCGGCCCTGTCGCCAACAGAATCTGTAACGCCGCGTTCACGGTTGACGGGCAGACCTACCATCTGTCGGCCAACCATGGGGGCATCGGGACTCTGCATGGGGGATTCAAAGGACTTGATTCTGTCGTCTGGGATGTGATGTCGGTCACAGATAGCTCTGCCACACTTCATTATCTCCATGCGGATGGTCAGGAGGGCTTTCCTGGGAATCTTGACATAACGATGACCTACACTTTGACCTCTGATGAGGGTTGGGACATCAGCTATTCCGCCACCACGGATGCGACTCGTCCAGTGAACATCTCCAATCATCCGTACTTCAATCTTTCAGGGGAGGGCAACGGTACTTGCGAGGAATATGTAATAAGCGTCAATGGCGATTCCTTTATTGGAACAGATGGCCTGGATGTCATAGAGACTCCTATTCCGGTTGATGGTACAGCATTCGACTATCGTAGGCCTCATCCTGTCAGGGATGCTATCACGAGTGGAGATGAGCAGATCCGTCGCGGGAACTATGGCTTTGACCATAATTATTGCATCAATGGCATTGGAATGAGGTCTGTCGCTACCGCTTATGATACGGAAAGCGGAATATTCCTGGAAGTCTTTTCTGACCAACCTGGTCTTCAAGTCTATAGCGGCCAGTATTTCTCGGGAAACGAGATTGGTAAATATGGCGGGCCATTGGTGAGATACGGCTCACTCACATTCGAGACGCAGAATTATCCGGACGCTCCGAACAAAGCGTCATTCCCGGATCCGTATCTTCGCCCGGGTCAGGTCTATCACCATCATTGTCTGTACCGTTTTTCGGCGAGGCGCAATGATGGCGTTGAAAAATAAATGATGAGTATGCTGACAGGTAAAGGGAAATATATTCTTACAGCTCTTTTTTTCGCAGTGTCCTTTTGGTTCTGGGGTGTCTTGGCTTTCGGAACTTTGTGGTTTTTGGAAACGACACAGTTCTTTCCGTACACAGGCTCGCACCTTGCGGCGGCGCTCTGCTATCCTGGCGGTATTTCTGAATATGTCTCCGAATTCTTCGTGCAATTCTTCCATCTCCGGCTCTGTGCGGCTTTGCTCGTCAGCTTGGCCTTCTGCCTGCTTCAGGTTCTGATGTGGAAAGTTATGGTGTCCATTAATGGGAAGAACGACGCGCTGTTCCCATTGAGCTTTGTGGTCGCTTTTGGAGCATGGGCTTTCATGTGTGAGCTTGGAAGTATGTTCACGTGCGTCATAGCATTGATTGTGACTCTGGGAACTTACTTGGTTTACACAAATCATGTCAAAAGAAGACAGTGGTTGATTTTGCCGATGGTCGCCTTGTTGTATTACGGGGCTGGCCCGGTTTCTTTACTGTTTCCTTTGCTCATGCTTTTCAAGGCACTGGCCGGCAAAGATTTGCATTTGGCGGTTATGGCGTTTGCCGGAGGCTTGCTTTGGGCAACGCTTCCCGCGGTCTGGTCAATGTTTGTCCAATACACACCAAAGGAACTCTACATGGGGATCGATTATCTGAGCACTCCGGAAGAATATTCATTGACTTTTTATGTCTTAATGGCTTCGACTGCGGTCATCGCATTTCTGTCGATGCTTCCCCGCATACATGGAAATATCGTGGCCTCGGTGATTTTCGGATGCCTTTCGGTTCTGGTTTTTGCTGGCGGGTGGATCTTCGTGGTGCGGAACTGCAACCCGAACCTTGAAAGAATCTATGAATATGACAGGTTGTGTTGCTCCCGAGACTGGTGCGGAATCCTTGATAAGGCCGAATCACGGCCGCCTGTCTCGTTGGCTGAGATTTCGGCCGTCAATCTTGCCATGGCGAAAAAGGGTGTGCTTCTTTCGGAGATGTTTCGTTTTCTTCAGCCTGGCCCCGAGGCTCTTTTCCCAGACTATGCCCTCGGCTATGTCGTAGCCTTGACGGCTGGAGAGTCTGTTTACCATTCCGGCTTGCTCAACACCGCAAGGCACTATGCGTTTGAGGAATATGAGTCGTATCCAAATTACAATCAGAGTGCCCGTCACATGAAACGTCTTGCCGAGATCGATCTTATCAATGGCAATCATGAAGTGGCCAGGCGCTATCTTAAAAATCTGGACAAGACTCTGTTCTATCATCACTGGGCAAAGACTTTCTTGAAGGATCCGGAGGCTGTCGCTTCTGACGTTGAATATTCCGCGCTCATGCAGTGCCGTGACACGTCCCGGTACCTCTACAACGATTCCTCTGACTATGACAAACGATTGATGCTCCGCCGGTTGGTTGAGAAGAACAGAGGAAGTTACGATGTCCCTTCCGAGTACTTGATAGCGTACGATCTGCTCGCCAAAGACCTTCGCTCTCTTGCAGAGGATCTTGGCCGTGTTCGTTTTAAGAACGGGATTCCGGCTCATGTCCAGGAGGCGGTTTGCCTTTTGTCCAAATTTGAGTCGGACTGTGATCCGGCGGTCTTGAAGTTGGCTGGCCAGGAAACCAAGGAGGCTTTTGACTGTTATCAACGGGCACTTATTGACAGTCGATCGCCGAAGTGGCTGAAAGACAATTTCGGCAAGACTTATTGGTACTATTTTTCAAGCAGGAAGTAAAGTATGAGAAATGTATTGTTGGCATTGGTCTCTATGTTGGCCATTGTGTCGTGCCGTGACAGCGCGAACATCTATGTCTCGGACGAGTTGCCTCCGATTTGGCCGGACTACACTTCTGTCACGATTCCGATCAACATCGCACCTTTGGATTTTGGAATGGCTGATGGAGTGGAATTCACAGGGATGAAGGTTTCCGTGTTCGACCGGAATGGAAGAACGGTCTTGTCTTCGGCAGGGAAGACAGCCCGTTTCCCGATAAGGAAGTGGCGCAAGGTTCTGGCCGCCTCCGCTGGCGAAAGCCTTCATTATGAAGTTTCAGCCAAGGTGGATGGTAAATGGATCAGATATGTCCCATTTGACATCAATGTAAGCCGTGATTCGATTGACTATGGCCTTACCTACAGAATGATTCCTCCTGGCTACCAATCCTTTGGCCATATGGGACTGTACGAGAGAAGACTTTCGGATTTCCGTCAGCGGACATTGATTGACTCAAGGATGATCGAATCCGGATGCGTGAACTGCCACACGGCCAACCGGGCGGATCCGGATTGGTTCAGCATTCATGTCAGAGGCAAGCATTCAGCCACCTTGATGCACATAAAGAATCAGGATGAATGCCTCAACACCGCAACCGACAGCACCGGAGGCTTTTTCGTTTACCCGTATTGGCATCCTTCCGGCAGGTACATAGCCTATTCTGTCAACAAGACAAGACAGTCATTCTACTCGTCGGCGGACAGGACACTGGAGGTCTATGACGAGAATTCAGATGTGATCGTCTATTGTCCAGAGACCCATAAGATCCTTAGACCGGCGCTAACCAACATCAAGGACAAATTTGAGACGATGCCGGCTTTTTCGGCTGACGGCAAGACGTTGTTTTTCAGTGTGGCTGATGCCGGAGAATTGCCGAGAGACGCCATGAGAATGAAATACAGTCTATGCTCTCTGGCTTTTGATCCAGAGACAGGGCTGTTCGGAGACCATGTTGACACATTGGTCTCCGCTTCCCGCACAAACCGCTCACATGTGTCGGTAAAACCATCCTATGACGGAAATTACCTGCTTGTCACGGTGGCGGACTATGGAACTTTTCTGATAGATCATCCGGAGGCGGATCTTTGGATTTATGACCTGAAGACCGGTGAATATTATCCCGCCGGCGGGATAAACAGCGGAAACACTGAAAGTTTCCATAATTGGAGCGCAAATTCGCGTTGGGCGGTGGTAAGCAGCCGCAGGGACGACGGTCTGTACACCAGGCTGTACATCTCTCACTTCAATCCTGAAACGAAATTGTTCGATAAAGCTTTCCTTCTTCCACAGAGAAATCCGCGAACATACTATCTTGAGCTTCCGTATTCATACAACACTCCAGATTTTACGCTGAAGCAGGTGCCATTCGATGTCAGTAAGGCAAGAAAATTGTTGCTTTCGGCCGGGCGCACGCCAGTCAGTTTATAGGTGGCAAAAATAAGCGAAAATATATTGCCGTGGATTTTGAAAATATTACGAAAAATATTATCTAGTGGGAAAGTGTTTAATTTATTTAATGAAAGAAACAATGAAAAAAAACATCATTGCCGCCCTGCTTGTTTTCGGAGCGGCCGTCAACCTTGCTGCGGGAGAGAATATTCCGAGACCGGAATATCCGAGACCGCAGTTTGAGAGACAGAACTGGGTCAACCTGAACGGTGAATGGACCTACAGGTTCGATTTGAATCACGTCGGGCTTGAGAAGGGATATTCGGAAAGCAAAGGTTTCGACGGGACTATTCTCGTGCCATTCTCTCCGGAAAGCGAACTTTCGGGAGTCGGCTACACAGATTTCATTACGGGAATATGGTATCACAGGACATTGGATGTCCCTGCCGCCTGGGAAGGACAGAGAATATTCCTGAACTTCGGCGCGGTCTATTATCAGTCAGAGGTTTTCATTGACGGTAAATTTGTCGGCCGCCATTTCGGAGGCTCGTCATCATTCTCGTTTGACATCACTGATTTCGCTGCCCCTGGCACTTCGCATGACCTTGTAGTGTACGCCCAGAGCGACCTTAGGAGCATGAACCAGCCTGCCGGAAAACAATCCCTGATGTTGGGCTCCCACGATTGTGAATATATCCGTACAACCGGAATCTGGCAGACCGTGTGGATGGAATCCATCGCGGAGAACGGTCTGAAGAACGTGCAGGTCAACACTGACATCGACCAGAAGCAGCTCGTTGTTCGTCCGGCGTTCTACAAAGAAGGTGCGGCGAGCCTGAAGATCACGGTAACTGATCCGGATTCGCCAAAGAAACCGGTGGCTCAGAAGGAGGTTTCCGCCACCAACAGCAGTGTGGCCGTGATTCCGTTCAAGACACTCAAAACCTGGAGTCCTGAGAATCCGTTCCTTTATGGTGTTGACTATCAGGTGCTTGATAAGAATGGGAAGGTCATTGATGAGGTGAAGTCCTATGTCGGGATGAGGAAGGTTCACATTGAGGGCAACAAGATATTCCTGAATAATGTTCCTTACTATCAGAGACTTGTGCTTGATCAGGGCTATTATCCTCAGAGCCAGTGGACAGCTCCGTCAGACGAGGCTTTGAAGCACGACATCGAACTTTCCAAGAGCGCCGGATTCAACGGTGCGAGACTGCACCAGAAGGTGTTCGAGGAGCGTTTCCACTATTGGGCCGACAAGCTTGGCTATCTGACATGGGCCGAGTTCCCGAGCTGGGGCATCGAGCTCAATGGCGTTGAGCCCGCCCGTAACTTCTTGAGTGAGTGGGCCGAATGTGTCGTGCGTGACAGAAACTATCCTTCCATAATCACCTGGACTCCGATGAATGAGGAGTTCTGGCCAGACAATGTCCAGTACCCGCGTTTCAGTGAGGACATCTATGCCTTGACAAAGCAGTTGGATCCTACCCGTCCGATCAACATCTGCAGCGGCGGCATCCAGGTCAAGACAGACATCTGGACTGAGCATCACTATGAGCAGGATCCTGAGAAGCTGAAAGAGATAATCTGGAATGACGGCAAACTGTTCACCAGACCTGTTCAGACCTACAAGGGCCGGATCAACAACATCGGTTTCAACGACCCTGCCCGCTACGGTGGCGAGCCTTACACTTTCTATGAATATGACGGCTCGATTCCGTACATCCTTGATGAGTTCGGCGGCATCAAATGGGTCAAGGGGCAGGATGCCACGACCGTTAACTCAACGACCCAGTCTTGGGGCTACGGCAAGAGCGTTGTCTCGATGGAGGACTTCTACAAGAGGCTGGAGGCTCAGGTCAAGGCTGTCGTCTCCATGTCCAAGAGCATCTGCGGTTTCTGCTATACCCAGCTGACCGATGTCGAGCAGGAGCAGAACGGTGTCTATTGCTACGATCGCTCCGAGAAGTTCGACATGGCCAGAATCAGGGCTATATTCACAATGGAGCCTGAAGGTGAGTAATGGTTTTCTTGGATTGGCTGACACATAATTACCTTATTTAGTGTGTGTTGCAAAATGCTGGCGGTCAAAATAAGAGGCCAGCGTTTTACAATTGATTGAGAATGAGAAGGTTGTGCCGCACCGCTTTACGAAATGGTGCTCTCCTTTGCCTCCAGACCATAGAGGCGGAGGAATGGATGGAGGCTTTGTAATATCCTTACATTTCTTTCAGGAACGACAGATTTTGTCGCCTTGGTTCGCTATATTTGCAGGAAACGCTTCCGAATATGTTGAATCAGATCAGGCGATTAAGTGCGATAGTGAACAAGCTCAGCGGCATAAAAGAATATGTGGAAGTGACCCTCCGTCTGAAAATCACCAACGATTTCGTGATGGCCCTCCTCTCCCGAAGCTCCTCCGTCGAGATCCTCGCTCCCCAGTCCCTCAAAGACCGGATGTACGACATCTGGACGGCGGCTCCGGGGCGGAATAAGTAATTTGTTAATTTTATATTGTTATGGATAAATTTGATTTAGAAAAACATTTTGCTGAGGTGAACGCTGCCCTTGGCATTAAAAATAAGAGAAGCGATTCTGATGAGTCCTATGTGATTGACTTGTGTGATGAAGTGTTGGGAGAACTTGCCTTAAAGCAACATACCTTTGATTTCTTACGTGGAGATCCAAGTGAGTCTTGTCCGTCCGGTAAATAACTACCTGTTGATGCTTATTATCCGAATAAGAATATTGTAGTTGAGTACAGGGAAAAACAACATACAGAGAGTGTTGCGTTCTTTGATAGGAGGTCTACAGTATCAGGGGTCGGAAGAGGTGAGCAAAGACGAATCTATGATCAACGTCGTAGGGATATTCTTCCACAATATGGAATTAAGCTGATAGAAATATCGTATTCATCTTTTAACTATGATTCTAAAAAGAAGATTATCCGGAATAGACAGAGGGATATTCTTGTAGTAAAAAGACTCTTGTTGAAGTAATGATGTTCAACGACCCTGAGGAGACATATTCATTGAAAGAGAAGCTGGTGGTGGCGGCGCTGCTGCTTTTGCCGGTGGCGTTGGCGGTGGTGGCGATGATTGGGGAGAAGAGGCGCCTGAGGGAGGTGGAGGCGATGAAGAATAGGCCGGTCCGCTACTATGAATATGCCATCCGGCCGGTGGACACGGTGCTGAACCATCCGGTCGGGCTGAGGGGAAGGTCGTTGATTGAGGATGACAGGCGAGGGAATGGTGTGGTGCTGAACTCGGACGGGAAGAAGATCGTCACCGGCCTTTCCTCGGAAGAGATTCTGGAGCAGCTTGACCTTGACTATCAAGATGTCTATGACTATTACGGAGGGGCGGAAGAACTCTGGTGAATATGATTTATTGAAATGAAAATCGAAGAAGCTATACTCTATGTGCTTGCCGAGAGGGGTGGCGGGCTGCGGACGGAGCAAATCGCGGAGATCATCAACAGCCGCAGATTGCATATTCGTAAGGACGGAAAGCCGGTGACCTCGGCGCAGGTGTATGCCGTGGTGATGCGTTATCCGGACACTTTCGTCAGGGCGGAGGGGCGGATAATGCTGATGATATGATTTTCGTGAAAGCTTGACGATTTTATTTGGTTTATATTGTAAACTTATTTATATTTGTGATGCCGTTAGGGCTAATGTGCATGACCGCTAATGACGGAAACGATGTAAATCAAAATGTTATGGAAACAAACAACAATCTTTCGGCTGAGCAAAGTCTGAAAATCATCAGCGAGACGATGGCAAGGAATTGCCGTGCGATCGAGAAGAATCAAGGAACTTACTACATCCTTTGGGGTGTGATACTGGCGGTGGTCTCCGCCCTCATCTATCTTTTATGGAACGGCACGGGGAATCCGGTCTGGAATTACCTCTGGTTTCTCATTCCGGTGATCGGAGTTCCGGCGGCCATATTCATTTCAAAGAAGGGGAGTGACGCTCCGAAAACCTATCTCCACAAGACTGTAGGCTGGATTTGGTGCGCTTTCGGAATCACGGCCGTTTGCCTGACAATCCTCTCTTGCACGGTCAACCCGTTCGTGCTTGACACCTACCTCATCACGTCTTTGTTCGGTTTCACCATCCTGTCCACTGGCATAGTCATCAAGAGCTGGCCGATCATCGCTTCTGGAGCGCTTGTGGTTCTGCTCGGCGCACTTTACACTGACTATGCCGGCGCGCAGATCTGCCTGATATGGCTTTTCAGCGGCATCATTATGACCGCCGGCGGCGTCATCGCCAGAATAATAAAGAGATAGGCTATGTTCAGAAAACTGAATCCTCTGCTGCATTCGGAGCTCAGGCTCGCCGTGATGTCGATCCTCATCGGGGTCGAGGAGGCGGACTTCGTCTATATCAGAAAACAGACGGGCGCAACGGCCGGCAACCTCAGCGTGCAGATAGACAAACTCAGCGAGGCCGGCTACATCACCATCGAGAAAGGCTTCAAAGGCAAGAAACCTTGCACCACCTGCCGCGCGACCGACGCTGGCCGCGAGGCGTTCAATGAATATGTCGATTCGCTCAAGGACTATCTCTCCTTGGGAAACCAGCTGTAAAACTGTCCCTTAATTCATATCTTACCTTGAAGTTTTGTCCGGCGAGAAGCCTTTCCGCCGGACAAACTGTGCAAATCAACGCGTTTATCCGGCGGATGGCAGTTTGCGTGGACAAAATTGTAATATGACGTGGTTTGTAAGGGAGAATGCCGTTCCAGTGACCATCAAGAATCAAATATTATTCTCTGATTCCGAATGTTTGGAGAATAGTTGTTAGTTTTGCATGATAGAAATGTTCAAATGAAATGTGGTGTGATGTCGATTTGGAAATTGGCATAGAAAATAGAAAATTGTACAAGGCTCAAATAGAATGTTTACCGTTATATTATTCTTGTTCGCGGGAATCGCGGCCGGAAGGCTTTTGAGGAACAGAGACTGCGGGTGGGTCTCAAAGTTGACAACCATTCTGATTTGGTCTCTGTTGTTTCTTCTGGGTGTTGAGGTCGGAGGGAACAGGACGATAATCTCATCACTTCCGTCGCTTGGTCTGGACGCTTTGCTCATTGCTGTGTTGTCTCTGGCTGGTAGCTGTTTATTCGCCTGGCTTTTGTGGCGTCATCTTAAATCCGAAAAGAAAAGGACATGAAAGGCAGTCTTGTGATAGTAGGCTTCTTCGTCCTTGGCATCCTTGCCGGCCTGTCCGGAATTGTGCCGGAGAAAATTGTGGAAGGGAACCTGACATTCTACGCCTTGTGTGCCCTGCTTTTCTTCGTGGGGATAGGTGTGGGACGTGACAGGAACATTGTCTCCAGATTCAAGTCCCTTGATGTGCGAATGGCTTTGCTTCCAGTCGGAACTATGCTCGGCACATTCGCCGGGGCGCTTGCGGCCGCACTGATTCTGCCCGGAAGGTCGGCCACAGACTGTCTGGCCGTTGGCTCCGGATTCGGCTACTATTCCCTCTCCAGCATATTCATAACCGGTTACCGTGGCGCCGAACTCGGTACCGTTGCATTGTTGTCCAACATCATAAGGGAGATGGCCACGCTTCTGCTGGCTCCGCTTCTTGTCAGAATAGGTGGTCCGCTCGCTCCGATAGCCGCCGGTGGCGTTACATCGATGGACACCACACTTCCGATCATCATGGCATCCTCCGGCAAGGAATATTCAGTGATCTCCCTCTTCCATGGCTTCGTCCTCGAATTCTCCATCCCGTTCATCGTCACATTCTGGTGCACGATCTGACATCAATGCAGGGAAGATCAGGTTGCTGAGCTTGTCGAAGTGATCGGTGAAAGTGTAACGTTTCTTTACACCCAGTGTTAAATTTCTTTACACTTTCCCAAATCGCTAGAATCGCTAAAATATTCATAACTAATTAATTGAATATTTTGGCACGCCTAATGCTTATGACTTTTACCGAAAAGGAAAAAGAAATATGAAAAAGACAATATTCATAACATTCGCGATGATGGTCGCCGCTCCGGTTTTCGCGCAGGAGGCGCTTCCGACTCCGATGACGCTGAAGGGGTGCATGGAATATGCGATCAGCAACAGCACCAAGGTGAGGATCCAGCAGGCGTCCAATGGTGACGCACGGCTTGCGAGAAGGGATGCGATCTTCGATGCGTTCACCCCTGAGATAAGCGGAAGCAGCTCGGCTTACTATAACTTCGGACGTGCGGTTGACCCTAAGACCAACACCTACGTCACCACAACCTCGTTCCACAACAGTTATGGTGTAAGCGCCGGCATCGCTCTCTTCAACGGATTCAAGGCCGTGAACAATATGAAGATCTCCAAGACTTCCATCGCTCTTGGCAACTCGCAGGAAGACCAGATTGAGGCTGACATCTGCCTCGCCACGATGGAAGCCTACTGCAACGTGCTCTATTACAGCCAGCTGGCCGACATCTACAAGGCTCAGGTCGAGGTCGCCGAGGAATCTCTCACAAAAGCCCGCCGTCAGGAGGAACTTGGACAGAAGGGTCACGCGGATGTTGTGGAGATGGATTCCAACCTCGCCGACAAGCAGTACCAACTCGTTGAGGCCAACAACAAGCTCAACGACGCGAGGATCACCCTTGAGGACGTGATGTTCTGGTCTGAGGATCACGAGCTTGTCATAGACACGGAACTCCCAGTGGCCCTTGACGGCGAAAGAATGCTGACCGATTCCTTGGCTCTGGAGGATATGGTTGACTTCGCGCAGACGAACAACCCGGCCGCACGTGTGGCACGCTATAACCTCTTGAACGCCAAGCGTGAGCTCACAACCGCCAGATGGCAGCTTCTCCCTTCGCTGAACGCCTACGCAGGATGGTCCACGACTTACTTCACCTACCCTGGCAGCGGCTCGGCATCCGACCCTTTCCGCACGCAGTTCAAGAACAATGGTGGTGAATATGTCCAGCTGTCCCTGAATATTCCGATCTTCTCAGGACTTCAGCGACACAGCAACATCGCAAGAAAGAAGAACGCGGTCGCCAAGGCTTCAGCCGAGTACGACCAGAAGATGAGGGACATCTCCGCCGAGGTGCGCAGGGCTGTCCAGGATCGCGACGGAGCGTCGGCCGCCTATATTCAGGCGCAGAGAAAATCCGATGTGCAGGAGGAAGCATATTCATTGAATATGAAAAAGTTGGAGCAGGGGTTGATCTCTCCGATCGAGTTCCAGACCGCATCGAACAACTACCTTGAGGCGAACGCCCAGCGGCTCAACTCGCTGCTGACCTACTTCATCAAGCGCAGCGTTGTCAACTACTATAACGGAGTGGATTACATCAATCAATGAATATGACCGTGCCGGTCGCTGAGCCTGTCGAAGCGACCACCTCAGAAATAATCAACGAATAATAACAAACATTATGGACAAGATAATCGAGAAAAAGAAAGGTTGGAGATCAGCCTTCACAAAAAAGGCGATGCCTTACTGGCTTGGAGCCATCGTGGTAGTGTTCGTGCTCTACCTCGTGTTCAGAGATAATTCCAAGACCCTCAGGGTTGACAAGGACACGATCACGGTCAGTCAGGTGACTGACGGACAGTTCAACGACTATATCCGTGTGAGCGGTCAGGTACAGCCAATGGTCACAATCCAGATCAGCCCGCTCGAAGGCGGTACCGTCCAGAAGATCATCGTCGAGGAAGGCTCCACCGTCAAGGCCGGGGAACCGATTCTTGTGCTGTCCAATGATAACCTTGACCTTCAGATACTTAACGCCGAGGCTGAGCTTGCGGAAAAGGAGAACATCCTTCGTAACACGATGATCTCGATGGAGCAGCAGAAACTCTCCCATGAGCAGAACCGTCTCCGCTACGCCTCCGAGGCCAGGCGTAACAAGAGGGCATTCGAGCAGAACCGGCAGCTTTACAAGGAGAAGCTCATCTCAAAGGAGGATTACCTCAAGGCCCAGGAGGATTATGAGCTTTCGCAGCAGAACCTTGACCTGACTCTCAAGAGTATGGAGCAGGACAGTCTCTACCGTTCGACCCAACTTCTGAGTCTGCGAGAGAGTCTTGACAACATGAAGATGAACATGCAACTCATACGCCGCCGCAAGGAGAGCCTTACGATCAAGGCTCCGATCGACGGGGTTCTCGGACTGTTGGATGCGAACCTTGGCCAATACATCGGTGCCGGCACGAAGATTGGCCAGATTAACTCCGAGGGTAGCTACAAGATTGAGGCTAAGATAGATGAACACTATATTGACCGTGTGGTTCCGGGACTCGACGCCACATTTGAGCGTCAGAGCGAGAAGTACGACGCGCAGGTGCGCAAGGTCTATCCGGAGGTGCGTGACGGCAAGTTCCAGGCGGACTTCAAGTTCGAGGGCCAGCAGCCCGACAACATCAGGACCGGCCAGACATATTACCTGAACCTTCAGCTCGGTCAGCCGGAGCGGGCGGTCCTCATCCCTCGCGGGACATTCTACCTGAAGACGGGAGGCAAGTGGATCTATGTGGTCAGCAAGGATGGAGGCAAGGCTGTCAAGCGCGAGATCCGCATCGGTCGTCAGAACCCTCAGTTCTATGAGGTGCTTGAAGGGCTGGAGCCTGGCGAGAAGGTCATCACCTCCTCCTACGACAACTACGGCGACAGCGATGTGCTTGTCTTCTAATTGATTAATGAATATAAACAATAACAAATAAAATTTTTCAAAGCCATGATTAAAGTCACAAATCTGTCCAAGGTCTTCAGAACAGAGGAGATCGAGACAACAGCCCTCAATGGAGTTTCATTCGAAATCGCTGACGGAGAATTCGTCGCCATCATGGGTCCTTCCGGTTGCGGTAAGTCAACCCTTCTGAACATCCTCGGCCTTCTTGACAACCCTACCGGAGGCTCCTACGAACTTCTCGGCACGGAGGTCAGCCAGCTCAAGGAAAAGGAGCGCACCAAGTTCCGTAAGGGCAACATCGGATTCGTGTTCCAGAGCTTCAACCTGATCGATGAACTGAATGTCTATGAGAACATCGAGCTTCCGTTGAGGTACCTGAACATCTCCGCGGCCGAGCGTAAGCAGAAGGTCACCGAGATTATGAAGAGAATGGCCATCAGCCACAGAGCCCAGCACTTCCCTCAGCAGCTTTCCGGAGGTCAGCAGCAGAGAGTGGCCATCGCCCGTGCGGTCGTCGCAGGTCCGAAGCTGATCCTCGCCGATGAGCCTACCGGTAACCTGGACTCCAAGAACGGTAAGGAGGTTATGGATCTCCTCAGCGAGCTCAACAAGGAAGGTACGACCATCGTTATGGTGACCCACTCCCAGAGAGACGCCGCCGTGGCACAGCGCACCATCGACCTGTTCGACGGCCAGATCGTCTCCGACGTGAAGAACGAGCTTTAGCGTTGAATCTTTCTCGTGAGGCTGATTACTTGGCGATAGCTGATGAATCGTCACTACGGACTTGACAGTAGATAATGTAATTATACCACCCATAAGCGCCGCCCCTCACGTTTAAGATATTATTGGCGGAAGGTTGCCTGAATCTTATAGTCAAACTCCTTAATACTTTGTCTCGGTTCATCCAGAAGGTTGCCACAGCAAACCTTGGCCACCCGCGGCCATAAGCGGGAGGGGCCCAGCCGTCAGGCTGGGAGGGACGGAGCGCGAAGCGCGGAGGGTTTGTCGTGGCAACCTTCTGGATGGGATTTCCAAACGGGTAAAAATCCGTGGAGGATAAGTGATTAACCATTAGGAATATGCTTGGATGTCCTCTTGCATGAAGCGGGAATGAGGATAGGGAAGCAAAAGAATGAAAAACAAAAAGTTGGCCTCCGCGAGGCCGTGAATGGATTATGAACAGTTTCATTAACTTCTTGAAGCGCAACAAACTTTACAGCGCGGTCAACCTTCTGGGGCTCAGCCTCTCGATGGCGTTTGTCCTGCTTCTGGCCGTGTACGTCACCAGTCAGCTGAGTACTGACTCGTTCCAAAAGAACGCCGACAGGATCTATGTCATCGCCCAGAAAGAGACCCTTTCGTCCGCTTACTGGCTGTCCCGCCACATGAAGGCTAACTTTCCGGAGATTGAGAGGTCAGCTTCATATTCCAGCAACGGAATGCAGGAGTACAAGATCGACGGCAACATCGTGAACGCCAGGACTTCTTACGCTGACTCGTCGTTTTTCGATATGTTCAGTTTCCCTCTCGTGGAGGGCGACTTCAGTGAGTGGAAGGCCTCGATAAGCGGAGTCCTGATCAGTGAGTCTTTCGCCAAGGCTCAGTTCGGGGACAGGGATCCGGTTGGACGTGAGATCCGTTTCGACGGCGCTGACTCAACGGTAAGCAACCTGACAGTCTCAGGTGTGTTCAAGGACATTGAGAACTCCATCATCAGACCGTGCGACATATTCCTTCGCGGAGAGATCATGACGATCACCAACCAGGCGAACGATGAGCGGATGTCCAACGCCGGATCATCCACTTGCTTTGTGATGGCTTATCCGAACGCCGATCTTCCGGCCAGACACGATGATATTCTTAAATGGTGCCGGGAGAATTTCTGGAGATATATGTCAGACTACGGCGGAGGTGATAATGACGTGAGAATCATTCCTTTACGTGATGTCTATTTCCTGTCGGACGGCAATGAGGACTATAATGACAGTCTGCGTCTTGGCAACAAGACGACAGTGATGCTGCTTGCCGGAATGTGCTTCCTGCTGCTTCTGTTCGCCATCCTGAACTATGTGAATATGACCACGGCTCTCTCCGGCTTCCGTGCCAAGGAGAGATGGCCACCAGAAGGCTCATCGGGGCGACGAAAGGCGGCATATTCATGAAGATGATTGTCGAGAGCACCATAATCTGCGCGGCCGCTATGGTCATCGCCGTCCTGCTTGGCGAGGCCATTTCCCCGGCGGCTTCGAAGGTGTTGAACTATGACATCTCTATCTTCAAGGCAATCTCTCCGGTGAGCGTGCTTGTCTGCGTCCTGTTCACGGTTCTGGTCGGAGTCATCGCCGGTTTGGTTCCGGCTCTCATCATCCAGAAGGCCGAGCCGATCGAGATTGTCCGCGGTACGCTCAGACTCAAGACAAAGACCCTTTACAGCAAGGTCATCATTGTGATTCAGAATGTCATCACGGTCGTGATGCTCGTGACCGCTTTCACGATGTACCTTCAGATCCGCTCCATGATCAACGCTCCGATGGGCTATAACACGGAGGATCAGATCACCATCAGCAATGAATATGGCCGCGCGGGCGAATTGGCTCCTCTCATCAACAAACTTAAGGCGGAAAGCTGCGTTGAGGCTGTCGGTCTCGGCGATGGCTACCCGATGTTCGACACCAACAACTGGACTATGTCCACCGAAAGTGGAAGAGAGGCTTCGTTCCAGTTGGTTAAGGGCGACAGTGCCTATTTCAATATCCTCGGCATCAGGAAGAAACAGGACAATCACACACCTGACTGCTATTGGCTTAATGAATATGCCTACGGAATCCTCGAAATAGACGAGACCGCCACGGAGTTCACGACCAAGTCCAACAGCACATGGCAGATAGGCGGAATCTACTACGACTTCAAGATCAAGCCGTTGCTGGAGGAACAGCATCCTGCGTTGATCTACCAGTATGATGAATATCCTGCCGGGAAGTGGCCGTGGACGATTCTTGTGAAGACCACGCCGGATCACAAAGAGGCTTTCGCAAGGGTCAAAGCGGTCTTTAGCGAATTGTACCCGGATAAGTTATTCGATGCCAGCTATGTCGAGGATGACATCAAAGCTGTGTTCGCTTCCGAGAACAGGGTGTTGGAGATCATGGTCATATTCACAATCCTTTCGCTGTTTGTTTCGGCACTGGGTCTCGTGGCGATGAGTTCGTACTACATGCAGCAGGAACGCAGGACAGTGTCTCTCAAGAAGGTCTATGGCGCTGACTATAACACTGTTCTGTGGGGTCTTGTGGCCGAGTTCATGAAGATGATCGGTGTGGCGTTCGTCATCGCCGTCCCGGTGGCGTGGTACCTGATGCACACTTGGTTGAACGGCTATTCCTACCGCATCGGTCTCCATTGGTGGATATTCGCGGTGGCAGGTCTGTTCACCGCCGTCATTGCCGCCCTTGCCGTCCTCTGGCAGGCTGTCCGCGCCGCCCGCACCAACCCGGCGATCGAGCTGAAGAAGGAATAGCGTGCTATATCTCCAATCCAGATGGTTGTCGCGACGAACCCTCCGCGCTTCGCGCTCCGTTCCTTCCAGCCTGACGGCTTGGCCCCTCCCGCTTATGGTCGCGGGTGGCCAAGGTTCGCTGCGGCAACCTTCTGGATTGAGTAGTAATATTCAGTGGAGCCTGAACGATTGAAGATTAGGAATATAATGATGTGTCCTCACCGCTGGAATCGGGAGGAGTATATGCAAGCAAAATATTGAACGATAAAAGATTAGCCTTCATGTGGAGGAATGGGTATGAGAAGAAAAAGTGATTTGATCATCAAGGTTCTGTCCTTGGGAGTGGGAATGGCGATCGCCATCATCCTGATCGCGAAAGTGTGCTTTGAACTGTCCTACGACAGCTCCTATAAGGACATTGACAGGATCTATAAGATCCGCACCGGCGCCGTTATGCAAGGTGAGGATAAGGATTTCGGTCAGGTCAGCGGAGCCATCGCTCCGGGATTCAAGGCCGAGGTGCCGGGAGTGCTGGAGGCCACAAGGTTCACCAGCATATTCAACAGCGAGAATTTCATCATCGATGACGAAGGAAGCAAGGTGGCGGCCGAGCACCTTTTAGCGGATTCCTGCTTTTTCAGGATATTCAATCGCCAGTTCCTCGCCGGTGAGCCGGAAAAGGCGTTGAGGTCGTGGAGCGGCGATGTGGCCATCTCAAAGACTTTCGCCGAGAAACTTGGTGGAGTCGGAGCGGCTGTCGGCAAGCAGATCGCCAACGAGGACAATCCGAATCTGAAGCTGACTGTCTGCGGAGTCTATGAGGACTTCCCTAAGAACGGATCGATCCACGCCGATGTCATCCTTTCCATCGAGGCGATGAGCAAGTGGAGCCTCTCCAACTGGGTCGGCAACGACAGGTACGTCGCTTTCGTCAAATTGGCCGAAGGGGTTGATCCGGCGTCGCTTAAGGATGCCATCCACGAGATGCAGAAGGCTCACCAGCCTTTGGAGGAAATGGAGAAGAGCGGACTCACTCTCTGGTACTCCCTTTCGCCTTTGGCCACCGAGCACAGCTCGAAGCCGGAGGTCAGGAACCTTGTGTTCATACTTGCCATCATCGCCGCTCTGCTGCTGCTTGTGTCCATTATGAACTACGTCCTTGTGGCGATCTCGGATGTCATCCGCAGGGCGCGCGAGGTCGGAGTCCGCAAATGCTACGGAGCCCAGCCTTGGGACATCAACAAGATCCTGCTCAAGGAGACCGCCTGGAATTTGGGTGTCTCCCTCGCCGTGGCAGCCCTGCTGATCTTTGCGTTCAGGGGTGCGGTTGAATCCCTGTTGGGAGTCCCTGTGAAGGATCTTGTCACTCCGCTTTCCGTCTGGATCATTGTCGGGATTGTGATCTTGGTGTTCCTTGTCTCCGCCGTCATTCCGGCGAGGATGTTCACCAAAATCCCTATTTCCAGCGCCTTCCGAGGCTACAAGGAGAGCAAGCGCCGCTGGAAGATCTCACTGCTTGCCTTCCAGTTCGCCATCAACGCCGTGCTGGTGTCGCTGGTGCTGATCGTCAGCTTCCAGTACCGCAAGGTGCTGAACGCCGATCCGGGCTACAACTACAGCAATCTTGTCTATGAGACATTCCCGTCCTACGACCAGACGAAGATGACAGCCATCGCCGGTGCTCTTCGCCAGCTGCCTGAGGTCGAGGCTGCTGAACTGACCTACGTGACACCTTTGGCGTCAGCTTCCGGCAATAATATTACCCTTCCTGGTGACGACAGGGAACTCTTCAATGTCGCTGATGAATATGGCGCCACGGAAGGTTTCTTCAATATGATGGGCTTCCGGCTCGTCGAGGGATCCGCTCCAAAAGGACCGAATGATGTCGCTGTCAGCAAGTCCTTTGTGACCAAGATGGCGGCTTTCGCCAACTGGTCTGACGGAGCCGTTGGAAAGATTGTCGGCATCACCGAGCACGGGCAGGTCACGATCTGCGGAGTCTATGAGGACTATGTCATCGGAAGCGTCTCTGATCCGGACAACCGTCCGAGCGTGCGTTTCTGCTGGAACAAGGACTTCCTCACCGATGAGGAAAAGGCTGACTTTGACTGGTCAAGGCTGATGCAGACACTTGTCGTGAAGCTCACGGATGTCACTCCGGAGACGATGCGTAAGGTGGAGAAGACAATCCGGGAGGTCGCTCCTGACAGCGACGCCGAGGTGAAGTCTTACGCCGAGACGTTCAGGAGCCTATACGATCCGACGAGGCAGATGAAGAGAACCTACACCCTTGGAGCGTTGTTCGCCCTGCTGATAGCGGTGATCGGCCTGATCTCCTACGTCCGTGACGAGAACTATCGCCGAAGCGCCGAGATCGCCGTCCGCAAGGTCAACGGAGCGCAATCCTCGGAGATCGTGTCGATGCTCGTGATGGATGTGCTGAAAGTGGCTCTTGTCGCTGTCCTTATCGGTGACGCCGGGGCTTGGCTTGTGGCTCATTACTGGCTGCAGCAGTTCGCCGTCAAGATCGCCCTCAACCCACTGTTCTTCATCGCCGCCGACATCATCGTCCTGGCCATAATCGTCAGCGTCATCGTGATCGGCTCCCTGAGGATCGCTCACACCAACCCTGTCGAGTCCCTCAAGAACGAGTAGGGTAGTCCTGCTATCCCTGTCGCTGAGCGTGCCATCGTTGAACCCGTGGTTCGACAGCTCACCAACCATCGAAATGCGATTGCAGTGTCGTGGCAGATAACTATCTGTCAACTAATATAATAAGCAAGTACGTGGTGCATAAACCGGCACCACGTACTTGCTTTATTGTTTGATAATGAGCTACTTAGTTGCCACTCGCTCGGAATCAATGAGTGGCGATTAACCTGTTGATTGACAGTGAATAAGCGTTGTACCTTTGGTGGAAAACTACTGAAGGTAAATTATTATATTCTTGATAATGAATATGTTCCATCCCATGGTCCGCTTTGCGGCAACCTTCCGGACGCTAAGGAGTTTTACTTGAATATCAGCGTGAAAACAGTCGCTTCGGAGTCCGAGCGGGTGAGGCGGAGGGTGCCGCCGTGCATCCTCATGATCTGACGGGAAAGGCTCAGTCCGATTCCGCTGCCCTCAGGCTTGGTCGTGAAGAACGGAATGAATATCTCCTCCTGGCTTGCCGCGCTGATAGGCGGCCCGTCATTGCTCACAGTGATGATGACGTTGTCCCTCTTGTCAATCTCGGCAGAGATTTCGATGTGCCGCGCCCCGGCCTGAGCGGCGTTCTTGACAAGGTTGATGAGAATCTGTGAGATCTGGCTCTCGTCAGCGTACAGAAGCACGTCCTCGGTCTTTTCCACAAATCCAGCGGTAGCCCCGGCGGCGGTCAACACCGGCTGGCTCAGATCGATGACCTTGGCCGCGAGGTCGCGAGCGAAAAACGCCTTCCTGACCGGCACGGCCACGTGGGTCAGATCCCTGTACGAATTGACAAACTTTATAAGACCACGGGACGAACTGGCGATGGTCTCCAGACCTGCCTTGAGATCCGGCCCGTCTGATGGCGGAGTGATCGTCCCGGCATATTCGGAAAGAGCCTCGGAAAGGGAGGCGATCGGTGTGACGGTGTTCATGATCTCGTGTGTGAGAACCCTGATGAGCCTCGTCCAGGACGCTGACTCGTTCTCCTCGATGGCCTCAGAGATGTCGTTTACCGCGATGATTTTCACGTCCTTACGCCCGATGTGCGCCGATGTGGCGGACAGGGAAATGTTCGTCTGCGAGCTTTCCGAATAGATGGACGCTTTCTGGTCCAGCCCCTCCTCGACTTTCTCAAAGGCTCCTCTTAATGAAGGGCTTACGATGTCAAGTTGCCGTAAGGTGCTTAAAGACGACACTCCCAGAAGAATCAACGCCTGCTTGTTGGTGTAAAGCACGGAATCCGTCCCGGACTCCAGCACGACGATGCCGGTCTTGGCCTTGTCCAACATCTGTCCGTAATATTCCTCCTGCTCCCGGATGTCGGCCGTCTCTTTCTGGAATATGGTACGGATTCGGTTCAGGGTCCTGTTGATCTTCCGGCTGCCCAAGCCCCCCTCGTCGAACCTGAAATTGGTCTCCTTATCCTCCAGGGCATCAAGCATATAGGTCACTTTCTTGAGGATGCGATGCCGTGTAAGAAGCACCGCAAGCAAAGCCACCAGCACCAGAACGCCGGCCGGAATCGCTATCTGAGGCCACGGAAGCATATTCATAAACTTCGACTAAATCCCGTATTTCTTGAGTTTGCTGTAGAGGGTCGGGCGGCTGACATTCAACGCCTTGGCAACCAGCGACATATTCCCGGAATATTTCTCCACCGCGGTGCGGATGGCCTTCTCCTCCACTTCCTCCAGCGTCGCCACAGAAGTCTCGCTTCCCTCGACCAGAGCCTCTGACGGCAGCTGCAACTCGTTCTCTGTCAGATTACTGCCTTCCGCCAGAATGACCGCCTTCTCGATGCAGTTCTGGAGCTCACGAATATTCCCGCTCCAGTGGCAGTCCTTCAAAGCGGCCTTCGCCTCCGGATCGATGCCCTCTACCTCGCGGTGGTACTTCTCGTCGAACCTTTTTATGAATATCCCGGCGAGCGGAACGATGTCTTCCGGGCGCTCCCTCAGGGCCGGCAGATGGATGCTCATCGTGTTGATCCTGTAGAAGAGATCCTCCCTGAACGAGCCTTCCTGCACCTTCTGGCGCAGATCCATATTCGTGGCGCAGACAAGGCGGATGTTCACATTGCGTGGCTTGGTGTCGCCGACCCTCGTGATCGTCCTGTTCTGGAGAACCCTCAGAAGCTTCGCCTGAAGGTGTAAAGGAATATTCCCGATCTCATCCAGGAAAAGGGTTCCGCCCTCGGCCAACTCGACCTTTCCGGCCTTGTCGGCGTAGGCGTCCGTGAACGCGCCCTTGACGTGGCCGAATAGCTCGCTCTCGAAAAGGGTCTCCGGAATCGCTCCGGCATCCACGCTGACCATAGGGCCGTTCCGCCGCTCGGAATGATTGTGTATCTCTCTGGCCAGAAGATCCTTACCGGTTCCGTTCTCGCCCGTGATCAGCACCGTGGCATCGGTCGGGCCGATCTTTTCGACTGTCTTCTTGATCTCGGCCATTGCCACTGACGTTCCCCAGTACATTCCGGTCGGTCCGGTGGCATATTCATTTGACTGCTGATTGTCCTTCCGGTTCTCAGCCACCGCTCTTTCCAGCGTGGCGAGGAGTTTATCGTTCTCCCACGGCTTCACGATGAAGTCGAACGCCCCTCTTTTCATCCCCTCCACGGCCAGTGAGATGTCGGCGTAGGCAGTGAACAGGACTACCTTCTGGTTTGGGTTGTTATTCCGTAACTCGCTGAGCCAGAACAGTCCCTCGTTTCCGGTGTTGATGTCAGTGTTGAAATTCATGTCCAGCAGGATCACATCCGGCTGGAAGGCATTGACGGTGCTGATAAGCTGTGCCGGTGACGGCAGGATCTCCACCGCCTCGAACCGCATAGGCAACAAGATCTTCAACGCGGACCGGATCCCCGCATTGTCATCAACCACAAGAACTTTCCCGACTTTCTTCATCTTGGTCACGTTTTTCTTTCAGTGAATCTATTCCGAGGCGGACTCGGTGACGGAGATGTTCTCGACACCGGCGGCTTTCAGGGCGGCGACAAGGGCATCCACCTGCGACTTGTCCTCGAACGGGCCGGCGGTGAACACCACGGCTCCGGCCTCGACGCTCTTGATGAGATCCTTGTCCGAATGCTCGTGGATCGCCGCGATGGCCTCCTCGGACAGAGACTGTCCGTTCTCCGGGTAGATCCTGACCATCATCAAGGTCCTGACTTTCGACTCAAGATCCCTGGCCTTCGACACGCCGATGATCTGGCCATTCTGGAACGCGTCGATCTGCGCGTCGCGGAACCCTCTCTTCTTCACCTTGTTAAGGTTGGAAAGAGCATCTTTGTAGGACTTGAAAAGCCCGACGGAATAGGCGTGCTTCCCGGTTGTCGTGGTCCTCTCGAACACAGGACTCAGGCCGTTGAGGTCGGAGACAGAGGCTTTTCTGCTGAGGGTAAATATTCTTATCTGATAGACAATGCCTTCCGGCAGGGTGTTGTTCTCGGCGAAACGTCCTTCCGGGAGGATCATGAACGAATAGTCGAACGAAGGTTTCGGCTTGAGGATCTCCAGATGAAGATCCGGGCCGTAACTGTTTTTGGAGAATGTGTAGCCGGAGGCTGTCCCGACAATATCCTTGTCGGCCTCGGCCTGGAGCCGCCGCGTGTCGATCACGATTCCGTTGGCCAGAAAATCCATCTCGATGTTCTGGAGCTCCTTTACCGCGGCGTTTAAGGAACTGTTCAAGGTCGGAAGCATCAATTCCTTGTCGGATATCTCGGCCGTGAGTCTGGCTTTTTCTTCCGCTGAGGCCGCCGCAAGTTCCGAGCGCATCTTGTCCAGATTCTTTCCGTACCTTGCCACCGAGTCACGCAAGGCTCTAACCTCACGCATCTTTTCCATGTAGCGCTTTGTGCCTTCATCGTGTTGCCCATCGTCCGGAACCGCCGCGTCATTGTCGATCCTGGAAGGATCCTTGGCCGGATTCAGGGCTGCCAGAGTCCTCAGCTCGCCTACATCGGTGACGGCTTTCCGGACAGGCATGCTGTCATATTCAAGTACATAGATTGTCACACTGTCGCGGCCGCACTCGCGGTTCGACGCGAAGATGGAATATTTCCCGTCCTCCGTGTTGACGAAAAGGAAGTCGTCGTAAGGTGATGAATATGGAAAGCCCATATTCACCGGCATGTCCCAATCGTTGGTCTCGCTGTTCCAGTTTGAGACATAGAGATCGTAGCCTCCCATGCCGTACAGACCTTTGGAGGCGAAGTAAAGTGATTGTCCGTCAGGGGACAGCATCGGGTAGATCTCGTCCGAGGAACTGGTCATCTGCTCGTTGATCAGCGCCGGTGCGGACCATAGGGAATCCGTCAGATGTGTGCAGTAAATATTCCTGATGCCCTCCTCGTCTTTGGCTGAGTAGTAGATGTCCTTCGCGTCGTCAGGGATGTAGATGGCGCGCGAGAGGTCGTCTCCGCCCAAAGAGTCGAGCTGGTTCGGGGTCTTCCTCCAGCTGAAATCCTTCAGCGGGTAGAACAAGAAGAAGTCCCTGAGCGGGAATGTCCGCTTCGCGACGACAGTCGGCTGGCTGCAGAACCCCATCATGTTCAGTCCATTGCGTGCCATCAACAATTGTTCCTCCGCCTTTGCCGAAGCGGTTGAGTCCAGAATCTCGATGGCGCCTTCGCTGTACTTGACCGCCTCCTCGAAGCTGTAGGCCAGCCGGCACGAGTCAGCCTTGATCATGAGTCTGGTCGGTGAGACTTGCGCGTGAGCCTCTCCGTTGAATGTGATCTGCGCGAGCAGAGTTAGAATGCCGATGAATATTTTGTTTCTCATTCTGAAAAATCTCGGTGAATGCGTTTGCAAAAATAAGAAATACTTGGCAGATAATTTCTTTCTAAGAAAAAAATGCTAAATTTGTACCCTTATTTTTATGCGCAAAAATTAAAAACAATAATAAAAGTACACAATTATGCAAAGTAAAGGTTGGATTAGGCTTGTCGCCATTCTGCTTGCGATCGCTTCCATTTGGCAGCTTTCCTTCACGGCGGTGACTTCCATCCAGGAAAAGAAAGCGGCCAGGTTCGCTGAGAAGGCTGCCGTGGCGGCTCAGAATTCAGCGGCTTTCGCCCAGGTTCCTGAAAATGACCAGGCTTACTATCTGGATTCGATCAGGAAGGAACAGAACAGGGTATTCATTGATTCCATCTCTTCGAAGAAGGTATTCCTCTGGAACACCTACAAGGAGTGCAAGGCCAAGGAGATCAACCTCGGTCTGGACCTCAAGGGTGGTATGAACGTCATGCTGCAGGTGCAGCTTCAGGATCTTGTGAAGGCCATTTCCGGCAACAGCATGAATCCTGAGTTCCAGAAGGCTCTCGCCCTTGCCAAGGAACGCAGCGTTAATTCCAGAGAGGACTACATCACTCTTTTCGCGGATGCGTGGAAGGAAGTGAGCAACGGTCAGCACCTTGCCCAGATTTTCGGTACTTACGAGATGAAAGACAAGATCACCCCGGCCTCCTCAGACGCCGATGTCATCAGTGTCATCCGTGACGAGGCTGAGAGTGCCGTCGCCAACTCGTTCAACGTCCTCAGAAGCCGTATCGACCGTTTCGGTGTGACCCAGCCGTCCATCCAGAAACTTGGCAACAGCGGACGTATCCTCGTCGAGCTTCCGGGCGTCAAGGAGCCTGAGCGTGTGAGGAAGCTCCTTCAGGGAACCGCTTCCCTTGAGTTCTGGGAGACCTATACCAGCCAGGAACTTTCCGGCTATCTTGCCGAGGCCAACGCCAAGCTGGCTGAGATTCTTGCTGGAGAGGCCGACACCACAGCGGTCGCCGAGCCTGCCGCCGAGAATGTAGCCAAAGAAGGTGTTGACTCTCTTCTCAATTCAGAGATCGCTAAGAACCAGGACAATTCCGCTGAGATTGACGCTTACAGAAAGGCCAATCCTCTCTTCGCTGTGCTGAGCCCTTCAGGATCTAACAATGCCTGCATCGGTTTCGCCGCCGCGATCGACACCGCCAAGGTCAACAGGTATCTCGCCATGCCTCAGATCGCCGAGATCTTCCCGGCCGAGTTCAAGCCTATGTGGTCTGTAAAGCCTTCCGAGTATGCTCAGGGCGAGAACATCTTCGAGCTCGTCGCCATCAAGGCCACCTCAAGGGACGGCAAGGCGAAGCTTGACGGAGGTGTGATCACCGATGCACGTGTCGTTTACGACCACGGTTCAAACGGTGAGCCTTCCGTTTCCATGAGCATGAACGCCGAGGGAGCCAATGTATGGGCCCGCATGACCAGCGACAACGTCGGCAAGCAGATCGCCATCGTCCTTGACGACATGGTATATTCATATCCTAACGTACAGAACGCCATCACGGGCGGAAGTTCCTCTATCACCGGTCACTTCACTCCGGATGAGGCCACCGACCTTGTGAACGTCCTCAAGTCAGGTAAGCTTCCTGCGCCTGCCACCATCATCCAGGAGCAGGTTGTAGGTCCTTCACTCGGTGCCAAGTCCATCAACGCCGGTATGATCTCCTTCATCATCGCGTTCCTCTTGGTTCTCGTTTACATGATTTTCTTCTATCAGGGCGCCGGTGTCGCCGCTGACATCGCACTCCTTTGCAACGTGCTTCTCCTCTTCGGAGTCCTCGTTTCATTCGGAGCTGTCCTGACATTGCCTGGTATCGCCGGTCTCGTCCTGACAATGGGTATGGCCGTTGACGCCAACGTGATCATCTACGAGCGTATCAAGGAAGAGCTTGCTGCTGGCAAGGGTCTGGGCAAGGCCGTAGCCGATGGTTACAAGAACGCCTACTCCGCCATCATCGACGGTCAGGTGACCACCCTCCTTACCGGTATCGTCCTTTTCGTGTTCGGTTCAGGTCCTGTCCAGGGCTTCGCCACCACGTTGATCATCGGTATCATCACCTCTGTCCTCACCTCTATCTTCATCACAAGGCTTATCTTTGATGACCGCATCGAGAAGGGCAAGAGCATCGCTTTCGAGAACAACCTCACCAAGAACTTCCTCAAGAACACGCATTTCGACTTCATCGCCGCACGCAAGTGGTCTTACATCATTTCCGGCGCGTTGATCGTCATTTCAATCGTGTCTATCTTCACCAAGGGCTTCACTTACGGTGTTGACTTTACCGGTGGCCGTACCTATGTTGTACGTTTCGACCAGCCGGTAACCGCCGAGCAGGTTCGTGATGCCGCTATCGTTGAGTTTGACGGTGCCGTCGAGGTAAAGCAGTTCGGTGGCGAGAGCCAGATGAAGATCACAACCCAGTACAAGAACGATCAGGAGTCAACTGATGTTGACGCCGAGGTTGAAGCCAAGCTCTACAATGCTTTGAAGCCGTTCTTCGCTGAGACAGACATCACTCTTGACGAGTTCAAGTCAACCGTTGACAATCCTAACGGTATCATCTCATCAGACAAGGTCGGCCCTACGATCGCCAACGACATGAAGAGAGACGCCATCATCGCCGTCATCCTCTCCCTGTTTGTGATCTTCGCCTACATCGCCTTCCGATTCAAGGGCTGGACATGGGGCCTTGGTGGAGTCGTTTCACTTGCCCACACCGCGATCATCGTGATCGGTTTCTTCTCATTGTTCTCCGGAATCCTTCCGTTCAACCTTGACGTTGACCAGACGTTCATCGCGGCCATCCTGACCATCATCGGTTACGCCATCAACGACAACGTGGTTATCTTCGACCGAATCCGTGAGTACAGGACCCTGCATCCGAATGTTGACGTGAGGACCAACACCAACCAGGCCATCAACGCGACATTGACACGTACCGTCAACACCTCTGTCTCCACTCTCGTGACCATGCTCGCTATCGCGATCTTCGGTGGTGAGTCCATCAGAGGTCTCGCGGTCGCCCTTATCCTTGGTATCTGCATCGGTACTTACGCTTCCATCTTCATCGGTACACCAGTGATGTTCGATGCTACGATTTGGAACCAGAAGCGCCTTGCCGCCAAGAACGGCACCACAGCCAAATCATCAAAGAAATAATATCTTTGACAAATGAATATGCAAAAGCGCCGACCCGATAGGGCCGGCGCTTTCGATTCGCACAATAGCCATACACCCCCAGTCACTACGTGACAGCCCCGGTAAATAAATAATAATTTGAAATATATCGCGGCATTTTTGCTTATAATCTTTTTTGGACTTACCTTTGTCAGAGAGATTGTAAAACAATTTATAAACCAATAATATTGATTTATTATGAGCGAAGAGAAATTCAGGATTGAATCCGATCTTCTTGGGGAACTTCAGGTTCCGGCTGAGGCCTACTACGGTGTTCAGACACAGAGGGCTCTCAATAATTATAAGATTTCCAACACCAGGATGTGCGACTACCCTGAGTACGTCATCGCCATGGCCTGCATCAAGCTTGCCGCGGCACAGACGAACAAGGAACTCGGAGCTATGGATCCGAAGATCGCCGACGCGATCGTGGAGGCATGCCGCGAGATCATCGACGGAAAGTTCCACGACCAGTTCCCTGTGGACATGATGCAGGGAGGCGCGGGAACATCCGTGAACATGAACGCCAACGAGGTGATCGCCAACAGGGCTCTTGAGATCATGGGGCATGCAAAGGGGGAGTACCAGTTCTGCTCACCTAACGACCATGTGAACTGCGCCCAGTCTACCAACGACGCCTATCCTTCTGCCTTCCGCTACGCTTTCATCAGGATGAACAGAAAACTGGAGAAGAGCCTCAAGGATCTCATCGACGCGTTCAAGGAGAAGGGTGAGGAATTCAAGGACGTTATCAAGATGGGCCGTACACAGCTTCAGGACGCGGTTCCTATGACCTCCGGCCAGGAGTTCCACGCCTATGCCACCAACCTTGAGGAAGAGGTTCTGAACCTTGAGAGAAACGTGAATCTTCTCTATGAGATCAACATGGGAGGCACCGCAATCGGTACCGGCCTCAATGCCAAGCCTGGTTTCGCAGAGCTTTGCGCCAAGAAGATGACCGAACTCACAGGCGAGAAGTTCATCGCTGCTCCGGATCTCGTGGAGGCCACTCCTGACACTGGCGCCTATGTCAGCTACTCTGGTGCCCTCAAGAGACTGGCAGTCAAGCTTTCCAAGATTTGCAACGACCTCAGGCTCATGGCCTCCGGTCCTCGCTGCGGTCTGAAGGAGATCAATCTTCCGCCTATGGCTCCAGGCTCGTCAATCATGCCTGGCAAGGTCAATCCTGTCATCCCGGAGGTCACCAATCAGGTTTGCTTCAAGGTGATCGGCAACGACATGACCGTCTCATTCGCTGCCGAGGCCGGACAGCTCCAGCTGAATGTCATGGAGCCTGTGATCGCAGAATCCATCATGGAGAGCATCACATGGCTGACGAACGCGATGAACACCCTGCGCGAGAAGTGCATCGAAGGCATCACCGTCAACAAGGAGCGTTGCTACGAGATGGTCAAGAACAGCATCGGCATCGTGACCGCCCTCAACCCGATCATCGGCTACAAGGCCAGCACCAAGGTCGCCAAGGAGGCTCTTGAGACCAACCGCTCTGTCTATGACATCGTCCTTGAGAAAGGCATCCTCACCAAGGAGGAACTCGACAAAGCCCTTGATCCAAAGAATATGATCAGATAACCATTTGATGAATATATCAAAAAGGCCGGCGGATTCTTTTCTCCGCCGGCCCTTTTTGTAGAATCTCCTATGACAATATATAGGTGAAATATTACTATCTTTGCGTCCGTTTTTATGATTGCAAGGCGATGAAAGCGATAGGGACAGTCCTCTTGTTGGTGCTATCCAACATATTTATGACATTCGCGTGGTACGGCCATCTGAAGCTTCAGGAGATGAAGGTCTCGACGAGCTGGCCGCTCATTCTGGTCATCCTCTTCTCCTGGGGACTGGCGTTTTTTGAATATTGCGCCCAGGTTCCAGCCAACCGCCTCGGATTTACTGGCAACGGCGGCCCGTTCAGCCTTATGCAACTAAAAGTTATCCAAGAGGTTGTCTCCCTCATCGTCTTCACTTTGGTTGTCACCCTCCTCTTCAAAGGCGAGGCTCTCCACTGGAACCACATCGCGGCGTTCGTCTGCCTTGTGCTCGCCGTCTTCTTCGTGTTTCTGAAGTAGTTATTCCTGAAATTCAGACAGAAGCGAGAGCCATTTCCCCGCGGTGGTGACCCAGACTTCCTTGTAGCAGGCGTTGTTGGTCTGAGGCCAGTATGGGGAGTCGCCATCGTTCAGGGTGCGGATTCCGACGGGCATCTCACCGGTGATCTCTCCGCTGGAGAAACTGTCCATCTGAGGATAGTTGTGACCTTCGCCGTAGATCAGAGACTGGCCGAAAGGATTCTTGCCGACGGTCCAGTAAAGCTGCTCACGGGCGATCTGAAGCAAATCCTCGTCCCCAAGCATCTTCCCGCAGACAGCGGAGGCCTTGCCGGTCGAAAGGTGTACAGCGGAGTTGCCGTTGAATATTCCGAACCAGACAGGGAATCTCTTGACGAAATGCCTGTCGTCCAGCTGTACCCCATTCTTGATTTGACGGGAGTATCTTTCCTCGGCGTTTGCCGGCGGGAACAGATGAAGGGCGTAGAAACTTGCGGAGTCTTTCCATTCCTCAGCCTCGTAAACACCGCTCGGAATCATTCCGTAAGGAGCCGTGAAACGCATCAGATCCTTGATATATTCTCCGTGGAGACGCATCGCCCCAAGCCACTTGTCGTAGTCCGGGGACTCTTTCTGGGTCTGGCAGAGCAGTGCCAAGGCTTGCATAAAGACCTGATCCCGTGACTGATGAATGTAATGGACTATGGATTTCCTGGTCGTGTCCCTGTAGAAGAATCCTCCGGAGCACTCACCGACAGGCTCTTTCCGTTGGCATAATAGGACATATTCAATGGCCTCTGAGGCTCTGGCTGCATATTCCTTCTTTCCGGTCAGTCTGTAGAGCTGGCTGGCCGCCCAAGAGATTGTGGCTTGGAACTGGCTGTGTGAGGTGTTGTAGGTGTGCTCGTAGGGTTGCGTGAAGATGTCGTAGCCATCTTTCGCGAACTTCTCGGTTGCGAAACGGAAGTCTTCCTCGGCGATGTCGCACAGTTTTGCCTTCAATTCCTTGTCGGAGTCCGGAAGGGTCATAGCCGCGAACGCCTCGTAACCGGAATACAGGAAATTGTCGAACGCGTTGTTCTGCACCCTGACCGATGTGATGTCGTCGAATGTCCCGATGATTCCGTCCTGCCAGATCAGAAGCCCCATACTGCTGGCCCTGAAACCATCGCCGAAGCGGCAGCCAAGGATGAACGACAGTCCCCAGCGCGCCTCCTCAAGCATCCTTGCCGCCAGGATCGGGTTACGGTCTTTCAGCGATGAATATGCTTCCAGAAGGGAATATGTCACATCTCCTGTCTGGAGGGTTTGTTGGGAAAGGTCGCCGGCGTCGTGCCAGCCACCGGAATATCCAATCCTCTTCCCGTCGTGCGAGGCGAATAGATCTTTATGGCAGACTCTGTGAATCCCGGGCACTTCACTGCCGCAGCGTTGACTGAATATGTAGTTGAGAACCCGCCAGCGGGAATCGTCCCAAAGATTGTCCGAGATCCTGAAAGTGTCTGTTTCGGCATTTCCGGCCTTGATTCTGTAGGTCCCTGGCTTTGTGAGATCAGAGAAATCCAGCACTCCGAACCTGCCTGTGGTCGTAACCTCTTTCCTGATCCGTCCGGAACAGGCGACCGCTCCGGTTTCTGCGTCAACGACACTGAATCGTCCTCCGGCCCGGTAATCAGTGACGGCTGTTTTCTTGCCTGCCACACTGTAACCGGTTGTGGAATAGACGATTTGGCCTTTCATCGGTTCCCAGCCGGAGACTTTGTCGGGATTCCTGACTTTCAGGAACGAGATCCTGTCGATGACAAATCTGGCAGAATAGTCCTTCGCTCCGATGGAACTGCCTCTGTCTGTGGAACTGAACCTCAGTCCGAGGACTTGGTCTCTTTGATATTCATTAATCTCCAGAAAGCACCTGTTCCAGATTCCGGGTTTCAGATTGACAAGGTGCGATCCGGACGGCCTGTTGTAGCCGGGTTTGGCCGGAACGTTCCCGTTGATGAAAGCCAGATCCACATTAACAATGCTCAGCCCCTTGCAGTCAGGATAGATCCAGAACTCGATCCGGTTGTAATCCTCCAGATTCCGTCCCCCAAAGTCGTAGATGACCTGACAGCCTCCGTAGGTGGCATAGTCTGGATCTCCCGGGGAGCCTACGGCGCGGAATCCAGGCTTTTTCCGGAATTCCATCTCTATCGGGAGACCGGCAAGCGGGCCGGTCTCGGAGACCACAGCCTTTCGCCAGCCGTTAGCCTCATAGGAGTCAAGAGTGTCAACCGGCAGCGGACTGTGAAGGAAGCCACTTTCAATCAGCTGATTGCGGAGTCGCTCATCGTGGCAGAACGTGGTCTGCGCCTGTGAGAGGGCGCAGACCACGAGGCAGATCATCGTTGTCAGAATCCGTGACGGTCTCATTTTTCGGTCACCCAATCTATCGCGTTCAACAGAAGCGTCTTGAAATTATCGTTCTCTAGCAGTTTCGGACTGTGCCCGAATTGGAAATAGATGTTGCGGGCTTTGACCGAGGTGTTGGTCCAGATGACAGGGTGGTCGCCCATCCTGATGTCCGAGGCCGGACGGTAGGAATCCTCATCCACACTCGCCAGGACGTGGATATATTCAGTGTCCCTTGGATCCTTGTCGTAGGTGTACCACTCATCGTCCGGAATCGTGAAGACTGGGTCAACTCCTTTGAACAGAGGGTGTTCCGTGCTCTCAATGTGCACGGTTCCGTCGGCGAGCGGCTCGATGTAGCCAGCGAAGCGTATCCCGCCCATAAAATCAGAGAACCATTTCCACATCGGATAGCCGTCGAACTCTCCCAGAAGGGTGGCGTGATGGAAGCCGATGTAGCCACCGAGACCTTTTTCAACATATTCAATGAAAGCCTCCTGCGCAGCCTCAGGCCAGGTGTATGGAGGAAAGTCGAGCTGGATGACAGCGTTGAAGTTCTTGAGGAACTCCGCGTTCACATCGTTCATATTGTTGATGACGGTCACAGTGAATCCGCGGGAAGCGGAGATGCTGTCCAGCCAAGGCACTGCCACATCTGTGAACGGTTTGTGGTGTCCGCCGTTCTCGCTGACAACCAGAATGTTGGCTTTGGGGCTTGGGGCACAGGAACACAGCAGCGTCAGAGCCGCGACCATTAAAGAGATAAGTGTCTTTTTCATATTGATAGAGTGTTTTTATTCGGCCGATTGCCTTACCCTGCTTCCTCGTACAGCGTAGTAAAGCATAAACAGTTCGCAGAATACCACTGCCAGCCAGGTCATCTTCCAGCCTCCGAGTATATCGGCCAGAAGTCCCTGCACGAGAGGCAGGACGGCTCCGCCGAATACTCCGATCATAAACACTCCGGACGCGACGGAGGTATATTTCCCGAGTTTCTGGACTGAAAGGGTGTAAATGGCACCCCACATTATGGAGTGGAACAGCCCGACGGCGGACAAAAGCCACGGGTTGTCGAGCAGGGTCGCAAGAACCAGCAGGACAGTGGCTACAGAGGTTGTGAATATGAGTTGGGTGCGTGGCGGAACCTTGCTCAGGGTGCTTCCCAAAGCGCGGCCGGCCAGCATTCCTCCCCAATAGATGGTGGCGAGAAGGGCAGGGGAGTCTATCCCTTTCTCTATCGCGTACATATTCACATTAGCACCGACGCATACCTCAGCGCCGACGTAAAAGAATATCGCGATGACCCCTAAGGTCAGGTGGCTGAACGACCAGACGCTCTTTTCAAGTTTCTCGCCGTTCTCCGCCCTGGTCCCTTGGATGTCCGGGAGGGAGAATTTCATCAGGGCCAGCGTGACAAGCACGATGACGGATGCAAGGGAGATGAACGGAACCACAAGTTGTGCGACCTGCACGTCCTCCATCGCGATGCCTCCGAACACTATTCCGGTGACAAAGTACGGGGCGATCGTGGTGCCGACCGAGTTGGCGGTCCCGCCGATGGCCAGCCTTTGGATGGACTGCGTGCCTTTCACGTCACAGGCCACGAGATAAGGATTGATGACAACCTGAAGGATTGTGGCCGAGGCTCCGACCACGAACGAGCCCAGAAGGAAGATCAGGAATCCGGCAGGGAACGATAGGTCCGCCGAGCCGATGACGGCGTCCGGAAAGAGGACCGTGAACTCTGAGGACGCGAAAAACAGCAACAACCCGACTGTCATCAGGATCAAACCTCGGATCAAAGTCCCTTTGTAGCCATATTTATTGACCCAGGCCGAGCCTATAGGCCCGCAGATCGGGTAGGCCAGGAACCAGGAGAACGTGATCAAAGTCGCGAATGTGTTCTTTAAGCTTCCGGCGTTGGAGAGGAAGGCTTCCTTGAGCGGCCCTTGGAACTGTGAGTTGGCTGTCGTCAGGAACCCTACGATAAGGAACAGGAAAACCATCGAAAGGAATGGTCCTAAATAGTTTGTCTTCTTGTTTTCCATAACTAATCCAGTTTTGAGGCCGCGTCTTTGTCAAGAATGAACTCACAGTCCGGGTGAAGCTGGAGAACGCTGGCCGGAACTTCCTCGCTGACAGGACCTTCCACGATACGCTTGACCATCTCCGCCTTCGTTGTTCCCTTGGCGACCGCCACGATCTTTCTGGCCGTCATCACGTCCTTAAGCCCTAAGGTCACTCCTCCGAGCTCCACATTGTCCGGCGTTCCTGTCTCCCGTCTGATCCTCGCCTCAAGTTCCGGGTACATAACGGAGACGCGGCATCCGCTTCCGAACGCCGAGCCGGGTTGGTTGAAGCCGATGTGGCCGTTTTCTCCGATTCCGACGATGAGCAGATCGATCCCTCCTCGTGACTCCAGTTCCTCGATGAACTCCTTGCAGTCTTTGGAATAATCATCAGATTTGACAGGAAGCATAAGGAAATGTCCGTCATCTGTCCCGATGTCGTCGATCAGTTCGGTCTTGAGCATCTTCCAGCAGGATCCGAAATATTCCCGTTGCACACCCACGACCTCGTCCTGGCCGAAGAATGTTACTCCGGACACATCGAAAGGATACTCCTTGTGGATTTTGGCGACAGTCCGGTGTAATTCTCCGGTGGTCCTGCCTGTCGAGAGGCCGATGACACTGCGTTGTTTCCGCAGTATCTGACCGATGATTCTCCACGCCGCCGCGTTGGCGAACGCCTTCTCGTTTTCTGTGATTGTGATCTTCATCTTAGTGCTTTTAATTTGACCGCAAGATAGCGACTATATGCGCGCCCGAGGTGGATTTTCAGACAAAAATAGTTGAAAATATGTCATTGCCCACCAAACACTTGACAGATTTCCAACTTTTTTTGCCAATATTCGGACATGTCCTATTGAGAATATGACTACCTTTGACATCAAACAATAGCCACATGATTATGATGCTTAAGAAATTTTCAACCGTATTCTTGTCACTGCTGCTGGCCGTTTGTGCCGAGGCGCAGTTCCGGGTGACGGCCCATCAGGTCGGCTGGGACAATATTCCGCCTGAGGCTGTCAAAGAGGGCTTCTGGTTTCAGAAGTCAATCATCGCGCAGATGGACGATGACCCGCAGCTGGAGGAAGTCATGCTGTTCGGCCGGGACAATGGCCATTGGCCTGAGTTCGATCTCTTTAAGGCCTATTATGTGATAGTGGGGACATATTCAAAGGAAATCAAATACATCTCCCCAGTGGAATATGTCACCGATGAATATAATATGCTTGTCGAAGACAGGAACAAGGATGGTGTCAGCGAGCTTTATATTACTTACATAAAGGAAGGCTCGTTCAGCGTCGATGAACGAGGCTATGGCAAGAAGGCAGTATATTGCCATGACAGGATCGAATTCAGAAAGGAGGAAGGAAGATGAAAAGGATAGTCTTGACGTTGTTTGCTTTGCTAGGAATTTTCCTGTTCACTGTCTCCGCCAAGGAACAGCCGAAAATCCGGACCTTGATTGTCACCGGTCAGGACGGAAGCCACTATTGGAGAGGTGCTTCCGAGTGCATGAGACAGATTCTTGCCAACACCGGACGCTTCGATGTGGATGTCATCGAGACTCCTGACTGGGGCGGGGATATGAGCACCTTTAACCCTGATTTCAAAGCATATAGCCTTGTCATTGTCAACTATGGCGGTGTGGAGTGGATCGAGCCGTGCAAGAAGGCTTTCGAGGAATATGTCAGCGCCGGTGGTGGTGTTGCCTTCATCCACTCATCGATAATCCCGATGGAGAATTGGAATGAGTACAACGAGATGACCGGTCTCGGTGCATGGAACGGCAGGGATGAGAAATGGGGACCTTATCTTTATATGCTGAACGGGAAATACATATATGACTACACTCCTGGATGGGCGGGACATCACGGTCTCCAGCACAAGACAGTGATCGACACACAGGCTGGTGAACATCCGGTCATGAAAGGGCTCCCAAAAAGATGGAAGCACTATAAGGATGAGATCTACACAAAGTTACGCGGCCCTGCCAAGAACATCGAGATCCTTGCCACGACATCTGACGCGGGGCGTGACGAGCCGGTGATGTGGACTGTGAGATACGGCAAGGGTCGTGTTTTCGTGGATGTTCTCGGACATTGCGGCAATGATCCTGACATGACATATTCGATGACATGCACAGGATTTCAGGTCACTTTCGCAAGAGGGTGCGAATGGGCGGCCACAGGTATTGTGACACTTCCTGTTCCAAATGATTTTCCTACAGAGGACACACACACTTTGAGAATGGATTTCAAGGCTCCTTTCCACGCTTGCTCTGAATGATGTTTCGGAAGAAACATATTATATTGGTTTTGTTGACCCTTCTGTCCTTCCTCACGGCAAGGGCGGAAGGTTTTGTCACTCTTGACGGAATCCTCAGCGGCAGGAAAGTCTATCAGGTCACACAGGATGGGGACGGGTTTGTCTGGATATACACGCAGAACGGAATCGATCGCTTCGATGGCCATACCGTGAAAACGTACAGGATCGAGGATCTGCCTCAGTCCAGAGACCAGATCCTGTCATCAACGAGGCTGGAATGTGACAATTTTGGAGTCCTTTGGATGGCGGTGAAGAACGGTAGGCTTTACCGTTATTACAAAGGCTTGGACTCTTTCCACCTTGAGATGGATCTAAGGAAGAATCATCCGGGAATATCCTTGTACAGCATCTGTTTCCCTGGGTCTGGAACCGTGGCTCTGGGCACTTCGGAAGGCATAATTTTCCTGACGGAAGGCGGAGAAGAAGCCAGATACGTCACTGACAGGATTGTCAAGGCTATCGCTGTCAAAGGGACGGATGCCTTTTGGCTGGGAACTGACAATGGAATATTCCTGCTGGAGAATGGAAAGGTCCACGGGGTGGCTGATGATGTGGATGTCGCGTCTTTGCTCTATGAGGGTGGAAAGCTCTATGTCGGGACGTTCTCCGAAGGAATGAAGGTTGTCGGGGATGACGGAATCTTGAAGGATTTCGGCACTGTCTCCCTCAAGGTTCCGGTTTGGGCGATTCTGAAGGATGGCGAGGGACGTCTCGTAGTCGGGTCGGACGGGGAAGGACTGTTCTACTTTGATCTGGAGTCGGGGAAAGTCCTCGCCCATTATCTGGCAGACGATCTGGACCGGTCGTCCATTCCGGGGAACACGGTCAGTGACCTTTGTTTTGACGTGAACGGCAACCTGTGGGTCTCCACGACCACGGATTGGGTCTGCCGTCAGAGCAAAGGCACCCCATCAATCGAAAAACTGGCCCATCAGCCCGGGAATCCGAATTCTTTGTTGTCCGATCATGTCAACGTGATCTTTGAGGACGCGTCTGGGAACATCTGGTTTGGAACCAATGAGGGCGTGTGCAGCGTTGATCCGTCCGGCCGTAATTGGAAGAACTATCCGATGCCGGATCTCGGTGTCGTGCTTGCCTTGACTCAGGATGTCCGTGGCGATGTCTGGGTCGGAGGCTACGGTTTCCCTCTGTACAAGATCAATCCAAAAACCGGAACCACGACTGTATTTCAGGACGATAGGTTCAATCATACGTATTCTCTTCTGACTGACGGAGAATATGTCTGGATAGGCGGGATAGACTCACCTTTGGCAAGATACGATGTCCTGGACGGAAGCTTTGCGACCTATCCTGTCGATAACATCGGGGACATCAGAATGACCTTTGACGGGAAGTTGACATCGGCCACCATCGGCGGACTGTGTGTCCTGGATTCTGGGACTGGTTCTTTGACGGTTCTTGACTCGTTTGGTTCCAAGACGTTGACGTACCCGGTGAGATGTCTGGCAAACCATGGAGAGGTTGTCTGGCTGGCTACGGACGGCGATGGCTTGATATGTTATGACAGAAACACCGGGACGGCCCGGTCTTTCTCGAAGGATTCCGGCCTCTCCAGCGATTCCGTCACTGGTGTCGTGGTGGATCGGGAGGACAATGTCTGGTTCGCGACCTTTGAGTCCCTCTACAGGCTTGATCCGGTCTCCGGAGTTCCGATTGATATGAACGGATTCCTCGGAGTCACCAGAGGCAGTTTCAATCCTAACGCCGTCTGCCGACTCTCGGACGGCCGTCTGGCCTTTGGCACCGCTGACGGAGTCATTGTGTTCGACCCTGCGGAGTTCTCGATGAAGGATCCGGGACAAATCGCCCCGGTCATCTCGGGCTTCAATCTGCCGGACGGCTCAAAACCTACAGTCTCAACCAACGTCGATCTTCTCGACAGGATCACTCTGAAAGCCGGCCAGAATTCTTTCCGCATCGCATACTCAGCCCTTGATTTCACCTCGGGGTACAGGACCAGCTTTTCAAGTCAGCTTGTGGGCTTTGACATGGTTCCCCGTCTTAGCGATGCAGCGGGAGAGATTGACTACTATAATATTCCTTCCGGAAAATATGACTACACACTGAAGGTCATAGACAAATATTCAGGAAACATCCTTGGTGAGCGTCACCTTTCCATATTAATAAAGAGGCCTTTGTTGCTGTCCTGGTGGGCGTTGTCTCTATATGCGGCCTTGCTGGTGGCGTTCGTGGCGATGACCGTGGCGTGGTACCGCAGGAAGTCGTACAACAGGATTATGACGGAGAAGATCAACACTTTCGTGAACTTCGCCCACGACCTGAAGACTCCTATAACATTGATCAAGACTCCGCTCAACGATCTGGAAAGTATGGATGACCTTTCCGACAAGGTACGGAGTTCAGTGATGACGGCGAACCGGAACTCTGACCGACTTATGTCTATGATCAACAATCTTCTGGACATCCGGAAGAATGACCGGGACTGGAGTGTGCTGAGGTTGGCTGAATATGACTCAGGGGATTATCTGGACTCCGTTCTGGCTGATTTCAGTTATGCCGCCCGCCAGAAAGGGCTTGATTTCTCGTACCGCATCGAGCCGGGATTGAATGACATCTGGATCGACCGGGAGAAGATGGATCTGATCATTCACAACATCCTGTCAAATTCGGTCAAATACACCTCGGAAGGCTTCATCAAAGTCCTGGCTAAAAGCGAGCGGCGTTCCTGGACTCTGGAGATCAGTGATTCGGGAATAGGAATACCCGCGGATTTCCAATCAAGAATATTCAGAGGCAGCTACAGGGCGGACAATGCCCGCGAGTGCGATGAGAGCGGTTACGGAATAGGCCTGATGATCACCCGGCAACTGGTCGGTCAGCATCACGGAACGATTTCATATTCAAGCGTTGAGGGTGAGGGGACCACGTTCACCCTGTCGTTCCCGAAGAAGTACAAGGCATCGGATTCCGTGGTGTTCCGCAAAGAGGCTGACACCTTGGAGCCGGTTCCGGATGCCGTTCCGCAGGATACGGACAATTCCGGGAACCGTATCCTGATCGTTGAGGACGACGCTGAGACCTTGGAGTATATGAGGTCCTCTTTCGCGGAGGAATATTCAATCAACACTGCCACGGACGGTCAGACGGCTCTTGGAGTCATCGCGGAAAAAAATCCTGACATCGTGATCTCTGATGTCATAATGCCGGTGATGAACGGTTACGACCTTTGCCGGAGTGTCAAGTCGGATGTCGCGACCAGCCATATTCCAGTGCTTCTGTTGACTGGTATGACCGACAGGGAGAGCGTCATCAGGGGACTTGAGTCCGGAGCCGACGACTACATCGTCAAGCCGTTTGATATGTCGGTTCTGAAAGCCAGAATCAGGAATATCCTGAACGAGCGTCAGCGTCTCAGGGAGACTATTCTCTACTCCAACAATGCCTCCGCGCGCAATGAATATTCCAACAAGCTGGACAAGGAGTTTATGGACAAGGTTATCTCCGTGGTTCAGAAGGAGTTGTCCAACTCGGAATTCCAAATTAACGACCTGTGCCGGGAACTGGCTATGAGCCGCACCGCGTTCTACAACAAACTGAAGTCTCTCACCGGTCAGGGACCTAACGATTTCATCAGAATCTATCGTCTGGAAAGGTCAAAGGAATATCTCGCGGACCATCGCTACAGCATCGCCGAAGTTTCGGATATGGTCGGTTTCTCAGATGCTAAGTACTTCAGTGTCTGTTTCAAAAAGCAGTTCGGATTAAGCCCAAGCAGATTTTAAACCATTTTTGTTAGATCTTAAACCCCCGTCCGGAGATAGTTGGCTAATATTGCGGAAGAATAACACTCAGACGCAATGGAAACATATCTCGGCCTCGATTTGGGAGGAACAAAATTACTCATCGGTGAAGTTGACAAGCACGGGAACATCCTTCGTTTCAAGAAGTATGATTCCGGCTATTTCAGTCAGCAGACCGCCTCGGAAATAATCAAGTCATCTCTTGATGACTACATTCGCACCGTGGGATGGGTCGGCGAGAAGCCTGTCTCTATGGGCATCGGTCTGATCGGCCGTGTCGATCCCAATGAAGGGGTCTGGCTTCAGATTGACCCGAACAGGACCCATCCTATTGAACTTGCCAAGGAGATCACGGAGATCTACGGCATTCCTTGCCGCATCGACAACGATGTCAAGAGCGCTACCAGAGCCGAGCGTGTCTGGGGCGTGGGGCAGTTCTCGAAGAATTTCGTTTATATTAATGTAGGTACCGGCATTGCTGTCGGGACCGTGGTGAATGGCCGTCAGATCAGAGGAAGCCATTTCAACGCGGGGGAGGCCGGGCATATGACCGTCGGAGTCAATGTCGGCGTGAAATGCTGCTGCGGCAGGATGGACTGCGTGGAGACAATCGCCTCGGGAAGCGGCTTTGACGCCTGCGCCAGACTGCTCAAGGACAGGTACGATACCCGCCTTGAGATCCCTTCCGATGAAGGAGTCAGGGTGGATGTCAGGGATGTCATCCGGCTTTGTCAGGAGGGGGATGAGCTCTGCCGTCTGCTCGTGGAGAACGCCACGCAGGGAATCGCCAACCTCATAATGAACCTTGTCAGGATCACCGATCCGGATACCGTTGTCTTGGGAGGCAGCATCGTGGCGGACGAATACATATTCGAGAATATTCTTAATAAATTGAACCATAACACTATGCGCTTCGTTTCAAACGGCGTGGTCATCACAAAGCTGAACCCTCAGTTCATCGGACTTCTGGGTGCGGTGGCGGTCGCCATGAATATGTAGGAACATCGCACATAAAGAACTAATCGCCAATCAATACTGTTAGATTATGAGAATAAAAAATTTGTTCTTGCTGCTTGCAGCGGTATTCTGTACTGTAAGTCTGTCAGCGCAGACCAGCAGCGTTTCCGGTAAGGTCCTGGATCCTGCCGGCGAACCAGTCGCGGGGGCTGGAGTCTTCGTCAAGGGTAACACCACGAAAGGAACCTCTACGGATTATAACGGCCAATTCAGTATCTCCGCCGACAAGGGAGAGACATTGGTTTTCTCTTTCCTTGGCTACGATGATGTTAACTATCTTGTCTCCGGCGATGAGAGCAATCTCGTCATCAAGTTCGCGGAAGGCTCCAACACTCTTGACGAACTGGTTGTTGTCGGCTATGGCGTCCAGAAGAAGAGTGTCCTGACTTCCTCGGTAAGCCGTGTCTCTTCGGAAGATCTTGACATCGGTAACCCGACCAACCTTCAGAATGCCTTGAAAGGCAAGGTCTCAGGTGTTTCCATCATATCCAACTCAGGCCAGCCTGGAGCAGGATCGAAGATCAGGATCAGGGGAGTCAGCACGATCAACGATTCGAATCCTCTGTTCATCGTGGATGGCATGCCTTCCGAGAATGGAATCGACAACCTGAACCCGTCCGACATCGAGTCTGTCGAGATTCTAAAGGACGCGGCCTCGGCCGCCATCTACGGTGCTCGTGGTTCCAATGGAGTCGTGCTTGTCACCACCAAGGAAGGCAAGAAAGGCAAGGCTGTTCTGGACTATGAGTTCACTTATGGTATCCAGAACCCGTCCAACAAGATTTCCCTTCTTGGCAGCGAGGACTACATGACGCTAATCAACGAGCAGGCCGCCAACTCGGGTAAGGATCCGTACTTCACAGGAACCTCCAAATTCAACACCGACTGGCAGGAGGCTCTTCAGAACAAAAACGCTCCGATTGTCAACCATCGGCTTTCGCTCAGCGGTGGCACGGACAATTCCAATTACTATATCTCGTTCGGCTACGTCAATCAGGAAGGAATCTATGCTAAAGGTTACTCGGACTACAGTCGCTACAATGTACGCGCGAAGTACAACAACACCATCCTCAGTGCCCCTGACCGTGATTGGCTCAGCAAGGTAAACGTCGGTGTCAATGTTAGCTATTCATCAGCAAGGATTAAGGGAACGGACATCGACAACAGCGAGGCCGGCGGTCTTATGGCGTCAATGAATATGCTACCTCCTACCGAGCCTGTCTATCAGGAGGATCCAGCGGTTCTTGCACAATACGCGATCACCTATCCTAACGCCGTGGTGGCACCTAACGGAAAGACCTACAACATTATAGACATGCGCGAGCTGGTTAATCCTCTGGCTGACATGCAAGTCAACCATAACCGTAGGTACGAACCTCAGAACTTCACCGGCAACATCGCCGTCAACACCGACCTTCTTCCGGGGCTTACTTTCAAGACATCCTACGGAATCGACCTGATGGTCTCATCCACCAGAAAAGTGACACCTGAATATGATCTCAACACCACGAACAACAATAAGACCTCTTCTGTCGAGGATAGCAAGTGGCAGGGATTCAACTGGCAGTGGGAGAACGTTTTATCCTATAACAAGTCTTTCGGAAAGCACAATCTTGGCGCGCTTGTGGGAACCAGTATGTCGGCATTCTCCTCATCGAACATCTGGGGCACAGACTATAACCTTCTTGTCGTTGACATCAACAAGGCATTCATCGACACAGCCACGGCTTCTGAGGATCAGTCCAAGGTTGGCAGCAGCGGCTATGACCACAGACTGGCCTCCGCGTTCGGAAGAGTGAATTACAACTATGAAGAGAAATATATGCTGGAGGCTGTGCTCCGCCGTGATGGCTCCTCGAATTTCGGACGTAAGCATCAATGGGGAATATTCCCTTCAGTGTCGTTCGGTTGGGTGATCACCAAGGAGAACTTTCTGGCTTCCAAGCCGTCATGGTTCGACTTTGCCAAACTCAGACTCAGTTGGGGACAGAACGGTAACGAGCGCATAGGTTCGTTCGCCTACACTACGATGATGGCAAGCGGACATAACGCTATCATTGATGGGAAATCCTACACTGGAATGTACCCAAGCGGCTACGCAAATGAAGACCTCAAATGGGAGACTTCCGAGCAGTTCGACGCTGGTCTTGACCTCAGGTTCCTGAACAACGCTCTTTCGTTCACTGTGGATGTGTTCCAGAAAAAGACAAAGGACATGCTTCTGAACAAACCTATTCCTCTATACACTAGCTTCAGTTCCATGACTGTCAATGCCGGATCGGTCGAAAACAAAGGAGTTGAGATGGAGGCCAGCTATAGGTTCACCACCGGCAATGTTTTCTGGGGAGTAGGCGCCAACGCTTCCTACATTAAGAACAAAGTGACCGACCAAGGACCAGACAGAGTTGGCTTGAATATGATAGGCGGAGGTCTTGGAGGACGTGTTTCCTACAGCGAAAGCGGCAGACCTTACGGTTTCTTCTATGGCTACAAGACTGATGGAATATTCCAGACAGACGAGGAGGCCGCGGCTTCCAAGCAGAATGTTGGTGGAACCCCTCACGCTGGAGACATCCGTTTCGTTGATGTGACTGGTGACGGATCCGTAGACGCTGATGACAGGACCATGATCGGAGATCCTAATCCGGACTGGACGTTTGGTTTCAACTTCAATGTGTCTTGGAAGAACTTTGATTTCAGCGCTTACTTCCAGGGAATTGCAGGGAACGACATCTACAAGTTCTACCGTAGACCGAACGCCACACTTGCCAATTTCGGAACCGAATGGCTTGACCGCTGGCATGGCGCCGGGACATCCAACAAGATGCCAAGACTTGTCGAAGGAGACAACATCAACGATCAGATCTCTGATTTCTTCGTCGAGGACGGTTCTTATTTTAGATTCAAGGTGGCCCAGATCGGCTACACGCTTCCGGAAAGAATTTCCCGAAAGGCCGGGATGAAGGCTTTGAGATTGTTCCTTCAGGGTGAGAACCTGTTTACGATCACAGGCTACACTGGTTATGATCCGGAGGTCGGCACCAGAGACGGTCTCGACGCCGGAACCTATCCTCAGGCAAGGACATTCACTGCAGGAGTCAACATTAAATTCTAATTAACGATAACAGGCAATATTATGAAAAAGATATATTCTTACGCACTCGCGATCGGCGTTTCGCTTATGACGCTTGCCGCATGCTCTGATTTCCTTGAGGTACAGCCTCGTACCCAGGTTTCGGAGACAGAGTTCTACAAGACGGAGGATGAGATGATGAAGGGACTGTACAACGTGATGTGGGAGGTCAAGACAAGGCTTCTTGAAATTCATGACTATTCATGCATTCTTTCGGACGAGGCGGAGACCGGAGGCGGTCTGGGTGAAGGCCAGTGGAAGACAAAGTGGGACACGTTCTCCTACAACGCGACATCTTCTTTCGGACAGTGGGGCTATGGCTCTTGGTGGAATGAGTGGGACTTCGGCATCTACAACGGAGTAATCGCCGCCAACATATTGATTGACAAACTGAATTCCTGCTCCCTTGACGATAGTTTCGTGAAACCGTTGAAGGCAGAGGCCAGTTTCTTCAGAGCTCTTTTCTATGACTATCTGTTTATGGGCTATGAGCAATTCCCTCTCATCAAAGGTATCCTCAGCGCCGACCAGATGTATTCCGTTCCAAAGGGGACCAGAGATGAGATTTATGATTTTATGATGAGTGATCTTTCTGACGAGAACATCGCCGCCCTTCCGGCCCGAGCCAGTGTTCAGCAGGGAAGAATCTGTGCTGACGCGGCCCGTGTACTCCGCGCGAAGGTGATCCTCTTCCACCGTGACGAAAAAATGTACCCTAAGGCTCTTGACGATATGAAAACCATCATCAACTCAGGTGTTTACACGCTTGATCCAGACTATCTGCATCTTTGGCTGAAGGACGGAGAATGGGGTACGGAGTCCATCTACGAGGTTTCTGCTGGATCCACCAACGACACCGGTATGGGCTTTGTCCACGGACTTGGCGGACGTAACCTTGTTGATCCGAGAAGTGCCGAGGAAGGAGGCCTGCTTGAAGGATACGGCCAGTGCACGATGCCTTCCACAGTCTATAACATGTTCGAGGAAGGTGACACCCGTAGGGAAGGAACTTGCATCGTCTATGCGGACGAGGCTAAAAAGGTTGCAGAAATGGTCACGTCCGGTGCGCTCCCGGAAGGCAGCACATTCATCGTGAGCGACCAACAGGAGAATTACGAAGGACTTGGACATTACAAATACCATCCGAGAAAGGAAAGCACCGGATCCATTAATCCGTCCAGCAACCATGCGACCGCCTTCCGCTTCTACAGGTATGCAGATGTGCTTCTCTTGGGTGTCGAACTTGAAGCCAGGATTAACGGAACCGTAAGCGATGCCGGCCAGCATTGGTTCGATCTTGTCAGGGACAGAGCTTTTGGTGACAAGAACCATAGAATCACCCTTGCCGGTAGGTCAAAGCAGGAACTCCTTGACATTATATTCAAGGAAAGAGGCTATGAGTTCATGGATGAGATGCAGCGTTGGTTTGACATTCTTCGTTTTGACAAGGGAACAGAGATCCTTGGCTCGAAAGGCTGGACTGAGAAGTACAGGTACTTCCCGATCGACCGGAGTGAGATTGATCGTACCAACGGCCTTCTTACCCAGAATCCGGGTTGGATTGACTGATGTATATTTTCGAGAATAAAATAAATGAAGAGAGGGTGAGTAAGAAGAATCTTTACTCACCCTCTCTTGTGCCTCAGGCGGGAATCGAACCCGCACGGACATTTCTGTCCAAGGGATTTTAAGTCCCTCGTGTCTACCATTTCACCACCAAGGCAGTATGATAGAATGCAAATTTACTAAAAAAAAGTCATTGATTAAGGAAAACAATCGCAAACCAGTTAATTTTTAACAGTCTGAACGGCTAATAGTATTTCTTCTCTTGCCGATACAGTGCTATGAATATGAAGATCAGCACCGTGAATGCCCACAGCGAGGATCCTCCATAGCTGAGCAGCGGCAATGGGATGCCGATCACAGGCATAATGCCGATGGTCATCCCGATGTTGATGAACAAGTGCATGAATATGCACGAGGCCACACAGTAGCCGTATATTCTGGTGAACGCCTTCCGGCTTTTCTCCGCGTCCATGATGATTCTGGAAATCAGGAACACGTACAGAGAGATCACGACAAGACAGCCGAGGAATCCCCATTCCTCCCCGACGGTACAGAAAATGAAATCGGTGCTCTGCTCCGGCACGAATCCGAAAGTGGTCTGGGTCCCGCCCAGAAAGCCTTTGCCGTGGAGTCCGCCGGAACCGATGGCGATCATGCTCTGGTTGACATTGTAGCCGACACCTGCAGGATCCTCTTTCATCCCCAGCAGCACCTCGATTCTCTTGCGCTGATGATCCTGAAGGATGTTGTTGAATATGAACTCGGTAGAGAACACGAGCGCCATTCCTGCGATCAACCCCAAGGCGGACATTGACAGAAAGCGGTGACGCGACCTGTAGCCAACGATCATCAGATACAACACCGCCGCGACACATATTCCGACAAGGATGTAGAGCGGATTTATCTTTGAGACGAATGACTCCGGGCTGAACTTCCCGAAAATCCACGGCAGCAGGCAGAGAATCAGCAATACTCCTGAGAATATCCAGAAAGCCACTCCTATTTTGTTTGATTCAAGGCCATTGCATAGCAAAAGGACTCCTGCCAGCACAAGGATGGACACGTAAGGAGATGCCGTCAGCGTGAGGATGAACAGCAGAGCGGCCATTCCGATGCAGAAGATCCACCAACCGGAAAAACCTTCCCTGTACATGACGAATATGAATCCGACATAGACCAGTGCGGAGCCAGTCTCGCTCTCGGCCAGAATGACCACCATTGGAATGCCGAGAATCAAGGCGGTCAGAAGAAAATCCTTGAACCGTGTGATCCTGAAATTGACCTGGCTCATAAGTGTGGCCAGCAGCAGTGATGTCGTGATTTTCGAGACTTCCGCCGGCTGGAACCTGATTGGCCCGAACTCAAACCATGACCGTGACCCCTTAACTTCCACTCCAAGGAATATCACGGCCACAAGCAGGCACAGTACCCCCAGATACAAAGGTATGGACGCGCTTTCCCAGAGCTGGGCGTTCACCACGAACAGGATGAGAGCCGCAAGCCCGAGCGCGGTGAGAATCCATACGAACTGCTTGCCGGAGCGGAAATTATAATCGAATATGCTGGCGGGGCCATCGGAATGGATGGAGGCGTAGATGTTGACCCATCCGATGATGATGAGGAGCAGGTAGGTGACCACCAGCGCCCAGTCAACACTCTTCTTGATGCCTCTGTCCGAAAAGTTCTCCATTCCCCGATCTATTTATAAGCCTTTACCTTTGACATCAGATTCCCCTGAAGAACCCTGTCTTCCAATCCGCGGCGCTGGTCGCTGATCTCCCCGTTGAGATATTTCTCAACCAGCAGGGATGCGATCGGTGCGGCCCAGGTGGCGCCGAATCCGGCGTTCTCGATGTAGGCGGCCACGGCGATCTTCGGATCGTCCTTAGGGGCGAAGCAGATGAACACGGAGTTGTCCGCGCCGCGCGGATTCTGCGCCGTACCGGTCTTTCCGCAGATGTCCAGCCCCGGAACCGCGGCGATGGATGCCGTTCCTCCCGATCCGAATCCACTGTTGACCGCCCTCCACATGCCTTGCGTCACTTTTTTGAAATTCGTCGTGTCAACCATCGTGTACTGCCTCTCGTAATATTTCGGATCAATTTCGACCCCTTCCGATGCTTTCACGATGTGTGGAATCCTGTACCACCCTCTGTTGGCGACGGTCGCCGCGAGGTTGGCGATCTGCATAGGCGTGGCTCCGACCTCGCCCTGCCCGATGGAGATGGAGATGATCGTAGTGAATTTCCATCCTCCCTTGCCGTAGATCTTGTTGTACGTCTTTGATGTCGGCAGAGTTCCGCCCAGTTCGGCGGGGAAGTCCGTGCCCAGCTTGTGTCCGAAGCCGAAACTTTGGACATATTCGTTCCATTTGTCGAGCGCCTCGCCGATGTCGCGGTATTTCTTGTTTTCAAGAATATTCCTGAGCACATAGCAGAAATAGCCGTTGCAGGACATCATGATGGCTTCCTCCAGGGCGAGCGGGGATTTGTGGACGTGGCATCCGAGCTTGCGGTTGCCGAAATGGTAGCCCTGGCTGCAAGGATAGGTGATCTCTGTGTTCAATGTGCCTTCCTGCAGGCCTATGAGGCCGTTGACAAGTTTGAACACGGAGCCTGGAGGGTACGGAGCCTGTACGGCTCTGTTGAACATCGGCTTGTGAGGGTCCTTGATGATCTCGTCATAGTGCTGGCCGATGTTCGCCAGCATGCTCACATCGACTCCTGGACTGGACACAAGTGTGAGGATTTCTCCTGTCTTAGGTTCGATCGCCACGAGGCTCCCGACCTTGTTTCTCATCAACTCTTGGCCGTATTGCTGCAGATCCGCGTCGATCGTGGTGTGGATGTCGTGTCCCGGTACGGCTTCCTTGTCCATCTCTCCGTCTTTGTAGCGCTGCTCGATCTGGTTGCGGGAGTTGCGAAGGTAGATGTGGTACCCTTTCTCTCCACGCAGTTCCTTCTCTCTCGCGGCCTCGATCCCGGTCTTACCGGCATAGTCTCCAGGGCGGTATTCCCCGGAATGCTTCTCTATGTAGTTGGCGTCCACCTCCGAGACATAGCCGAGCAGGTTTCCACCGGCGTTGACGGGATAGTCCCGGATGCTTCTGGCCTGTCCCCTGAAGCCTGGGAACTTGTATTGGATCTCAGCGAACTGCATGTAGGTCTCAGGCTTTATCTGCTTGAGCATCACGACACTTTGGTAACCGATGCGGCGACGGTTCCTGGCATATTCATTCATCTTGTCACGGATGAATTCTGGTGTCACGTTGAGGGCGTCCGCCAGCATAAGCGTGTCGAACTGTTTCACCTCGCGCGGGGTGACAAGGATGTCGTAGGTGACCTTGTTGCTGACTATGATCTTGCCGTTGCGGTCATAGATGATGCCTCTGGTGGGATAGATGATGTCATAGACCATCGAATTGTTGTTCGAGTTGATCTTGTATTCGTCATCGATGATCTGGATGTAGAACAACTTCCCGAGGATGATGGCGGCGACGACAAACAGCCCGATTATCAGGGCTTTTCCTCTACCTTCTGTCTTCATGGGTCAGCAGATTGATGATGCAGACTGATGCCAGGGAACTGGCCAGGGTGGAGAGACCCAGGCAGGTGAAGACGAACCATAGAGGTCTTGTCCCGGCACAGTCGGCCAGGATGTAGATGAGAAGGAACAGCACTGTTGTCAGGATGATGGCTATGGAGACTCTGGCGTAGCCGTATTTCCGTACGGTGACGCTCTCTTTCTGCTCGAAAGGCTCGTTGCCGAAAAACATCCCGATGACAGGCTCTCTGAGCAATGCGACCGGTACGAGGGACATGGCGTTGATGCCGAGTGTCCCTTCGGCGAAGAAATCCACGGCGAGTCCGGTGGCGAACGCTATCAGCATGGCCTTCACGGTTCCGACATTTGTCGGGATGCACAGAACCATCACCGGCAGGATTGTGATCATCATGTAGGGCGTGAAATGGAAATAGTTGCTCAGAACCATTTGGGCAACCGTCAGCAGAACGTATGTCAATGCGAAACTGTTTCTCATTTCTTCGGTTGTTCTTCTTCTTGTTGTTCAATGGATTCTATCTCCGCGGCCCTTCTGTTTGCCACGATGGTGACATATTTCAACGCCTTGTGATTCTGGAAAAGGTTCACTTCGATCTCATTGGTGGCCCCGTTGATGATCTTGGACTCGCCGGCCACGCCGATAGGGATGTCCGGCGGAAAGATCGTGGAGTATCCACTGGTATAGACTGTGTCCCCGGGCTCGAATTTGAACTGGAGAGGGATCTCTTTCAGGATGGCCCTGTCAGAGCTCATCCCGTCCCAGGCAAGCGGTCCGACGGCTCCCGATTCGCCGAGTCTGGCGCTGATGAACAGCTCCGTGTTCAGGAACGAGATTGCGTAGGAATAATGGCTGCTGACCGCATCGACAATCCCTATGACACCTTTCTCTGTGATCACGCCTGAGTTGCGTACCACTCCGTCCTCGCTGCCCTTGTCGATGATAAGGTAGTTGTGCTGGGTGTTGGCGCTGGACTTGATGATAGTGGCCGGGATATATTCGAATCCATTGTCCATCAGGACCGGCTTGGCCGATGGGTCGGCGGCTTTCATCGCCATCTCATAGCCGCGCACCAATTCTTGCAGCCTGTTGTTCTCGACCGCCAGCTCGTCATTCTGCCTCTTCAGGGAGAAATAATTGGAGACACCTTGCGTCGTTCCCCAGACCTTCGCCATGAATCCGTGCGAGATCCTGGCTATCCAAAGCCTCTGGATCTGGTTGTTGTGCGACAGCATCAGAACAGCCGCGACCTCCAGAAGAATGAAGACCGCGACTGTGAGGATGTTCTGGACAACGGATCTCTCCTTAGGCATTATCTCATCAGGAATGAGTAGTTGGATGTCTTTTTAAGCGCTATGCAGGTACCTCTGGCCACGGCGCGCAGCGGATCCTCCGCGACATGGAACTGGATGTTGACCTTCTCTGTGAACCTCTTGGCGAGACCACGCAGCAAAGCGCCGCCGCCGGAAAGGAATATTCCGTTCTCCACGATGTCTGAATATAACTCCGGAGGTGTCAGCTCAAGCACATGAAGGATGGATGACTCCAGCTTGGCTATCGACTTGTCGAGGCAATGGGCGATCTCCTGATAGGTGACCGCGGCCTCGACAGGGTGGGCTGTCATCAGGTTCGGACCGTTCACAACGTATGGCTCCGGTTCTTCGTCCAGATCCGGAATCACGGCTCCGACCGCTATCTTGATCTTCTCCGCCGTGGTCTCTCCGATCTTGATGTTGTGCTGCTGGCGCATGTAGTACTGGATGTCACTGTTGAACACATCGCCGGCCGTGTTGATGCTTTCCTGCTGGACGATGCCGCCCAAAGAGATCACGGCGATCTCGGCCGTACCTCCGCCTATGTCAACAACCATGTTGCCTTTCGGCGCCTCCACGTCCAGCCCGATACCAAGCGCGGCAGCCATAGGCTCGTAGATCAGATAGACATCACGTCCTCCGGCATGCTCGCAGGAGTCGCGCACGGCCCTGATCTCCACCTGGGTGCTTCCGGAAGGAATGCCGACCACAATCTTGAGGTTCGGGGTGAAAAGGGATCTCTTCTTGTTGTTGACCTGCTTGATGAAGCCCTTGATCATCATTTCGGCGGCGTTGAAGTCGGCGATCACGCCGTTCCTCAGAGGCCTGATGGTCTTGATTCCGGGGTTAGTGTGCTCATGCATGAGCTTGGCCTGCTGACCGATGGCTATGCATTTGCCTGTGTTGTTGTCTATCGCGACAATGCTCGGGGCGTCCATCACAATGTCGTCATTCCTGAAAATGACGGTGTTGGCTGTTCCGAGGTCCATCGCTATCTCCTGAGTCAGAAATGAAAATGCCATAGCTGTACTATATTCGATTCCTAAAATTTTTATTGTCTTCTATACAATTTGTAAATATACGAAAAAAGTTATATTTGTAAGAATTATTATGAACAGAAAACGAATATTAATAGTCATGGCCGCCGGAAGCGGCGTCAGGATGGGTGCCACGGTTCCGAAACAATTTCTGGATCTGGGAGGTGTTCCGATTCTCCGCAGGACGATCGAAGCGTTCATTTCCGTTGTCCCGGACATCAAGGTAGTCACTGTCCTTCCCGGGGACTATATTGCTTTTTGGAAGGACTATTGCCTCGTTTCGGACTTCAACTGTCCTCAGACATTGGTTCCCGGAGGGTTCACCCGCTTCCATTCCGTAAGGAACGCCTTGAAAAAGGCCCCGGATGGGGCCGTGGTCGCCATCCACGATGGTGTCAGACCGCTCCTTTCGCCAAAACTGATAGGGAATATGTTCGAGAGGATGGATTCGGGCGGAGTCCGTGCCTTGATTCCCGTCATCCCGTCGGTCGACACCCTCAAGGTCATCGACCGGGTAAAGGACGCGGACGGGAACGAGATTCTTGTCTCGCCGGAAGGGGAGAATGTTGACAGAAGCCGGATTTTCGGAGCTCAGACTCCGCAAATGTTTCTGTCAGAGGACATCAAGTCGGCATATTCGCAAGCCTTTGACACCGCTTTCACCGATGATGCGTCCGTCGCGCGCAAAAAAGGAATACCCCTCTCCTTCTGTGCCGGAGAGAGGTATAACTTCAAATTGACGTCCCCCGAGGATCTGGCCCTCGCAAGACTGATTATTTCGTCTTCTTCGCGAACTCGTTAGGCTGGTAGTTTGTCCGTTTGTAGTCCTTGACCCAGACCTGACGCTCGATCGCCTGGTCGAGGGAGATCATCGTCTCGGTTGACTGGATGTAAGGAATATTCTGGATAGTGTTGATAAGAATCTCCATAAGGTGATCATTGTCAAAGCAATATGCCTTGAGGAGCAGAGCGGCCTTTCCTGTTACGAAATGACATTCAACAATCTCGGCGATCTTCTTCAGGTTCGCCACTACCTCGGGATATTTGTCCGCCTCTGACAGGGTTACGCTGATGAAAGCGCACACGTTGAGCCCCAATGCCTGAGGTTTCACGAGCAGCCTTGATCCTGTGATGACTCCGTTGGTTTCCAGTCTTTTGACTCTCTGATGAATAGCGGCTCCAGAAACACCGCACTCACGGGCGATCTCCAGGAAAGGCATCCTGGCGTTGTTGACCAAGAAAGAAAGGATCTTCTGGTCAATCTGATCAATGTGATAAGTTGCCATTGCTTTCGATTTATAACTAAACAGCCGCTAAATTATATAAAAAATCTTAAAATATCAAGATTTCTTAAAGTGACGGCGCCCTTTTTCCGTTGGTTTTGAATTGTTAATGATCTCTAGGCAGGCCGCCTCTGTGAGAGTGGCCGCGTCAGTCTCCTTCGGAATCTTGTAGTTTGAGCCGGCGTGCTTGATGTACGGGCCGTAACGACCGTTGATCACCTGGATGTCGCTGTCCTTATATTCAGCCATCACAGAATTGGCGGCGGTCTTGCTCAGGCCGTCCTCTATGATGGCCGCGCATTCGTCCAATGTGATCTTGAGAGGATCCTTGCCGCGAGGAATCGAGAAATTCCTGTCGCCATATTTTAGGAATGCTCCATAAGGACCTTTCCGGGCAACCACTTGGATGCCGTTATATTCTCCGACCGTGCGGGGCAGCTGGAACATTTTCAGCGCGTCCTCAAGGGTGATGTTCTCGATGAGCTGGTCCTTTCCGAGGGACGCGTACTGCGCTTTCTCGCCCTCGCCCTTCTGGATGTAAGGCCCGAACTTGCCGAACTTAGCGGTGATCTTGTTGCCCTCGCTGTCCGTGCCGAGTTCCTTTGACACATGGCTGTAGTTTCCGTCATGCAGCACCTCGTCCACCTTCTTGTGGAAAGGAGTGTAGAAAGCCCCGATGACATCGTTCCAGACGAGATTGCCGTCCGCGATCTGGTCGAACTCCTTCTCGACGTTGGCTGTGAAATCGTACCCCATGATGTCGGTGAAATTCTTCTCAAGGTAGTCGGTCACTATCATTCCGATCTCCTGCGGGAGCAGCCTGCCCCTTTCGGCGCCGACGGTCTCCGTCTTGGATTTTTCGGAAATATTCCCGTTCCTGAGCTCCAAGTCATTGACTGTGATTTTCTTGCCTTCCTTGTCACCCTTGACGATGTAGCCGCGTCCGGTGGTCAGAGTGGCGATGGTCGGTGCGTAGGTGGAAGGACGGCCGATGCCGAGCTCCTCAAGCTTCTTGACCAAAGTGGCCTCTGAATATCTTGGCGGCGCGGCGGTGAACTTGCACTCCGCGTTTATGCCCTTCTCCTCCATCTTGGTCCCTACCTGAAGGTCCGGGAGCATAACCTCCTCTTCCTCGGCCTCCTGGTTGTCCGTCCCCTCGATATATAATTTAAGGAATCCGTCGAACAGGACCTGCGTGGCCTGGGCGTTGAACTTCTCTGATCTCTTGTCGGAAGCCACCCTCAGGGTGGTGTTGAGGACCTTAGCGTCAGCCATCTGCGACGCCACCGTCCTCTTCCAGATGAGGTTGTAGAGCTTCTGCTCCTGCGCCGTGCCCTCGATCTCAGTGTTCTCTATGTATGTCGGGCGGATCGCCTCGTGGGCCTCCTGCGCACCCTTGCTGTGGGTCTTGAACTGGCGTGTCTTGGAATATTCAGGACCGAAGTTTCCGGTGATGAATTTCTTCGCCGCGCCGAGTGCCAGGGTCGAGAGGTTCGTGGAGTCTGTTCTCATGTAGGTGATGAGACCGCGCTCGTAGAGACTCTGGGCCACCCTCATCGTCATACTTACAGGGAAACGCAGCTTCCTTGCGGCCTCTTGCTGGAGAGTCGATGTCGTGAACGGGGCTGCCGGGAAGCGTGTGGCCTCTTTCTTCTCCACATCGGAGACAGTGAAGTCCGCTCCGATGCAGTCCTGGAGGAATTTCCTCGCCTCGTCGATTGTCTTGAACTTTGTGTCGAGGACGGCCTTGACCTTGACCGCCGCCGGGAATCCGGCCGGATGGAAGAATGCCTCGACCTTGTAGAAGGCCTCGTTCTCGAACGCCATGATCTCCTTTTCCCTCTCCACCACAAGCCTCAAGGCCACGGACTGCACACGACCCGCCGAAAGCTTAGGCTGGATCTTTCTCCAAAGGACAGGTGAAAGCTCGAAGCCCACAAGCCTGTCCAGGACCCTGCGCGCCTGTTGGGCGTTCACGAGGTTCATGTCTATGGAGCGCGGGTTCCGCACGGCGTTCACGATAGCGTCCTTGGTGATCTCGTGGAAAACGATTCTCCTTGTATGTGCCTCATTAAGTCCGAGAGTCTCGAAGAGGTGCCAGGAGATGGCCTCTCCCTCTCGGTCCTCATCGGACGCGAGCCATACTGTGGAAGCGCTTGCCGCCGCTTTCTTGAGCTCCGCCACGACCTTCTTCTTGTCGGAAGGTATGACATACTCAGGAGTGAAGTTCCTTTCCACATCCACACTCAGCTTCTTGTCCTGAAGATCCCTGATGTGGCCGAAGCTGGATTTCACCTCATAGCCGTTACCCAGGAATTTTTGTATAGTCTTGGCTTTGGCCGGAGACTCGACGATAACTAGATTGTCTGCCATATTGTTCTATTTTACAGGCCTTTCATAGATAGTTTGCCATTTCAATCTGCAAAGTAAGCCACAAACTGGGCAATTTTCCAAATTTTGTTATAAATTTGTCTTTATTATGACCGACTCGACTCGAAAGAAAATAATCAAGTGGTTCTGGATCGTGGTGACGTTTCCGGTGCTGCTTCTTGTCTTTATGATACTCCTTGTCTGGATGTTCGCCGACATCCCGTCGTTCAAGGATCTGGAAAACCCTGACAACAAGCTGGCCACGCAGGTCATCGCGGAGGACGGGGAGATCCTGACGACGTTCCACATCGAGAACAGGACCTACGTTTCCTACGACGAGATCTCCCCGAATCTTGTGCACGCCGCCGTGGCCACGGAGGACGTGCGTTTCTACAAGCATTCCGGAATTGATTTCAAGGGACTGGGACGTGTGCTGGTCAAGACGATCCTGCTGCACAACTCAAGCCAGGGCGGCGGCAGCACGATCACCCAGCAGTTGGCGAAGACCCTTTATCCGAGGGCCGGGATGGGGCGTAGGATTCCGGGAATATATCATGCCAAAATGGTGTGGATCAAGCTGAAGGAATGGATCACCGCCGTGAAGCTCGAAAGGGACTACACCAAGGACGAGATTATGACGATGTACCTCAACTCCATATTCTTCGGCAGCGGTGCGTACGGTGTGCGTTCGGCTTCGGAGACATTCTTCGGGAAGCTCCCGTCCGAGCTTTCTGTCGAGGAGAGCGCTATGCTTGTGGGAATGGTCAACAAGCCGACGAGGTACAATCCGGCCATCAATCCGGACAAGGCTCTGACCAGAAGGAACTTTGTGATCGGCCAGATGGAGAAGGCCGGCTATCTGGACAAGTCCCAGAGGGATTCCATCCGTCTGATCCCTATAGAGCTCAACTATGAGGTGCAGGACCACAACGCCGGTCTGGCCCCGTATTTCAGGGATATGGTTCGCCGCGTGATGAACGCCAAAAAGCCTCGCAAGTCCGACTATACGATGGTCGAGGACTATTCCGCCGACTCGCTTGCCTGGGCCACGGACGACCTGTATGGCTGGCTCGAGAAGAACAAGAAGGCTGACGGAAGCAAGTATGACCTTGACAGGGACGGTCTGCGGATCTACACGACCATCAACTACAAGATGCAGAAATATGCCGAGGAGGCTGTCGCCGAGAGGATCCGCGACCTTCAGGCTGACTTCCGCAGGGATCTGCGGAGCAAGACCCACAAGCCTTTCTCCAACGACATAGACGAGGAGACAAGGGACAGGGTCATGCGTCAGGCCAGACGTTGGAGCGACCGTTACCGCACCCTCAAGAAAGAGGGACTGACCGAGGCTCAGATCCTCAAGACGTTCTCCCGACCGGTGAAGATGCGTGTGTTCGCCTATAATAAGAAAGGTTACGCCGACACTACGATGACGCCGGACGATTCGATCCGTTACTACAAGTCGATTCTCCGTACGGCCTTCGTGGCGATGGAGCCGGGCACGGGACACGTGAAGGCCTACGTCGGAGGTCCGAACTACCGCTATTTCAAGTACGACAATGTCCGTCAGGGCAAGCGTCAGGTCGGTTCGACGATCAAACCGTTCCTCTACACGCTGGCGATGCAGGAGGGTATGACTCCGTGCGACAAGGTCGTGAACCTTCCGCAGACGTTCGTCCTTCCTGACGGCAACACCTGGACCCCTCGAAGCACCGACAAGGAGCAGTGGATCGGTAAGACCGTCACACTGAAATGGGGTCTCACGAACAGCTCGAACAACATCTCGGCCTACCTGATGAAGCAGTTCGGCCCAGAGGCGATGGCGGATATGATGCGCAGGATGGGCATCCAGAGCCACATCGACGAGGTTCCGGCGCTTTGTGTCGGACCGGCTGACCTGTCGCTTTGGGAGATGGTGGCCGCCTACAACACGTTCCCGTCCAGGGGAGTCTATATCGAGCCGATGTTTGTGACCAGGATCGAGGACAACCAGGGCAACGTCATCAGCGAGTTCACGAACCGCAAGCGCGAGGCGATAGGGGAGAACACCGCCTACCTGATGGTCAACCTGATGGAAGGCGTGGTGCAGGGCGGAACCGCCAGCAGGCTCCGCTACCGCTACAAACTGATGGGCGAGATCGCCGGAAAGACCGGAACCACCAACGATAACGCCGACGGATGGTTCATAGGCTACACCCCGACTCTCGTGGCGGGAATATGGACGGGCGCGGAGGACCGCCAGGTGCACTTCCAGTCAATCACTTACGGCCAAGGCGCGCATATGTCCCTCCCTACCTGGGGAATATTCATGCGCAAGGTAGTTGAGGACGGTACCCTCGGAATCTCGGAGAACGACCGCTTCATCGCCCCTGCCGGCGTGAGCTTCGACCTGAACTGTACCGGAGGCGACAATGACGCCACGGACGTGCAGCAGAAGACGGAGGACTACTATTTTGAATAAAAAGGAATATATTAGGAATATTTAATATAGGAATATGGGCAAGTACCAGAGGATTGCAGTGATTTATGGAAGCGACTCTTCGGAATGGGAGGTCGCTTGCCGCAGCGGGGAGTTTGTCGCTTCGCGCATCGACGGGACGAAGTACGATGTCTATGAGATTTTCGCACGGTTCGGTAAATGGTCTCTTGTGGCGATGAAGAAACGGGACTCTATGAGGATTCCTTTCGCCGAGGGTGCCAGACCGGAGATTGACAAGACGGATTTTTCCGTGAAGGTTTATGGAGAAAAGATAAAGTTCGACTATGCCTACATAGTCCAGCACGGCACTCCGGGCGAAAACGGTCTGCTTCAGGGTTATCTTGAGATGCTTGGGATTCCGTTCAGCAGCTGCAGCGCGTTTGTCTCCGCGATCGCCTTCGACAAGTTCGCCTGCAAGAGTTATCTGCGTGAGGTTGATTTCGTCAAGTGCGCCCCTGATGTCTATGTCCGCAACGGAATGGACATCGAGTCCGTCTGCCGTAAGGTGGTGGAAAAGCTTAAGTTCCCGGTGTTCGTGAAGCCTACCGACGGAGGCTCAAGCTTCGGGATCACCAAGGTCCGCAAGGCTGAGGATCTGCCTGAGGCGATCCGGTTCGCCTTCTCTGAAGGCCCTTCGGTCATCATCGAGCAAGGGATTCCTGGCCAGGAGTTCACTTGTGCCGCCTATGCAGATGCGGAAGGAGTCAAGTCCTTGCCTGTGATACAGATAGTCACCGAGCACGATTACTTCGACTACGATGCCAAGTATAACGGTCAAAGCCAGGAGATATGCCCGGCTCCGATCAGTGAGGATCTGAGCGGACATATTCAAGAAGTAAGTAAAAGGATATATTCGCGCCTTGGTTGCTCCGGTGTCGTGAGGATGGATTACATCCTTGCCGAGGATGGCCTGTACTTCTTGGAAGTCAACACTATCCCTGGAATGACAAGTGCTTCTCTGGTGCCAAAGATGGTGCGCACGGCGGGTCTTGACATCACTGATTTCCTGACAGGTATCATTGAAAACTCATAATGTTCAATTCTAACTTTTAAATTTTAAGCTTATGCTATTGAAGGATTTCCTTAATGAAGGAGTAGCGCGGCTGGAGTCTCTCTATCCGACGAAAGAAGCCAGAAACATCATGCTTATGCTTTGCGAAAGCCGCATAGGCACCAAAAGTTACACCCATATCGTGGAACCTGAATATCAGGTAAAGGACAAGTCTCTGGAAGGTCTCGGCGCTGATTTGAACAGACTGGCCGCCGGTGAGCCTGTCCAGTATGTGATAGGATTCGCGGATTTCTGCGGTCTGAGGTTCAAGGTGACCCCGGATGTGCTTATCCCACGCCCGGAGACTGAACTTCTGTGCCGCGAGGCCATCAAGATCGGCTCCAGAATGCAGAGGATGAGAAAGGCCTATGGTAAGTCGGCTAAACCTGTCCGTGTGCTTGACCTCTGCACAGGCTCAGGCTGCATTGCGTGGACGGTGGCCCTGAATATTCCCGGTGCCGAGGTGACAGGTGTTGACATCTCGGAAAAAGCGGTTGCGGTGGCGTCCTCGCAGGATTTCGCCGCCAAGATCAAGGAGTCTGGGGCATCTGCTCCCAAGTTTGTGGTCGCTGATGTGCTGGCTGGGAATCAGACCTTCACCGAAGGTGATTACGATCTGATTTTGAGCAACCCGCCTTACATCATGGAGTCGCAGAAATCTCAGATGCGAGTCAATGTCCTCAACTATGAACCTTCAACGGCTTTGTTTGTGGAAGACAGCGATCCGTTGGTGTTCTACCGCTCCATAGCCGTCTTGTCTCGTACCTGTCTATCGGCTGAGGGTAAGGGCCTTACAGAGATCAATGAACTTTTAGGCCCTGAGACGCAGAAGGTTTTCAGCGAGGCCGGTTTCCAGAAAATCGATCTTGTCAAGGATTTTTACGACAAAAACCGCTTTGTCTTTTATTCAAAATAAGGGCTGCATGTAGCTGGAAGCCCTTTTTCGACAATTAGCCGTGGAATATTTCAATCCACGGCTATTTTTGTGTCACTTTGTGCTGTATCAACAACTTTAAACTCATTCAGTAATGAAGAATTTCAGTACAAAGAAAAGGTCGCTGGCGTCAGTCGCGCCGGCCCTTGCGGTGTTCGCCGCCCTGTTTTCATCCGCTTGCGACCGGGTGGAACAAGCGGAACTGTCTCCCGCCGATCCGATCTCCATGGTGGATCCGGCTACTGATCTGTCGGCCGAAAGCGTCGCAAGAATGCTCTCCGGGTTGCCTCTCACGTTGACCCAGGTCCGTGAAGTCTTCGATGGTGTGGTCTCCTCGTCTTCCAATGGCTATGATGAGGAATATCCTTTCGCGAATCTGCTTGCGTCTCCGGGTTCCGGAGTCGGGCACGAACTGCTTCAGACAAGATCCGTGACTGAATATCCAGAACCTTTGCGTGATCTTTTGTCCGCCGCGGACATCGCTCAGACCAGGGCGGGTTCTTTCTTGGACGCTCTTTCCGCATCCGGGTTGCAGATCTATTGGCCATATTCAGAGGACTGGGACGGGAAGGCAATGCCTGTCATCACTTTCAATCCGGAGGAGTCTTCCGGCGATGCTTATCTCAGGCGGCAGGATGACTCTAATGTAGGTTTCCTTAGGGAGCAACTCCCGAACGGGGCTTGGATCGTAAAGGAAGTCACTGTGGATGAGGAATATGCCCGCAATCATCCTGTATGGGTCATAAACAGGAATGAGGATGCCGCATATCTTACTCCTCAGATGCTGGACGCGCTTTATCCGGAGAGGACAGTGGCAGTCTCCACAAGGTCTTACGAAGATTGCCGGACATTGGTCCTCAAAGAATTCAAGGCTCATCGAAACTATGATTCATGGTTGGCAGGCGGCTCGGAGTTCTTCGTTAAGTGCGGCTCTTTGAATGGGTTCACGGCCAAGACTGAGGAGGAGTTGAAGCTTTACAGCCCGTCCGTCACCGACATGATGATCAACGTGAAACGCAAGAATGTGGGCAAAACGTTGAGATTCAACACCGTGCTTGTGTCGGAATGGACATCGCAGCTTGAGGAGTGCGTGTTCCTGATGATCGAGGATGATGGCGGCAAGCAGACTTCATGGAAGGCCAGCGGCTTGGTGAAGATCAAATCCAAGTCTTATGGATTCGAGGTCGAACTTCCTTTCCGTCGTAATGATGACCTCGTCTGGCGCGGAAAACTCTCCAACAACTATTTCGAGAAGTACAACGGTAAGCCAAACCGCTTCGGTGACGTCAGCATAACGTTCAGCTTCCTGTAAATCTCTGGATTGAGACTTTAGATATTCCGTAAATTGGAATTTATTATTAAGAAAATTTTGATTTACGGAATATTTGTGTAATTTCGCACTGGGTAATACTATATGAGAATCGTTTCGCATAGAAAACTGAAGGAAATTTACGAGCAAGCCGGGCACGAGGACGCAAGGATACCGCTTGAGCGTTGGTATCATACCGTTGAGGAGGCAGAGTGGCATTTCTTCGCGGAAATGAGGATGTCTTTTGGCGCGGTTGACTATGTGGGAAACCAACATTATGTCTTTAACATAGGTGGCAACAAGTATAGATTGATTGTCGTTGTGAAATTTGTGATGGGGTATGTTTTCATACGGTTCGTCGGTACACATCAAGATTATGATAAAATTGACGCTTCAACTATATAAGAGGGTAGGATTATGAGGATAATCACTGAAAACCAGTACAAATTGGCTCAGAAAAGAGTGGAGGATCTGCTTCCTCTGGTTGATGACAGCACACCATTGGATGACCCCAAGGCCGTTGAGCTGATGATGATGTCTGACATTGTCATTGATTATGAGAAGGAACATTTCCCCATAGTCAAGCCGAGCGTCGCGGATCTTATCGCTGACGGCCTGAAAGAGAATCATATCACTCAGAAACAGCTTGCGGAAGAACTCGGAATCAGCACGACGCGAGTGAATGATTTTGTGTCTGGGAAATCAGAACCCAATCTGAAAACAGCCGGACACATCTGCCGTTTTCTGAAGATACGTCCGGCCGCCATGCTTATGCTTTGATCATCAAGGCGTTGATTCTTGACATCTTCACACGACCTTGATCTTGAAGATGGCCTTTTTGATGCGCCCGGTCCCGATGAGCGGGGCGTGGGCGGTGTCAGGGGCGAATGTGATGGAGTCGCCGGCCTTGACATGGACGGTCTCGGTGACGGGGTCGTCGAAGAACATGATGTCGTTGCCGGCATTGATGTCCTTGGCCTCGCCGCACTCTTTTCTGGGTTTGACACCGAAATATTCATCACCAGAAAGCGGGACCTGCAGGTCGATGTACTTGTCGTGAGCCTCCAGTCTCGCTTCCGAAGCCGGCCTGAGGTCTGTTTCCACGATATTCACCCAAAGGTTGTCCCCGTCGATCTCGTGCGTGCCGACGGACAGGCCTTCGAGTTTCCCTTCCTTTAAGAATTCGATGGCCTTCTTGTAATAAGGATTGTGTTCCATATAGCTTATCATCTGTTGAATGCCTTGTCAAGATTCTGTTCCATGTTGTCGAACTGGGTCTTCAGATGAAGCCTCATCGCTGTCCTGAAAGCGTCTGGAGTCCCTGTCCTGAGGATGTTGTACAGACTGATGTGGGACACCAGAGTGATGTCGTGGTAGTCTTTGTGGAGTTTCGGGACATAGAGGGTGAACAGATGCCTTAATATACTCTGGAAATCCATCAGGCTCTTGTTTCCGGTCATCTCGAACAGCGCGCTGTGGAATCTCACATCGATTTCTGTCAGCTGTTTCGCGATTTCGTACTTCTCGTCTTCTGTCTGCGCGGCGGTCAGCTTGTTCTCCAATGTGAATTGTTTGGCGACAATCGTTTCGAGTTTCTTCATCCCCGCGTCTGTCTTGTTCAGAAACAGGAAATCGGACATGCCTATCTCTATCATCAATCTCAATTCGTACAGATCCTTGAGCGTCTGCCTTTCGAGCTGGCCTGATGTGACGATTGAACTCAGCGAACCAAATATTTTCGGGCTGACAATCACGGTGCCCAACTTACGTTTCGTCTCGATGAGCCCCAATGCGCGGATCCTGCTCAAAGCCTCCCTGACTACCACTCTGCTGACTCCGAGAAGATCTCCGAGTTCCTGCTCCTTTGGAAGTCTTTTTTCGTCTTGATGATCCGCTATGTATTTTAATATGTCGTTCTGGGTCTGCTCAACCAAGGTCTGCTCAACTTTCATACGTTATTTTTTCCAAAAATAATCAAAAATAATAAGTATTACATATTATTTCTTTACCTCGTCGAGGAATTTTCCGAGACATTCTCCGAATATATTCCTGTAGCCTGCCAGACCGTCCTTGCGTCCGGAGATTTCCTCGTTGAGGAATCCCCATCCGTGCCCGCCGGTCGGGAAAATGTACATCTCTGCCTTTATCCCTTTATCCAGAAGGCTGTTGTAGTACAGAAGGCTGCTTTTCGGGTTGACCACCTTGTCGTCCTGGCACAGGGCGATGAATGTCCGTGGTGTGTCCTCACCTATCTGGTTCTGCAATGAATATTTTTCTTTCAGCACGTTGTCATCTCCTACCAGTTCTTTCCTTGTCCCCTCATGATGAGCAAGATCAATGACCGGATAGATGAGTACGGAAAAGTCTGGTCTTGTGATGCTGTCTGTGAACAGGACAGACGCTGACGCGGCAAGGTGACCTCCTGCTGAGAATCCCATGATTCCAATCTGGGATATTCCCCATTCAGCCGCATGTTTCCTGCAGTACCGGAATGCGTTCTGAACATCTGTAAGAGGCACCTTGGCATGTCCGTTTGGCAGCCTGTACACGACAACGCAGACCGTGACACCGCGCTTGTTCATCCATTTGGCCACATCTTCCCCTTCCTTTATGGCGCAGACTGTCGAATAACCACCTCCCGGGCAAACCACAACCATCTGTCCGTTTGGTTTCTCCGGGAAGTAGAATTCCATTCGTGCTTTGTCGCCGACCAGGCTTACATTGCCGTACTTGTTGCGCGTTTCGGCTTCTGTTATCCCATTGGACTCACCAGGCCCGAGAGTGACCGTCTCTCCATTCTCAACAATCCCTTTGTCCGTGTCCTGCCCTTCAGGATAAAGAAGCACAGTCTTGTCGGCCTCGGGATTAAAGGTCTTGGCCGGGATTCTGGCGAATGTGATCGTTTCATAGGGATTGGTCTCACCGCACTCATAGAGAATGCCCATATCGCCATCGGGAAATATCATAAGGTCCGAATATGCGGCCGGGCCTTCTGTCAGGGTGCAGACCCTTTCCCAGTATTTTCCGGAGTCCCGACTCATCCTGATGGTCATATTCCTTCTTTTGTTCTTTGTCTCAGGATTTGAGAACAATAGTTTCTCGCCCGGCGTCCCATCTGTGTTGTAGTTGATGATGCTGGCGTTGCAGACAGGTTCGATCAATCCGTTGTCGTAGTATGGCTCACCGAAGGTTTTCCCTTTGTCATGGCTTACGGCCACCAGTCTGCCGTAGCCGTGCTCCTCCCTGCCGGCTCTGTCTGTCCTCATATTCAGCATCACACTTCCATCGGCAAGTTCTGTCACTGTGCTTTCGTTTCCGACGTTGAGGATTCCACCTAATTTCCAAGTCTTGCCTCCGTTGTCCGAGTAGATGACGTGTGAGCCGGAGACGCTGGTCTTGCTGTCAATGAAGGTGCCGTGGTCGCAAGGAACGACAATTCTTCCGGATGTCAACTGTATGGCGTGGCATGGACCGGTCGCGTACCATGTCCACCCGCCCTTCTTTGTTGACCGTGTGATCTCTTTGGGTTTTGACCATGTAAGCCCGTCATCGTCAGAGTACATGCAGAACACCCTTCTGGTGTCAATGCTCTCTCTGGCGTGGATCTTCTTCTCGGGATCTTTCCCGTTATTCCATGTCGAAAGCAGGATGATCCTTCCCGAGACACGGTCAACGACAGGCGACGGATTCCCGCAGACATTCTCGGCGTCATCCCATACAGTGATGATCGGCCCCCATGTCTTCCCGCCGTCGGTCGAACGCTTGAGCACAAGGTCGATGTCCCCGGTGTCTGAACCGCTGTTGTGCCTGGCCTCCGCGAAAGCAAGCACAGTTCCGGCCTTGGTCTGTACAATGGCCGGGATTCTGTAAGTGTGGACGCCGTTCTCCCCTTTGCGGAAGACCGCGTCTCCGGTCATCATCTGCCCGCCGGAAACGAATTCCGGGGCGAGCAGAAGCATAACCGTGGATATTATTGAAAACAATCTTTTCATGTGCTATCTCATTGAGGCGATAACCTTGATCTCGTCAACACTCAGGGCGCGTCTGTAGAGTACATAGTCATCAAGATTGCCTGTGAAGATGTTCTCAGGAGCCCATGCGCCGTTGGTCCGTCTCAGATTGCAGCCGATGAAATATGGCAGAGACCTGGTGTCCTTGTCAGCGGCCATCTGTGTTCCCTTTGACACTCCGTCAAGGAATATCTCAAGTTTCCGTTCTGGCTTTGAGGTCCTTGAATAGACGATCGCTATGTTGTGCCATGTGCCATCATCAAACTTCGTGTCAGTGGAAGTCACGGTGTTCGCCTTCAATTTGCCTTTCTCGGCGGTGCAGCGGAACTGGTGCTTGGACTGGAATCTTGCCCAGATCTGGTTGTTGATGTCGGCCGCGCCTGGGCAGTCACCTTGGGCGAATACGGCCTGGCTTACGGATGTCTCCGGAAGTTTCGCCCAGAATGAGACGGTCATCTCGCTTCCGTCAGGGTATTGCGTCGCGAGCTCATCAGGCATCTGGATTACTGAGTACGGCCCGCCTTTGGCTGAACCGCCAGGGAACTTGACGGACTTGCCTCTTCCTTCTGTGACCGCATCCTCATAGCTGAGCGTCAGAGTCTTGTCGTTCTTGGACATACTGAAATTGACCGCCTTGAAAGAATATGGCCCGTAGTCGAGGATGTCTCCGTCGAACGGAAGCAGGAACACAAGTCCGTTTGAAGGAACGACGTGGATGTAACCTTCCTTTTCAGCCACATCGCTATATTTTTCATTATAGGTGCGCAGCCTTACTTTGTATGTCCCTACTGATGAATATCTCACCACAGGGCTCGCCTCGGTGGATGTCGCAGGCTCTCCTCCTTCGAATGTCCATTCCCTGTTCTGCACGTTACCTGTGGACTCATCCACGAACGTTACGTTTCCGCCGGCATAAGTGGTTGTGTTTCTGGCACTGAATTCTGACATGACGGCGAACCGGTCCAGAATCGTGAACGCGTCCTCGACTTCCATCGCATCGGACGCGATGGCGTTGCTGACCTCAAGTCTGATTGAATATATTCCCGGAAGGAAAATGAGCTTCGGGTTCTCTTCAGTCGAGACGACAGGCTCGCCTTCTTTCGGGGTGAATGTCCATTTGATGTTTTCCGGGAAACCGGTCGATTTGTTGGTGAAAGTGACTTCCTGATTGTCGAAAGCCATTTTCTTGTCCATCGTGAAATCGGCCTTTACGGATGTGTGGTAGCCGACATGGACAAGTTTTTCCTTGACCAGTTCGGAACTTTCGTCTTTTCTTGAGACGGAAAGCCTTACCGTGAACGTTCCTGTTTTCAGCCAGCGCACAACCGGCTGGGAAAGGATTGATGTTTCGGTTTCCGCACCTTCGAATGTCCAATTCCATTTGGTCGGGCTGCCGGTTGAGATGTCGGTGAATGTCACCTCGTCGCCGACAAGCACTTCCGCCGCGGATTCTTCAAAATCCGCTTTCAGCGGGGCGTTTGCATCTTCGTCCTTGCAGGAAACCATAAGCGCCGCAAGGAAAGACATGAATATGATATAGAGTATCTTTTTCATCTTTTAGATTATTTTATGAATGCGTATCCAAGAGGGACCCTTTCAAAACTTATTCTCTCGTAGGAGCCGTTGTCACCGTTCTCGTACAGGACTCCGACAATCTCGTCCTTCACAAGCACGATGTCTGAATATGCCGCCGCTTTTTCCCAGATAACCTGCCCGCCGCACCATGTCGCGCCGGAATCAGTGCTGCCTTTCAGCGTCAGCTGTGTTCTCGAGGAAGAGTTGGAGCAGTTGCAGTGGAGAAGTACCTCCTTTCCGTCTTTGACAGCGGACAGAATCGTTCCCTGGCATCTCGGATCAGGCAGGGAGTTGTTTGCGGTCCCTGTCGTGAAGGTCTCTCCACCGTCCGCGCTGTAGGCTATCATGCGCTTTCCGCCGCCGACCCTGCAGCTGATGATAAGCCTTCCGTCACCGGTCTCCGCGACACAGCTCTCATTCCCGCCTTTGACAGAGCCACCGATCTTCCATGTGGCGCCGTTGTCGTCGGAATAGATGACGTGAGAATATCCGGACCCTCCTTTCTGATTGTAATCGCAAGGGATGACGATCCTGCCTTCGTACGGGGCCTTGGTCATGACAATTCCGTGGCAAGGTCCTGTGGCGTACCATCCCCAATCGTCTTTCTTTACGGAAGAGGTGATCTCTCTCGGCTCCGCCCATGTCAGGCCATCGTCATCGGAGCAGGTGTACCAGACCCTGCGTGTGTCTTTCGTGACTCCGTCCTTGTTGAAGTCGCCGGCTGATTGGCCGTCTTTCTGGTAGTTCCATGTCATCAGAAGATGGATTCTTCCGGTGACCGGATCCACAACCGGACTTGGATTCCCGCAGGTGTTCAGCCCGTCGTCCCACACAGTGATGATATTTCCCCATGTCGAGCCTCCGTCTGTTGACCTGCGGAGTATGAGATTGATGTCGCCGGTGTCGGAACCGCTGATCTTTCTACCCTCACAGAATGCCAGAAGCGTCCCCTTTCTGGATTTGACGAGAGCAGGGATTCTGAACGTGTGGTAACCGTCGGTCCGCGCCACGAAGATGTGTGGGGCTTTCACAACAGAGGTGTTGTCATCCTTGCCAGGAGCCGGAGAAGGTGTCGTTCTCTCTTTCTCTCCGCATGACGAGGTCGTGGCGATGGTGACCGCCGCCATGACCGCGCACAGTTTTCTAAAGGTTTTCATATCCTGTGGTTTGAACTAGATTGTGGTTGAGGGACAGTTCGGAAAGCGGAATGGCGAAATAGAGAGGGACGATGATTCCCGCATCGTACCTTGCTTTCAGCTTCGGAACATATTGATAGACATCGATGACTCCTTCGTGATGGAATCTGAGAAGGTCGGGCCAACGCTTGTTCTCAAGCCAGAACTCCCGTCCTCTCTCGTCGAGGATTTCCTTTTCGACGGTTCTCTTGTCTGTGGCTCCGGTGTATTTGCCGATGCCGGCTCTGTCTCGTATTCTGTCAAGTTCCTTGACAGCGGATTCCGTGTCGCCCAAAGCGGCGTAAGCCTCCGCCTTGAACAGAATCATCTCGGCGGTCCTGTAAAGGATGATGTCATTGTCAAAGATGACATTCGTCTCGGTCTTGGTTCCGGGCATCTTTCTCTGTGAGACTCCGAGTTGTTTGCCGTCTTTGTCAACGGCGATGACATAGGCGTTGTCTTTCCGGACATCCCCCTTGTACTTTCCGAGAATCCCTTTGATCTGTTCGCTTGGCGAGTAACTGCTTCTGGCTCCGCTTTTGGCGTAAGGAATTTCGGCCTTGTTGACGGCTTTTTCAACGAACACATCCCTGAGGGTGAGAAAGTGGGTGTAGTTGTCCGCCATCTCGGGATAACCGAAATGAATCGACCAGATGACTTCCTGTCCGTTCCTGCTTCCGTAGATTTCGCTGAAATCGGACTCCAGACCAGTTCCCTCGGCGGCGATGTCGGCATATTCGATGACTTTCTGAAGGTCCGCGTCGCCTCCGTCAAGCACTTTCGCTTTCCAGAGATAGGCGTCGGCCATGAGGGCGTACGCCGCAGGCTTCGATGCTCTGCTCTTGCCCTTTGGCCACGAGCCGGTCGGGAAAAGGCCTATGGCTGTCTCCAAATCCTTGAGCACCTGACCGATGGCTTCGTCACATGTGGCTCTGGACGGGAGCGGCTTTGAGGAGCCCTTTGTCGCCTCTGTCTCAAGAGGAACATCTCCCCAAAGTCTCGTCAGGCAGAAGAACATGTAGGCTCTCATTGTGTAAGCTTCGGCAAGAATCTGGTCCTTGTCGGACTTGAGACTGAAACTGGCCTTGTCTATGTTGTCTATTATCATGTTGCAGTTCTGGATGACCGTGTAGTATGAACCCCAGCTTATTCCGTTGAGGGACGTGAGGTTGTGTGCCCATTGGTTTGAGCCACCTCCTTCCAGCCCTGGCTCGAACTCGTCTCCGCGGGCTTCAAAATATTCAAGGGAATTGCAGCATGACCGGAAAGTGGTGTAGGTTCCGGTAAGGTAACTCTCCACCTCGCCCTTCGTTGACCAGTAGCCTTCTCCGTAGATGTTGGAAGGATTCTTGACATCAAGGAGATTGTCGCAGGATGTGGTTGTCGCCAGCGCTATGGCGATTGCTGTGAGTATGTGTTTTGTTTTCATTGCGTTCCTTGTTTAGAAAGTGATGTTGACGCCCATTGAGTATTCCCTTGGCCTTGGGTACTGGCCGTAATCATAACCAAGATAGAGTTCAGGCGTCATGCCGTCGTACCCCGTGAGATAGCCGAGGTTATAGACTCCTCCGAAGATTTGAAGCGCTGAGACGCGCAGCATTTTCGTGAGGCTTTTCGGCAGGCTGTAGGCAAGGGAAATCTCACGGAATGCAAGGAAATCACCTTTGTGGTAGAAAGCGGAGTTGTTGGATTGGCCTGATGTCGATGAGCCGATGCTTTCTCCAGCCCTCGTGAAGTTCCTTGTGGCGTAGTCAGCGTCACTGAGAGGGGAGAACCTTGGGTACTTCGCATTCGGGTTCTCTGGTGTCCAGCAATCTGTCATCGCCTCCTTGAAGGTGTTGTAGTTGTTTCTGATGCTGGCGAGACCGTAGGCGAGCGAACCGTTGTTGATCACATGCCCCATGGCGAAATCGGCCACAACCCTTGCTGTGAAGTTCTTCCATCTGAAATTGTTGGTGATGCCGCCGGTCTTGTCCGGACGGATATATCCCATGAACACCATGTCCTTGGCATTGATGTAGCCGTCGTTGTTCCTGTCTTCCCAGATCGCGTCTCCGGCATGCTTTGTCCTGCCCTTCGCGTTTTCGTCATAAGGCGCCGCGGCCGCTTCCTCATCTGTCTGATAGACACCCATGTAGTGATAGGCGTAACGAGCGCCAAAGCGTTCTCCCTCAGCGAATCCTCCGACTTTTATCTCGGTACCGGTCACAGGATCGTAGATATAGTTTCCGCCCGTCCTGTTCTTCTCCTCGCCGTTCTCCGGCTGGGAGATGACAATGGTTCTGTACCATGTGAAATTGAAGCCGAGATTCCATGTGAAGTCCTTTGTGCTGACAGGAACCGCGTTGACCTCCACCTCTATTCCTTTTGTCCCGAGGCTTCCGTAGTTGCACTTTATCGAAGAGAATCCGGTTGTTGAAGGAAGTTTGTTGTCATAGAGCCGGTCGAATGTCTTCTTGTTATAGACATCCACCAGAATCTCAAGTCTGTTGTTGAAGAAACCGAGGTCGATGCCGGCGTCCCAGGACTCGGTTGTCTCCCAGACAAGGTCGGCGTTAGCCAAGGTGGTGTTCAGGATGCCGACCTCTCCCAGATAGGTGGTGCCTGTGATTCCGTACAGGCCTCTGGAGTCGGCGAGCGAGATGGAATTGTTACCGGTGCGTCCCCAGCTCGCGCGCAGTTTCAGTTTGCTGACATATTTTCTGGCGGGAGTGAAGAAATTTTCCCTGTGCATGTTCCATCCAAGGGAAGCGCCTGGGAAGTAACCCCATCTGTGATTCTCGGCGAATCTTGACGAACCGTCGGCTCTCATGCTGACGGAAGCGAGGTATTTCCCGTCGTAGTCGTAATTGACACGCCCGAAGTAACTGAGCATCGCCTCTTCGGCCCTGGTGGAAGTGACCCTCTGTGTGGAATCGGCGGTCGCATTCAAGGTCGGAATGAGGTCTGTCGAAGCTCCGCTTCCGCTGCCGGAGAGGTAGTGGTTGTCGTCTTTCATGTAGCTGGTTCCCGCTGTCGCATTCACATGGTGCTTGGCGAAAGACTTGTCGTAGTTCAAGACGGCGTCCACTTGGAAGTGTCCGTCATGCCGGTGTGCTCCGCTGGCCGGACGAATCGCTGTCCCTGTCGTCTCGTTCAGCGCCTCGAACCCTCCGGTGACGCCTTCTGTCATCATGTAGTAAACGGAAGGGGCGAAGGTCAGCCCAGGAATGATTTTCCATTCGGCGCCGCCTTGTATGGTGGTCCTGTACTGCTTGTTGACAGTGTATCTTGTCTTGTAGTAGTTCTCGTACTCGCGTGGGCGGAACGATGACATCCCCTCACCCGGGGCCGGTGTCCCGTCCTCGTAGTATAGTTTGTACGTAGGAGGCATGAACATGGCTCTCTGCATGGAGTTTACGGAGTTGGACATGGTGTTCCTGTCTCCCACATTGAGAGTGGCTTTCGAGAAGACTTTCCAACTCTTGCTGATCTGGTAGGACGCGTTCATGGACGCGCTGTAGTTTTTGTACCAGGTCCCTCTCACGATGCCGTCCTGGTCAAGATATCTAAGGCTTCCGTAGTAGCTGAGTTTCTTGTCTCCACCCGAGACGCTCAATTCGTACTCGTTCTTGGCTGCGTTCCGGTACGTGGCGTCCTGAAAGTCTGTGTCCATGAATATCAACTGCTTTCCGGTTACGGGATCAACCATCGTCTCCCATCCCTTGTTCTCCAACAGGTCGGCCACAAAGTCCTGTCCGTAATTGTTGAGGTAAACGTCAAGGAACTCAAGCGTGTTCGGCGAGTCCCATGCGTTTCCCGTTGACATTCCGAATGATCCGTTCAGGAACTTGTTCTTGTCGGCCTCTGTCGCGTTCGGATCTTCCCAGACGGCCTTTCTGGTCAGGTAGATGTAGTCTCTCGCGTTGAGAAGATCGAGTTTCTTCGGCTGTTGGTCAAGACCGAATGTGTAACGGAAATTGACTTTCGCGCTCCCTTCGCTTCCTTGCTTTGTCGTGATGATGATGATGCCATTGGCGGCGCGGGCACCATAGATGGCCGTTGACGCCGCGTCCTTGAGGACCTCGATGGATTCGATGTCAGCCGGATTCATGTCCTGAATCCCTCTCGTGCCCTGCGAGACAGCCCCGTCAATAATGATCAGCGGAGAGTCTCCTGTAACTCCGGTGGTGGATCCTCCTCTCATGAATATGTCCGGGCTTGCTCCCGGCTGGCCGGAAGTGACCTGCAGTTGCAGTCCGGGTACCTTGCCTTGGAGCTGGACGAGTGGATTCTGTTGAGGACTGTGCTCGAATTCTTCCGAGGACACCCTCGTGATTGATGTGGTGACAAGCGAGCGGTTTTGAGTGCCATAGCCGATGGAGACGGCTTCCTCAAGCATCTGGGTGTCATCCTCAAGGCTGATGTTGATCACCGCGCTTGTACCCACGGTCACGGTCCGCGTCAGCATTCCGATGAATGAGAACTCAAGCACATCGCCTTGTCCGGCCTGCACTGAGTATGCTCCTTTGGCGTCTGTGATAGCCCAGTCCTTGGAACCGACTACCAGAACATTGGCTCCTGGCAGACCTGCCCCGGTGTTGTCGGTGACAACTCCGGAGACGGACATAGCCTTGCCGGATCCTTTTTCCTGCGCTGACGCTCCCAGTCCGAAAGCCGTGGCCACGAACATCACTGCCATCACGCGGAAGATCAGTCTTAACGTTCTGTTCATTTTGGTATTAGTTTTTGTTGCTATTTGAATATGCACTTGTAGTTGTCGAACTCAGTGTCTTTCAGGTCTTCCAAAAGCGATGAATATGCTTCCGGCGACAAAGTGGCGAGCGGTCTTCTGCATGGGCCGAGATCCAGCCCCGCGGCCTTCATGAACGCTTTCCCGCAGCCGTTGCCGTATTTCTCGAGGAATGTGATGATGATGTTAGCCTTGTACTGAAGCCCTGCGGCGTCAGAAATCCTGCCCTCCTTGAACGCCTTCATGATGGCGAGGTAGATCGGAGCGTTGTAGCCGTAAGTGCTTCCGATGAAGGTGTCCGCACCGATTGAGAGAGCCGGAAGCATCATCTCGTCCCTTCCCCACATGATGTTGTACTTCCTGTCCTTGAATTCAAGACAGAGTTGGAAGTCCATCATGTTCTCGAATGTGTACTTGATGCCCGCGAAATTAGGGATGAGACCATCCACCTCCTTTAGGAGACTGATCATAGGCGGACACACATGTGTCAGGCAAGGAATATTATAATAGAAGAATGGCATGTCAGGTTCCGCTGACGCCACTTCGGCAAGGGTCAATGCGAGATCCTTGACGCTGGAGGCCTTTTGGTAATAAGGCGCGGTCATGGCTACCGCGTCAAGGCCGCATTCTTTGGCGTATTTCATCAGTCCCCTGCATTCAGGCACACTGGTGCCGCCGAGAAACCCGATCACGGCGAAGCCATCCTCGCGGAATCTCGCCCATTCCTTGAAGAGAGCCTTTTTCTCGTCCAAAGTCAAAGAGGAGCCTTCGCCGGTCGTCCCGCAAGCGAAAACCCCGGAAATCCCGTTGTCTTTGTAGAATCTTTGCTGCCTTTCCACAGCGGACAGATTTACCGATCCGTCTTCCTTAAACCCCGTGAACGGGGCTGCAATCAATCCTTTGATACGTTTCATGGAATATAATAGTGTTAATCATGTCGTTTTTATCGTATGCAAAAGTATTAATTAAGTATAATATATGCAATATTTATTACGAGATTTTAGCAACATAATAGGCATTATTCTTAAATTTGGGTAAAATAAGTAATATTTATCGCTAATATTTTGTAGTATTTAATTCATGCGTTATCTTTGCAGCCATAGAATTTAAAATAACCAATATCACGATGCGGAACAGGAGAATGACAAAAGTGGCAGTCCTTGCCACAAGCCTTTTAATCTCGATTTTTACAGTAAACGCGACCGAATGTACGGTCGGCAAGGCGGCGGTGATGCCGGTTGCGGAAAAACACGGCTCTGCCGGAGCTTTCATCGGGAAGGTGGGAGACATTGTCCTGATCGCCGGCGGCTCTGATTTTGAGAACGCCAAACCTTGGGAGGGAGGTGTCAAAAGTTATTTCGACAAGGTCTGGGCTGTCACTGATGCCGGAGGACGGCTTTCCTGCCGCGAAGTGGAAGATGTGCGCCTTCCGGTTCCACTCGGCAACGGATGTGCGGCCGGTGACGGCAAGACAATGTTCTGCATCGGCGGGATGAACGCGGACGGTCGCTCCGAGGACATATTCACGCTCAGCGGCTCCCTTGATGACCTTAAGGTAAGGTCCTTTTGCAGCCTCCCCGCCGGTTTTGTCCCTAATGCCGCTGAATATCACAAAGGTTATATTTATATTATAGGTTCCCGGGATGGCGCGAATAGTCTTTTGAGGCTGAATGTCGGTTCCCGTCAGTTCAAGGAATTGGCTCCATGTCCGGGCACGCTTGTCACGGAGGGCAGTTGCTTTGTCTATCAGCATAACGGCAGAGAGGAGGCTTTCTACCTCATAGGCGGAAGAAGTTCCGGGCCGGACGGCATATTCATGGAAAGCAATGTCTGGGAATATCTTCCAACTCATGACACTTGGAACAGGAAGGCGTCCTTTAATGACGGAGGGAAACCGCTGTCACTGATGTATGGCTCGGCTGTGAAATACGGCTCGGCGCACATCCTGGTCTTTGGCGGGGACGATGGAGTTGAATTTCTTCGCAGGGATTCCCTTGGCAGGGACGAGTCGCGGCCAGAGGAACTTGTGGAGGCGTTTCTTGGCCATAAGGGATTCTCCAATAAGATATTCGCCTATCACACCATCACTGACACATGGACCACGTTGGATTCTCTTGATCTCTCCTTGCCTGTCGTGACCACCGCGGTGGAACTGAACGGAAAGATCATAATCCCTTCGGGGGAGGCGAGGCCTGGTGTGAGGTCGGAAGACATCATCGAGGTTTCGATTGCTGACAAGGCGTCGTTTGGATGGGTCAACTATCTTGTGGTCATAGTCTATCTTTTGTTGATGATGGGAATGGGATTCTATTTCTCACGCAGGAACAATGGCTCCGACAAGTTCTTCAAGGGAGGCGGCAGCATCCCTTGGTGGGCCGCCGGCATCAGCATATTCGCCACCGCCCTCAGCGCCATCACGTTCCTGTCCATCCCGGCCAAGGCCTATGCCGCTGACTGGGGCATGTTCATGTACAACATGACGATCATCCTGACGGTCCCCGTCGTTATAAATTTCTACCTCCCGCTTTTCCGGAAGCTGAAGGTCGCCTCGGCCTATGAATATCTTGAGGAAAGATTCAGCGGCTCTGTCCGCTGGCTTGCGTCGGCGTTCTTCTGCCTTTTCATGTTCACCAGGATAGCGATCGTGCTGTTCCTCCCGTCGCTGGCGCTCAACGCCGTGACAGGAATCAACATCTATCTCTGCATCCTCATGATGGGTGTGGTGACGATCATCTATTGCACCATGGGCGGAATAGAGGCCGTGGTCTGGGGCGACGTGGTGCAAGGGATTCTTCTTGTGGGTGGAGCCATCATTTCGTTCGTGTGGATTGTCGGAGGCATAAAAGGAGGCTTCGACGGCTTCATGAATGTGGCTGTGGAGCAGTCCAAATTCAACATCTTGAACATGTCCTTGGACTGGACGCAGCCGGTCTTCTGGGTGGCGATCCTCGGAGGCTTCTCCAACCAGTTGCTTACCTACACGTCTGATCAGTCTGTCGTGCAGAAATACTTGACGGTGAAGGACACCAAGGGAACGGAGAAGGGGCTGTGGCTGAACGGACTCCTCAGCATACCTATCGCGTTCCTGTTCTTCGGCATCGGCACGGCTCTGTTTGTGTTCTTCCGTCAGGAACCACAATTGTTGAATGTCGGAATGAGCAACACAGACTCTATCTTCCCTCACTACATCATGTGCAGGCTGCCGGTCGGAATCTCCGGCCTTCTCATAGCGGCTATTTTCGCCGCCGCGATGTCAACCCTGTCTTCCAACATCAATTCCTCAACTACGGTCATGTGTGAGGATTTCTACACAAAGATCCGGAAGAATTGCACGGACGCTCAGAAAGTGAGGTTCGCAAGGGTGTCCGGAATCATCGTCGGTACGCTGGGAGTCTTGATGGCCATAGCCTTGGCGACCTTTGACATCGCGTCTCTGTGGGACCAGTTCAATTTCTTTCTTGGACTTCTGACCAGCAGCCTCGGTGGCCTTTTCCTTATGGGAATATTCACAAAGCGCATCGGGACGAGGAGCGCGGTCACCGGTTTCGTCGGCTGTGTGGTTGTCCTCTTGCTCTTTCACAGGTTCTCTCACGTGACATCCACCCTCTATGGTTTCCTTGGATTGGTCTCCTGCTTCCTGATTGGTTGGCTGTCCAGTTTTGTGTTCGGCAAAGGCAGGTAGTATGAGCGTGGTCATATTGAAAGACGCTGTCAGGATTTCTCCCGGCAGCGTCTTTTGATTATAGACTTTCTGTCAATGGATTCTGATCAGAATCTGTAGAATCCCTTGGCAGGCTCATTGGCGTTGGCTTTCACCTCGGCCTTGCCGAAACTTGCCGGCAGGCATTCGCAGCTGTCCTTGGCGTTAGGCTGCATCATCAGGACCATCACGTCGTCAGGATAAGTGACCGGATTCTGATAGACGATGATGGACCCGACGATGTTGCCGTCGTTCTTCAAAACCAGTCTTGTCTCCGTCGCTGAGAAGGACGATGACTTTTCCAACCTCAGGAGAGTCCGGGGCGGTCACGGCTATCACGCCGCTCTTCTCATCCGTGGCTTTGACCTCTGCCTCCCAGTTGCCTTTAGGAATCACTTCCAGAACGGTGTTCTTGTCCCCGCCTGTTATTGTGTAGGCATATTCCTTGGTCTGTCCGGAATAGATCATGGTGGATGGCACTTCCACCGCTATTCCGAACTCCTTATATATTTCAAAAGTAAGCACGGTGCCATCGGCGAGAGTGAGGTAGGCTGTCTTTCCGTCCTCACTGAGTCTAGCGTCCTTGAAGAAGGCGTCGCCGTCATCTCCGGTGGCTTTGCCACATTCCACATACGTTACGCCGTGGTCGTAGGAAACGTACCATTTCCCGTCGGCGGCCTGCTTTACCGAAATGTCAGGAGACTTTCCGTCTGACAACGTGATAGTTGACAACTCTCCATAAGCGTTGACAAACGAGATGACATTGGTGCCGTCTTCATTTTTCTCGATGCCGGTGATAAACTGTTTACCATCAATCAACTCCTGAAGCTTGGTGAGTTGGGTGTTGAGTGATGCGACCTTGGCCTCGACTTCCGTGAGCCTTTGATCCACATCGTCCAGACGAGATTTCAATTCCTCGTCGTTGTAGCATGCTGTCGCCAGCAGTACAACCAGGGCATAATTACTTATAATATGTAAGGAATATTTTCTTGCCTAAAATGTGCCCTGTATCGCCATTAATGGCATATTGTGATATGTGCTGAGAGTATATTCCTGCCCTGTTTATGAATATTTATGTTGCAATATGTGGTAATTTGGGCTAAAAAATTATAAAATAGAACTAAAATATGTCCTGACGACCTTGACGACCATCTCGCAGTTCGCGCAGTCAAAGGCGAGGTGATACCGTTTGCCGTTGTTGGTCAGGTATAGATTGGTTTTGCGGCTGCTTGGGATAGGAGGATTTACCATACCGGAAGTATGATTTGCCCTGCCATGCTGTCTGCCGGCTTGATGAACTGGACAGAGGCCGAGCTCATAACGGATGCAGTACTTGGTGCGCATCAGCTCGGCATCGGGGCGGTGAGAGATCTCGAAAGCGTCATCGGTCCGGGATGCTCCCAACGACATGTATATCTTACGGGCGATGTGGTTCGCGATGTTTGCCTTGTACGAAAGGTGTGGGCCATTCGATGTTGTCTCTTGAATATCTTGCACTTGTGACAAGACATCAGGCTCAAGTACTGGATATTCGGCGTTCCCGGTACGGCTTGACGCCTGGTTTACCAGCAGAGGAATCGCCCGGCAAGGCATCTCTTCCAGGGCGGCGGCGAGGTCTCGTCTGATTGCGTTGAGGGCTGATGTCGGAAGGAACGGCAGCGAGCCGTCCGGAGTCTCCACTTCAAGCGAGCGGAGGGTGAATGAATATATTCCTGTGGCCTTTGAGATTTGAGTGGCGAACATTCCGCGCATCCTTTCTGGGTTCTCCGCTGCGTTGTGTCCCGCTTCACGTTCCAGTTTGACGCTCCGCCCGTCCTGACTTGCCGCGTTGATTTTCAGTGAATATGTTGGTTCGCTGAGTCGCTTCGGCAAGCTCGGCGACCGGTCCTCTTCGGTCCCTGAGCTTGTCGAAGTGACCGGAACCACAATGACCGAAATATCCACCGAAACAGGAATGGTCCTGACAGGCAGATTAGACTCCAGCTCTTTCTCGAATGCGTTGCTGAGGTTCCGGTACAGTTTGGCTCCGGGATAGAGTCCAGTGACATTCCTGCACGTTATCCGGTTCCCTTGGCAGACATCGCCACGGAAACCGACAATCTCCCAACGACCTTTGGACAGAAAAGAGAATCCGTCCCCGTTCTGAAGCCGGTCACCCGGATTTTTCATCCGTAATGTTATTGTGATGTTCTCCTCGCTTGGCCTCTTGCCGTTTGAAAAGTTCTGGCGCATCGGGGCGATGGAAACCACCGTCCCGACCTCTTCTCCGATTGATTTCGGCGCATCCATCGAGGACCAGTTCCCTGACCGTTTCCCGTCCAAAAACAATTGCGTGTACCCCCGGTTGAAAGTCTTGGCCAGATCCGGCGTGAACCCGCCTTCCGACCGACCGAAAGAAACCCTACGGTACTTTCCCGGATTCGCCGCGACCAACTCATCCAATGCCAAGGAATATGCCCGGACGACATTCCGCACGTAGGAGATGTTCTTCAACCTTCCCTCGATCTTGAACGAGCATATTCCCGCTTCCGCAAGGTCTTTCAGCCTGTCCTTGAGGTTGTAGTCCTTCAGCGACAGCAGGGCTTTGTTCCGCACCAGTACGTTTCCATCTTCGTCCACAAGGTCGTAAAGCGACCGGCACGCCTGGATGCATTCCCCTCTGTTGGCGCTTCGCCCGGCTATCCGCTCTGACATATAGCACTGGCCGCTGTAGCAGACGCAGAGCGCTCCGTGTACGAAAAACTCCAGTTCGCAGTCCACAGACGCTCTTATCGCACGGATCTGGTCCAGAGACATTTCCCGTTCCAGAACCAACCGTGAGGCTCCGATGCCCTCGTAGAGCCGTGCCTTCTCCGGAGTCCTTATCGCACATTGTGTCGAAGCGTGGACCGGCAGGTCGGTCAGTTCCCAGACCGCAAGGTCCTGCGCGATGATGGCATCCACTCCCGCGTCCTTCGCCTCGGCAAGCAGCCTTTCCGCCTCCGCGAGCTCGTTGTCAAAAAGAATAGTGTTGAGTGTCAGGAATATGCGCGCTCCGAATCTGTGGGCATATTCGGTGAGCCTCCGGATGTCCTCCATCGAGTTTCCGGCGGCTTGACGCGCCCCGAACGCAGGCCCGGCGATATACACGGCATCGGCACCGCAGTCGATAGCCGCGATGCCGATGTCAGCGTTTCTTGCCGGAGCAAGAAGTTCGAGGAACTTCATTGGTTACTTGCTGAGGGAAGCGATCATCTGCTTGGCCTGTGCGCCGAACTTAGGATCGTCCTGTACCTTCTTGTAGTATTCAAGAGCCTTGGCGTTGTTCTTAGCGCCCTGATAGAGGGCGGCCACGGTGAAAGTGATGGCCGGAGCGTTCTTCGCGTCCGGTTTCATCTCAAGATACTTCTCGAAGTACTTGATGGCGTCGGCGTTCTTGCTGAGTTTCTGTGAGCTCTGCCCTGCGATGAGGTAAGCTGTGGCGTTCTCGACATAACTGTTGGCCTTCTCGGCTGCCTTCACGGCGTCAGCGAACTTCTGGCCCTTAAGGGCGGCGTTGGCCTGCCTTACATAGATGTTGGAAACCTGCTCCTTGGCCTCGGCCTCCTCACCGTTCCATGCGGCATGCCTGAAAGCCTCGATGGCCTCATCGGTCTTGCCCTGGGCTCCGAGAGCCTGTCCGAGATAAAGGGCTGTCTTGCCGGCGGTGGTGTCGGCGGCGTAAGACTTCGCGAAACCATCGGCGGCGGCGGCGAAGTCCTTCAGTTTGAGTGCGTCAACACCTTTCTGCATCCACATCTGAGGAACGAGCTCCTTAGCCTTCTCGGCAACCTCGGCGTTCTCATATTCCTCGGCTATTTTGGCGACTTCGTCAAGTTTGGCGGCGGCCTCATCGTACTTCGCGTCCTTGATCAGGTCCTTTGCGATCTCAAGGGAGACTCCAGGGATGGCGTTCTTGCAGTTTGCCACGAGCTCATCGGCGTCAGCGCCTATGGTCTTACCCATTTCGAGAGCTTTCTGGAAGCAGTCGAGGGCTTCAGTCCAATTCTTCATAGAGATGGCTGTGGCTCCATTATTGTAGAGTTCTGTTGCCTGGGCCATGTCCTGGGCGGATGCCATGCTTGCTGCCATGAACGCGGCAGCGATCGCGAGAATAAACTTTTTCATCGTATTAAAAATTATGTTTAACTATATTCCTTATAATCGCAATAACCACAAATGTAATAAAAATTTGTGTCAATTGCACATTATTGGCTATTTTTGTCTAAACGGGAGGTGTCAATGATGCGTAGTCTTATCTTCAAATCAGTCTTGTGTTTTGCGCTGTTTGGTTTTTCAATAATGATGCCAGCGCAGAATCTGCCCGTTCTTCAGAAGGACGGATCGGTCACTACCGGCAATCTTACCAACGGGATTTCCTACTATCTGTTGACGAATCCATCGATGAAGGGAGTCGCTGACTTCGCGCTTGTGCGCAAGGGGGTAAGCGACACTCTGTCAGCGAGAAAAGAGCTTTCGTCATTGCCCCACTTCAACAAGACGATTCCTTATAAGTTCTTGTCGCGCAAGGGAATAGGCTGCCGTTCGGAAGGATATATCTCCTACCGTGACGACGCGACAATATTCAGATTCGATGATGTGCCGGTCTTTGACCAGGCCGCGTCGGACACCACGCTTCTCATGCTGTTCGACCTCATCGCGGCTCAGCCTTGCCAGCATGCCATCATCATCGCGGGTGACATCAATCCTACCGCCATCAAGGAAAGGATGAACGTATTCTCGCTGATGGTTCCTTCCCGCAATCCCGCCTACAAGAAGAAGGAATATGTCTGGAGGCCTGCCATCGCTCCTGAATATTCATTCATCCCGTCCGGCGGTTCTTCCGTGACTGTGGAGTTCCGCTCGCCGAGGACACCTGACGACCAGATGAACACGATCCAGCCGTTCATCTCGGAACTATTCTCCAGATCGTTGAGGGAGATTGTCTCAAGCCGCCTCCGCGAAAGTTTCCTTGGTAGGGATATTCCTGTGGAATCGTTTGATGTTGAATATCTTGGAAGTGCGTCATGCGCTGGTGACGAGCGTTTCAGCGTGAGTGTGCGGACCTCCCGCGGCCAGCTGATGCCAGCCTCGATGGCGGTCGCCTCCGTCCTTTCGGAGATTTGTTCCAAGGGAATCGGGGCGGAGGAATATCTGGTCGCGCGCAATTCCGTCCTGAATGGTTTCCTAAGGACGCAGACGAATGATGCCCTTGTTCTGCGCTGCGTCTCCTCTTACCTTTACGGAGCTGATCTGGCTTCCCCGGCGACCAAGGCCAACTTCTTCTCTTCCAGGAATATGTCCACAAAGGCTGAGACCGAACTTTTCAACGGTTACACTCTGGCCCTGCTCTCCGAGATGGAGAATCCCAAGATCACATGGACGGGAAACGAGGAGGATTATGACGAATGGTTCTGGCCGGTTCTGTTCGGTTCGGTGACCGACGGGGTCTCCATGCTGGACAAACCGCTCTACAAGTGGCCTGTGACGGCCAAGGACACCTCGGCTTTCTGGAACGAAAGGAATAAGGTCAAGATGAAGTCTGTGGCCGCGGAGCCTGTCTCCGGAGGGGAGATGTGGACTTTCTCCAATGGCATGAAGGTGATTTACAAGAAGATGCCGGCTGCCGGGCGTTTCAGTTACTCTTTTATGATAAAGGGTGGTTTCTCCACTGTCCGGAATCTTCCTCGCGGGGAGGGAGCGTTTTTCTCCGATATGTTCGGCCTGTGCAACATCGCCGGCATGCCGGGAAGCGACTTCGACAAAGTGCTCCGTGTCAACGGGGTGGAGATGTCATGTGCCGTCTCGACATCTGATCTGCGACTCTACGGCTCAGCCCCGTCAAACAGGTTCATGCTGACCCTCAAGGCCTTGCTTTCCGCCGCCAATATGCGGAAGCCTTCGCTTTCGGCCTTTGAGCCGTGGAAAAGGATGGAACTGGCTTCCCTCAAGCCGGCCTATCTGGACAGCCTCATGTACCAGGACTACAACTACTCGTCCGTCAAGACGCCGTCCGGTCTCACCGCCAGAACGTTGGATGACGCATCTGATTTTTTTGACAATCAATTTATAAGAGCGAATGACGGAGTTCTTGTGATTGTGGGCGATCTGTCGGCGGAGTCCGTCCAGAAAATCCTTTGCCAGTATCTTGGCGGATTCCGGGTCAGCAAGTCCTCGTCCGTACGCCAGTTCTCATCTTATAAGTTGCGCACCGGTGCCACGACATATTCCCGCATCGGAACCCCTGTTGAGATCAGTCTGGCTTTGGCCTGCGCCGAGCCGTTCACGACAGAGAACTATATGGCATTCAAGGTCGCCAGCCTCGCCCTCCAGCGCAGGCTTACCGGTGTGATGGCCGAGCACGGGTTCAGTGTCAGAATGGCCGACCGCTTCAGCATCTGGCCTCAGGAGGCTCTGGAATTGATATTCACCTGCACTCCTGTGCCGGAATCCGGCCTCCCTTATGGTGTGAAGAGCGGTTCCGACCAGCCGATGAGGACTCTTGTGGAGGCCCGTAAGGTGATTGAAAACGTGCTTTCCAATCCGGTCAACGCCGCGGAGCTCGCTTCCTGCAAGTCCCTGCTGACCAATGGCTACTCGACCTATCTTGCGGATCCGAAGAATTATGTGGACGCCGTCCTGATGCGCTATTCCGGCGGAAAGGACGTGCTGACCGGTTATAACAACAGAATCGGCAGTGTCTCCGCCGACAAGGTAAAGGAAATTTTCGGAGCTCTGTCCGAAGGAATGAGAATTGAATATGTCGTCAAACAATAAGTTCGGAACCATCATCCAGATCGGCGACATCCTTGTGTCTGAGGATGTTGTCACTGAATATTTCGCCTGTGACTACGCTGTCTGCAAGGGCTGTTGCTGCATAATAGGGGACAGCGGGGCTCCGTTGGAGGAGTCGGAGCTGGAGCCTCTGGAGGAGAATTACCCCATATATTCAAAGCTTATGAGGCCGCAGGGCCGCGCGCAGATTGACAAGGAGGGCTTCTTCTCCATCGACCGTGACGGGGACATCGTGACCCCGGTCGTGGATCAGACCGAGGAATGCGCCTACACCACTTTCGACGAGGCCGGCAACTGTTTCTGCTCCATCGAACGGTGCTTCTTCCAAGGCGAGTGCAAGTTCCGCAAACCCCAGTCCTGCTGGCTCTACCCGATCCGCGTCACCAAACTCACCGGCGGCGGCCAGGCCCTGAACCTCCATCGTTGGGGAATATGCAAGGATGCCTACGAGAAAGGCCGCCGCGAAGGCATCCGTGTCTATCAGTTCCTCCGCGATCCCCTCATCTCCGTCTTCGGCCAGGATTTCTATGACGCCCTCTCCTACGCCGCCAAGAAGATTCTTGACGAGGCGTAGCAGATTTGTCTAATAATGGAGTCTTGCGCCTAAGGCTTATGGCCGATATTAGCGGTCGTTGGAGTTGATGAGGGCCATGGCGGCGTCGTAGTCGGCCGCGTTGACCTTTACCTCGACAGGATCTACATAGTTCAGTGAGACGTAGGAGGAGTTCTCTCCGAACACTGCGGCAGGGATGCCGTTCTCATTGAGCATGCCCGCTGTGATGTGGGCGCTCATCGCGTTGTCGAACTTTGCGACAGTCTTGAGTTCTTCTGCCATAATCTTTGAATATTAGAGTGTTATATCTGTGCTTCAATGGTGCCGGCAGCACCGATCGAGCATATTCATTTCCCGTAAATGTGGATTACTCCTCGTCCAGCACCCGGAATTTGTACTCCAGTCCGCCGACAATCCGCACCACTTCTTTGGTCAGGCCTTCCACCTCGAAGCCGCCAAGCTCGCGGGTCATTGTGATCCGATCCTCGAACATCTTGAAGAGGGCGCTGAACTTGGAGCGGAGGCGGAATGTCATATTCTCGCCGTCCTCGCTTTCGAGGCGGTAGCCGCGCATCTCCATATATTCAATAATCCCGCCACGGAGGTCGGAATATTCACCTTTTAATATGACTGATCTTTTGATGAAACCGAATCTTGGGTAGAAGGCTGAAACGAAAGCGAATAGCAAGGCTATCTGCCACAGCGACTTATAGCCATCGCGGAACATTAGGCTGACATCAGCCTTGACGACTCCGATGAACACGAGCGCCGCCATTATGACCACAAACAGGATGGTGAAGTAGAAAAAGTATTTGACAGCTCTGATAAAATATTTCATAATAGTCCGATTTTTGCTAACCAAACAAAGATATGAAATAGTTTTGTTATTTTTGTGTCATTAATCATTAAATCGAAAGACTATGGCAGAAATTGATCCTATCCGCGAGCGTCGTGAGCGCGAAGAGCAGGAAAGAAAGAATGAAAGCCTCAAGAAGGTTATGTGGATTCTTGTGGCTGTGGCGGTGCTGCTTGCCGCGGGACTTGCCTACATTTGGTTCTCGAAGTCCAGCCTTGTAAAGGACCTTAACGCTGAGAAGGACGACCTTACCCAGCAGATGATCGCCCTCAAGGGAGACTACGACAGCCTTTCATCTGACTATGCATCGATCAACAGCCAGCTGGACTCCTCCAAGGAAGAGGTCAACCAGTTGATAGAGAGGATCCAGAAGACAGAGGCCACGAACCGCCGCAAGATGCGTCAGTACGAGAAGGAACTCGGAACCCTTCGCAGCATCATGAGAAACTACATAGTGCAGATTGACTCGCTCAACACATTGAACCACAAGCTGACAGCCGATGCCGCCGCCGCGCGCCGCGAGGCCGCGGAGAGCCGTGCGGAGAACGCTGACCTCAAGGGACAGGTCGAGAACCTTTCCGGTCAGGTGGCCGCCGGTTCCGTGATCAAGTCCAGAGGCTTGAGCGTCGCCGCCTACAACGCTTCCGACAAGGTTACGGACCGTAGCAGCAGGGTAGTGAGACTTCTGGCCTCCCTGAGCCTTGTCGAGAACGACCTGGCTCCTAAGGGACCGGTGAGAGTCTATCTCCGCGTCAAGGATCCGGACGGAATCCTTCTCACCAACAGCACGCAGACCTCGTTCTCGTTCAACGGCCAGACTATGGTCGCCTCCGCTTCCCGTGAGGTTGACTACGAGGGTAAGGAGGTTGACCTGAGCATCTATCTCAACGACATTCCTTCCTATCAGTCGGGAATATACACGGTTGAGGCCTACACCTCTCAGGCGTTCCTCGGCAAGACTGAACTCTTGCTCCGCTAACCTGTGATCTACCTTCACGTCCCTTTCTGCGGCAGTTTCTGCACTTACTGCGACTTCTATTCGGAAATATGCCGGAGCAGACAGGCGTCCAATGAATATGCAGATGCCGTCATCGCTGAGATTCGTGACCGCCGGAAGGAACTGGAAATGAATATGTCCGCACAGGATGCGGTCAACACCCTATACATCGGAGGAGGCACCCCATCGGTGCTTCCTCTTGATGTTTTGTCACGGATTGTCGGTGCGGTTTCCCAGACTGAACGGCTTTCTTTGGTCACTGAACAGCTTTCTCTGGTCACTGAGCCTGTCGAAGTGACCACCCCGACAGAACTCTTCGATGAGTTTACCGTTGAAGTGAACCCCGAAGATATAGTGGAAAAAGGCCGTGAATATGTCCGCGGACTTCTTGCCTTGGGTGTGAACAGGATCAGCATGGGCATCCAGTCATTCAACGATGACATTCTCCGTTGGATGAACCGCCGCCACGATGCAGGGAATGCCGTCAAGGCTTTCCATATCCTTCGCGAAAGCGGAGTCCGGAACATCAGCATTGACCTGATCTTTGGCATATCCCAACTGACGGACGAGACCTGGAAAGACACGATCGAAAAGGCCTTGGAACTTTCTCCAGAGCACATTTCGGCCTACCAACTGTCAATAGAGGAAGGAAGCGCCCTTGCCAAGATGGTAGCCGACGGGCGTTACGTTGAGGCTTCCGAGGAACAATGTCGCCGGCAGTACGACATCCTGTGCAGATGTCTTGGGCGGTCCGGCTACCATCATTACGAAATCTCCAATTTCGCAAAGCCCGGCTTCGAAGCCGTCCACAACAGCGCCTATTGGCGCCGGGCACCGTACATCGGCCTCGGCCCCGGTGCCCATTCCCTGACCGGCAATGTACGCTCCTGGAACAGCCAGGAACTCCCGCACAGAAGTCCGGACGGTTCCTCGGCGACATATTCAAGAACCTCCGAGACCCTTTCGCCCGAGGACATCAGAGTAGAGAGGATCATGCTCTCCCTCCGCACCGACAAAGGCTTGGAAGCCGCGGAACTATATTCATTGGCCGACCGCGCGGTCATTAATTCCCTTTTGAGTGAAGGTGCCCTTGAAAAGCAAGGCGGCAGCATCCGCATCCCCGAATTCCGCCTCTTCACCTCCGACGAGATAATCCGCGAACTGATCTGATACTCCGCTTGTCCCTTTGACCCTGCCGCAAAAAAATTGGACTCCGGCGTACCCTGTCGTGATTGATGTATCTATCAAAGTTATAATGTCTTACATTGTAAATATGACATTTTATCATTTTATGATAATCATTTTATGATAAAAATGCGCTTTGTCGGGAATAATAAGACTCTCACGTATGTGTTTAGGAATCTTATTGCTGTGAAGTGGCATGGCATACTTAGGGAGGGTGCCGTTTTGGAATGTTTTGGGTAAGGGGTAGGGTTGTCATTTGTGGCATTTATCCGCCACGGCTTAAAATCGGGACATACGACGAGGGTTAACCAGTAATTTGAATGACTCTAACGTCCTCAACGAAGCACCTCCGATTCATCGAAACGAGGAATAGAGGAGCCTTGATGATGTCGAGAGTCTAATATTTCTCGGTGATCTTTCGGGGAGGGGGCGCTTGGGCAACGTTTTCTGGCTAAAATGACTCTCAAGAGTGTTGCGTAACACTCTTGGGAAACGAATATGGCTTAATGCGTTGCCGGAGGGTTTTTGGAGTGCCTAAAGGCCAACGGTGACGCTAAAGCACTTTGCCGAAGGTGGCTGCCGTGTCAAAGAAGCCTCAAATAGTGGTTTCTTCGGGGGTATCACCGAAAATATTTCTGTTTTTTATGAATTGAATGTGTTTCTTTCTGTTTCCTTTCATTAGGAATGCCTAACTTGCGGTCGTGTTCCGGGAGAAATCGCGGGACATTTTGACAAACAGACATGATTCACTTCAACTATGAGGACTTCAGAGAGAAAATGTGCCGTCAGGCGGAAGGCCGATGACCAGACTACCATTAACCAAGAGACCATTGAACATGAGGGTGTTAACCAAGAGACCGTGGATGGGCAGGAAGCCGCTGACTGCCCGGACGCGGCATCGGAGGAGGAGCAGTACCTTAAACGCTACCGCCACTGCCGTAGGCTGATTGAGAACGACGTGCGGTTCGTCGGGATGACCGACGAGGAGAAGGACGCCTACGCGCAGCGGCTCGCCACGCCGGAGTACCTTGACCTGACCTGCGACTGGGCGTTCAAGTACCTGTTCCAGAGCCACCCGGATCTGCTTGTCCGGCTCCTGAACGACATCCTTCAGGAGGACATCACCTCGGTCGAGTTCCGGAACACGGAACTGACGGAGATGTCTTCGCAGGACAAGAGGATATTCTTCGACCTTCTTTGCCGGACGCCGGGCGGGACGATTCTGGTCGAGATGCAGAAGGCTTCGCGTTTCGACCAGCGCGACCGTCTGCTCTTCTACGGCTCAAGGCTGGTGACCAGACAGGTGAAGCGCGGGGATGAGGAATATGTCCTTGCACAGAAGCCACGAGACTCGGAGCAAAGCGACCGAAGGGGTTTGGGGAATCCCTTCCCCATGCCCCTTAGGGGCTGTCACGGAGTGACTGGGGGTTGAAATGCATGCAGGGGCTGACTCAAAGGGTTAGCCCCTGCATAATGAACTACGAGGACGAGCATCCGAACTCGCCGGAGGGAAAGATCCTGTACCATTACAGACTGCGTGAGATCGAGACGGCCGAGCCGTTCGGCGACCGGATGTCGTTCTATCTGTTGGAGTTGCCGAGGATAATGCGCTACACTGATGAATATGACAGTCCTGTGGCAGCATGGTGCCGGATATTCAGAAATTTCGCTATATTTGCGAAGTCGAGGTCGGAGAAAGACGCTGAGTTTGAGAGGTTGGAGCGGGCGATGCGTGTCAGCGGCCTTGACGACCAGGAGATTGACAACTATTTCAGCGATATGATGACAGAAAAAGAGATGCACCCGTACATCAAAGGTGCCGAGCAGCAGGGCTACCGCAAAGGCTTTAAGGCCGGTGTCGAGCAAGGCACGGCGGAAGGCGTTGAGAAAGGTATAGAGAAAGGTATAGAGAAAGGTATAGAGAAAGGTATAGAGAAAGTCGCTAAGTCTATGCTGTCGTTAGGCATCCCGGTTGAACAGATCGGGATTGCCACAGGGCTGTCTCCGGAGAGGATTGAGACTTTGAGACAGGACTAAGAAGCTGTTTTTGAAGATTTTTCACATCAAAGAACATTTCAAACAACTCAAAACAGATTCTATGCGATTATTCCGGTTTTAGTGCCGTGGGTGATAAGAATTAGATTATGTCTTTGTGGTAATTGGCCAACAAAGACATAATCTAAATGACAAGACTATTTGCCTGAGAAACCTATAGATTCCAGACTATCTGACAGTGAATCCGACAGGCTCGCCGGAGGCGGAGTCGGTGGCTACCCAGAGTTGGAAATCACCGGGCTCGACAATATATTCATTGTTGATGTTCCAGAAGGCGAGGGCGGAGACAGGAAGCGATAAATCTACGACCTTTGATTCGCCGGCGTTCAACGCAACCCTTTGGAAACCTTTGAGTTCCTTGACAGGGCGGGCGGTGGATCCGACGAGGTCACGAACGTAGAGCTGTGCGACCTCGATGCCGGCATATTCTCCGCTGTTCTTCAGGGTGAATTTGACCTTGATCGTGTCGGCGGCGGTATATTCACGGCTGTCGAGAACTATGTCGGAATATTCAAAGGTGGTGTAGCTCAGGCCGTAGCCGAACGGGAAGAGCGGGCCGTAGCCGCTGTCGAGGTAGTAGGAGGTGCAGCCGTTGGAGGTTTGGCCGGCTTTGAGAGGAAGGTCCATCAGGAGGGTCTCGGTGCCGGTGTTCGGACGGCCGGTGTTGAGGTGGTTGTAGTACATCGGAGCCTGGCCGACGGTCTTTAGGAAGGTGACAGGAGTCTTTCCGGACGGAACGGCCTTTCCGCTCAGGAGGTCGGCGATCGCCTCGCCACCCATTGTGCCGGGATGGAACGAATAAAGCATCGCGTCACAGTTCTCCAGGTCGCGGCCGATGGTCAGAGGCCTGCCGGCCATCACGACCACGATGACCTTTTTGCCGGTCTGCCGCATTGCCGCTATCAGCTCGCTCTGAGCACCTTGAAGATTCAGGTCGGACAGGCAGTGCGCCTCGCCTGAGAGGATCGCCTCTTCTCCGGCGAACACCACGATGGCGTCTGCCCTTGACGCGGCGGCCTTTGCCTTAGCGATTCCTGCAATGCTTCTGTCGCGGCTGAAGGCGGTCCCCGGTTCGTAGATCACGTTGTAATCCTTTTTGAGAGTTGCCAGAGGGGTGACGGAATGAGTCTCGTCCCCGTCAAAGGCCCAAGTGCCCATCTGTTCGTAAGGAGCGTCGGCCAAAGGACCGGTCACGAGCAGAGTCTTGGCATCCTTCAAAGGAAGAGCCGCGTTGTCGTTCTTCAGAAGGATGGCTGATTCAATGGCGCTTTGCTTGGCGGCCTCCAGATGTGACGGGGCGTAGAGAACATCTCCTGAGCCTTCCTCCTTGACGTAAGGATTGTCGAACAGACCGAGGCGGAACTTCAGGCGAAGGATGTCTCTGACAGCGTCATCGATTTGTTTCTCGCTGATTTTCTTTTCTTTGACCAGTTCCTCGATGAAGGATATGTAGCCGTAGGACATCATATCCATCTCTACTCCGGCGTTGACGGCCAGATCGGTGGCGTCCTTTAGATCCTTGGCGAATCCGTGCATAATCATCTCGCCGGAAGAGTTCCAGTCGGTCACGATCATTCCGTCGAATCCCCATTCTCCTCTCAATATGTCCTGAAGCAGCCATTTGTTGCCTGTGGAAGGGACTCCATCGATGGTGTTGAACGAAGTCATCAGGGTCATCGCACCGGCGTCCACACCTGCCTGGAACGCAGGGAAATAAACATTGCGCAAAGTCCTTTCGGAGAGTTCGACTGTGTTGTAGTCACGGCCTCCTTCGGTCGCCCCGTAGCCTACAAAATGCTTGAGGCAGGCGGCAATGGAGGTTGAATCCCCATTGCCTTGATAGCCACGAACCATAGCGGTGCCCATTACGGCGTCAAGGTACGGATCCTCTCCGGAACTCTCGGCGATCCTGCCCCAGCGTGGATCCCTTGAGATGTCCAGCATCGGGGAGAATGTCCATCTCACTCCGCAGGAAGCGGCCTCGACGGCTGCCACACGGGCGCCACTCTCAACCAATTCCGGATCAAAAGTGGCCGCGAGTCCAAGCGGAATCGGGAATATGGTCTTGAAGCCGTGGATGACATCCCTGCTGACAAGGATCGGAATTCCCAGCCGGCTTCTTTCGACAGCGGCTTTCTGGACCCTGTTTATCTCAGCCGGATCCACACAGTTGAGGATGGAACCTACCTCGCCTTTCTCGGCGGCCTCGGTCAGCCAGTCTCCGCCGGAAAGCTGGTTCATCTGACCGATCTTCTCGTGCAGGGTCATCCGCGAAAGAAGGTCGTCGATTTTCTTTTCAGTCTCGTCTTTCTCAGAGCAGCCGCAGATCGCCAAGGCGGATGCCGCTGTCATTATCAAGTACTTTAATATTTTCATTTACAGATTCTTGCTTATTATTTCCAATCGTTCTTCGTAAATCTTTTTCAATCTCTCCACGGCTGCGTTGTACGTCATCCTCTCGTCTCCGTTGACAATCACACCACCGTTCTGCGATGCGTCCTCTGCCGGATCCCACATCTTGAAATTCAGCTCAGCCGAGGTCTGAAGCGTCTTCTCCATCTCATCGATGAAGGCAGGAATTGTCTTCAGCTGCGGAAGCAGTTCATTCCACCGGGACTTGACCGCGGCCTTGAAATCAGGATCATCGAACAGCCTTGCGTACCAGAAGGAATCCCTGTTTACCAGACCGTTTCTGGCCTGTGGGGAAGCATTGTAGGAAAGCACACCCCAGTCGAAATCCCAAATCGGTCCGGCGGTCAGCTTCCCGTCCGCACTCTTGTGCAGGAACACGCTTCCCGGGTTACCTAATTCGTGGTTGATCATCACCTCGAAAACTATCCAATAGTCAATGAAGGACTTGACATCCAGATATTTGGCATAGCCCTCAGAATCGTCCTTGAAGTTCTCGCCGTAGATCACCTCGGAAACCGTCCTGACATATTCCTTGATTTCGTTGAGCATCAGGCCGGTGAGGCCATCATCGTAGTCCGGGTACTTTATTCCGAAAGGGATGCCGTCATGCATCTGCATACATTTTCCGGGCGTTTGGATCCATTGGATCTCATTGTCGTAGTGGAAGTCGCATTCCAGAAGGAATCCGTCCTCGCAAGGCACACGGTTGCTGTCCGCACGGATCTGCTCGATCAGCAGATAGTTGCCGACGTGCTTCCCGTTCATCACGAGTTCCACGCTCTGGCAGTGCGGAGTCCAGTCCAGCGATGTCATCGAACCCACTTTGTAGGCTATCAGGTTGCGCATCAGCGTCCTGTCCATAAAGTTGGCCAGAAGGATCCACCGTTTGTGCTTAGGCAGCCCGAAGATGGACTGCTTCTTGTCAAACTTGATCAGATAAGGCTTCTTGGGCCAGGTCCAAGTGGTGTTTCCACGTCCACGGACGGAGCACGGCACCTCTTCCAGATCACCAAATCTGCCCATCCCGTTTATCTTGAAGACCGCTTTCAGATAGTCCTCCTTGGACACGACCTCCTTCTCGTCTTCCGTGTCAACGTAAACCACCGGAAGCCCTGTCCGGACCTTTATCCTGCCGTCGAAGTCATTGCTCTTGATTATGAACGGCTTGGAATATACCATCGTGCCCTGCGGCAGCCTCATCGCGAACCGGACGCTCTCCTCACAGTCGCCGCTGACCCCAAGATCAGCGATTGTCACTGAATATGTTCCCTCACTCTCCGTCGGCGAAATCCCTGTAATTCTGAATATGTCAGACTCGCTTCCGTCCTGACGCCTCAGCGACACGGCGCAGTCCGGACTGCCGACATTGTAGTTGAATGAATATCCCGGCTCGTCCACCATAAACTCCACGGTGGCGTTGTCGTCGTCATCCATTGTGACTGAGGACTGAACCGGAGTGATGGAGTGGAACTCGGCCACGGACTCCTTACTCTCCTTGCCGCAGGAAAAGACGGTAAGGAGAACAAGGAACATAAGTGAGAGTCTGGACAATGTCTTCATCTTGCTATTGTTTTTGGAACACTCTCACGTAGTCAATCTCGTAAGTGGCTGGCAGACAGCTTTCATCAACGCCCATCGCTCCGCCCCAGTCGCCGCCCCAGGCCAGATTCAGCTTGAGGTAGAACGGATTGTTGAACGGCCAGGTGTCGTAGTTGCCCTTACCGTCATTCTTGAACGTCAGGTGGACCTTCCCGTCAAAGATGAAGTCCATCTTTTCGGCTGTCCATTCCAGAGCGTAGGTATGGAACTCTGACTGCGCGCCCTTGAGAAGGAACTCGTGGGTTTTCTGAGTGTTCTTAGGATGGTTGTAGGCCGTGCAGTGGATGCTTGAGGAGACATATTCAGGATTGTAGCCAACCTCTTCCATAATGTCGATCTCGCCGTCCGCAGGCCACGAATGATAGTTCTTCGGCATCATCCAGAACGCCGGCCAGGTGCCCTTCCCCTTAGGGAGTTTGAGCCGCGCCTCGAAATAGCCATAGGTCCAGGATTCCTTGGTGTTCATCCTGACAGACTGGACCTTGCCTCCGATCTTCTGGGCCGTGATCTTGAGCGTACCATCTGACACCTCAGCGATCTTCACGCCATTGTACATCCCGTCAGCGACATAGTTCTGAAGCTCGTTGTTGCCCCAACCACTGCTTCCGGTCTCGTACCACCATTTGTCGGAATCAGGTGTGGATGAGCCGCTTGTGTTGAACTCGTCCTGCCAGACCAGTTTGTAGCCGGCCGGAATGTTCACTCCGTCCTCCTTGCATTCCTGCTTCACATTCACGGTCTTTCTTGCCGAACCGAAGCGGAAGGTCAGAACGGTCTCACGGGCATCTCTCGTGAAGTTCTCTGTGAGAGAAACCTTTACGGTCGAGCTGCCGGACAGCCCGCCGCTCGGGGAAACCGTACACCAGTCGGTAGCTCCGGAGGACACGCCCCATTCGCAGTTGGCCGTCACGTTGACAGTCAGTTCAGTGGCCTCGTATGAAGCGGCCAGTTCTTCCTTGTCGGTGGAGAGTTCCGGAACCACTTCGGGATCATTGGATGAAGCTCCTCTGCAAGACGAAGATGAAAGGGCTGCCGCCGCCGAAAGCGACAGCAACCCGAACGCTAAATATTGCGATAAACGTTTCATTCAGAAATGAATATATCCGCAAAACTATTTATGCTCCTGCATGCAGATCTTAGTCAATGTGACTGTCGTTCCGGCTGTGCATCTGCCAAGGTCAACGAAGAGAACGACTTTGTCGTAGTCAACGTCAGACACGACACTTTCCATCTTGAAGGTAGCTGGTTCGCCTGCCTCGACCGTGAAATCATTGACATAGAACGCCGCGTGATCATTGTCGTTGCCTTCCCAGGCGAGCTTGAACGTCATCGCAGGGATGTCCTGGTCAGCCTCCACGGTCACGCAGAAGTCATAGGTCTTGGACGCTGACATCGGGATGTCGGTGTGGAACACGGTCTGGCCCTGCCATTCGTTTCCGCCGATTCCCTCAGGGATGACGACTTTAAGTCCGTTGTTCTCAAGAGTTTCGGTCTCTGGATTCAGTCCGCCTGACCAGTCGGAAGGGGAGTACCAGTAGGTCATACTTACGCTTGCGCTCTTCCAGAAGTTTCCTGGGCCGTCAATGTCGAACACATCCGGTTTCGGCTTGTAGATGTACTGCCAGGAGATTCCGCTGAAGTTCGCCACGATGACGAGCTTGTCCTCTGTGTTCTCGGTGATGACGTAGGTCGGGTTCGTAACTGACTCGTTGTTCGCCACATAACCGATCACAACTCCTTCTGGGAAGGTGAGAACGTCCCCGTTAAGCGTGTAGGTGGATTCCTGAACGGTCCAGTCGATGTCGTAGTCCTCGCTCTGGGTTGTCCCAGGGCCAATCGCGGTGACCTCTTTGTTGATGTAGATCTTGCCATCCGCGCCAGGGTTGAAGACGTACTTGCCGTCAGCGTAGAAGGTGATCTCATCATCGTAGAGACCGAATCCGGCCTTCTCGTTAGGACCGGCAGCCCACCATCCAGCGGCATTCGCCTGGTCTGGACCGCATCCGATGTGTCCGTTGGCCTCTGAATCAAGCACCCAGGTCTTGCTGGTCTTGCCGTAGAGAGGATCGGTGACATCTCCGCCGGCGGATCCTTCCTTGACAAACTCGTAATGCCAAGCGATACCGTCCGGATTGCCTGAGGTCTTGAGGTTGGCCACAAGCTTGAGGCATTTCTTCATATCCGCCGGCTTGCTCTCCAAGACGAGGTAACGAGGATCGTCAAGCTCTGTCTGGTCAGCGACGTAGGACATCGGAGTCCCCTTAGGAAGGGTGATGTAGATTTCCTCCACACCGGCGTCGTTCCAATTGCTTTCCACTGAATATGTCGCAGTGGTCTTCTCCCAAGGAACAAGGTAATCCTCTCCGGTCGCATATTCAGACTTGATTCCGGAATTGGCGTTGACGTAAAGCTGGCCGTCACCCGGGTCGTAGATGTAGGAACCGTCAGCTCCGAAGGTGATCTTGTCGTCGTACAAGCTCCAGTCCTTTTTCTCCTCGGCTCCGGCGCTCCACCATTCGGTTCCGGTTCCGCCGAACGGACCGCATCCGAAGTGCCCGGCCACGGTGTGGTTCCATTCCCAGGTCTTGGTGGAGCCGTCGCTGAGCGCCTTGATGTAAGGAGCCGGGTCGAACGGATCACGGTAAGTGTTGTTCAGAGTGAACTCCACCATCTGCGAGCCGACCGAGATTCCGTGGGCGTTGTAGGCCTTGACCTCGACGGTGTGCTTGCCCTCGTCACGGAAACGGAGCAGGAGTCCGTTCCCGGTGTAGGCGTAGTTCTTGCCGGTCACTTTCGAGCCGTTCGCGTTGTCGATCGGATCTGTGGCACCGACAATCCAGACAGGCACGATGCCGTTGTTGTTCATATTGAAGATGACGTAGTTGGTCTCCTGGTTCACCTCCACCTGCACGTCAAAGTCAGCGGCTTGCGGAAGCTTCGCCTGATCCGGAGTGATGTAGTCCGGCGAGCAGGCTGCCATAAGGGCGGCGGACATCGACAATGCGATATATTTCAATGTTGTCTTCATATTCATTCAAGATTAGTAGTTGTTCTGTACGAGGTTAGGATCCTTGTCAAGTTCGGTCTGAGGGATCGGCCAGTATTTCTTGGACTCGGTCCAGTCGTTCTGGCGGAACTCGTGGTTGGAAGCCTTGAGGACTGACGCGGCCATTCCGGTGCGGACGAGGTCCCAGTAACGTTTGCCTTCTCCGACAAACTCCTTGTGGCGCTCCTGGATGATGTCATCGCGGGTGAGTCCGGTGTCCTGGCATTTCGCGCGGTCACGGATCTCCTTGAGATATTCAGAAGGATCCTGGCCAAGGAGGACTGAGAGCTCGGCGGCGTTGAGGAGGGTCTCGGCGTAGCGGTAAACCCTTTCGTTGTTGCCGTGGTTCATATTCGGGTCACCAAGGTAGCCGTGGTTGCCGTTGGCGCGGGCGATGTACTTGAGAAGGAAATAACCGCTGTCTTCCCAGCGTGGGGTGTAGGACGCTCCGGATTCCTCGGCGTATTTCTCGAAGTTGAGGATTCCACCGTCGCGGCGGATGTCGGTCTCATCGTACATATCGTAAGCGGCCTTGCGTACAGTGCCGAATCCCCAGCCTTCAATAAAGTCGGAACTTCCTTTGAGTGAAGGGATTCCGGTCAGGACTGAGAATATGTTGCCACCGGTAGCGATAGGCGCGTCCCAAGAGCGCACGCCACCCTCTGAGATGTAGTTGATTTCCCAGATGGACTCGGCGCACCATTCGCCTGACTCGGTCCAGATTCCGGCGAAGTCATCGACCAGACGGTAGTTGCCGGACTGCTTGATCTCTTTCATAAACCCGAGGGCTTTCTGGTATCTTGACTCATCGTTCTGGTACAGAACCGCCTCTGTGTAAAGCATATAAGCCATCGCAAGGGTCACACGCCCCTCATTGCCGGCTGAAGCCTTCATAGGAAGGACGTTCATCTCGAACACGTTCTCAAGGTTGGTGACGATCTTCTCATAAACGGCGTCGTGACCGAGCTGCTCGGTGAAATAAGGGGACTTCAGGTTCTCATCGTAGTAAGGAACATTTCCCCAAAGCTTCCACAGGACGTTGTAATAGAACGCCTTGAGCACGGTGGCCTCTGCCTTGTAGAGAGCCTTGGTCTCATCGCTCATCCCTGGAACATTGTCCACATTCTCCAGGACCACGCAGCAACGGTTGATTCCTGAATATGAGATTGTCCACATCTGGTTGCAGACATCGGTCGAAGTCGCTGTGTAGAAGTGTGTCTTCACAAGGATCGGCTGGTCGCCCTCGTTGGAGCCGCCGACGTTGATGTCGTCGCCCATAATGTCATAGACAAGGTGCAGGGCATCGTACTGGTAGAAATAGTCGTACCACTCAAGCGGATCATACGCTGCTGTAAGTCCTTGGAACATACGGGCTTCCGTGTTGAAATATTCATCCATCGGCTCGGATGCGTTGTGTTCCGGAGTGACAAAGTCCTCGGAGCAGGAAGAAACGGTCAGGATTGAAAGGGCGCAAAGCGCGAAAAATATCTTTTTCATCTCGAATCTCATTTTAGAAGTTGACATTTACACCGAATGTGAATGTTCTGTTCTGCGGATAGACACCACGGTCGATACCTACCTCCGTGCCGTAGCCTGAGTTACCTCCCGTCACTTCAGGATCGCATCCCGTGTACTTGGTGAGGGTGAAGAGGTTCTCGGCCTGAACGTAGAGTCTCAGTCTGGAGATCGCCACGTGCTTGGTCAGTTTGGCAGGAAGGGTGTAGCCGAACTGCATGTTCCTTGCCCTTACGAAGGAAGCGTCCTCAACCCAGTAGTCTGAGGCCCTGTAATTCTCGTTGGCTGAACTGAAGGCGAAACGTGGGTAGCTGTTTGTGGTGCCCTCTCCGGTCCACCTGTTGAGAATATTCTTAGGCAGGTTGATGTAGTAGAGGTCGGTACGGCGTGAGACGTTGAACGCCTGGACTCCGAACTGTCCCTGAAGCAACATGCTGAAATCGAATCCCTTCCATTCGAGGTTGAGTGAAAGGCCGAGGGTCCAGTCAGGAATTCCCTTGCCGATCTTTGTGCGGTCGTCGTCGTTGATGACACCGTCACCGTTGACATCCACGAAGCGGAAGTCTCCGGCCTGTGCGTTAGGTTGCAGAAGCGCTCCTTCCGAATTGGTGTAGGCAGCGACTTCGGCGGCGTTCTGGAACACTCCGTCGGTCTTCCATCCGTAGAAGAACGGGAACGGCTTTCCAACCTCGCCTCTGGTCAGGGTTCCGAGCTTGTGGCTGGAGCATCCGATGAAGGTGGCGTCATCGCCAAGGTAGGTCAGCTCATTGTGGTTGTAGGAGGCGTTCAGCTTGACTCCGTAGTTGAAGTCGCTGATGTATCCCCTGTAGCCAAGGTCGATCTCGACACCGCTGTTGACCATATCTCCGAGGTTTCCTGTAGGAGCCGAGTCTCCGGCGTAGGCAGGAACCGGCATTGACAGAAGCATTCCGGAGGTCTTCTTATTATAGTAGTCGATCGTGGCTGTCAGCTTGTTGCCGAAGAATCCGAGGTCAACACCAAGGTCGGTCTGGATGGACTGCTCCCACTTCACGTTAGGATTGGCGAGTCCGCTTGGCTTGACTCCCGTGGAGATCATCTCGGAGCCGTTTCCGCCAGCTCCGAACACATAGTTGTTGCCTGAGCTTGAATATACCGCATAGGTGAAGTCTCCGATGTTGTCGTTACCGTTGATACCCCACGAGCCACGGAGCTTGGCGGTCGAGAGCCAATGAATATTCTTGAGGAAGCTCTCGTTCTTGGCGTTCCAACCCAAACTGAATGAAGGGAATGTTCCCCATTTGTTGCTTGGACCGAAGCGACTGGACGCGTCACGTCTTACGGTAACCTCGGCCATATAGCGCTCGTCGAAGTTGTAGGAGACACGGCCGAAGTAGGAGATAAGGCTGTAAGGGATTGAGTTCCAACTGCCCCATCCGTTGCGGTCACCGTTCTCCTGCTTTCCGAGGGTGTTGTTCACGGTGATCTTCCAGGTGTCGTAAGGGTACATCAGACCGTTAGCGCTCGCGCCGAGGTTGGCGGAAGTGCTGCGCAGGGCTGACTGTCCGAGCACGGCGTTGACCGTGTGCCTTCCGAAGGTCTTGTCGTAGGCGAGGACGTTCTCGACCTGCCAGGTGTAGTACCTATCCATTGTCTGTGAGGCGCTTGAGCCGTAGTTGATCTTTTCGGTCACGCTCACGTTGCCGTCCTTGTCGTAGGTTTCCTTCTCGGTGATCGTGTCGTACTTGTAGGACTTGGATGTGAGGAAATATTCCTTGCTGTAGCTGTGGCCATAAACGTAGGCGAGATCCAGAGAAACGGAGTTCCTGAACTTGAGTCCGTCGAAGAGGTTCAGCTCGGTGTTCAGTCCGGCGACGATCTTGTCGGAGCTGCTGCGTCCGCCCGGCATATCAAGCATAGCGATAGGGTTCGCCTGCTCGTTGTAAACGCCTGCGTCCGCGATAAAGTAAGGCACACCGGCGGAGTTCCTTATGATGTAAGGATAGCCTTCCGGATAGAGGGTCTTGTACTTCTCCTCAGCCTGCGCGTCGGCGTAGATTGGATCCAGAGGGGACATTCCGAGGGCTGAGCCGAGAGGCGATCCATACTCGGAGTTCGTGGAGATGGACGCGGAACGGATGTGCGCATAGGAGATTTGGTTGCGGAACGTAAGCTTGTTCAGCCAGTTACGCTCCTCGGTCTTGTCGAAGATCACGACGCCTACATTCTCCCTGAGGGTCACCCTGTTATAATAAGAGCGGCCGAAACTTCCTCCGATCGTACCCTTGTTGGAAAGGTAGCCACCGGAAATGCTGTAGTCAACCTTTCCGTTTCCACCGGACACGTTGACATCGTGCTTCACGATAGGCGAGTTCTTGTCGAATATCGCGTCAACCCAGTCCGTTCCCTCTCCCAATGAATATGGATCGTCATAGATCGGGGCCTTGCCATCGTTGAGCATACCCTCGTTCATCATAATCGCATATTCAGTGGCGTTCAGGACGGCAGGCTTCCTCCAAGGGTTCTGGAGACCGTAGGAGAAGTCGTAGCTTACGTGCGTCTTGCCTTCCTTGCCCTTCTTTGTGGTGACAAGGATGACACCGTTGGCCGCGCGGGCTCCATAGACGGCTCCGGAGGCGGCATCCTTCAGAACCTCGATGCGCTCGATGTCGTTAGGGTTGATGAAGTCGATGCTGCCGGCCGGCATACCATCCACTATATAAAGCGGGTCAGAATTGTGGATTGTTCCGACACCTCTGACTCTGACCTGCGCTCCAGCGTCAGGAGATCCGGATCCTTGGGTGACGAGCACTCCGGAGGACATACCCTGGAGCATATTGTCAACCCTTGTCTGGGACTGGATCTTGAGGTCATCGGCGGTGATGCTGGAGATGGCGGCGGTGACAACGCTCTTTTTCTGAACGCCGTAACCGATCACGACCGTCTCTTCGATGGTCTGTGTGTCAGGAACGAGGGTCACCTTCATGTTCTGCGTGGCCGGAAGCTCCTGCGGAACATAGCTGATGAAAGAGAACTGGAGGATGGCACCTTGCGGGACATTGATCTCGAAGTTACCGTTGGCATCGGTCATAGTACCGTTCGTGGTACCTTTCTGAACGACCCCGGCTCCAATGAAACCTGCACCGTTCTCGTCAAGGACGGTACCTTTTACATGGATGGATTGTGACCATGCGGTCGCGGATCCGATCCCAAGAAGACAGATGACTGTCAAAACGATCTGTTTTAGACTTTTGATGTTCATTGTTTCTGTGGTTTGTATTTATAATGTTAATAGTAATAACGCTTTTTATGCGGTTTTCCACCACAAAAATATCAAGGAGAATCAGAAATAAAAAATCTCAGAGGAAAATAGGGGAGAGAAGAGAATTGTTGAATAGTTAAATAATTGTTAATCAGTATGTTCTTGGTTTAGAAAAGGTGAAAATAGTGGATTTTATAAAAGCTGTTAAACGTTTTAAAATATTTTAAGTGGAAGTATGTTAAAGGATAGTTTGGAATTAGCTATTGATTATTAGTGATTTATGCAAAAATGTATAGTCATGGAAAAGTGGATTTAGTGGCTGTTTTGGTACGAAAACACCTGATTATACATCCACTTAATTCCCGATTTCCTTGATTCTCTCCTCAAAATCGTCCCTGTCTCCGATGGCGGAATTCTTGATCTGAGCCCTGTAGTTGTAGATGGTGTTGACTGAGTAACGGAGCATGGAGGCGATGTCGGATGACTGGGTGATTCCGAGCCGGATCAGGGCGAAGATCCGCAGTTCGGTGTTCAGCAGCTTGCCCTTTTTGAGTTCGATTCTCGCATCCTCACGGAGAAGTCCGTTGAACTGCTCCACGAATTTCGGGTAAAGTTTCAGGAACGCCTGGTCGAACATGTTGTAGAATTCCTTCAATTCCTTCTCGACATTGTTTGGCGAGGATGTCTCGGCGATCAACTTGTCCAGATTGCCGGCCAAGGCCAGTTTACGCACTCCGCTTTGATAGGCCTTCATCTTGTCGATGTAGTTCGAGCACATGCTGAGGAACAGCCCGATATATTCCTCTTTCGCCGCGTTGGCTTCCTTGAGCTCGCGGTTCATCTTCTTGAGCCGTTTGTTGAAATCGGCCAGGGTGTCGGAACTCTGTTTGATCTCCTTGTTCATCTCGGCGATTCTCCGGCTGTATTCTATCTGTCGCCGGTAGAGCCTGAACAATGCGAATGAGCCGCCTAAAAGCAGGAACACCAGCACATACATCGCCACAAGCATATTCCTTGTCTTTTTCTGATGGGTCTGCTGGATGTCCGTGTAGCTTTTCTGCACGGCTGGAAGAATCGCGGAGATCTGCCATTGGCGCAGTTTGGCGTCGAAGGCGATCGCGTCCTCAAGGGAGAAACTTGAATATTTGAAAGCCCTCGCGTAGTCTCCGTCCTTGAACAGGGCGTCCGCCAAACTGAACAGCGAGGCATTGTCCTTGGTGGCGGTCTTGATGTCCGCCATAGCGGAGCGGATGAACCAGTTCTTCATCTCCTCCCGGCGGTTGAGGCTCTCGCAGATCCTTGCCTGGAAATATGCCAGGTTAGCATAGTCGTGGCTTGCGGGATCCATTCTTGAGAGCGAGTGCCTGTTGATGAAGTCCGCCTGGGCGAAGTTCTTCTCATCGATGTACTTGCGTACTGTCACATAACGGCTCAGGCTGCTCGAAGGGTCCGCCAAGGCAAGCAGGCGCTCACGGTAATACGCCACTTTTCTAAGCATGGATTTGTCAGCACCTTTCTGGTTCTCGTCATAATCGAACCAGAACCGTTGCTGGACATTGCAGTAAGCGATTTCCTGCTCTTTTGTGAATATGGTCGTGTCAACCCGCGCCAGATCATTCCTGGCCTCCAGAAACTCTCCGGCGGCCGTGTTCAGCATCGCTTCCTTGAGATAGACATCATTCAGCTTGCTCTTGTCGCCAAGAAGCATGGCTATCTCCATCTGTTTATCAAGAGTCTCTACTGCCTTGCCATAATTAAAAGGCTGATACTCATCGAACAGTTCACCGTAGATCCGGTACTGTCTTTCAGGAGAGACTCCACGTGAGTGGAGAGTGTTTTCGATGGTCTTTATGCGTACCTCTTTTGCCGAGACATAAGATTCCGCCTCCTCAATCGTTCTGTCCAACTCATCCAGAAGTTCTTTCTGGGTCTGGGCGGAGACAGTGCCTGCCGTCACCAAAAAGATGATGGCGGCAAGCGGTGATCCTATGAGACGGTGAACGGTCATATTCAGTCGTTCTGAATGATGGAGCCGGCCACGATGTTGGCCACGAGGGCGCGGAGACGGCCCACGCCGCCTTTATCCTGAGGGTGAACCCTGTGGGTCAGCAGGATGACAGCGGTCTTGCTTTCCATATCGATCACGATAGAGGTTCCGGTGTAGCCGGTGTGCATGATCGTGGTCTCCGGATTGAATAGATCCCCGCGGAGGCCACTGTGGGAGCTCTTCTTGTCCCAGCCGAGGGCCCGTCCCACGGATCGATCGTTCTGTGGAGGGATTGTGGCCATCAGCCTGACTGTCAGAGGGCTGAGTATTCTTGTGGATTCCAGGATCCTGCCCTTTTTGTCCACGAGGACACCACCGTTCATGATGGCGGAGCAGATGACGGAGAGATCCTCGGCGTTGGAGAACACTCCGGCGTTGCCTGAATTACCACCCATTATCCTGCGGGCCATCGGATCGTGAACCTGTGCTACCAGTGGCTTGCCGTCAGCCTGGACCTCTGTAGGAGCGCAGAGTCCGGCCAGTTCTGCCGAATTGCTGACCGCCGGAGTGTAGATCAACGGGAAATAGCAGGTGTGCGTCAGTCCGAGTACATCAAAGACATGTTTTTGGGCATATTCATAAAGCTTCTCTCCGGTCACTCTTTCGAGGATTCTCTGAAGGGTGACGAAGTTCAGGCAGCTGTACATAAAGTCGGTGCCCGGGCGGAAGTTCCTTTTGATCTCGGTGGCGATGTACTGCTCCATTTTTTCCGGGTCGTTTCCGCCATATTCCTTGACGAACGTGTCGGCGTTGATGTAAGGTGTCAAGCCGGAGGAGTGTGACAGAAGGTCGCGGATGGTGATGTCCACGGTCTCTCCACTTTCCGGATCCTTCCAAGGCTTGAAATTAGGAATATACCTGTCCACATTGTCGGTGAGGCGTACGTACCCGTTCTCGATCAACTGCATGAAGGCGAGCGTCGTGCCCACGCATTTGCTGACGGAGGCGAGGTCGAAGAGCGTTTCGGTCGTCATCGGTTCCACCGTCGGCACCACGGACTTGTTGCCGTAGGCCTTCAGATAAACGATGTCGTTCCCCCTGACGACAGAGACCACGGCTCCGGGAATCTCTTTGGCCGTTATCGCTTCGTTGATGACTCTGTCAACTTGGGCGAGTTTCTCCGGATTCATCCCGTGACGCTCAGGAGAATCCTGCTTCAAGGCTCCCTGGGCAAAAACCGGAACCGCCAGCGCGGCGGCCACGGTGATAGTGATCAACTTCTTCATTTTGAATATATTCATGTTCTTGCGGAACGATTGGCATTAAAAAATTAGTGTGGCCTTGATAGGATAGTGGTCAGAAACGAAGGTCCTTTCCATATACGGCTTTGTGATGGTTTGATATTCAGTGCAGCTGCTGAATCCCTTGAACCAGATGTAGTCGATGATCTCGTCCGCCGGAGCCTTGCCCCACCCGTTGTAGGTGTTGTGATGGTCTGTCTTGACGGCCACCTCGCGCGCGTTTTGCATGACCTTCTTGAGGTCATCGAATTCCGGACGGTCAATCTTCATGTTGAAGTCTCCTGTGAGGATCATCGGGTAGTTCTCCGGATTGATGCTTGCGATCCTGTCCACGATCAGTTGAAGTCCGTTCTTGCGGGCCTCCCAGCCGACGTGGTCAAGATGCGTGTTCACATAGTAGAACTTCTTTCCGCTGTCCTTGTCCTTCATCAAAGCCCATGTGGCTGAGCGGAAGCATGCGGCGTCCCAACCCATGGAAGGCTTTTCCGGAGTCTCCGAAAGCCAGAACGTTCCCCATTTGATCAGCTTGACAGTCTTCTTGTTGTAGAATATGGCCATGTGCTCGCCTTTGTGCTTCCCGTCCTCGCGGCCTACTCCGATGCCTTTGTAGTCGGGGCAATATTCCTCAAGGTACTTGAATTGGAAATCCAGGGCTTCCTGGAGTCCGAATATGTCCGGTTTCTGGTCCATGATCATCATCGCGGAAACCGGGTAACGGTATTCCCATGAATTGGTGCCATCCTTGGCTGTCCCGACACGGATGTTGTAGGAAATCACATTGATGTCGGCAGGTTTTCTTTTTTTTGCTGCCACGCTGAACGGCAGAACCATCAGGGCTGCCATGAGGGCAAGAATCACTTTTTTCATAACATTATCTCTAATTATTATATTCATAAGAAAATATGTAGACTACAAATTTAACAAATTGTGCTAATTTTGCCTAAAGATAAATCGGTGAAGAAAATAATTGGTTCACCGTGTTATTAACCATCATTTGAAATATTACCGATCATGGCGGAAAAGACATTTAATGAATATGGCAAAACGCAGGCTATCGACCTGCTTTTCGAGGGTAGTGGTTTCTCTCGACAGGAAAAAATTGGTTTTGAGCCGGCGGCCGGGAGTTTTTTATCTTCCGCCTCAAGGCTTTTTGTGGAAGGGATGGATTTCGACCTGACATATTTCCCTCTTAAACATCTTGGCTACAAGTCTGTTGTGGCCGTGGCCGGGGAAATATATGCATCCATGTCGCACCCACGGCTGTTGTCCGTAAGGTTAGGCGTCTCCGCCAAACTGGATTTCAGCCACATCAAGGATCTTTGGCTCGGAGTCGTGACAGCCGCCAAGGAACACGGATTCTCGGCGGTTGACCTGGATTTGGTTCCGTCACCGAACGGGTTGACAATCAGTGTCTCGGCAATCGGGGAGGAATTCAAGTTGACGAAGGGACGCACGGTAAAGGCCAGAAGCATGGATCTCGTCTGTGTGTCGGGAAGTCTCGGCGCGGCTTTCCTCGGCCAGCAGATTCTGGAACGGGAGAAACGTGGGTTCGACAAGACCAAGGATGATTCCGTCCAGCCTCAGCTTGAGAAATACAAGATGCTGATCGGGAGCTATCTCAAGCCGGAACTCAGCGCCTCGACCGTCACCAGGCTGGAGGACGCTCAGATTTACCCGTCACACGGTTATCTGGTCTCCCACGGCCTTTCGGACGCGGTAAAGAGACTGGCCCGTGAGTCAGGCTTGGGCGTGAAGATCTACGCCGACAAGATTCCTTTCGAGGGCAACAGCTTCTCTTCCGGCAAGGAACTGGACATCGATCCTGTCTCCGCCGCCATGAACGGAGGTGATGACTTCAGGCTATTGTTCACGATTCCGATTCTGTCCGCCGAGAAGTTCCGCCGCGACTTCCAGACTTTCGACATAATAGGTCATCTGGCCCAGCCGGAGGTCGGCTCCGTTCTGGTTTCTCCGGATGGTCTGGAGCATCCGATCCTGGCGCAGGGATGGAATGATTGACCCTGATGCGCCTGATCCCGATATTCAAATACCATTTCCGATGAAACCAGCAAGTTACCTGATTATCACTGTCGCCTGCATTGTGGCACTGTCTTCATGCGACACCGGACTGTTCAGCCAGATGGACAAGGCTTTGGATGAGGTCGAGCAGGGGCTTGGCTACGTCAACACCTTGGAGACAAAGGATGTGAGGAAGATGGCGGACTGGTTCGACAGGCGAGGCGATGATGGCCAGAAGGGGAGGGCGTTTTACTGCCTCGGACGCAACCAGTTCAACGACGGGGATTTTCCAGCCGCGATAGTCACCTACATCAAGGCTCTTGAATATTCAGTCAAGGCCGCGGATACCCTGCGTGTGGCCCGGATATGCTACGACATGGCGCACACATGCAACGCTTCCGGCAACTCCACGGACGAGATGATGTACCTCGCGCGCTCCGCCGAGGCATTCAAGGTAGCCGGTTTTCAGCGCGAGTCCCAACAGGCATTGTTGGAGATAGGTCAGGCGGAATCCGGACTGGGGCGGTACGGAGCCGCCGAGGACATATTCAAAAGCGTCCTTTTCGATGCCCACGAGATGCGGGACACTCTTCTGGAGGCGCGCTGCCTTGAGTCCTATGCCGCTCTTGCGATGAGTAAGGACACCTTGGATCCGGCGCTTGCGATTGATCTTCTGAGCCGCGCGGCGCGGGATCTCGATTTCCCTCTCTCGTCCTCCGACAAAGGAATCCTGGCCTATGCCTATTCTGTCGCGGGAAAGTCTTCCGAATCCCAACGGTGGCTCTTGGAAGCCCGTGCCACAGCTGAGACCGATGCGGAAATCGCTGACGTGAATTTCCGTGAATATCAGATTTCCTCCCGTGGCGGAGATTCAAAGAAGGCTCTCGCATCCCTTGAAAAAGTTATGGAATATGCCAACCGGACCCAGTCGGCCGCTCTTTCCGATGCCGTGGCCGCAAGCCAGAGGGATTATATTCAAGGGCAGGCCGAGGCTGACAGGGAGAGACTTCTGGCCGCGCGTCTTAAACTTTGGGTTCTGGCCCTTGGCGCGTTGCTGGCACTCGCCGCCGTGTCCGCTGTCTATTTCGTCCGTAGGGCGGAGGCACGGCGTAAACTTGAAGCGGAACGACTTGAGACGGAGAAGTTTATGAATATCGCAGAAGACCTTCAGGCCCGTCTCTCAAGGCCGGTCGTCAAGGCCGGACTGAAAGACATAGACCGTTTCAACGTCCTTGAACGTCTTTGCGAGCAGTACTATGTCTATGAAGGCACGGACAACTTGCAGCCGAAGATCCTCAAGGAGGTGAAATCCATCGTCGAAGGCCTTCGCGGTGACAGAAAGACGCAGAGGGGACTTGAGAATATGCTCGATCAGACCATGGACAATGTGATGTCCCGTCTCCGTGGCGATTTTCCGTCTTGGAAAGAGGACGACTTCCTGTTGTTCTGTTTCACGGCCGCCGGGTTCTCCAGCACGACAATCTCGGCCTTGATGGGCAAGGAAAAAAGTGTCATCTACAACCGTGTCTGGCGTCTGAAAGGCCGCATCTCAGCTTCGGACTCTCCGCAGAAAGAGTTCTTCCTCAGCGCTTTGGAGAAGAAATGATAATGCAGCCGTGGAGGTTAACCGACTGATTTCCATTTTCATAAAAGAATGTACTCCTGCCGGTTCTCAGGGGGAGTAAGGTACGTTTATATATTCATTCATAAGAAATTAGCCTCCACGCGGATAAATAATCATCCGGGAAGGTTAGGTAAATCCTGCATTCTGTGTTATATAATATGTAACAAGTCCGATTTTACAGAATGGAAACAAGAATCAGAAAGTTATATGACCGCTTCCTTGAGGGCAAGGCGACCAAGGAAGAGATAAATGAGATTTATGACAGGATAACCGCCACTCCCGAGGAATTGAAAGAGTTTCGTGAATACGAAAAGTTCTGGGAGCAGATTCACAAGCCTTCAGAGGAGGTGCTGGCGTCCTTGGCGGATGTCAAGGCCACAATCAAGTCCTATAAGAGACGCCGGGCATGGCGTTTTGTGTCCGCGGTCTCTGCCGCGGCGGTCGTCATTGCCGTGGTGATGTTCAGAATCCACACAGGGGAATCCGATCCGGCGATCCCTGCCGCGGCGGTCCAAGAATATGTCGTGAATGTCCCGGCGGGTGGAAGGACTGACATAGCTTTGCCGGATGGAACCAAGGTGATGCTCAACGCAGGGTCAAGGCTGAGCTACACATCGGAGTTCAACAAAAGAACCAGGGACATCTTCCTTTCTGGAGAGGGTTATTTCGAGGTCGCTCATGACAAGGAGAGGCCTTTTAACGTGAATACGAGCAAATGCACTGTCACGGTCCTGGGAACAAAGTTCGACATTTCCGCCTACGAGCAGGATGGTGAGGCGTTCACGGCGTTGGTGGAAGGTTCAATTCTGTTCAAGACCGGGGAGAAAGAGACTCTCGTGTCACCGGGAGAATTGGTCACGATCGGGGACAAGGGACTCACAAAGGAAGCAGTGGATGTCAGAGACTACTGCGGATGGACCTCCGGGATAATCAAGTACAGCAATATTCCTTTCTCATCACTTCTGAAACGGCTCGAAAGGGAGTATGACACCCACTTGATCCTTGAGGACAAGTCCTTGGGTGACAGGACCATCCGCGTGTCTTTCAGCAAGGATGACTCTGTGGACACGATCCTTAAAGTCCTGTCCGACATCCTTCCTATAAGCATCCGCAAGGGCAATAAAGTCTATTACATAAATCAAAAACAATAACCAGTAACATTCATGAGACACAAACCTATTATCGTCATTCTGGCGCTATGTCTCTTGCTGCCAACGGCGATGAGCGCGCAGAAGGTCACGGGGAACTTTTCCTCTACAACATTAGGAGCCGTCCTGGATGAGGTGGAAGCCCGCACGGGTTATCATTTCATCTTCGACAGCAACGAGATCAACACGACCATTCCGGTGACGGCATCCTTCAAGGACGCTTCGATCACTTCTGTGTTGGACAAGATTCTTGGGCCGACGATGCATTATTCCATCAACGGGAAGTACGTCACAATCTCAAAGGTCCAGAATTCCGTTGTCCGTAAAGAAAACGTGAGATCCGTCAAAGGGACGGTCATCTCATCCTCTGACAACCAGCCGATAGTCGGTGTGGGTGTCTATGTGGCCGGGACGACAACCGGAACGGTGACGGATGTGGACGGAAACTTCGACCTCCGGCTTCCGGACGGAGCCGTGACGGTGACCTTCGAGTGCATCGGCTATGACAGGAAGGAACTGACTGTTGAGGAGTTATCCAAAATCCGGATCATAACACTGTCCGAAGTCGCCAACACTCTTGACGATGTGGTGGTTGTAGGATTCGGTACGCAGAAGAAAGAGAGTCTTGTGGGTGCCGTTCAGGCTGTGAAGCCAAGTGAGCTGCGTGCGTCCACATCGAACCTTTCCACCTCTTTCGCGGGAAGGATTGCCGGAGTGATCTCCGTACAGTCCACCGGAGAACCGGGTGTGGCGGACGGAGCTACGTTCTGGATCCGTGGCATATCCACATTCGGAAGCGGGCAATCCCCGTTGTACATCGTTGACGGTGTAGAGGTCACAGCCCAGATGCTCAATAATATAGCGCCTGAGACCATCGAGTCTTTCTCGATTCTTAAAGATGCCACAGCGACTTCTCTCTACGGCTCAAGGGGAGCCAACGGAGTCATGATCATCACGACAAAGAGCGGACGCAACGCCGAGAGGATGTCCATCAATGTAAGGGTCGAGACCGGTACCTCCGAGGCCACCAAAATTCCGAAAGCTGCCGATGCCGTCACCTTCATGAACACATTCAACGAGGCTCTTCAGACCAGAGGAAAGGATGCCTACTACTCCGAGGAGAAAATCACGAACACCATGAACCATGTGAATCCGTACGCCTATCCGGACGTGGACTGGTACAATCTTCTGTTCAAGGACAGGACTTTCAACCAGAACTTCAACATCAACATGACAGGTGGAGGCAAGAAGGTGGATTACTTCATGAATGTGGCTGCCCACAATGAGAACGGAATCCTCCAGAAGCCGGATTTCTCCGATTTCAACACGAACATCAATTCCCAGAAATACATTTTCCAGGCCAACATCAACGCCTTCCTGACATCGACCACGAAAGTGTCCTTGAGAATGAACACCCAGCTTCATTTCCAGCACACTCCTGTGACAGGCACGGAGACGCTGTTCAACTACAGCCTGAAAGCGATGCCATGCGAGTTCGCTCCGGTACTGCCTTCCGAGGAGGATGACACTTTTGTCCGTTTCGGCACAGCCCCTCGCTGGACGACCGGCTACAGCACAAACCCTTATGCCGAACTCTGCAAGGGCTATTCAGACCAATACCGGGGACATTTCACCTCCGCTCTTTCGGTGGATCAGGATCTCAGCTTCATCACCAAGGGACTCCGTGCCTATGGGTTGGCGACATTCTACAACAGGGTGTATTCAGCCGTGAGCCATTCCATGAAGCCATTCCTTTACAGGGTGCACGACTTTAGCGTGGACGAGAACGGCAACTATGTTCTGGACATGATCCAGACGGAGCAGGGCAACACCTACCTTGACACCAAAAGAGCGAATGACGGACTCCGCGAGCTGTCATTCCAGGCCAAGATCGACTACAACAGGACATTCCTCAGGCACACCGTCGGCGCGACTTTCCTCTATCACCAGAAAGAAAGGGTCATGAACATCGCGGCCGCCAATGAATATGCTTCCCTGCCATACCGTGAGCAAGGTCTTGCAGGCAGAATCACCTACGATTATGACAAGCGTTACATGATCGAAGGCAATTTCGGCTACAACGGATCGGAAAACTTCGCGAAAGGGAACCGCTTCGGCTTCTTCCCGTCCATCGCGGCGGGTTGGGTGATCTCCAACGAGCCATATTGGAGAACCCTCAAAGACAAAGTCAACCTGCTTAAATTCAGGGCTTCCTACGGACTTGTCGGCAACGATGTGATCTCTTCCAGCACTGCGGACAGATTCCCTTACCTTTCAACAGTCAACATGAACTCAAGTTATGGAATAGCCCTTGGACCAAGCCTGAACGGGCAGAGTGGCCCGAAGATCTCAACCTACGGCAACGCCACAGCCACATGGGAGACTTCCAGGAAACTGGACATCGGAGTGGAGCTTGGACTCTTCAGGCAGCTCAACCTCATAGTGGACTACTTCTATGAGAAACGTAGCGGAATATTCATGCAAAGGCAGTCTCTGCCGTCTTCATTCGGCCTTTCCGGCATCACGCCTTGGGGTAACATCGGCAAGGTTGACAACAGCGGAATCGATGCCTCGCTGGACTATAACAAGGCTTTCTCCAATGGGCTGATCCTTTCCCTGAGAGGATCGCTGACCTATGCGCACAATGAGATAGAATTCATGGACGAGCCTTCTTATGAATATGATTATCAGTACAAGAAAGGTCATTCCATCAACAGCATGAAGATGTATGTCTTCGACAGGTATTTCGAGGACGACGAGGACATCCGGAACTCTCCTGACCAGTCCTCTCTCGCCACCCTCTATCCTCTGATGGCCGGTGACGCGAAGTACAAAGACCTGAACAATGACGGCAAGATCGATGACGATGACCAGATGTGGATAGACAAGACAACCACCCCTGAACTCTCGTACGGTTTCGGATTCTCGCTCCAGTACAAGTCTTTCGATGTGTCCGCATTCTTCCAGGGGCTTGGAAGACGGTCTCTGCTCATGTACGACAACCATCCGTTCTCAACGGCCACGGACCCGGGCAACGGTCTCATGATGTACCATGCGGAGGATCACTGGTCTGAAAGCGACCCGAATCCAAACGCTTCCTATCCAAGGCTGTCCGACAGATGGAATGTGAACAACACTGTGAACAGCACCCTGTACCTTCGCGATGCGGCGTTCCTCAGGCTTAAGACAGCCGAGATTGGCTACACCTGGAAGATGATGAGGGTTTACCTTTCCGGTACCAACCTTCTCACTTTCTCCAAGTTCAAGTACTGGGACCCTGAGAAAGGCTCCGGCAACGGTCTCACCTATCCTCTCCAGAGGACATTCAACATCGGCATCCAGTTCAACTACTAACATTTGACGTCATGAGAAAAATACAATTGATATTATTCGCCGCGCTCACGCTGGGCTACACCTCCTGCGACTATCTGGATGTTGTCCCGAAGAGCAAGGCCACCGAGAACGACATCTGGAAGACACCGGCCGAAGCGAAGAAATTCCGCTTCAACATGATGCAGTACATGCCGGTACTCTTCTCTTATACGAAATCACCGGACCAGTTCGCCGGAGACGACTTCATGTCAGGCCCGCGAAGCACCTCCTACTGGTTCCCCGGTAAAAGTCTTCATTACAATGAGGAGAATCCAAGCCAGACATATTTTGGCTACTGGGCTCCGGTAGCAAGGACGAACGGAACCAACTATGATCTTTTCAGAGGCATCCGGTACGCGTATTACTTCATCGACAATATTCATAACGTCAAAGGGTTGGACGCATCGGCCGCCTCAAGGTACGAGGGCGAGGCATGGTTCATGATCGGCTACTACCACCAGACGTTGCTCGACTACTACGGGCCGACGGTGCTGATCAAGAGGTTCATTCCTTTCGACACCGATGATAAGAACGAGATGTTCCCGAGCAGAAGACCTGTTGATGAGTGCGTTGACTTCATCGCTGAGTGCTACGACAAGGCGGCCGGACTGCTTCCGGAGTCTGTGATCGAACAGGAATGGGGGACTCCGTCCAAAGCCACGGCACTTGCCTACAAGGCCAGACTGTTCCTTTGGGCCGCGTCTCCGCTTGTGAACGGCAATCCGGACATGGTTGACTTCAAGAATCCGGACGGGACACAGCTTGTCAGCACTGTCAGCGACAGGGAAAAATGGAAACGTGCCATGGATGCCAGTCAGGAAGCCATCATCGAAGCGGAAAAGAACTACTCCCTTTACACCACAAACCAGAAGCCGGGATCAGACATCCAGACGCAAGGGAAGGATAATTACTACAATGCATTCACGGGGGAAGACTGGAACGGCCAGGAATATCTTATGGCCAAAGGCGACAAGACAGAAATCTGGAACCTCCAGCTTTGCTCCACTCCACGCGCCGTGCAGAATGACCAAATGAGCTGGCAGGCTACACTCGTGCCGACCATGGAGGCTGTGGAGATGTACTACTCCAAGAACGGTCTGCCGATGGATGTGGATCCGCTCACCAAGAACAGGGATCTGTACAGTGTGGCTCCAGGCGACAGCACGGTACTCCTTCACAGAGACAGGGATCCTCGTTTCTACGCATCGGTCGGCTACGACAGAGGACAGTTCCAGATCGAGAGCAAGGAGATCACCCTCCACGCGAGAGGCGGCGAACTTCACGGATGGATTTCACCGACCACCGAGTACCAGAGCTGCACCGGCTATTTCTGCCAGAAGTGGGTGCGTAAAAGCAGTTACTACGACTACGAGAAGAAGACCAAGAACGCCATTCCCTACTCATACCCGTACCTCCGTCTGGCGGAACTCTACCTGAACTATGCGGAGGCCGACTTTGAATATAACGGAAGCCTCAGCTCCACAAGTCTTCTCTATCTGAACAAGGTAAGGACACGGTGCGGACTTCCTAAGTTCGAGGATTCATGGGCGATTGTCGGCGGAATCCCTACCGGAGACGATCTGCGCAAGGTTCTCCATCAGGAACGCTCGATAGAGTTCATGTTCGAGGGACGGCGCTACCATGACATCCGCAGATGGAAAGAGGCCGAGGACCTGCTGAACAGACAGCCTAAGGCCTGGAATGTCAGCGGAAAGACTCAGGATGATTTCTACAGGGTTGTGGAGGCCGAGCAGCAGGCCAAGAGACAGTTCGACAAAAAGAACTACTGGCTTGCCATTCCTCAGAGCGAGCTTAACAAGAATAAGAATCTAGTACAGAACCCAGGATATTAATAACAATGAAAATGAATTATATGAAAATGAATTATCTGAAAATATTAACGACTGTCTCTCTGGCCTTGGCCATGGCGGTCGGATGCGACAAAGAGGTCGAGGAGGCTTTCACTTTCGACATCAACGGTGACGCCGGCACGGAGCTTGGCGGAACCCAGACTTTTTTCTACGATGAGGCCAGAGCATTCCCTGTCAGCTCGGAAGGGGTCTCGAAGGTGGAGTTCACGACTCCTGCCGGATGGGACGCCTATTTTGCGGCGACAGAGAAGAAGATACACATCTCGTCTCCTGCCGGAGACAACACTTCGGCTGCGGAGAACGGTGTTGTCAAGATAGATGTAACATCTTACGACAGAAGGACATTGACCCGCTCAATCAATGTCTCGGTGACTGATGCCTCGGTAGAGTTCACTCTTGATGGAGTGGCGGAAGGGCTGAACATGAAATATGCCCAGACAATGAATATTCCGGCCTCGCTCTCAAATGTCTGGAGCATTGAAAGCACAGCTCCTAAAGGTTGGACGGTCGTCTTTGACAGGGAAGGCTGCAAGGTTGACATCACCGCTCCGGCCCTGAAGGACGAGACCGCCGAGCATGAAGGCACAATCACGGTCACCCCTGTCAGCAAGAGAGGGACATTGGGAAGCCCGGTTTCGTTCAGCGTGCAGGTTCTTGCGTCGGCTCCTGTTCTCAAATTCGATGCGGATAGACTGGAAAGAGTCGCGCACGGCTCCACAAGCACGATGAAGTCCGTTGAATATGCCAACATCGACAAGGTGACGATCACCAATGTTCCTGCCGGATGGAATGTCGATCTGCAGAAGGGCGACAACGAGGCCACGTTGACTGTGACCGCGCCGTCTGCCACCGCTGAAGGCTTCACCGGATCCGGAACAGTGCGTTTCGATCTGACTTCAGACACCGGAGAGACCGGAGAGTTGGAACTGCCGGTGTCCATGCTCGGAATCAATGATGCCGATGATTTCCTTGCTTTCGCCGAGGCTTACATGAAAGGCGGTGACTGCTCGCTTTGGAAGGATGGAGGCGAGGTCATCGTCAACTCTGACATAGACCTCACCGGAACACCTAAATCCCTCTATGTCAATGCTGGGTTCTCCGGAGTGTTCAACGGGGCGAATCACACAATCACCTACAGGATCGAATCCAATTCCGGTGATGCGGGAATATTCCAGACCGTCAAAGGCGACGGTACCGTCAAGAACCTCAAGATCACCGGAACATTCAACATCACGGATGGTAACGACAGAGCCGGCGGCATCGCCGCCTACAGCAACGGCGCCACGTTCGAGAACGTCATCTCTACCGTGAAATACACTCAGACACAGATCGGGAACACCCGTCAGGGAACGATGATCGGTGGACTGGTCGGGGATGAGACGGCCGGAGGAACCTACAGGAACTGCCATGTGCGCGGAAACTTCTCCCTCGTCGCGGTGATGTTCTTCGGAGGTCTCATCGCGGACGTGTGGGACAATGACGGACTTGAGATCCACGATTGCTCGAACGAGTCCGATGTCACGATCAGCACCAACAAGATCGGCCTCGGGAACGCTTGGTTCGGAGGCATTCTCGGAAAGTCGGACGGTGCGGGAGTCAAGATGTACAGGACATACAACACAGGAAACATCAAAGCAGACTTCGGTGGCGGCAAGACCAATTTCGCCGGTCTCGGAGGTATCGCGGGTTATGCGTGTGGCTACTATGAGGACTGTTACAACGCTGGCGACATAATATTCACAAACGGAGCGGACAAAAAAGGTAACGGTAACGTCGGAGGTCTCGCAGGTGCTGTGAGGGTCGCTAAAGGGAAGATGCTTGTCGCCAAGAACTGCTACAACAAGGGTACGGTCAAGGCGATAGGTGATGCGGTTGGTGGATTCATCGGACTTATCCGCGATGGGGGCGAAGGCTCCATGAAACTCACTGGATGCCGCAACGAAGGCACGGTTGACTGCCGCAGCGAGGTTGCATATTCAGCATCATTCGGTGGATTGATGGGAACAGTGTACAACTCTCTGGAGATGACCGATTGCCACAACAAAGGCAAGGTGATGGGCTATACCACCCAAGGCGGAGCGGGTCTGATCGGCCGTGGCGCGGACAACATCGTGATCACAAAATGTACGAACTCCGCCAATGTCTATGTCGGCTCGCACGCCAGCGTAAAAGCCGACAAGCCTTATGCCGCCGGCCTCGTCTGCGGATTCTACCCGACCATCCAGATCAAGGAATCCGCCAACACAGGTGATGTCTTCGCCATGGTGAGAGGGGAAGGTTATGTGTCAAACGTGTTCACCAGTGTACAGTTGAACACAGGAAATACGGATGCCAGCACCGTTGACGAGGCGACCGTGAACGCATCCAAGGCTTCCAGGGTCACCATCATCCTTCCGGAAAAGTGGGCAGACACCTTGCCGGAGGAGTGGACGAAATGATTTGTTTATTCGCAAGGAACTCAATTGGATAAATGAACAGGATTATTCTCATTTTTTCATTGGTCGCGGTCATGCTGTTTTCGCAGTGTGCCTGCGGCCATGCCTCATCCTATGGCAACGGAGGTGAAAACACTATCGTCAAGACTGACAAGCCGGACATTCCGTCCGACCGTTACGGAAAAACATTATCGGATGACATCGTGTATGCCAATGCGTTGTCTATCGCGGGCGGTGATGTCGGCATGCAATGCTTCGACATTCTCAAGAACGGTGACATCCTGGCATGCGGCACCCGTCATTCGGCACTGTACTTCCAACGGATGACCCCTTCGGGACAGTACCGGAAGGAGATGAAGATCTGGTACGCCGCCCATGGGACGAACATGTCGGTCGAGGAGGACGGCGAGGATGCCTACGTCTGGACATCGAACTATTCCAGCAGGTTAGGCGGCGAGGGGGACTACTACGCGGAAAAGATCATCTCACGGGTCAGGTACCAGCCTGGCGTGACACTTATGCCGGAGGATTGCGAGGACAACTATTATGTCGGGCCTTATCAGAATCTTCTGGTCTGCACCGACACGGAGAACGACAATCTCTGCATCCTCTACTCAAGTGGCGAGGTCTCGGGAAAAGACACAAAAGTCGTGGTCTGGTCCTTGAAGGAGGCTAAGAAGGTTCCTGTCACAACCGTGAACATCGGAACTGTTGTAAGAGGCGGAGACAGCGGTCCTGTCGCTGAAATCGAGACCATCAGCCCCGACGTGGCTGTTCATGACCTGAGCGCCCTCAAGCCGAAATATTCATTTTTCATCAATAGTGTCGAACTGAACGACGGAGCTCCGATGCAGGGTTTCTGCATCTACAAGAAACGTCTTTACTGGTTCACCGGGGACGGAAGCAAGAGGACTGCAAAGGTCTCAGTGATAACTTTCAACGGGATGGTCGAGCTTTCTCAGCAGAGCCTTGCGTTCATTGATGACAAGGCCGGAATAGTTAAGTTGGGTTCCAAGAGCGGCTATTTCGAGGCGGAAGGCATCAAGATCCGTAAAGGAATATTATACACCGGCTACCTTTGGGGGCCGACAGGAAACTGGAAACTGACGATACTGAATAATTAGGGTATATGGCGAACTCAAACGGACGACTCCTGTCGTTGGATGCGCTCAGGGGCTTTGACATGATGTTCATCATGGGGCTGAGCGCTGTCATCGCGGAGGCCTGCGGAATATTTCCGGGAGGCAAGGATTGCTGGCTGGCTCAGCAGATGAGCCATGTGAACTGGATCGGGTTGCATCACCACGACACGATCTTCGCGCTGTTCCTGTTCATTTCCGGCATGACATTCCCGTTCTCCCTTGAGAAAAAACGCTCGAAGGGACTGTCGGATAAGTCGATAACATTGGATGTCATCCGGCGTGGACTGACGCTTTTCTTCCTCGGACTGGTCTATGAGGGTTTCTTCCAGTTTCACTTCGAGTCTCTCCGCATTCCAAGTGTGCTTGGTAGAATCGGTCTGGCTTGGATGCTGGCGGCCATCCTGTACTGCCACACCGGAAAGAAGGCACAGTGGGGTGTCGCTGCCGGTATCCTTATAGGGTATTTTCTTCTTCTCAAACTTGTCGTAGCCCCGGATGCTCCGGCAGGTGCGGATTCCTTGTCAAAAGAGGGGAACATAGCCTTCTACATCGACAGGCTTCTGCTTCCGGACAACATCTACAAGCCGGGAGTATATGACCCGGAAGGAATCCTCAGCACGATTCCCGCTGTCGTCACGGCTATGCTTGGAATGTTCACGGGGCGCTACGTCAAGGAATCGCCCGCCACCGGAGAAAGAAAGACTTTGAACATGCTTGCGGCGGCCATTGTCATGGCGATCGTGGCTGTCGTCTGGGCTCACTGGTTCCCCGTCATCAAAAAATTGTGGACCAGCACTTTCGTCCTTGCGTGCGGGGCGTGGTCGATAGGGCTGTTCGCTGTCTTTTATTATCTGATCGATGTCAAGGGCTGGAGGAAAGGCACGGTGTTCTTCCAGGTTGTCGGCATGAACTCCATCACAATCTACATGGCGCAGAGAATCATAGGTTTCTGGCCTGTGACCGGCTTCTTCTTCAAAGGATTGTCCGGCATTGTCCCTGAAAGTTGTTCGGGACTCGTGATGAACATCGGCTATTTCACAGTCTGTTGGTTATTCCTTTATTTCCTTTATCGCAAGAAATGCTTCCTCAAGGTCTGATGAAACTTCGTCTCATGCTGGCCATGGTTCTGATGGCTGCCTGTACCGACTCCGTTTTCGCCTCCGTTTCGACGGAGGCCGCCACTGCATTGGCCCGGAGAATCTTGGGAGAACAATGTGACCGGATCAGGTTTCAGGATGTAAGCCGCAACAAGGCTGATGCTGAATTTTTCACCGTGGAGGATTCCGGCGGCGGAATCCTTGTCAGCGGAACTGGCGCGCCGGCGATGGCTATGGGACTGAACTGGTACCTAAGGTATCGCTGCAAGGTTGATGTCTCATGGTACAGTCACGATCCTGTCCGTTTGCCGTCATCATTGCCGGTGGTCGGGGAACCGTTCACGTCAGAGGCGAGGGTGGCCAACCGTTTCTTCCTTAATTATTGTACTTTCGGTTACACTCTTCCGTGGTGGGGCTGGAAGGAATGGGAGCGCTTCATTGATTGGATGGCATTGAACGGGATAAACCTCCCGCTTGCGATCACGGGACAGGAAAGCGTCTGGTACAAGGTCTGGTCGGAACTTGGTCTGACCGATGATGAGATCAGAGGCTATTTCACAGGCCCTGCACATCTTCCGTGGCATCGGATGCAGAACATTGACAGATGGCAGGGGCCGCTTCCGGTGTCTTGGCTTGATGGACAGGAGGAACTGCAGAGGAAGATTGTCCGCCGGGAACGGGAGCTTGGCATGAGAACAGTCCTGCCGGCTTTCGCTGGTCATGTTCCGCAGGCGATCAAACGCATATTCCCTGACGCTGACATCCGCTCATTAGGAGAATGGGCCGGATTCAAGGAACCATACACCTGTTGGTTCCTTGATCCTATGGATCCATTATATTCAAGAATCCAGAAAAGGTTTCTGGAGATTCAGGAAGAGATGTATGGCACTGACCACATCTATGGAATCGATCTGTTCAACGAGGTGACTCCGCCGTCCTGGGAACCGGATTACCTTGCCAGGGTCGGCCGGCAGGTCTGCGAGTCATTGGTGAGTGCTGACAAGGATGCCGTGTGGCTCCAGATGACTTGGCTTTTCTACTACCAAAGGAAAGACTGGACGGGAGAGAGGATAAAGTCCTACATCACATCGTATCCTGCCGAACGATCGATGTTGCTGGACTACTACTGTGACTATCAGGAGGTTTGGAAGATGACAGACAGCTTTCACGGCGTTCCTTTCATCTGGTGCTACCTCGGGAATTTTGGAGGAAACTCTATGCTCAAAGGCAACTTCGCCGACACGCATGAGAAGATAGAGAATGTCCTGACTGAGGCAGGCCCGGGAATATGTGGACTGGGTGGCACCCTTGAGGGATTCGACTGCAATCCATACATGTTTGACTATGTCTTTGAGAAAGCATGGAGCTATGGCAGGGGACTGACTCCGGAAAAATATGCCTCGGCTCTCGCGGAACGCAGGGCGGACGGAAGCGCGGCAGCTGCGGAGGCGTGGAATATGCTCGCGCGGAAGATCTATAATGGCAAGGGTCACCGTTCCCCGATGACCCTCCGTCCTGATCTTGGCCGGTGCCGCCATACATCGGAAGAAAGGTGCGGCTTCCCGAACGCGGATCTTAAAAAAGCGCTGGAACTCCTTTTCGACAGTTCCGCCAAGCGTTTTGATCTTGTGAACATGACAAGACAGTATCTTGCCAATGTCTTTCAGGACGAGGTCCTGGAATACTCCAAAGCCCTTGATGACGAAGATCCTGTACGGATGAAAGCTCTCCGCGGGAGAATCAACGGGATCTTCAAGGACATGGATGCTCTGCTTGCCTGCGAGCCTTCTTTCCTGTTGGGCGGATGGATCTCGGACGCGAGAAGTTGGGGCGCCGACAAGAGGGAGAAGAACTATTTTGAAAGCAACGCGCGCTGCCTTGTCACCACTTGGGGCGACCGTGGCAGCAGTCTTGGCGACTATGCAAGCCGTGAGTGGTCGGGACTCATGTCATCTTTCTACTTGGCCAGATGGAATATGTTCTTTGATTACTGTGAGGACTCCGTCAGGAAAGGAAAGGACTTTGACCAGGAAGGATTCTCGGAGAAAGTCAGCGGATTCGAGAAAGACTGGTGGACTCACCGCAAAGGCCACTTCCGCAAGACTGCTGATCCAAACTACCGAAAGCGGGTCGCGGACATTCTTCGGAAGTATTAGGAATATCCTGTCATGAACATCCGATAAGGAGCGAAAGGACAAACCAGCTGAACGCAGGCGAGTTTTGTTCTTTCGCTTCTTCTGTGAAGGATGCCAAGGCTCTCCTGATGTGCTTCTCGACAGCGGTCTGGGATATTCCTAACATTTCGGCGATCTCTCGGTTTTTCATTCCCTTGAAGCGGCTCATCACGAACACTTCACGGCACCTGTCAGGCAAAAGGGACAAGACCTTTTCGACCTGATTCTCAACTTCCTTCCGTATTAGAGGGGAATCAGGGGCATCGTAATAGAAGTCAAGGCCGAAGAGTTTCTCCGTTTTCTGGATGCTGTCCAGAAATGATAGATCCACGTAGTTCAGCAGTCGCTCTCTTTTGAGGTAGTTTATGCAGCGGTTCCTTGTCATCGCGAACAACAGACGGGCGGAGGATTTCTCATCCTGTCCGGAATACTTCTTCCAGAATGTGAAGAATGTGTCCTGCACCATATCCAACGCTATGGAATGATCCTTGACAATGCTATCGGCATAGGTGACAAGCCTCGGTTGATAGTTCACGAATAATGACTCAAAAGTATTCACTCCTCACAATTATTTACCCATACAAATCTAATGAAATTTCTTCAAATATCTCCTTTAAGTAACATGAAAAAAATAAGTTGCCTAAGATTAAGGAATCTTTTCGGTCTAGATGTCTTTTCTCAACTTATTTTTTAACGCTTACTTATGGGACGGGCGTATAAATCACAGATTATTATGTAAATTTGCGAAGCCGAGATCGGAGATGCGGGAGTCTGCAGGCTGAAAAAGGCTTGAGACTGAGAGATTAATGAATATTGCTGGAGACCTTCAGGCCCGTATCTCCTCTTCACCGCAGAAGAACTTCTTTCTCAGTGCTTTGGAGAAGAAATAATAATCCTCTGTGCGCAGATTCATGCTGTTTGCGTACGGCAGCATCAAAAAACACCCTCCCGTGCGCGGGAAGCATGATTTTACGCACGGTAACCTTATGAATATGAAAGTTTTGAAAACAGTAGCGGCGATTGCCGCGATCGTTGTGTCGGCGGGCTGCTCCAGGCAGGCAGTAGGTGTGGATGAGTATCTTATCAAAGGAGTGGTCAGGAACATTCCCGACAGCACGGTCATTAGTCTTATGAGGAGCGATGGCCGGTTGGCGGTCCGCGTGGCCCAGGACACGGTCATCGGCGGTCGTTTCGAATTCCGGGACACGATCTCAGGCGGAGCGGTTCAGTTCGGGCTGTGCTCGTTCGGCAGGGGCTTCCCTAATAATATACTTCCGGTCTGGGTGAAGCCGGGCGTGAAGGTCACGGTCACGGGTGATGACAACCTGCTGCTGACATGGAGGGTAAAGAGTCGTCTTCCGGAGCAGAAGACCGAGAATGATTTTCTGGCAGTCCAGTTTCCGGAAAAGAGGGAGTCTCAGGTCTACGCCGTTGAAGAGGCTGACATGTTGAGGGAACTCAGGGGTCTCAGCGGTGAGGAAAGACGGGCCGCGTGGAGGAAAGTGGATTCGCTCAGAAGGCTTTGCAAGCCGCTGGACAGCATCGCCAACCATAAGGTTCTTGAATATATGAGGACGGCTCCTGTCACGACGAAATGGCTTGACGAGCTGGCTTTGCATGCCATGATGCTAAGTGGCGGCTACGGCAAGGCGGATTCAGCCTTGGTCTACGAGCTTTATTCCAGACTTACTCCGGAAGATCTGAAGACAAGGCAGGGAGAGGTGATCTCCGCGACCTTGAGTCCGAGGAAGGTTGTCGGGGTAGGTGACGATCTCGTGGACGGCGACCTTTATGACACGGACGGCAATGTGCATCATCTGTCCGAGTTTTCCGGCAAGTACATCCTTCTGGATTTCTGGAGTGTGGGCTGCGGGCCGTGTATGGAATCCATTCCGGAGGGCAATGAGCTTGCAAGGGAGTTCGCTGACAGGCTGGCGTTTGTCCGACTGAGTGTGGATGGTGAGAAAACCTGGAAAAAAGTCTTGAAAAAAGTCTTGAAGGAGGAAAAGTCAGATTGTGTAGAGTGGAATGAATTCAAGCCTATGGGCGCGGGACTTTCCGCCTCCTATCAGGCAAACGGCATCCCGCATTTCGTCCTGATCTCCCCGGAAGCCAAGGTCATCGACATCTGGACCGGCTACGGCAAAGGCTCCCTCCGCTCCAGGCTCCTCCGCCATCTCGGCTCAGAATAACACCGGCGACAGTTTTAGGCGTTATTGTTCCCCAAGGGTGCTGATGTGCGCTCTGTGGCGACAGTTTTAGGCGTTATTGTTCCCCAAGGGTGCCGAGTTGCACTCTGTGGCGACAGTTTTAGGCGTTATTGTTCCCCAAGGGTGCCGAGTTGCACTC